>OCTX014542311.1_pt1 | contig 67903 bp, 49 predicted proteins | sample 1539691 | NCBI WGS metagenome assembly OCTX01 (sample SAMN02144231, study PRJEB22623) | gut metagenome | biome: sheep rumen | host: Ovis aries | place: New Zealand
GACGGTCATCTCATCAGCCATAAACAAGCAAGACTTCGACTACATCAAGATCGGCCCTTTCATCAAACATCTGGGGCCATTGAAAAGTTCTACAACCAACCAGCGCCTCTATCGCCGGAATGAGCAAGGCGAGTTTGAGGATATTACCTCCCGCTTCTGGAAGAAATAAGCAAGAAAAACGCTATCGGGGGGTAATGATTATCCGTGCTTATCTGTATATAGGGTAAAAGCAAGCGATAGACAGATGCCCAAATAATACACTTTTTCCCATAAATTGCTTTTAATTCGGATTATTTTGTTTATCTTTGCGCCGACAAAGCCAATGACGGATTATTACAAACTAAAATAACTGAAGATGAAGACAATTGTTGGAACCCTTTTCTGCCTGATGGCGATAACAGCTTCAGCAGGTAATTACGAGGTGAGCTCCCCCAATGGGAAAGTTAAGGTGACGGTAAACACCGATGAAACCGTGAAATGGTCTGTTGATTACGACGGGCGGCAGGTGCTGTTGCCGTCAGCTATCGACATCAGTCTGACGCAAGGTAAGAAGACGCTGGGCCTTGGTAAGGTCGGCAAGGTGGCGAAGCAGCGCATCAATGGCAGCTTCCAGAACCCGTTTTATAAGAAGCAGACCATCAGCGATGAATACGGACAGCTGTTGCTTTATACGACACAGAAGTTCACCATCGAGGTAAGAGCCTATGACGACGGTGCGGCCTATCGGCTCATCAGCGGCCACAGCAAACCCCTTGAGGTGAACGATGAAACCGTGGAATTTTGCTTTGCCGCCGACTATCAGGCCTTTGTGCCCTACGTCAACGACAACCGTAGCGGCGAGCGCTATTCCTACTCCTTCGAGTCCTATTACGACGAGGCGCCCCTGTCGAAGATGTACCGCGACTCCCTGTCCATCACCCCGCTGGCAGTCTGCCTGCCCGATGGCATGAAGGCCATCGTGATGGATGCAGGCTTGGAGAACTATCCGGGGCTCTTCCTGAAGAAGGGCGAGGGCAATGTCTTGAAGTCCGAGTTCGCCCCTTATCCCCTCGAGCAGGAGGTGCTTGGTCATAACGGTTTGAATCTTGTGCCGAAGAAAAGAGCCGGTTTCATCGCAAAACTCAATGGGGCGCAGCCCCTGCCTTGGCGTGCCGTCGTCATCACCGAGAAGGATGCCGACATCCTGAACTGCGACATGGCCCAGCGGCTGGCACCCGCCTGCCGCATTGCCGACACCTCATGGATACGCCCGGGCAAGGTCGCCTGGGACTGGTGGAACAGCTGCAATGTCACCGGTGTCGACTTCAAGTCAGGCATGAACACCGACACCTATTTATATTATATCGACTTCGCCGCCAAGAACCGTCTTGAGTATATCATCATCGACGAAGGTTGGAGCGGCCGTGAGTCGCTGCTCAAGGATCTCAACCCCGACATCGACATCCCGCGCCTTGTCGCCTATGGCAAGGACAAGGGCGTGGGCATCATCCTCTGGTCCAGTTGGCGTAACATGATTGGCAACGATCCGCTGGGAGGCCCCGCCGCCATTGATGCCGCGATGAAGCACTATGCCGACATAGGCATCAAGGGCTTCAAGGTCGATTTCTTCGACCGCGACGACCAGCAGGTCATCGCCTCTGCCTACCTGATGGCTGAGTGCGCTGCCCGCCATCACCTCGTCCTCGACTATCATGGCCTGAAGCCCTTCGGTATCCAGCGCGCCTATCCCAACGTCCTGAACTTCGAGGGTGTCAAAGGTCTGGAGAACTCCAAGTGGGAGCCCAGAGTAGGGGATGGTCCCCTCCACAACCAGCCCCGCTACGATGTCACCATCCCTTACCTCCGTATGCTGGCAGGGCCGCTCGACTATACCCCCGGTGCGATGATGAATGCTATGAAGGACAATTTCTTCGGCAACAACGACCACCCCATGAGCCAGGGCACCCGTGTCCACCAGATGGCGATGTACACCACCTTCGAGGCCCCGCTCCAGATGCTTGCCGACAGTCCGACAAAGTACATGCAGAACCAGGAATGCACCGATTTCATCGCGCAGATCCCCACTGCCTTCGACGAGACGGTCGCCATCGACGGCCAATTGGGCGAATATACCGTCATTGCCCGTCGTAAGGGTACCACCTGGTATGTAGCCGCCATGACCGACTGGACACCGCGCGATCTGACGATTTCCCTCGATTTCATCGGCGACGGCACCCATTCTGCCAGCATCTTTGCCGACGGTGTCAATGCCCGGAAAGATGCCACCGACTATAAGCATACCGTCCAGACCGTCACGCGCAACGACCGTCTGCCCCTCCATCTGAGCAGCGGCGGTGGCTGGGCAGCCATCATCAAGTAACGATTAAGGAGTAAGCCCTATGAAAAAGAGCCTTTTCATCGCTTTGCTGGCAATCGTTTGTCAAGCAGCGTCAGCCGTTAAGACCATGCCCCTCAAGGGCACCGTCGTCAGTCCCACCGATACCCATATCCGGTATGCAGGCCGCATCAGCTTTGCCAATCCCGAGCGCCCTGCGTGGAATTATCCCGGCATCCAGATAGTGGCCGCCTTCGAAGGCACCTCCCTGCGGATGCTCGCCAAGCCCCGCAGCGGCTACTTCATGGCCCAGATAGATCAGGCAGAGCCCTTCAAGGTCGCTTTCCAGGGCGAGCGCGACTCTCTGGTCACCCTTGCCACCGCCCTGCCCGACGGCCGTCATCTCGTCCGTCTGATGTATGTCATCGAAGGTTATGAGTTCTTCCCTGAGTTCTGGGGATTCGTGCTCGATCCAGGCCGTCGGCTCGTTGAGGCCCCCGCTTTCCCCTCCAGAAAGATCGAATTCATCGGCAATTCCATCACCTGCGGCTACGGCAACGAAGGTCTTTGCAAAGAAGACCATTTCGACTACGCCACCGAGAACCACTACTATTCCTATGCGTCGATCACCGCCCGCAGCCTCGAGGCCCAGCACTGGGTGGTCGCCCGCAGCGGCATCGGTGCCTACCGCAACTATGGCGAGCCCAAGTCAGGCTCCCCCGGTTCCTGTATGCCTGTGCAGTATGAATACACGGGCTATGCCTGGAACCCCGACCTCCGCAAGCAGCCCACCTTCCTCAGCGAGCGGTGGGATTTCAGCCGTTACCAGCCCGATGTCGTCTGCATCAATCTCGGCACCAACGACCTCTCCACCGACAATTACGACCTGCAGTTGCTCAAGCAGGGCTATCAGAAGCTGCTGCAGCAGGTGCGCCGGCATAATCCCCAGGCGAAGATCCTCTTCCTCACGGGTTCCATGCTAGGCGGCAAGGAACTGCAGCTGGCCCGCCAGTTGCTCGACGAGGTAGCTGCCGAGGCCCGCAAGGCCGGCGATCAGGAAGTCTACCGTTTCGACCTCTCGCCCATCGACGATGAGGCCTTCTATGGCAACGACTACCATCCCAACGTCTATGAAGACGAAAAGATGGCCGCCGAACTCACGGCATATCTCCGCAAACTAATGGGCTGGTTCTGAACCAGCCCATTCTCTTTTATTCTTATGTTTCCGATAATTGCGCCCTGACCTCTTCCAGGATGGCCAGCAGTTCCGCCATCGTCTCTGCGCGGAGCATGGCGATGCGCGTCTGTCTGAAGTTAGGGATTCCCTTGAAGATAGGTGTGGCAGCCAGGTGCCGGCGCGTGTGCAGGATGCCCCGCTTCTCGTCGATGCGCTCCACGTTGATGCGCAGCAGTTCCTCCAGGATATCCATTTTCGCGTTGAAATCGAGGTTTTCGCGGCTGAAGATCCACGGACAGCCGAAGGTGGCGCGTCCGATCATCACCGCATCCACCCCATACTCGTCGAACGCCTTGTCCGCCTCTTCGAGCGAATGGATGTCGCCGTTACCGATGATGGGGATATGTATGCGCGGGTTACGCTTCACCTCGCCGATGAGCGTCCAGTCCGCCTCGCCCGTGTACATCTGAGAGCGCGTCCTGCCGTGGATGGTCAGCGCCTGTATGCCGCAGTCCTGCAGCTGCTCTGCCAGTTCCGTGATGATCAGCTGCTCGAAGTTCCAGCCCAGTCGCGTCTTCACCGTCACGGGCAGTTTCACGGCGTCCACCACCTTGCGCGTAATCTCCAGCATCTTGGGGATGTTCTGCAGCATGCCTGCGCCCGCCCCTTTGCCCGCCACCTTCTTCACCGGACAGCCGAAGTTCAGGTCGATGACGTCGGGCCCCGCCTGCTCCACGATCCTTGCCGCTTCCACCATCGCCTCCACGTCGCGCCCGTAGATCTGTATGCCCACTGGGCGCTCCACGTCGCTGATGGTCAGTTTCGAGATGGTTGACTTCACGTCGCGTATCAATGCCTCTGCGCTGACGAATTCCGTGTACACCATTGCTGCGCCGAACCGCTTGCACAGCAGCCGGAATCCGATGTCCGTCACGTCCTCCATAGGCGCCAGGAACACGGGACGCTCACCAAGTTCTACGTTTCCAATCTTCATTTCGGCGGCAAAATTACAACTTTTTCCCGAATTATTTGGTGATTTTCCGAAAAACCGCTATCTTTGCAGCGAGTTAATTCTTAAAATGACACTATGGAACAATTATTGCATTATGTGTTTAAGCACAAACTGTTCCCATTAAGGGAGCTGAAGACAAGCGACGGCGAACCCGTCGAAGTGATTGACCCAGGTCTGCATAACCGCAATGCCGGCCCTGATTTCTTTAATGCGAAGATTAAGATAGGGCGCACGCTCTGGGTAGGGAACGTCGAGATTCACGACAAGTCGAGCGACTGGTATGTTCACGGCCATGATAAAGACCAACGTTACGACAATGTCATCCTCCATGTGGCTGGCGTCTTGGATGCGGAAGTGATGAATACGAATGGTGAGTTTATCCGCCAGATGCAGCTCGATGTGCCTGAAACCATCAGAGACCATTACGAAGAACTGCTGAGGACAGACAGTTATCCGCCATGTTACAAGGTCATACCGGACCTGACACAATTGCTGGTACACTCATGGATGGCTGCCCTGCAGACTGAACGGCTGGAACAGAAGACAGAAGCAATCAAGCGACGGGTAGAACAGTGTGGTGGCTCTTGGGAGGATGCTTATTTCGTGACGTTGGCCCGTAACTATGGCTTTGGCATCAACAACGATGCCTTCGAGGTCTGGGCGCAGAAAATTCCGCTCTCTGCCGTAGCCCATCATCGTGATGACCTCTTCCAGATAGAGGCGATCTTTATGGGACAGGCAGGACTCTTGGAACTGGACACGATTCCCGACTTTTATCAGGCCTCGGCACTTAACGAGGGATACTTTGCCAAACTGCGCAATGAATATCTCTATCTGGCCCACAAGTTTTCGATGAAACCGATGGACTTTCATCTCTGGCGCTACCTTAGGCTTCGTCCGCAGAACTTCCCGCATATCCGTATTTCCCAGCTCGCCAATCTCTACTATCAGCAGAAGGCGGGATTGAGCCAACTCGTGGAATGTGAGACGATAGAGCAGTTGAAGCACCTCTTCAGTTCGCATGTGACACCTTATTGGGAAACCCACTACACCTTTGGTTCTACCAGTTCGCGAAACGAAAAGCATCTGGCCTATGGTTCGCTGAACCTGCTGATGATCAACACGGCCATTCCGATGCTGTTTGCCTATGGTCGTCATCGCTCGAAAGAGGTGCTGTGCGACCGCGCCTTTGACTTCCTAGAGCAGTTGAAGGCCGAGGACAACCATATTATCCGGATGTGGCAGCAGGTAGGTCTCCCTGTCCAGACGGCTGGCGACTCTCAGGCACTTATTCAGTTGAAGAGGGAATATTGCGACAAGAAGGACTGTCTCCGTTGTCGCTTTGGCTATGAATATCTTAAACGCAAATGACTATGAATACAGAAGAGATTTTCTATACGATGGCGCTAACGCGCATCAGTAATTTCAATTTTGCCCAAGCTTTGGAACTGTATAAGGCTGTTGGCAGTGCACAGTTGCTCTTTGAGCATAGAAATGACATTGGCGATATTCTGAAAGAATGTTCACCACGTTTGAGGGATGCCCTTCAGGATTGGAGTGAGCCGATGAAACGGACAGAAGCTGAATTGGCATATATGCAGGAACACGGTATCCGAGCCATCACGCTCAACGATGACGATTACCCTCAACGGCTCCGTGAATGTCCTGATGCCCCTATTGTATTATATTATAAAGGTAATAGTGACCTGAACCAGGCAAAGGTTATCAGTATTGTCGGAACACGGCGGGTTACTCAATACGGCCAAGACTTGATCCGTCGTTTGATTGGCGATTTGCGTACCTATTGCCCTAGACTTCTCATTGTCAGTGGCTTGGCCTACGGAGTAGATATCAATGCCCACCGTGAAGCATTGGCAAAGGGCTATGAGACCGTAGGTGTGCTGGCGCATGGTCTGGATCAGATATATCCATACCGCCATCGTGATACAGCGGCGGAAATGGTCAATCACGGTGGACTGCTGACGGAGTTCATGACGCTTACGAATGCCGATAAGCCCAATTTCGTGCGTCGCAACCGTATCGTGGCAGGTATGGCGGATAGTGTTATTCTCGTTGAGAGTGCCGCAAAGGGTGGTGGGCTCATCACGGCAGAGATTGCCCAGAGTTACGGCCGGAATGTCTTTGCCTTCCCTGGTCGTGTTGACGCTGAATATTCCCAAGGCTGCAATAATCTGATCCGTGATAATGGGGCAGGACTGATCTCCAATGCAGCAGATTTTGTCCGAGCCATGAATTGGCAGGATGATATGCATCGTCAGCAAGCCTTATCCGATGGAATCGAGCGAAATCTGTTCCCAGATCTCTCTCCAGAGGAACAAACAGTCGTCTGTCTCCTTCAACAGACTAACGACCTGCAACTGAATATCCTCAGCGTGAGAACAGGCTTCCCTATCGGTAAACTCACGTCTCTCTTGTTCCAATTAGAGATGAAAGGTGTCGTAAAACCCCTCGCCGGCGGCATGTACCATCTCTTGTCCTGATGTCACCAACTAATAAATTCATCTAGCTATAACTCTTGATACGATGCTTGTAAAAACATTTTGTGCTGAAGTGATGGGACTGGAAGCAACAACCATTACAATCGAAGTAAACATAACAAGAGGAATGATGTTCCACTTGTCTGGTCTTGCAGATACAGCGGTCAAAGAAAGCTATGATCGTATTCGTGCTGCTATAACCAATATAGGGTTCAAGCCCCCTACAGCAGATCTGACGATTAATCTGAGTCCTGCAGACATCCGTAAGGAGGGAAGTGGATACGATCTACCGTTAGCCGTTGGCATCCTTGCAGCTCATGGGAAAATAGATGACACCATGCTTAGCGACTTTATCATGGTAGGAGAGCTAGGCCTCGACGGCAAAATAAAACCTGTTAGCGGCGTTTTGTCTGTTGCTATCCGCGCTCAAAAAGATAACTTTAAAGGCATGATTGTACCACAGGAAAATGCCCGTGAAGCAGCTGTTGTAAATGATCTGGAGGTCTATGGTATGGATAATCTCGCCGATGTTATCAATTTTCTTAATAGTTATCACGACTTTGAACCTACCATTGTTGACACGCGCAAGGAATTCTATGAACACCAATATTCTTATGATCTCGACTTTGCTGATGTGAAAGGACAAGAGAGTGTAAAACGAGCTATGGAAGTTGCTGCAGCAGGTGGACATAATTTAATTATGATAGGCCCTCCAGGAAGTGGTAAGTCCATGATGGCCAAACGGTTACCAAGCATTCTCCCTCCTCTTTCACTCACCGAGAGCCTGGAAACCACTCAGATACACTCCGTAGCAGGGAAGCTACCTGGCGATACATCACTTATTTCGCAACGCCCTTTCCGCAGTCCACATCATACCGTGTCTCAAGTAGCTATGACAGGTGGTGGAAATAGAGCTTTGCCAGGAGAGGTCTCTATGGCACACAATGGCGTACTATTCCTAGACGAATTACCAGAGTTCAGCAAAACCACCCTTGAAGTGTTACGTCAACCACTAGAAGACCGCAAGATCACCATCTCTCGTGCCAAGTACACAGTAGAATATCCTTGCTCTTTTATGTTTGTGGCGTCTATGAATCCTTGCCCTTGCGGTTATTATGGCGATCCAACACATCATTGTGTCTGCACACCAGGCCAGATTCAACGATACATGAACAAGATTAGTGGCCCTTTACTTGACAGAATAGACATCCACTGCGAGGTAACGGTTGTGCCCTTCAAGGAATTAACCCAAATGCAGCCAGGCGAGCCAAGCAGCGTCATCCGCGAGCGTGTGATAAAGGCACGTCAGATACAGGAAATTCGTTTTAAAGACTATCAGGGAGTTCATTGCAATGCCCAGATGAGCGAACGAATGATCAATCAATTTGCCCAACCTGACGAACAGAGTCTCGACATGCTACGTATGGCAATGGAGCGGTTAAGTCTATCAGCCAGAGCATATAGCAGAATCCTTAAAGTGGCGAGGACAATAGCCGATCTGGAATGTAGTGAGAAAGTGCAAGCCCAACACATCGCCGAAGCCATTGGTTATCGTAATCTTGACAGAGGCGATTGGGCTGAAAGAGGTTATTAAACCATGGGGGTCATATTTTGAGCCCCATGGCAGGAAACGTTGCTAAACGTTAATTTCGGATGTTTATCGGGTAAAGGAAGTGTATTTGTTACATTTAAGGATTTTTAATACTCAACACGATGCAGTTTACTAAAAATTTTATAATTTTGCAACGGATATATAATATAACTATTCAAGCCAAGGACTCCGACATACTAACGTGGGGGCTATTACACACCTAATTAATAATATTACTAACAAACATGAACAAAACAACACTTATGGAACTGGGCTATTCACGAAGCAAGGCTTTGGTGAAGGCTACCGCAGTGGCTGCATTGCTACTGGCCAACCCCGTGGCTGCGATGGCTAGCGACGGTGCTGCTGGCAAGCTGAACGTTCAGTCTGTACAACAGGGCTCGCTCAAGGTGAGCGGCGTGGTGAAGGACGTGGACGGTGAACCGATCATCGGTGCAAGCATCTTTGAGAAGGGTACCAAGAACGGTACGGTGACGGACGTGAACGGTAAGTTCTCCCTCGACGTGAAACCGGGGGCCAGCCTTATCGTGACGTATGTGGGCTACACCACGCAGGAGGTGTCGGCTACACGCAACCCGAACATCATCCTGCATGAGGATGACCATAACCTGAACGAGGTGGTGGTGATCGGTTACGGTACGCAGAAGAAGGCCGACGTGACCAGCGCAGTGGCCAGCGTGAAGAGTGAGGCCTTCAACAAGGGTGCCATCCTCGACGCAGGACAGCTGGTGCAGGGTAAGGTGGCTGGTCTGCAGATCTCACTGGCTAACGGTGACCCGACGGGTAGCACGAGCGTGATGCTGCGCGGTGCCTCGACGCTGATGGGTAGCCGCGACCCGCTGATTCTCGTGGACGGTGTGCCGGGCTCGTTCTCGACCGTGGCGCCGGAGGAGATTGAGAGTATCGACGTGCTGAAGGACGGCTCGGCAACGGCTATCTACGGTACGCGCGGTACCAACGGTGTGATCATCATCACGACGAAGAGCGGTCGCCGCGAGCAGCCGACGACCATCGAATACAGTGGCTACGTGTCGGTGTCGAACCAGCTGAAGCGCCCCGACTTCATGGGGGCTGACGACCTGCGTGCCCGCTGGAAGGAGGGCCTGGAGTTCTCGGGTGCCAACGACCAGGACTACCACGCTACGACTAACTGGCTCGACGAGGTGAGCCGCACTGGCGTGAGCAACGTGCACAACGTGACGCTGCGTGGCGGCGGCAAGAGCACCAGCATGCTGGGCAACGTGACCTATGAGCAGCGACAGGGTACGCTGAAGAAGAGTGACATGAAGAACATCCGTGCAAGACTGGAACTGACGCACCGCATGTTCAACGACAAGCTGACCACCAACCTGCAGCTCATCGCCAACGAGCGCAAGAACAACGCGGGTATCGGCTTCGGTTATAACGTGTATCGCATGGCTTGTATACAGAACCCCACACAGCCGGTGTATGACGACGAGGGTAACTACGTGGAGCGCAACGTGTACTTCTACGACAACCCCATCACGCCGCTGAATGAGCACACGGGTACGAACCGCAACCGTAACATCAGATTCACGGGTTCGCTGGAGTTCCGCCCCATCTCGGACCTGATCATCAAGGGTATGCTCACGCGCAAGGGTCAGAGCAACGACCGCGGCTACTACTACTCGCACAAGGCCGTGACTACGACGGAGTCGGGCTACAACGGCTATGCCTATAACTACAGCTACGACCTGATCAACGACCTCTACGAGATCACCGCTGACTGGCACCACACCTTCGACAAGCATAACGTGGGCGTGATCGTGGGCTACAACTATGAGAAGACGCGCTACGAGTGGTTTGACGAATCGAACCGCAACTTCCCGACGGACTCCTACACCTATCATAAGATTGAGACGGGTAAGGGCCTGCAGAACGGTGCCGCCACGATGTCGTCGTATAAGCAGGAGGATACGCTCATCGGTCTCTTCGGCCGCGTGACCTACAACTATGATGACCGCTACCTGCTGATGGCCTCGCTGAGAAGAGAGGGCTCCTCGAAGTTCGGTGCCGACCATAAGTGGGGTACCTTCCCGGGCGTGTCTGCCGGATGGCGCATCAACAACGAGAAGTTCATGAAGGGCGTGAAATGGGTGGACAACCTGAAGCTGCGCGTGGGCTACGGTGTGACGGGTATCAACATCAACGACCCCTACCAGTCGCTGGCCTCGCTGAACTATACGAACTACTTCCTCTACGACGGACAGTGGATCAGCACGCTGGTGCCGGCTCGTAATGCCAACCCTGACCTGCGCTGGGAGAAGAAGATCGAGTATAACCTGGGTATCGACTTCGAACTGCTGAAGGGTCGCCTGGGCGGTGCCATCGACCTGTATCAGCGCGATACGAAGGACGGACTGTGGAACTACACCGTGCCCGTGCCGCCGTATCAGTACAGCACCATCATGGCCAACGTGGCCAAGATACGCAACTCGGGTATCGAGATCCTCGTGAACTTCGTGCCTGTCCGTACAAAGGACTTCGAGTGGCGCGGCAACATCTCGTACTCGCACAACAAGAACGAGGTGCGCTCCATCAGCAACGACCAGTTCACCATGTCTACCGACTACTTCTACACCGGACATACGGGCGAGCCTATCCAGACCTCGACACACCGCGTGAAGGTGGGAGAGCCTCTCGGACAGTTCTTCGGACTGAAGAGCGTGGGCCTCGACGAGTCGGGTAAATGGGTGGTGGAGCGCCTGAAGCACGACGATCCCAACGACCCCGAGAAGGTGACGGGTACCTACTACGGACTGGCAGAGGATGCCAACGACGCAGACAAGCAGGTGCTGGGCAACGGTATCGCCAAGCACTTCCTGAACTTCAACAACACGCTGACCTACAAGGGATTCGACCTCTCTATCAATATGCGCGGACAGTTTGGCTTCCAGATCCTGAACTTCCAGGAGATGTACTACGCCAACCCCACCATCCAGTATAACGTGCTGAACTCGGCCTTCGACATGCACCCCGTGGTGAGCGTGAGCGAGGACGGCAGCAGCATCAGCTATACCGGCAAGCAGACCCGCATCGCCGACGCGCAGCGCTACGTGAGCGAATACGTGGAGAACGGCTCGTTCTGGAAGATCGACAACCTGACGCTGGGCTACACCTTCAACACCTCGAAGTGGAAGATCGTGCGCAACCTGCGCGTCTATGCCTCTTGCCTGAACCTGCTGACCATCACCAGCTACAAGGGTCTTGACCCGGAGATGAGCTTCCGTGGCGACGAGACCGGCGGCTATGCACTGGCCTTCGGTACCGACCACCGCGACAAGTTCCCCACCATCCGCTCGTACACCTTTGGTATCAACGTTACTTTCTAACTCATTAACAGACACAGAATATGAAAAAACATATCTATCGCATCGCGGCGCTCGCCGTGGGAGGAATGCTGACGCTCGCAAGCTGCTCTAACCTTGACGAGCACGTATATTCGGAGGTAACGGAGGAAAGCTTCCAGCCTACCGAGCAGGACGCGGCTGCACTGCTGGCCAGTGCATACAGGCCGCTCACCTATATCTTCGACTGGCAGGGACTCTTCGACCTGGAAGAGGAACCCGGCGACTGTATCATCACACCTACACGACCCAACGGATGGGATGACGGCGGTACCTACCGGCGCATGCACCAGCACGGATGGGACTCGGAGGAGTGGCAGCCCTGGAACACCTACCTCACGGCCTATGAGGGTATCAACAACGCCAACCGCGTGAAAGACCAGATTGAGAGCGGCGCGCTGCCCGTGGGTGACCTGAAGGAGTCGATGATCGCCGAACTGCGCGCCATCCGTGCCCTGTGGTACTACATCCTGCTCGACAACCACGGCAACGTGCCCCTGGTGACGGCTTTCACCGACGAGACGCCGACACAGGCAACGCGCCAGCAGATCTACGAGTTCGTGGTGAAGGAACTGACGGAGGTGCTGCCGAACCTGAGCAAGGAGAACGACGGCACAACCTACGGCCGCATGAACTACTGGGCTGCACAGGCTACGCTGATGCGTACGTATCTGAACGCAGAGGAATACGTGGGACAGGCGCACTACCAGGAAGCACTGGCTTGTGCCAACGATATCATCAACGGCGGCAAGTTCGAGCTGGCGCCCGACTACAAGGCCATGTTCTCTTACGACAACGAGGCTAACGTGGAGTGTATCTTCGCCGTGCCTTACGACCGTCTGTACAGCGGCTTTAGCCAGCAGCACAAGTGGTATCCCCCCGCAGCACGCCAGTGCCCGCTGTTCCAGCCTGCCGACTACTTCTGGGGCGGCAGCTGCGCGAACCCGCAGTTCATCAATGCCTACGAGGAGGGTGACAAGCGTCTGGAGGCTACATGGCTGATGGGCGAGCAGTATGACGGCAGCGGCAACCTGCTGTGGACCTGCAAGAACTACCTGCCGTCGCTGACCTGCTTCAACGAGGCTGGAGAGAACCACACGAACATCGACTGGGGCTACCGTGTATGGAAGTACACACCGGATCCCAACACTGCCAACGGTGCCTGGAGCAACGACTTCCCCTTCTTCCGCTATACGGAGGTGCTCTACACGAAAGCAGAGTGTCTGCTGCGCCTGGGACAGAACAAGCAGGAGGCTGCCGACATCGTATCAGCAGTTCGCGCCCGCGTGTTTGACGATGCTGCACAGGCTACCGTCACCGTGGAAGACCTTGAAGGTGACACCAATATCAAGTACGGTCTGCTGGACTGGGACAACAACATCGTGAAGGGTACGGAGCCTGCCGGCAAGCTGGCACTGGGCGGTATGTACGACGAATGGGCGAAAGAGTTTGCCTGCGAGGCACAGCGCCGCACGCAGATGATCCGCTTCGGCACCTATTCTACCTACAACTGGTTTAACCACGACGTGAACCTCTACGGTGTGAAGGACGGCCACACGAAGCTGTTCCCCATCCCGCTGGAGGAGCTACAGGCCAACGGCAACCTGAAACAGAATCCCGGATACTAACTAAATAACTTTGTCGGGGAGGGGGCATCTAGGTGCCCTCTCTCTTTTATTGTCAAATGCAAAGTAGATCCATGAACAAGTTACTGATTACGTTATGCTGCGCGGTATGTTGGATAACAACCTCCGCACAACAATTCTTCGGCAAGCCGAAGCCACTGAACGACTCTCTCTATAACACCCTGGCCCAGACCCCGCCGATGGGTTGGAACTCGTGGAATAAGTTCGGCTGCGACGTGAGCGAGAAGCTCATCAAGAGCATGGCCGATGCCATGGTGGAGAGCGGCATGAAGGATGCCGGCTACAAGTATATCGTCATCGACGACTGCTGGCAGATAGACCGCGACTCAATGGGCAACATCGTGCCCGATCCCGCCAAGTTCCCCAGTGGCATGAAAGCACTGGCTGATTATGTTCACTCCAAGGGACTGCTCTTCGGACTCTACTCCTGTGCAGGCAGCTACACCTGTCAGGGGCGCCCCGGCAGTCGTGGCCATCAGTTCCAGGATGCCTTGCAGTATGCCCGCTGGGGTGTGGACTACCTGAAGTATGACTGGTGCAGCGACGAAGGCCAGAATGCGCAGGCGGCCTACGCCACGATGAGCGACGCCATCAAGGAGAGCGGACGCCCCATCGTGCTCAGCATCTGTGAGTGGGGCGAGAACGAGCCGTGGAAATGGGGCAAGGGCATCGGCCATCTGTGGCGCGTCACTGCCGACATCCGCGACTGCTACGAGTGTCTCTTCGACTGGGGCGGCATGGGTGTCACGAACATCATCGACAAGATGGCAGACCTCTATCCCTACGCCGGTCCTGGGCACTGGAACGATGCAGAAATGCTGGAGGTGGGTAATGGCGGCATGACGCGCGACGAATACATCACCCACTTCTCCATGTGGTGCATGCTGGCAGCCCCGCTGATGGCGGGTAACGACATCACGAAGATGAGTGCCGAAACGCGTGAGATCCTGCTTAACAAAGAGGTGATCGCCGTGGATCAGGATCCCTTGGGAGAACAGGGCAGACGTTTTATGGACATGGGCGACCACGAGATATGGGCAAAGCCACTAGCCAATGGCGAACTCGCCATGTGCTTTATGAACCGCTCGGAACTGCCGTGGACACTCGACTACGACTGGCGCAAGAATGCCATCTACTATGCCCGCGACGTCAGTTTCCGCAAACATGAATACAAGGTGCGCGACCTTTGGCAGCACAAGGACATCGGAACCAGCAAACAAAATCTGAAGACCGTCATCCCCACCCACGGTGTACTGATGGTCAGACTAACCAAAGCAGATTAAACGAGAAACTCAAATAGAAGACAAATGAAAAAGACATTAACGATACTTTTCAGCTGCCTGGCCACGAGCATGATGGCCCAAGGCACACTCGCGGACTATAACCGCGCCTACGGCCTGCGGGAGAAATTCAGCGCGAAGAATATCCTGCACAGCGGCGTGGAGCCCCACTGGATCGACGATACCGAGACCTTCTGGTATAAGACAACCACCGAGGAGGGGGAGGTGTATGTGAAGATAGACCCTGCCACCGGCAGCCGCAGCGTGCAGCAGGACACCACAGGACTGCACATCAAAGCGCGCCCGCAGTGGCCCCGCGACAACGGCGAGGACGGACACTACTGGAGCGAGACTGACGACGAGCGCAAGGCAGAGCCCGCGACATCGCCCGACGGCAAGTACACTGCCTACGTTCACGGCTGGGACATCGCCGTGAAGGACAGCACGGGGCAGGAGCGCGTGCTGACGATGGACGGCTGCCCGGGGAACTACTATTCCGCCTACATCTACTGGGCACCCGACAGCAGGCACTTCGCCGTGTGCAAGATCCGCAGTGTAGAGAAGCGCTACGTGTACTACGTGGAGGCGGCTCCGAAGGATCAGTTCAACCCGAAGCTGCACAAGCAGGAGTATCAGAAGCCGGGCGACGACCTGATGCAGAAGACACCCGTGATCTTCGACGCGGAGACGGGCAAGCAGGTGAGGGCAGACTATGCGAAGATCAGCAACCAGTACAGTCTGGAGTACCTGCAGTGGAGCGACAACGAGACCTTCACCTTCGAGTATAACCAGCGCGGACACCAGCAGTACAGTCTGATGGCGATGTCGGCAAAAGACGGCAGCCTGCGCACCATCGTCGAGGACAAGAGCGACAAGTACGTGAACTGGACCCGCATCTGGCGCCACCACTTCGCAGACACGAAGCGCCTGCTGTGGACGAGCGAGCGCGACAACTACAACCATCTGTATCTCGTAGACAAGCAGACGGGCGAGCTGCGCCAGATCACCAAGGGTGCGTGGTACGTGCGCCAGGTGCAGTATGTGGACGAGGAGCAGGGTGTCGTGTACTTCTCTGCCAACGGCATGAACAAGCAGGAGGATCCCTACTTCATCCATTACTACCGCATCGGGCTCGACGGCAAGAACCTCGTGGCGCTGACACCCGAGGCTGCGATGCACCGTGCCACGCTGTCGCCGGATCACCGGTATCTCGTAGACGTGTACTCCACCCCGAGCGAGGCTCCCGTGGCCGTGCTGAGGAGTGCCGGCGACGGCAAGGTGGTGATGCCGCTGGAGAAGGCAGACATCAGTGCACTGCTGGCAGAAGGATGGCAGGCACCGGAGGTGTTTCACGCCAAGGGCCGCGACGGCAAGACAGAGATGTGGGGCAACATCTACCGGCCCTCGAACCTCGACCCCACGAAGAAATACCCCATCATCGAGTATATCTACTCGGGCCCCGGCGACCAGTACGTGCCGAAGGTGTTCAAGCCCTACGACTACTATATGTCGTCGCTGGCAGAGCTGGGCTTCATCGTGGTGATGGTAGACGGCATGACCACCTCCTTCCGCTCGAAGCAGTTTGAGGAGGTGTGCTACAAGAACCTGAAGGACGGCGGCTATCCCGACCACAGGCTGTGGATAGAGGCTGCCGCGAAGCGATATCCATACATGGATCTGGAGCGCGTAGGCATCTACGGCTGCAGTGCCGGAGGACAGGAGGCCATGAGCCATCTGCTGCTGCACCCCGACTTCTACAAGGCGGGCTATGCTGCCTGCGGCTGTCACGACAACAGGATGGACAAGATCTGGTGGAACGAACAGTGGCTGGGCTATCCGCTGGACAAGAGCTATCTGGAAGGCTCGAACATCGAGAACGCGAAGCTGCTCTCGCGGCCGCTGATGATCTGTTGGGGAGAGCTCGACGACAATGTTGACCCCTCCTCATCGATGAAGGTGGTGGATGCGCTCATCAAGGCAAACAAGGAGTTTGAGATGTTCATCGTGCCCGGTGCCCACCACACGATGGGCGAAGACTGGGGCGAGCACAAGCGCTACGACTTCTTCGTGCGCCACCTGCTGGGGCTCACGCCTCCGCTATGGAGTGAGATACAGTATCCAGCGAAATAAAACGAAAAGCGGCCCCCGGAAGACGGAGGCCGCTTTTTTGGTGTGTGCTTATTTCTTCTGCAGCACTTCCTTGAGTTGGGTGGTGGCGCGCTGGATCATGTCCATCGTGCCGGAGCCGTCGCTGACATAGCGGATCACCATCCCTGCATAGCCAATGGCACGGTTTGCACGGCGGTCATCCTCGGGGAGCTTCTTCGCCTGCTCCAGGAGCGTCATGAGCTCGTCCATATCCTCGAGTTCGGGGAGATTGCCGGGGCGCATGGTGTTGATGACGGCATTGAGTGCCGAGGCAGCCTTGTCGATCTCCTCCTGCGTGTACTTATCGTCGGGGGCATCCATGAAGGGCTGTGCCTTGGCAGCCTGCTCGAGCATGCGGCCATAGCCGTGGACAGCCCAGGGGGCATACTCAGGCACCTTCACGGCGAGGGCATTCCATGCCGTCTGTTCCTCCTGGCGCGTCTTGGCAATGAGCAAGAGTTCGCGGAGGGCAGACTTGTCGATGCCTTCAGAGACCTCTGCCACATACTTCACGCTGGGATCCACGGGGATGTTCATGCGGAAATAGTGGGTGACGTGCTTATCGGCGGCATAGTCGGGGATGAAGGTCTTGTCCTTGAATGTCAGGGTGTAGAGATTGGCATCGGCGCCTGTGCCCGTCTTCGCACCGTTGAGGGTGATGTCACTGAGATCGCCAGCCATGTCGACGGTAGCCTCATCCCAGCTATGGATACCCTCGGCGGCCATCACCAGCGGACCATACATCAGTGCACCTGCCCACATCGGGGTGTACTCGGTCTTGCCATCCTTCTCGTAGGCGGGAGAGGTCTCCATCTTGTCGGGACCGAAATCGAGGTGCTTAGTGAAGGGCATGATGACTTCCACGACATCCTGTGCAGACCACTGGCGGGCAGGGATCTCCACATAGCTGCAGGGCTGGTAGGCGGTGGCGAGGCTCTTGCCGTTGAGGCGCACATCGAAGCCCTCGGTGGCCCAGTAAGGCACACGGAGTTTCATGGCGAAGGTGGCCGTACCCTCGGTGATGCGGATCTCGGAGCGCTCGGCAGGCCACAGGCACGACTGCTTCACGGTGACGCCCTTCTGAGTCCAATGGGCGGTGGTGGGTAGGTAGAGTGCTACCCAGAGCGTGCGGTCGTTCACGAAGTAGGCTGCCTCCTGATATTTCACATGGTTCTCCACGCCCGTGCCGCCACAGCAGGTAGCCTGCGGTGTCTCGTTACCCCAAGGTTTCGAGGCATCGAGTCCGACGGCATACTGGTAGACCGTCTGATACTGGCGGGGATTGACGGAGCCGATGATCTGATTATAGAGCACGCGCTCGTAGTAGTCCATGTAGCGGGCATCGTCGGGGTTGAAGCAGTTGAGATCCTTCGTGAGTTTCGCGAGGTTATAGGCACAGCAGGTCTCGTTGATGGTGGGCTCCGGGTGCAGGTCGCGCCCGCCCCAGCTCGTGACGTTCATGCACATGGAGGTAATCTGTGAATAAGGCTGTCGGAACATCTCGCCGTTGCCCACACCGCCCATGGCATAGCGGTAGCGCCCCTGGATCATCGTCCAGAAGTTCTGTGCGAGGTTGTAATAGTAGGGCAGGTTGTTGCCGCGGAAGGAGCGCAGGGCACCCGTCACCATCGGGATATGCTGATTGGCATGGCGCGTGCGGATGGCATCGACATTCTTTGCCAGAGGATCGAAGAAGGCAGGACTGTCGAAATAGTTGGAGGCCTCCAGCAGATGGGCTTTCTCCTCGGCGGTGCCCGTCATCTCCGCAAGCCGTGCGAGCGACTCTGCCATGCCACCCACCTCTCCGGCGATGTACATGTTCCACATCTCGTAACGGTTGCCTGGCTTTGCGCGGCGCTCATCCTGTCGCCCGTCGCTCTTCACGAAGGTGCGGTAGTGGAGACGGTTCCACACCCAGAGTCCCATGTCCTTGGCAATGAGCAGGGCTTTCTCTGCCACGGCCTTGTCGTCGATATAGGTGGCGATGTCGATGAGTCCAGCGAGCTGCTTGTGGACGGAGTAATAGGGTGCCCACACGCCCTGCTCGTTATTGTAAGGTGCATATTTCTCGATGAGCACACAGTGCTGGGCAGGGATGGCGTTGAGATAGCCATAGCCGTAATGCTGGTAGTCTTTCTTATAGTTGTCGAAGTCTGCCCACGAGCCTTTCATCGCCAGGAGCTCGGCCTCGGGTGCAAAGTCGCGTGCCTCCCAATAGCGCCCCAGTTCCTTGTTCCAGACGAAGGTGCGCTCCTGGCACTGGCGGAGTTCGTTGACCATCGTCGTGATGTTCTGTCTGAGGATGGCTTTCTTGGCAGGATCCTGACAGCTGGCGAAGGCGAAAGCCATGGCAGACATGTAATGGCCGGAGCCATGGCCCTTGAGTTTCGTGGTAGGCGAGTCCCAGCCGTCGGCCTCGGGATAGCCCTCGGTGCTGAGACCGTAGGTGTCGCGGTAGTTATAGAGCTGCTGGCGCACGGGGAAGCTGATGAGCTGATCGATGTCGAGGTCGCGGTTCCACGAGAGGCGGTTATCGCCATCGATGCTGACCTGATCCAGCGGCAGCGTCTCGGCCACGGGCGTGTTCGAGGGCACGGGATAAGCCCCCTCCACCACCTTCACCTGCGCGGTGACGGGGTAGCCGTTAGTCGTGGTATTATCGCCGATGATGAAGCCGCGCACCTTATATTCGGTACCCACGGGATTAATGGCGGGATTAGCCTCGGCCATCTCGGTGGCATTCGAGGCATTGAGCCATCTCACCTGCCGGTATTCGCCCTTGCCGTCGGCATATTTCACCCACACCTGATAAGGCAGGCGCGGGGCATTGCCCACGGGGGACTCGACGGTTACGGTCTCAACCGTTACGATGGAACGATACTGTGCCGACAAAGGCAACGGCAACCCCAGAAGCAGGGTTGTGAACAACACACAGAAGAACTGCTTTCTTTGCATAGTTACAGATGTTAATAGTTTCTTTGCAAAAGTATGAAAAAACTGGGATATCACCAAACATTTCACAAAGATTAAACTAATATTTCTCCTTTGGTAGGCTTTTCGTTTGGTTTTTCGCACGATTATTCGTAATTTTGCCGACGATTACGAGATGGCATCACACATGAGAACATTACTGATCGCAGTTTTTTCTGTATTTCAGCTCTTCACGGCTGTGGGGCAACAGCTGGGAGACGTCGTGATACTAGGTGACTCGAACACCTGGATAGGCGGTGATGCGTGTGACAAGCCTGAAGGGTGGAACAAATGGTTCAAGGAAGCCCTGCAGCCCAAGAGTTGCCGCAGCTATGCCCGTAGCGGCGCCACCTGGACAAACACCCCTGAAACCCGCAGGAACACCCGGGAGAACATCGGTGTGCTGGGTAACGACAATGTGGTCTATAATCAGATATGCCGTCTGCAGGAGGCAGTGGACAGCGGTGTGCAGGCCACGCCCCAGCTGATCCTGATTCTGGCAGGCACCAACGATGCATGGTTTCGGAAGGCGCGCCCCCAGGTATTCGCCATGAGTGCTGAGGAAGCCTTTGCGAAGCGCTGCTGCTGTTGCGCAAAGCGCCCTGTCTCGGAGATCGTAACCCTCGCAGCCTCCGTGAGATACGGCTGTGAACTGCTCCAGGCGCAGTATCCCCAGGCACAGATTATCCTGCTGACACCCTTTGAATCGGTACAGGCAGGCGCTGAGCCCATCGCCAAGGCGGGCGATATCATCGCGGCCTGTGGCCAGAAGATGGGGCTCCACGTGATCCGTCTGGATCAGCAGAGCGGTATCCGTGCCAAGCAGGAGCAGGCGAAGAAACACCTCACCACCGACGGTACCCACACCTCTGTGGCGGGTGCCCGGAAAGTAGGCAAATACGTCGCGCAGCAAGTGGCTGCCCTCTTACAACCATAATTCCCCTCTGAAGCGCCATGGTATTCTCGGATCTGTTCTTCCTCTTCGTCTTCCTGCCGGCATTCGCCCTCTGTTATCTGGCAGCCTCATGGCTGGACAGGCGACTGTCGCCAGACGCAGATCACAAGAGCCACACCGCCCAGAACACCGTCCTGGTGCTCTTCTCCCTGATCTTCTATGCCTGGGGCGAACCCGTGTATGTGTTCCTGATGCTCTTCTGTGTGCTGGTGAACTACCTGGCAGGACTGGGGATCGCACGACAGACGGGCACTGCCCGGAAATGGGCACTCGCCGCAGGTCTCACGGGAAATATCCTCATCCTGAGCACCTTCAAGTATCTGAGTTTCTTCGCACAACAGCTGACGGCCGTCGGTATCCCCGTGGCAGATCCCAGGATATCGCTCCCCATCGGTATCAGTTTCTATACGTTCCAGTCCATCTCCTACCTGATAGACGTGTATCGGCGAGAGGCCCCAGTGCAGCGGCGCTTCGGCAGTCTGCTGCTCTACATCTCGATGTTCCCGCAGCTGATAGCAGGCCCTATCGTGCGCTATAACACCGTGGCACAGGAGATCCACGACCGCCACGTGACGTCGCGGGATGTAGCCGACGGCATCTACCGTTTCGTGATCGGTCTCGGCAAGAAGGTGATCCTCGCCAATCAGTTGTCGGAGATAGCAGACCAGTTCCTGACAGGCGGACTGCAGGATCTGACGACAACAGGCGCCTGGGTGGGTATCGTGGCCTTTACCCTGCAGATCTACTTCGACTTCTCAGGCTATTCGGATATGGCCATCGGACTGGGGCGCTGTCTGGGGTTCCACTTCAACGAAAACTTCCGCCACCCCTACTGCTGCAATACCATCACCGACTTTTGGCGGCGCTGGCATATCTCGCTCGGCAGTTTCTTCCGCGACTACGTGTATATCCCCATGGGCGGTAACCGTCGGCACCAGGCACTGAACATCCTCGTGGTGTGGTTCCTCACGGGTATGTGGCACGGTGCCTCGTGGAACTTCATCATCTGGGGTGTGTACTTCGGACTGATCGTCACCATCGAGAAATACACCATCCTCCGCGTGCAGCGATACATCCCCGCTCCCTTGCTCCACCTGTATAGTCTCCTGCTGGTGGTCATAGGCTGGGGCATCTTCTACTTCGACGACAGCACAAGGATGCTGCAGTTCTTCGAGACCGCCTTCGCACAGACAGGTGCGCTCCACGACTTCATGACCGTCAGTGCCCTCACGGACAACTGCTGGCTATGGGTGACGTGCGTGCTCTTCTCGATGCCACTGCGCAGCGGTGCCGGCAACTTGTTGCAGCGCTGGACATCTGAAGGCGGCATTGCACGGGAATCACTGGTGTTCGTCACCCGTCTTGCACTCTCCGTCGTACTCCTGGTGCTCAGCGTAGCCCTGCTCGTAGGGGCCACGAACAACGCCTTCATCTATACCCGATTCTAACCCCTCAAACAAAACAAGATATGAAACGACTCCTCACGATAATCCTCCTCATCGCCACCACCGTCAGTATGATGACGGCACAGACCGTACGCCGCGTGCGCAATGGCATCATCCTCGTAGACTCGGGGAAGACGGTGCGCGCCATCGAACCCTATAAAGGCAATATGGAAAGCGTCGCAGCCTACGCCGGGGTGGTGAACAAATACAAGCGCACGTTCCCCCACGTGAACGTCTACTGCATGGTGATTCCCAATGCCGTGGCCTTCTACTGTCCCGAGACCGCCCGCGAATGGACAAACGACGAGCGGCCCTATATCACCCGTATCCTCTCAGGACTCTCTGCCGACGTGAAGGCGGTGGATATCTACGAGACCTTGCAGGCGCATGCCCACGAACCTATCTATTCACGTACAGACCACCACTGGGCGCCACTGGGGGCCTTCTATGCTGCCCAGCATTTTGCCCAGGTGGCCGACGTAGGCTTCATGGATCTCTCTGCCTACGAGCCGCGCGTGATCCACGACTATGTGGGCAGCATGTACACCTTCTCGCGCGACAGGAGCGTGAAGGAGGCCCCGGAGGACTTTGTCTACTACGTGCCGCGCAATACGGCGTTCTCCGCCACGCGCATCACCTATCGGAAAGAGACCAAGGCCTTCGGGCGCAAGAAGAAGCGCCGCGCCATCAGCTGGCTCACGGCCAGTGAACCCGAGACCTTCAGTTTCTTCCGCGACTATGAAGACGGCAGCAGCGCGGCCTACTGCACCTTCATGGGTGGAGACACGAACACCACCAGTGTGGTGACACAGACGAAGAACAGCCGCAGGCTGCTGATCCTGAAGGACAGCTACGGCAATGCCCTGCCCTCGAACCTCTTCTCATCCTTTGAGGAGATCCACGTGGTAGACTGCCGCTATTTCCTGCAGAACATGATCGACTTCGTGAATGCCCACGGCATCACCGACATCCTCTTTGCCAACAACCTCATCCATGCCTCGGCGCCGAAGACCACCCAGGCATACGAGCGTTATCTCACCCAGCAATCCACCAACAGACATGAGATTCAGTAAAGCCTATATCCTGCTCTTCGGACTGCTGTTCGCGGCCTTCGCGGTGGTCTTCAACACGTTTCCTCGCAGCACCTACTCCGAGCTGGAGAAGCGTGAGCTGGCAGCATTCCCCACCTTTACACCCGAGAAACTCGCCGACGGCTCTTTCACCAACGCCGTCTCCTCGTGGTTCAGCGACAGCGAACCCTTCCGCGACCATTTCATGAGTCTCAGCATGCATATCAAGGATCTGATCCGACTGCAGACGGGCGAGGAGCACATCACCTTCCACGCCAGTACCGATAGTCCCGTCAGTGAGCCGGAACCCGAGGAAGTCCCTGCCATCGCAGAAGAGCCCGAGAAGGCAGACTCCGCCTACAACTACGAGAACCACGTGACAGCCGACGAGAATGCCAAGATAGCCAATGCCGGCATCATCATCGTGGGCAGCGGCGAGAAGGTGCGCGCCCTGATGGCCTTTGGCGGCACCGGCAGAGGATGCACAGGCTATGCCATGGCAGCCAACAAATACAAGGACACCTTCCCCGACGTGAACGTCTACTGTATGGTCATCCCCACGGCGGTGGAATACTACTGTCCCGAGAAAGTGCGCAAGCGTACCAATCCCCAGCGCCCGACCATCGACAATGTGATCCGCCATCTGTCGCCCGACGTGAAACCCGTGGATGTCTATGCCACGCTGGGGGAACATGCCGATGAGGACATCTTTCTGCGTACAGACCACCACTGGGCACCGCTGGGCGCCTACTATGCCGCGGAGAAATTCGCAGAGGTGGCAGGTGTGCCCTTCCGCGACCTCTCGAGCTACGACCGTAAGGTGGTACACGGCTATGTGGGCAGCATGTATGGCTACTCTCAGGACATCGCCGTCAAGAATGCCCCGGAGGATTTCGTCTACTACGTGCCCCGTGATGTGACCTACACCACGACCTACATCAATTACACCATCGATGATGAATACCGCGTGATCGGTATGGGAAAGCCCTATAAGAGTGTGTTCTTCTACCGTTACAAAGACGGCAGCGGCGGGGCTTACTGCACGTTTATGGGCAGTGATACGAAGATTACCTGTGTGCGGACATCCACGAAGAACGGCCGACGGCTGATGATCCTCAAAGACAGCTTCGGCAATGCCATCCCCGGCTATCTGTTCTACTCCTTTGAGGAGATCCACGTCATCGATTCACGCTACTTTACGAAGAATATGGTGGACTATGTCCATGAGAACCATATCACCGACATTCTCTTTGCCAACAACATCTTCAAGGCCTATTCCCGCCAGACGTACGCCAAGTACCTGAGGTTCCTGACGCAGACCAACGGTATCCAGAAGCCCCTCAAGCAACATGCCGACAGCAACGCACAGCACCGCGACAGTATCCCTGTAGCGAAGGCACCAGCGAAATCTGCAGCACCTGCAGACTCTACGTCTAATCTTTAGACTTCTTTTTGAAGAGATCCATGAACTTTTTTAATTTCTTCTCCTTAGGTTTGCCTTCGTTCTTGGACTTGTCCTTGTCATCGGACTTCTTGAAGAGGTCTTTCACCTTAAACTTCACCTTGGGCTTCACTTTGATGTTGCTCATCTTGTCGATATCCGTGAAGGAGAAGTCACATGCCCAATCCAGCCCCTTATTCGACTGGCTAATATTACCCTCCACCAGGGCACCATTGCTCTTGATATCTACCAGCAGGTCTTTCACCTTGATCTTCTTATAGCTGGCCTCATAGACGGTTGCCTTCACATCACCAATAGGCATTTTGCCACCACCATTCTTCTTTCGAACCTGAGCCGTGCGCTTCTTGTCGATATCGATCTTGAAACTTGCCTTCACCCCCACATCGCCAATCTCCGGCATCTTCAAGACCTTGCCGAGACGGAAGGAACGCGTCAGGGCATTACCCGTGATATAATGCGTATCGTCGTTATGGGTGAAATCGAAGTTCAGGCTTCCCGCAGCCGTACCGAGCACACCCTTGAACTCCTCGCGCCGGTATGGGATATGGACGGTGCCTTTGAAGGTGATATCGCCGAGGGAGCTGAGCTGGTTCATCATCAGCTTCTTCACGGCAAACTGGTTGATTATCTCCTCTTTCACCGTGCCCTTGGCAGTCAGTTTATTAACGTGGAAGAGGATGTCGAGGTCTTCCTTCTTCTTGAGGTTCTCTATACCGCCCACGGCTTCGAGTGTCAGCCGTTTGTCGGGCGTATGCACCTCGATATCCTTGAAGAAGAGGGTTGAGTCGTTACCACTAAAGAGAACCGACAGTTCCAGGGGCATCTTGAAGTTCTGCAGCACCTTTGCAAAGGGTCGCGAGATATCCTTCAAGAGCGTCTTGCCATGAATGAGCGATGTCTGGAAAGAGAACTTACGGCCTTGTTTCTTACTCGGCAGCACCACGTAGGCCGAATCGAAGTTGAGGACGGTGTTCTCATGCTGCAGCACAATGTCGCGCAGATGGGCATTCTGCTTCGTGGCGCCCACCGTGAAGTGGAAGTCTTTCACATTGAAGCCCGTCAGCGTATCCTTCGCCACAAAGCTTTTCATCACCGCGTGCAAGGTATCCTTCGCCAGATAGTCGATCACCAGGTTCATATCGGCGATGACATCCAGATGGCCCACGTCGAACCATCCGCGCTTGGGCTTGTTCGTGTTCTTGCGCGGCTTATGGTTATCGGTTTTGAACTGCAGGCCACCGATTTCCAAGTCATGCTTCCCGTCATCCTCCTTATAGTCGATTTTCCCGATGCGGAACGAGGCTGTCTGCGGACCTTTCTTTGTCTTCATTTCCCACTGGCCTTGCAGCGATTTCAGCTTTCCCTTAGCGCCAAACCAGCCATTGTCGTACTCCACCTCGCCGAGTGTCACCTTATTATCATTATACTGCAAATCGACGGCTGCCAACTTCGCATATTTGATGTCGAGCGTGAACGGCTCCTTCTTCTTACCTTCTTTCTGCTTGTCCTCATTCTGCTTCTTCTTGGGCTTGTCGCTCTTGAAGGCATCGATGATGAACTGATAGTTGGCGGGGCCGTCCTCGGGCTTGTAGAGCCGCGCCCTCACACCCTCGATTTCGGCTTTGGAAATGACGAGCGTATTCGCCAGCAGTTTCATGACATCGATATCAAGCGACAGCTTATCCAGCGCAAGCATCTTCCTATGCTGCAAATCCTCTACCTCAAGACCCATGAGATTGACATCCTGATTGAACACATTAATGCTCGCCTTTTCAATTTTCACCTTCGTCTGCAACTTCTCCTCCAGTTTCTCGGTGGCGATGCCCAGCAGCTTGTCCTGGACTGCTTGCGTATTCAGCAATATGGCAGCAACGACCAATAATAAAAGGATGAACCCGATGATCCCTCCGATGACTTTCAGGGTGATGGATACGCTCTTATTCACGATAAAATTAGTTTTTAGTGTATATTCAGATTGCAAAATTAACGGTTTTATGGCAAATCTCCAAATTTTTGGCGCGCAATCTCACAGAAAAAGTGTACCTTTGCAACCGTGATGGAAGAAAAAGACTGTGTCAGACTGCTTGAAGAGCATGATATCAAGCCCACCGCCAACAGGATTGTCGTGGTGAGAGCCCTCTGTGCCTCCATGCTGCCACAGTCGCTGGCAGAGCTGGAGCATAAGATTGCGACCATCGACAAGTCGAACATCTTCCGTGCCCTCACCCTCTTCCGTGAGCATCATCTGGTGCATGCCATCGAAGGCAGCAGCGACGGCACGAGATACGAACTCTGCCACAGTCACGACAAGGAGCACGACGACGACCAGCATCCCCACTTCTATTGTGAGGTGTGCCAGCAGACCTATTGCCTCGATTATACAGAGATGCCCGACATCCAGTTGCCCGAAGGCTTCAAGGCCCATTCCTCGAACCTGATGATCAAGGGCACCTGCCCCCACTGTAAGAAATGATTGATTTCAACAATATCCGCGTCATTGCCTTCGATGCCGACGACACCCTCTGGGACTGCCAGAGTCACTTCGAAGCCGTAGAGAACCATCTCTACCGCCTGATTGCGCCTTTCTGCGACGTGCCTGCCCAGGAACTCTTCAAGACCGAATCCGGCAACATGGCCGATCTGGGCTACGGTTGCAAGGCCTTTACGATCTCCATCATAGAAACGGCCCTTCGCGTGGCTGGCGATCACCTCTCTGCTGCAGAACTGGCAGAACTGCTCAGCCACAGCAAGTCGCTCCTTCACCTCCCCGCCACCCCATTGCCGGAAGTGGTGGAGACGCTAGAGCGTCTGCAGGCCTGGCCTTATCAGCTCGTGGTCTTCACCAAGGGTGAACTTCAGGATCAGGAGAACAAGCTGAAGCGCAGCGGACTCGGGAAATACTTCTCGCATGTGGAGATCACCTCCGACAAGACCGAAGTGGAGTTCCAGCAGCTCTGCGCGCATCTGGGCATCCTGCCTTCACAGCTGCTCATGGTGGGCAACTCCCTGAAGAGCGACATCGCCCCTGCGCTCACCATCGGTGCCTCGGCCATCCATATCCCCTTCCACGTCACCTGGCAGCTGGAGCACTTCGAGGACATCGAGCACGAGCGACTCGTCAAGATCACCCATTTCCACGAGATTATCGACACACTGAATACGAAACAATAAACACGCCACAAACAATGAAATACATCTTTGAGACCCGCATGGAAGTGCGCGACTACGAATGCGATATCGAGGGTATCGTCAACAATGCCAACTACCTGCATTACGCAGAGCATACCCGCCACCTGTTCCTCCGTAGCCTGGGAGTCAGTTTTGCCGCCCTCCATGAGCAGGGCATCGATGCCGTTGTCCACAGCATGAAACTGCAGTATAAGGTACCCCTGCGCTGCGACGACGAGTTTATCTCACGCCTGAACCTCAAGAAAGACGGCATCAAGTATCTCTTCTATCAGGACATCTACCGTGCCAGCGACGAGCAGCTCTGCTTCCGCGCCACGGTTGAACTTGTATGCCTCATCAACGGTCGTCTGGGCAACAGCCCAGAATATGATGAGGCTTTCAAGGACTTCATCTGATCCAGCGCTACTTGTAATTCTTCACCCGCTCGTCTTTGATCACGCCCTGCCAGTTCAGGCCGAAGGCAAAGTCATAGGTATTCCCGTCGGCATCCTGATAGCAGCGCATATCGCGCGGCACATCCTCATTCTGCTCCTCTACGGTCTTCATGTCGGCAGGCATCTGCATCGGCAGCAGGGCCGATGGCTCGTTCTTGCCGCTGATGATGTCGAGCAGCGCCTGGTGCTGCACGTTGAAGGATATGAGGATGGCATCAGCCTTCGGCTCTATCTCGCTCAGCACCACGGGGCGCCCCGTCTCCAGGATCACGATGACGGGTTTCTCTCCCATCGCCCGCTTCGTCTCGCTCACCATCAGCATATCGTCGCGGTTGTAGGCCTTCACCGTCTTGCCCTTGTAGCTGCGGTTCGTGAATTTCTCCATCGGGTCACCGCCGGCGATGCTGACGCTACGGGCATCCACCGCCTTGTAGTCATCATACTGCAGACTGTAGGGCACATAGCCGTTGCCGCCCCGTTTCACGTCTGCCGCACTATAGCCGAAGCCCGTGCTGGGTTCTTCTATCAGACAGATGGCGAAATCAGCCTGCTCTGGCTGTTCTACGACCTCGTAATACTTCCTGACGAGTGCCAGGTCTATCGGCTCCACCGTCTTCTCCTCAGAGATGCCGCCCCATAAGCCCGGGATGGCAGGGAAATGGCGCTTGGGCACATATACCTTGTATCTTTTATCCATGGGGAGCGTCTTGTTATCATGATTCTTCAGCATGACGACCGACTTCAGCTGCGCCTCATAGCCTTCCCGCATGAACTGCGGATTGCCCACAATCTTCTCCGAGGCCTCGGGGTCGAGATAAGGATGCTCGAAGAGCCCTACACGGAACACATTGAGCAACAGTCTGCGCGCCGACTGCTCGAAGCGCTGGCGGGCACTCTTCTCCCCTTGCGCCTTCGCCCACATGTCGTAAGCCGCCAGCACCGGACCTATCTCATTGTTGCCCCCATACTGGTCTACGCCCGCCTGCAGGATCTTGTAGTGGCGCTCTGCCTCCGTCAGCGACTCCACGCCCCAAGGCTTGCCGCCCATCGGACTGTCGAGCACTTTCATATCCTTCGTGATGCCCCAGTCTGTGCAGACGACGCCCTCAAACTTAGCCTCCTCGCGCAATTGCTTCTGGATGAGCCACTGGCTGTAACTGCCACCCACGTTCTCACCCGACGGATCCTGGTTCCACAGGATGCTGTAGATAGGCATCACGGCCGAAGCCATCTCTGTACCGCCCTCCAACTTGAAGGCACCGTCGATGAACGACAGCTTGTGCTCCGCCAGATTGTTGCCGGGATAGACGGCATACTTGCCCGATGCAAAGTGAGAGTCGCGGCCGCCTTCCTGCGCTCCATAGCCATACCAGTGCTTCACCATCGCATTGACGCTTCTCATCCCCCATCCGCGCGTATCCGGCGTTGTCTGGAAGGCATCGCAATAGGCCCTTGCCATCTCTGTGGCCAGCAGCGGGTCTTCGCCAAAGGTGCCGCTAAAGCGCGTCCACCGTGGATCCGTGGCGATATCCACCTGAGGCGACAAGGCGGTGGCAATGCCCAGCGCCCGGTACTCCTCAGAGGCAATCTCGCCGAAGCGGTACATCAGCTGCGGATCGAAGGTAGCCGCCAGTCCGAGCGAGGTAGGCCATTGTGAGATGTGTCCGCCTGCACCGGCATTATATTCCGTCGTTGCCTTCGCCTCGTGTCGCGGGTCAGAACTGGTGTTGGCAGGGATACCATGATCCAGCCCCTCGATGAAGGCCTGCATCCGGTTGTTCCACTGGGCAGCTGTCCGTGGACTCTCCACGCTCGTGATCAGCACAGCCCGCAGATGATCCTTGCTGAGGAATTTCTTCTGGTCTTCAGTCAGTTCGGCAGATGGCACAGCCTGATGGCTGCTGTAGAGCATCAGCCCCGCAATCTCCTCTTTCGACAGTTTCGAGGCCAGATCGGCAGCGCGCTCCTGAGGCGAGAGCCGCCAGTCCTCGTAGGCATCCAGCGAGTCATTGCGGTTCAGATCCTTGAACGCATAGCCATCCTCCGTCAGCAGCTTCACGCCCGACTGCGGCGAATAGCTCAGCGTCGGCCCCTCCTTCTGCGTCACCAGCATAAACGAATCCACTTGCTGCTCCGACCATTTCTGTCCGTTGCACGCCATCAGACCTATCAGCATCCCGCCTACGACCACCACATTAGTTACTCTTGACTTCCTATTCATAGTTATTGGATAACTTATTAATACTCGCTTGCAAAATTACGAAAAATCGAGCGCAAAACAAAGAAACTTGTTTCTTTTTTTTTGCCCAAATATTCACAATTTACTGCTTTTTGCCTTTTCTTATGCTTTTGCCTCTCGCTGGGGACTGGCACTGATGTAAAGTCGCCAGCGACTATCTCTTCAGAGTTTAACATTCTTTATACGAAAGTGGTGCAGGGTTTTGGCATATTCATCGTTTAATAAATGGAGAATCATTTAAAAAGACAGATATGAAACGTTTATTTTTCAAATTCATGACCCTGATGCTAGGTCTGCTGGTAACAGGATGTAGTAGGACTCCCGCTGATGAAGCAACGGCAGTTAATGACCAACCACAATTCGAGGCTTTCTCTATGGGAATACTGGATTGTGTCCCCATCCGCCAAGACGGCAACCGCTTCGACGAGTTTGCGGATAACCCCTTTGTGAAAGTATCCGAACAACCCACCTCCACTTTCTCCGTGGATGCCGATGGCGCATCCTACGGCATCATGCGGCGCTATCTGAACTACGATCTCGCCATCGTTCCTGCCAGCGTTCGCATTGAGGAGTTTCTGAATTATTTCACTTTTAATTACGCTGCCCCCAACAGCGATGATGCCATAGCTATCAACGCCGAGGTAGGCCCTTGCCCATGGAATCCCCAACACCAGCTGTTGCGACTCGGACTGAAGGGTAAAGAGCTGAAAGAGAGTGAGATACCCCGTGCCAACTTCGTTTTCCTCGTAGATGTCTCAGGCTCCATGCAGGGCAAAGACCGTTTGGACCTGCTGAAATCAGGACTGAAAGAACTGCTCTTCCAGCTGAACCCTGACGACCGTATCTCGCTCATCACATATTCTGGCAAAGTAGAGAAACTGCTCGAATCGACACCCGTCTCGGAGGCCGGCAGGATCAAGGAAGCCATCGACCGTCTGAGCGCCAATGGCAGTACTGCAGGCGGCGAAGCCCTGAAGATGGCCTACGAGGAGGCTCTGGCCAATTACGATCCGAAGTGCAACAATCGCATCATCCTGGGTACCGACGGCGACTTCAATGTTGGCGTCACCAGCACCGAAGCCCTCGTGGAAATGGTGGAAGGCTATGCCAAGAAAGGTATCTATCTCAGCTGTCTCGGCTTTGGCATGGGCAATCTGAACGACGGGATGATGGAGAAGATCAGCAATTCGGGTAATGGTGCCTACCATTATATCGACTGCGAGGACGAAATGATGAAAGTGTTTGTTACAGAGCGCGAACGCTTCGTCAGCGTCGCCAACGATACCAAATGTCAGATTACCTTCGATAAAGATATCGTTGACAGCTACCGCCTGATTGGTTATGAGAACCGCGTGATGAACAACGAGGACTTTGCCGATGACGAGAAGGATGCTGGAGAGATTGGTGCGGGCCAGACCATCACGGCCCTCTATGAAGTGGCGCTCAATGAAGCTGCTTTGGGACAAGGCATACAGCCCTTCGTCACCTTCGACTGCCGTTACAAACGCTCACTCGGCGATGAGAGCCTCCCGCTACAGGTCAAACTGACAACGGAACATATCTTCAATAAGAACGAACGCTCTGGGGAATTCTACTTCGCTGCCGGCATCGCTGCCTACGGCATGATACTCCGCGACTCACCCTTCAAAGGCGATGCCACCATCGATATGGCAAAGCAACTCGTAAACCAAAGTCTCACCTTCGATCCCGGTAATCACCGCCAAGAACTCCTGCAACTGATGGATAAATACGTCAAAATGAAGGAATAATTATTAAAACGCTTGCCTGTTCCAACTATTTATGCTATCTTTGCAACGAGAAGTACAACCCCAAACAATTATCAATATGGAAACAACATTAGTATTACTGAAACCCAGTTGCGTACAGAGACAGCTGATTGGAGAGGTCGTAAACCGTTTTGAGCGTCGCGGACTCCGTATCTCAGGTATGAAAATGATGCAGCTCAGCGATGAGATTCTGCGCGAGCACTATGCGCATCTTGTAGACAAACCTTTCTTCCCCGGACTATGCGCTTCGATGCAGGCTTCGCCCGTAGTGGCTATGGCCATCTCCGGTGTGGAGGCCGTGCAGGTGGTGCGCACGATGGCTGGCGTTACCAATGGCCGTCAGGCTGCTCCCGGCACCATCCGCGGTGACTACTCCGTGAGCAACCAGCAGAATATCGTCCACGCTTCAGACTCGGTGGAGAATGCGGCTATCGAGGTGGCCCGCTTCTTCAAGCCCGAGGAGATTTTCGACTATCAGAGCGGTGCCTTCGCCTATGTGTATGGTGAGGGAGAGTGCAAGTAACGGCATGAATAGATTAAGGAAGCTGCTCCTGACGTGCTGGGTGCTGCTGGCAGCCCTGGCGCTTCAGGCGCAGATTGTGGATCCCATACACTTCACTTCGGAACTGAAGACGGGTGAGGGTGACGAGGCGGAGATCGTGTTCCACGCCAAGATTGACGCGGGCTGGCATGTCTATTCAACTGATCTCGGAAGCGGCGGTCCTACGGAGGCTACGTTCAACGTGGTGAAGATGGACGGTGCCGAGCCCGTGGGCAAGCTGACGCCGAGGGGGAAGGTGATCAAGAAGATGGACAAGCTCTTCGACATGGAGTTGAAATACTTCGAGAACGAGGCCACCTTCGTCCAGAAAATCCGCTTCACGAAGCCTGACTATGACATCGACTGTTATCTGGAGTATGGTGCCTGCAGCGATGCCAGCTGTCTGCCGCCTTCGGAGGTGGCGCTGAAGCAGCAGGGCAAGAGTCCTGTGGCCAGTGCGCCGAATGCTGCCGACAAAAAGACTGAGGATGTCGCCAAGACGGTTCTTGCGGCTACAGACAATCCGCTGCCCGAAGAGACGGTACCCACCGTTGCCAAGAACGATACGGCCAAGGTGGATTCTACCGCTATCAGTAATCATGCGGTGGCCGACGACCTATGGATGCCCGTTACCGACGAGTTACGTGCCCTCGGCTCTGGCGAGGATCTGGCTAAGCAGTCGTTGCTGTGGCTGCTGCTCATGGGTTTTGTGGCTGGTCTGCTGGCTGTCTGCATGCCCTGCATCTGGCCCATCATCCCAATGACCGTCAGTTTCTTCCTGAAACGTTCGAAGGACGATAAGAAGAAAGGTATCCGCGATGCGTTCACCTATGGCATCTCCATCATCGTCATCTACCTCGGTCTTGGTCTGCTCGTAACGGCACTCTTCGGCAGTGATACGCTGAATGCGATGTCGACGAATGCCGTGTTCAACGTGTTCCTCTTCGTGCTGCTCGTGGTGTTTGCCCTGAGTTTCTTCGGCTGGTTTGAGATTACGCTGCCCGAGGGATGGGCCAACGCGGTAGACACGAAGGCTTCGGAGACCAGCGGACTGATCAGCATCTTCCTGATGGCCTTCACGCTGGTGTTGGTATCCTTCTCGTGCACGGGACCTATCATCGGCATGCTGCTCGTGCAGACCACGACGACCGGCAACTGGCTGGCGCCTGCCGTGGGTATGCTGGGCTTTGCCTTGGCCCTGGCGCTGCCGTTCACGCTCTTTGCAATGTTCCCCTCGTGGCTGAAGTCGGCTCCGAAGTCGGGTTCATGGATGACAACGCTGAAGGTGGTGCTCGGCTTCATCGAACTGGCCTTCTCGCTAAAGTTCCTCTCCGTAGCCGATCTGGCATACGGCTGGCATATCCTCGACCGCGAGGTGTTCCTGTCGCTGTGGATTGTCATCTTCGCCCTCTTGGGTGCCTACCTCTGCGGATGGTTGAAGTTCCAGACAGATGAAATCGGCGGCGAAATGAACAAGCCGATGCCCGTGGTCTGCATTATGGGTGGACTGGTGTCGCTGGCCTTCGCCGTTTATATGGTGCCCGGGCTTTGGGGCGCTCCTTGCAAGGCCGTCAGCGCCTTTGCGCCACCGATGAGTACGCAGGACTTCAACCTCAATCCCAAAGTGGTGGAGGCGGAGTATCTTGACTATGAATCAGGCATGGCTGTCGCCAGGGCTCAGGGCAAGCCTGTCTTCATCGACTTTACCGGCTATGGCTGTGTGAACTGTCGCAAGATGGAGGCTGCCGTATGGTCGGATGCCCGTGTGGCCGACAAGCTGAAGAACGACTATGTGCTCATCTCACTCTATGTGGATGACAAGACACCCTTGAAGGAGCCTTTCGAGATAACGGACGAAGCGGGGAACAAGAAGACGCTGCGCACCGTCGGTGCCAAGTGGAGTTATCTGCAGAGCCATAAGTTCGGCGCCAACGCCCAGCCCTTCTACGTAGCCCTTGATCCCGTTACCGGAAAGCCGCTTACCGGCAGTCGTGGGTTCAACGAAGACGTCGCTGCCTACATGGACTTCCTCAACCAAGGACTGAGGAACTACCAACAGCAGTAATTGCAAAAAGAAAGAGGCCGTGCCTCACGGCAGGGTCTCTTTCACAAACCTATATAATAATACACGTATGTAAAGCGTCGCAGAGAGCCAATGGCAACGGCTCCTGAACAACTCATGATACCATAAAAACCTGTCTTTCGCCGCCTGCCCTTACATCGAGGACGATTGGCATTCTTTCCATCAAAGGCTGGTCTTCTGACTACACTCCACTCCGAAGTGCCTTCTCACCCTTGCGGGCAATGGCTTCCTGCTTCAGAGCCATACGGGAGCTCACAGCTGCGGGACAGTCGGAGACTTTCACTCCATTCCCAATTAATCGCGGTTAAGCGAACCTCTGTGGGACAATCCTACCGGATGTCGGGTGCAAAGATACGAACAAATCCTGAAACCACCAAATTTTTTGGACACAAAAAACACGGAGCATCATCACAACGCCCCGTGTCCAAGAGAGATACTAACTTTATTAATTCCTATATGCGGGATTCTGATATGCCTCTTTCTCAGCTTCGCTCATCTCCATACCGTCGAGCTGACCCTGTGGGATTGGACGGAGGTAGTAACCGGCAGGGATATCGCGCTTGAACTCCATCAGATCCTTGTCGGTATAGCCATCTCCGGCGATGTGGTATACACTTGCACGCTCAGTCCATTTCTGAGTACGTACGAGGTCGTACCAACGGTATCCCTCACCCCAGAACTCACGGCTACGCTCATCGAGGATAAAGTCGATCGAGATGGTAGCAGGCGTAGCGGCCAGCATCTCGGCGCTATGGTCGGCAGCAAACGGCGCACGTGCATTGACGCAGTAAGTCTGCTTACCGGCACGCTCACGGAGCACATTCACCATCGTCTTGGCGTCCTCATTCTTACCAAGTTTCACAGCAGCTTCAGCAGCAACGAGATAGAACTCAGAGAACTTAGCAACACTCCAAGGACGGGGGCTACCACCATTCACCTTAGAACCAAGGCTACCTGCGTTATCAGTACGGTAGATACCGATCTTCCAGTTACAGGGGTACTTCTTACGGCTGATGTGATTCACGGCGACTACGAAGTCTGCACGTCCAGGCATCTCACCGAAACCAAGCTTACCATCGGCACCAGTGTAGTTGATATTGGCATCTTCACTCTCAGGAACCCAGCTGAAGTAAACCTCGTTAGGCTTAACCTGCATGCCGTTAGCACCAGTAACATAAGCAGCACCTACGCCAGCCTTATCCCAGTTGGTGAAGTAGCTCAGTGTGAAGGTTGCATCGTAACGGGAGTCGATAGCCTTAACCTCGTCTTCCCATACACCACCCTTGATGAAGGCATCGGCAACAGGAGCCATACGGGTCCAAGGACGTCCAAGGCCCTGGACCGCCTCACGCTGGACGGGGTTGATGTCATTACCATCAGGATCCTTTGCAATCATCTCGGTATAGTTCCAAGTCTCCATCCAGTAAGCGAAGTTCTCAGGAGAGCCACCGCTACCCCAGCCATAGCCTACACCACCGTTACCGAATTTCTCGTCCTCGTTGTGGTCAGCATAGAGCATGATCTCCTTATTGCGATCCTGTGTAGCCACATTCACATCATAGAACGTAGGCTGCAGTCCGTAAGGACCGGGATTGTCGATACCGGCTTTTGCCATGTCGTATGCCTTCTGGAAGTAGCTGCTAGCCTGCCCGGCATCGCGGCTGCACTCAGGATAGGTAGGGATGTTGTTGGGATTCTCCAGCCACCAGGCATAGGTCAGATAAGCCTTTGCAAGATACAAGCGGGCAAGGTTCTTCGTAGCCGTACCGGTAAGACGAGGATTCTCAGGCAGGTCAGCCAGAGCCTTCTCCAGATCGCTGAAGATGGCGGCATAAACCTCAGGTACGGTGTTACGAACAGAGGTACGGACAGTAGATGTATTGAACTTCAGTGGGCCAGCACCCAGATCGAGGGGCACACCACCATAGGTCTGCACGAGCAGGAAATAGTCGAATCCACGGAAGAAGTAAGCCTCAGCCAGCAGGGCATCATCCATACCGTTGGCAGCACCGTTCTCGATGATACCATTACAGGTATTGATATTAGCGAAAGCTGTTCCCCAGAGAGAACCGGCAATACTGTTGGTAGCCACCATCTGGCCAACGCCAGAAAGGTCGGCATCCTTGAAGTTACCATCGGCAGACTGTGCGTAGGTATATTCATCGGTACCAGTCTCCACACTGTTCAGGCAGTAGCCGTTGCCATAGAAGTAGCGCAGGTGGGCATAGAGCGAAGTCAGACCGCCCTCAATACCTGCCTTCGTATTGAAGAACGTCGGGTCGAAATTGCTGCGCGGCTGCTCATCGAGCACACTGTTACAGGACGTCATGGCTGTAGAGAGACCACAGCAAACAAGACCCGCAGCAAGGATATATTTGATACTTTTAGTTTTCATAACTTTACTATTTTTACTTTTATACCTTTTTTCCTTTAGAATGTCACATTCAGACCGAACAAGAAGTTGCGGGTAGAAGGCGTGTTGTAACCGATGATAGGCATTCTGTGACTACCAAAGGCATATCCTACAGCCGTATTCTCGTTAGACCAAGAGTTGGTCTCAGGATCAAGTCCGCTCTCGTTGGTATATGATGAGAAGAGAACAAACGGGTTCTGAACCGTTGCATAGAGACGCAGGCGGCTGATGCCGAGATTCTTGATGGCCTTGATGTTTTCGAAGTTGTAACCAAGGGTGATGGCACGGAACTTCAGATAACCGGCATTGAAGTAACCAAGGGTAGAACCGTATTTGGGGTTATCACCGCTCTGAACACCACCAGGCAATGGATACTTGCCACCAGGATTATCCTCGGTCCAATAGTCAACATCAATATTGTTACGACGACCTGTCAGCATGTTCAGGTAACCATTTGAAGAGTGGATAGCAGAGATCAGCTTACCACCGATCTGGAAGGCACCGATCACGGTCAAGTCGAAACCTTTGTAGCCTACTGTCGTGTTGAATCCACCGATAAGGTCGGGCTCCATGCTCATGATCTCACGGTCATCGGCACCGATAGCACGGGTAGGATTGCCACTGGCATCCAGAGCGCGATCATGGGCCACCTTGATCATACCAATATTGCCATCGGGCTCAAGCACCTTCAGCTGTGCTTCTTCGCCTTTCTGCCAGATACCCTGATACTGATAGTCGTAGATGACGTCGATAGGATAGCCGACGAACCAGAGGTTACCCTCATCCTTCTTTTCACCAGATGCAAGCTCTGTCAGCTTGTTGCGGTTCTGATAGAGGTTGATACCAGCCTCCCAGTTCCAACCATTCTTGTTGTCGAGAATGATACCGTTCAAAGTGAACTCCCAACCCTTGTTCTCAGTCTTACCGATGTTACCTGTATAGCTGTTTACACCAGAGGTAGAAGGCAGCGAGACGTTGAGCAGGATGTCGTTGGTCTTCTGCACATAGTACTCGAACGATCCGGAGAGACGACCGTTGAACAATGAGAAGTCGAGACCGAAGTTCCATGTCTTAGAGTACTCCCAGCCAAGGTTCTCGTTAGGCAGACCTGTTACATAGTAACCTGCCTTGTTAGTATCACCGAAGTTATAGTTGCGGATAGACAGTGTACCAAGTGTAGAATACGGATTGATGGCCTGGTTAGAGGTCTCACCATAACCTACACGCAGCTTCAGGTTGTCAAGCCAGTTCTTGGTGCTCTCCATGAACTCCTCACGGGCAATGTTCCAACCAGCGCTGACTGCAGGATATGTATGCCACTTATGACCAGGAGCCAGACGTGAAGAAGCATCGGAACGCAGAGCAGCAGAAATCATATACTTGTTATCGTATGAGTACATCACACGACCCATCCAGGAAACGAGTCCGCTCTGGTTATAATTATAATTATTGAGGTTGACGTTCTGGCCGGTAGCCTTGTCAAGTGCATAGTACTGGAAGTAGTCGGCAGGAATACCGTCGGCAGAAGCACCTGTCGACTCATATCTTGTCTGCTCAGCAGAGTACATGGCCACCACATTCAGATTGTGCTTCTCAGCGAAGATACGATCGTAAGTGAGCATATTCTCCACAGCCCAGTTACGGGTCTGGTTCTCAGAAATGCTACCACCGTTGATGGCGTTCTCGTCCTTGTTGTTCACACCAGTACCAGTGAAACTGCCACCCTTTGAAGTGCGGTAGTTCAGACCGACGTTGATGCGATAGCTCAGACCTTCAATCCACGGGCACTTCACCTCAGCGAAGAGCGTATTGTAAGAACCGAAGCCCCTGTTTTCGCTAAGCCATATTTCTTTGTCGCGCTCAACGGTCTCCTTGGTGACAACAATCTGGTCATCAGCAGGCAGCGCATTGTAACGCTTCAGATTGCCATTCTCATCGTAAGGACTAGAAATTGGCGAAGAACCCAGCACAGCATACATCTGGTTAACACCCTGTGTCTTACGATAGCTGTTATTGGTGCTCAGGCCAAAACGGAACCACTTGCCCACCTTCTGGTCGAAGTTACCGCGAACAGAGACACGGTCGTAGCCCTCAGTGGGAACGACAGCCTCATCTTTATAATAACCAGCACCAAAGCTGTAGCTACCGCCATTGGTACCACCAGCTACGCTGATATCGTGGTTGTGGCTGATACCTGTCTGATAGTACAGATCCTGCCAGTCAGTATTCGTATTGTCGTTCTCATCCAGAGAGTTCTGATACTTCCCGGCAATCTGACGCATTTTAGAGAAAGCTGGACCGTCCATCATCGGGTACTTCTTGAATACCTTCTTGAAGCTGACATAACCATTATAGGAAACCTTGGCAGGAGTACCCTGAGTACCCTTGACGGTAGTGATGATGATCACACCGTTGGCACCACGAGAACCGTAGATGGCGGTAGCAGAGGCATCCTTCAGGATATCCATCGACTTGATGTCGGTGGGGTTGATATCAGAGAGCTGACCCATGAAGGGGATACCGTCGAGCACAATCAGCGGGTCGTTACTGGCACTCAGTGAGCGCTGACCACGAATACGGATCTGCATCTCGGCACCAGGCTTAGAAGACGTCTGTGTCATCAGCACACCAGCTACTCGGCCTTGCAGAGCTTGCGCTGCGTTGGTAGCTGCCACCTGATTCAGTTTCTCACCACCTATGTTGGCCACCGATCCAGTCACTGCCTCACGACGCTGTGTACCATAACCGATAACCACCACCTCGTTCACCACGTGACCATCTTCCTTAAGGTTTACGCGCACGTTGTCACCTGCCTTGATTTCCTGTGACTCATATCCCACATAAGAGACAACGAGCGTTGCGCCCGGCTTCACATTGAGAGAGAAGTTACCTTCAAAGTCGGTAACCGTACCATTGGTGGTACCTTTCTCCATGACCGTGGCACCAATCAGCGGACCCTGAGAGTCTGACACATGACCGGTAGCCTGCTTCGTTTGCTGAACGGAAGCTACTGATTCAGTAGCTGCCGACACCTGTTGTGCACTAATCATGCCAAGGAAGCACAATCCAACACACAAGGCTGTTTTCTTTGCTTTGAAACTCATACGTTTGGTTTGTTAGAAATTAATTTTAATGATTGGATATAAAAAAATCTGCCGCAAAGGTAGGCAGATTTCTTTTAAGTGGGTTTCATAAACGTTTCGTTTCATTGTCTTTTTGTTTCAGACAGCACATTTTGCTCTATATATTCGGTTGGAGATACGCCAAACTGCTTGCGGAACACCGTCGAGAAGTGTGCCAGATTACTGAAACCGACAGCATAGGCTACCTGCGTCACATTTATCTTTTGTTCCTTCAAAAGGCGGATCGCCTGTTCCAAACGTATATTCCGGACAAACTCACTGACAGGCAGCCCTGTCATCTCTTTCATCTTCCGATGGAGCTGTGCACGGCTGATGCCTGCCTCTTGTGTAAGCACCTCGACATTAAAATCATTATCCGACAGATGCTCGTTAATGACCTTCATGATCCGCTCCATCAGCAACTCATCGTTGCCTTTCACTTTTGTCTCTTCAACCTTGTCCTTTTGTTGCTGAACACCCGAGTACTTCCCTTTCAAGCGCAGATTCTTACTGATCAGGTTATTAATCACCACATGTAACTCTTCCATATCAAACGGCTTGGCAAGGAAGGCATCTGCCCCTTTCTCCAAACCCTCCAGGCGATTGGCGACATCACTCTTTGAGGTAAGCATCACCACCGGAATATGACTGACGTTGATGTTCTTCTTAATCATACGCAACATCGTAAAACCGTCCATCTCTGGCATCATCACATCACTGACCACCAGATCATATTGCCATTTCCGATCCACAGATAACAGCTGGCGCATCGCTTCACGGGCACTTGTTACTGAGGTAATATAATAGTAAATGCCTAGTTCCTGTTGGATATAGTCACCTATCTCCTCGTCATCATCGACAACGAGCACGTGATAACTTGACTGCGCCTTCTGTTTCCGTGTCTTCTCCTTCTCTTCCGGCTCCAGTATCTCCTCCTTGGTAAAGTGGCTATTCCCCAAAGGCAGACACACCGTAAAGATACTACCCTGACAGTCTTCGCGATTTGCAGCACTGATGGTTCCGTGGTGCATTTCAACGATCATCTTACAGAGGTTCAGACCTATACCTGTACCTTCAATATGCAGGGAGTGGGAACCGCCACCTTGGTAAAACCTGTCGAAAATCTTATGGAGATCGCCTTTGATACCCATTCCTGTGTCAATAACCTGAAACATCGCCATCTGTTGGTCGTTGGCAGCCACATGCACTTCAATAGACCCACCGTCATAGGTATATTTAAAGGCGTTTGAAAGCAGATTATCGACAATCTTATCCAAGGAAGAGCGATCAAGCCAGACATTCAGCTTATCCACAGAAGGCAGATAACGGAAATCGATATTCCGCTCCTTGGCGGTATACTCATAGGATTTCAGGATATTACCCATGTACTGCACGAGGTCTGTCTCCTGACACTGTAGCCGCATCTGCTGTTTGTCGATCTTCCGGATGTCAAGGATCTGATTAACCAGATTCTGCACCCGTTGGGCATTATGCTCAATCGTCTTCAGTTCGTTCTTGATCTCAGGATCCTGCTCCTGTTTCAAGAGTTTATGGAGCGGACTCATAATCAGTGTCAGCGGCGAGCGGATGTCATGGGTCGCATTTATCAGGAACTTCATCTTTTCCTCATCCAACTCCTGCTGACGGCGACGGATATAGAACCATACGAGGAAACCCAAAACCAAAAGCGACACTAATATATAAATAAGGTACGCCCACGTGGACTGATACCACGGTGCACGAACGGTGATATGGTAAACTTGAGGCTCGGTATAGGTTCCGCTGTCATAGGCTCTCACCTCAAGGGTATAGGAACCAGGCTGCAGATGTGTGAACGGAATACGGTTCCGCCCTGCTTGCGTCTGTGTCCAGCTTTCAGAATCATTCAACCGATATTCGTATGCCACATTCTCTGTATTCATGAAGTTCAGAAGCGAAAACTCCATCGTAAACGAATTATCCAGATAAGAGAATTCGAAATGGTCGCTCTGTACCAGAGGTTGTGTGATAACAAGCCGGCCATCCGACAACGTATTGCTGTTCACAGAATTACCACCGATATAAAGACCTGTGAGATGAACAGTTCCTGGTATAGACGAATTACCACGTAATGTGGAAGGACGAAAAGCAGTAATACCATCACTAATGCCAAAATATACGATTCCATCGGAATCCTGCAATGCGATATTCCACACATATTCGCGGTTTGTCAGACCGTTACCATAAACATGGGTGATGAAGCGATTCTTATCAGCCTGATACTGCCAAAGCCCCATAGAGGTACTGCACCACAGATCACCAAACTGGTCTTGCAAGACACCACAAACCAATTTGTCCCTCATTCTATCGGCCTGTGGAAAAGGTACGACGTCACCCTTTGCTGCATCATACAAGTACAAGCCATTGTCAGTACCAATAATCACCCGACGCTGCTGATCCTCGAAGATAGACAGCACCGTCTTTCCCTCCAATAACACTTCCCATCCGTAAGGACTGAAGGTATCCTTCACTGGGTCATAGCAACACAGATTGGAGGAAGTTCCAATCCAGATGGCTCCACGGCTATCGGTCATCATTGTCATGATCCAGTTGTTATGCACTCGGCCTCTTGGTTCATCACGTTGCTGCATGGTAAAGTTGTGGAGTTCCTTCGTCTTCAGATTATAGGAACAGAATCCCTTCGAGAATGTCGAAAAATAAAGATGGTCGTTGCCATCGTCGGTCATCACATTGATATAGTCGCTGTCAAAATCGACTTCTTTATGATAAACTCCCGTCAACGGATTATAGGCATAAAGACCTTTACCTGTCCCGATCCAATAACGACCCTGCCTATCCCGATAGATGGAAGAGGTCTCCGAAGGCGATGCGGGATGCGCAACAATCTTTCCGTTTCTATCAAAACCATAGATGCCGTTATTCTGCACTGCACACCAGATGATGCCGTTTTCGCCCTTGCAGATTGAGGTCACTGAGCCTCCAATACTTACATTTTGCGTAGAAAAACTCCAGGTATTGAACTGCGGTTCCCGTTGAGGAAGCAGAAGAAGTCCTCGTTTCAGGCAACCCACCCACAGATTGTCCTGGTTATCCTCAAACAATGCCCACACATTTGACGTGTTTAAGTCAAATGATCCGCTAGTATGTTCATACCGCAACAGCTTACGGGTACCATTCGGTACCCAACATAAGCCTTTTCCCAAGGTTCCAATAAACAGGTTACCCATCTTGTCACATAAGGCACTCCGTAACTGAATATTGTCATCACCAAGCACACTCATATCGATGAAATCGGTGGAAAACTGTCCGTTTTGATAATAAATAAGACCTCGTCGGCATACCATCAACACACCTCCCTCATAATTCAAAAATGCCGTTACCGTGCCATAGGGTGAATCATAAGTACTGATAGTATGCTGCTTGTTGTTCCGGCGGAAAGTAATGACTGGAGATGACCCCGCCTTCCAGAAATTACCTTCTCTGTCGATCAGGATATGGCTGAAATAATCGTTGTCACCTTCCAAGGCATAGTTATCCAGTTTCACTACTTTGTGCGTATCGATGTCCAAGAGGTATAGTCCGTAGCCTGCCGTTCCTATCAACAAATGATGATCATCAGACTGGAAGATGTCATTCACACGGGGTGCTGCTGTACTGGGTAACGCAATTCTTTCAAATTCATCATTGGCCGCATTATAAAGCGTCAAGCCCATACCTGATCCTACCCAAAGATTACCCTTCCTGTCGACAAAGGTCTTAGCTATATTATTGCTCTGGATACTATTCGCGTTGTCTTGCTGATGAAGATAAGTCGTGAACCGATAGCCGTCATACTTGTTGATACCGTATTCAGTACCTATCCATAAATACCCGGTCTGATCCTGGCAGATGGTCGTAATCTGACTACTCGACAGTTGGTCGGATGTATAGAAATGCTGTGTCTGACTTGAAATCGCCAAGCAGTAAATGAGACAGATCGGTAAGTAGAATAGTTTCTTCATTTTTTAAAGTATTGTGTTGATAAGTTATGTAGTATTATAAATAGAATATGCTCTCAGGTCCCATGTTCATCAGTAAGTCGAGGATAGACAGGTTGGGTATGAATCCATGTTTCTGCTGATATACCTGATAATAGGGCCTCGATTCGAAGTCTGCATCTGGTGCCGGATGTTTGGGATTGATGGCTTCACGGAAATCATGGTCAGCCTCCGCATGGAATGATTTAGTGAGACTTACCTGCGGCGAGATATCGATCAATTCGCATATTTTCTGGCGGATAGCCTCGTTGAAATCAAAGAGGTAATCCCATCGTTGCGTGAAGAAAGGCCGGATATCGTCCTGATAATACTCGAAGAATGGCGACTCGCCATAGGCACTCTGCAGCGCATTCCAATGCAGATGACGCCAATTGCCATGGTCGCTGATACGGATATCCTTCATCAGCGAAGTCTCACCTCTGACTACAGGAACAGTCAGGGCCTGAATGCCCTGCGTGGTAGCGATGAGGCAACGGTTCCGATAGGTCTGCTTCTGAAAACTCTCCCATTGCTCTATCACAACATGCTCGGCCCTATACAGTTTCTGATACCACTGTATAGGGCCGAAATAGGTCGTACTGAGCAGCACCTCCATAGGCTGCTATTTAATATTGTCGACAAACTTTCCCAAACGACTCCAACGTATACCGCTCAATCCCCGACGGTCAGGATCGCTTGACCACCAGATAAAGATAGGTTTGCCTACAATATGATCCTCAGGTACAAAGCCCCAGTAACGAGAGTCGGCAGAGTTATGGCGATTGTCACCCATCATCCAGTAATAGTCCATCTTAAAGGTGTACTGCTTTGCTTCCTGCCCATTGATGAAGATCTTTCCATCACGAACCTGCAGGTCGTTTCCTTCATAAACCTTGATGGGACGCTCGTAGATGGCGATATTATCAAGCGTCAGGTCGATGGATTCGCCCTTTTTGGGAATCCAGACAGGGCCATAATTATCCCTTGTCCAATGTTTGTTGCCATTCAGCGGATAGATCTCCAAGTCATTCGCTTCGGTATTGAGCGTAACACTTTCCACAAGGTCTTTACGAGCTTGTAAGGCCGTTACTGCTGCCTTTGTCAAAGGCATATAGCCTAGTGTGTTCAGGCTTGTCAGGTCTTCCATCGAGATTCCCAACTCCTCCATCAGTTCGTCGGGTATAGCCTGCTTCAGCTTCACGAAGTAGGTGTACTGCACGTTGTCCGGCTCTTTATTGGCCTTTCCATCGAGATAGACGATGTGATCGCGGATCTGAAGTGTCTGTCCTGGCAAGCCTACACAACGCTTGACATAGTTCTCGCGACGGTCGGTAGGACGGGTGATAATCTCGCCATACTCAGCACGGTTACGCAGAATCTCGCTACGACCCGCTTCATAGATGGTCTCGAAATATTTCTGGCGCAGTTCACTTGTCAACGAATCAGGATCAGGACGGTTCGGGTAGAGCTGATAGCCGATGCTATAGCACATCTGATAATAGTCATAAGCCTGATACTGAGGAGCCGAACAAAGTGTGTCGCCAGCAGGGAAGTTGAAGACGACAATATCATTCAACTGGACATTGCCAAGGCCCTTTACACGGCGATAGTCCCAATGAGGCCAGTCGAAATAGCTCTTGCACTCCACCACAGGAAGCGTGTGCTGTGTCAACGGCATGGTCAGCGGGGTTTGTGGGATACGAGGACCATAGGATACTTTTGAAACGAAAAGATAGTCACCTGTAAGCAGCGATTTCTCCAACGAGCTCGATGGAATCACATAGTTCTGGAAAAAGAACTGATTGATAAAGTAGACTGCAACCAAGGCGAATACCAGTGCATCGACCCACGACATCACGAACTTTACAGGTCGCTCAGCCTCTTTCCACCACGTCCATTTGATCTTCTTGGTGATATAGACATCAAAAATGAAAGGCACGACGAGCAGTCCCCACCAACTCTTAACCCAATAGAGGAAGAGCAGGTAGAGTATCAGCACAACGATAAACTTCGCCCACTGCACTTTAGGATTAAATTCTTTCTTTTTCTCCATTATCGCAACGATTTTACATTCACAGAGATTTGACGCAACGGGTAATCAGTAAGTTGCATCCTATTCTGCTCTTTAACCTACGTTTTAGAATTTAAACATATCTGAGATGGTGAGCAATCCCTGATGATCCTTCGTATATTCAGCTGCAAGAACTGCCCCCAGCGCAAAGCCCTTACGGCTATGGGCATCATGGGTAATCGTTATCAGATCGGCGTCAGAGTCATAACGGATCGTATGAATACCAGGTACCTCACCACGACGGATATGATCCACACGCAGCAGCTTCTTGTCTGTCGTGTCTTCAGCCCATGCCTCTTTACGGTCGATACGCTCGACTATCTCTTCGGCCAAGGTAATGGCAGTACCACTGGGATGATCCAGTTTATGCACATGATGGGTCTCTTCCATTTCAACGTCATACTGCGGGAACTGGTTCATGATCTTTGCCAGATAACGGTTCACAGCAGAGAAGATGGCCACACCGATGGAGAAGTTCGAGGCCCAGAAGAGGGTCTTGCCGTCAGCACAAGCCTGGCGCACCTCATCACCATGCTCCTTCATCCACCCAGTAGAGCCGGAGACGACCTTGACACCTTTAGCCCAAGCCTTCAGGTAATTGCCATAAGCTGCCTGAGGAGCAGTAAACTCGATGGCTACGTCAGCCGAAGCAAAAGCAGGAGAATCAAAGTCCTGCTGATTATCAATATCGATAATACTCACGATTTCATGACCACGGTCAAGGGCGATCTGCTCAATCATTTTACCCATCTTTCCGTAGCCGATTAATGCTATTTTCATTTGTGTATTCTTATTAAAACGGTGCAAAGATACTGCTTTTTACCAATAAACTCATGAAAATCAACACAAAATAACTAAAAAGGGCTGTAAAATTTGTGCATTTTAAAATAATGTCCTACTTTTGCACCCTCAAAGAAAGCATAGTAACAAATATTGTCATGAGAAAAACCATTTTCGACTTACTTGACCGTAAGGGTTCACTCCCCGTGAGTATGCTTACGGCTTATGACTTTAACACTGCCCGCACAATTGACGAGGCAGGGGTTGATATGATTCTTGTAGGTGACTCTCTAGGAAATGTCATGCTGGGCTATGAGAATACCTTGGCTGTCACCGTGGAAGACATGATCCATCATGGTAAAGCTGTATGCAGAGGTGCAAAACAGGCTTTCGTTGTCGTGGATATGCCATTTATGTCGTATCAGACATCTGTGGAAGATGCGGTGCGCAATGCAGGCCGCATCATGAAAGAGACCAACTGCCAGGCTGTGAAACTAGAGGGTGGTGTGGAATATGCCGACCGCATCAAGGCAATCGTACAAGCAGGAATTCCTGTTGTAGCTCATATTGGTCTGACTCCTCAGTCTGTCAATGCCATGGGAGGCTATAAGGTACAGGGTAAATCGCTGGAGCAGGCTCAAAAGCTGCTCAAAGATGCCAAAGCCGTAGAGAAAGCCGGTGCCTTTGCCATCACTCTGGAGTGTGTCCCTGCAGCTTTGGCTAAGATGATTACTACTCAGACGAAAGCGCTTACCATCGGCATCGGTGCCGGCAATGGCTGCGACGGCCAGGTGTTGGTCTATCAGGATATGCTGGGCTTTACCAATGGCTTCACACCTAAGTTCGTGAAGAAATATGCCGACTTGCACAGCGTGATGCTCGAGGCTTTCAAGCAGTATAAGCAAGAATGCGAAGATCGTTCATTTCCTGCAGCTGGACAGACCTATGCTATCAGCGATGACGTGATGGAGAAACTCTTTGAACCAGAATTTAAATTCTAAATAAGACATGAAGGTAGTTAAGACCGTAAAAGAAGTTAGGGAGATCGTGGCAGCCTGGAAGAAAGAAGGGCTGACAGTAGGACTGGTGCCCACGATGGGCTTTCTGCATGAGGGACATCAGAGTCTTATCCGTAAGTCGGCAAGCCAGAATGACCGCACGGTGGTATCCGTGTTTGTGAACCCCATTCAGTTCGGACCCAATGAGGATCTGGAGGCGTATCCACGTGATTTGAACCACGATATGGCTGCGGTAGAGGAAGCTGGGGGTGACCTGATCTTCAACCCAGAACCCGAAGAGATGTATCCTGGGCATTTCACTTCTTTCATTGACACAACAGAGACGACAGAACTTCTCTGCGGTGCCGTGCGCCCCATCCATTTCCGTGGCGTCTGCACGGTGGTGGGCAAACTGTTCAATATCGTACAGCCTGACCGTGCCTACTTCGGACAGAAAGATGCCCAGCAGCTGGCAACGGTGAAGCGTTTTGTCCGCGACCTGAATTTCCCGGTGGAGATTGTACCTTGCCCTATCGTGAGAGAAGCTGACGGTTTGGCAAAGTCGAGCCGTAATACCTATTTAAATAAAGAAGAGCGGCAGGCAGCCCTTATCCTCTCGAAGAGTCTGAAGAAAGGCCAGGAGGCTATCGAGCAGGGTGAACGTGATGCACAGAAGGTAATCAGCATTATCCGTGAGAACCTGCAGACAGAACCAATGGCCCGCATCGACTATGTAGAAGTCGTCGACTTCGAGAACATCCAGCGCACACCTAAGATCGAGGGTGAGACGCTCGTGGCCATCGCCGTGTATATCGGCAAGACACGACTGATTGACAATTTTATCGTAAACCTATAAGCCCTGCAAAATGGAAATAACGCTGCTGAAGGCAAAGATACACCGTGCCGTGGTGAAACAGGCTGACCTCGACTATGTGGGCAGCATCACGATCGACTCAGACTTGTTGCGGGAGTCAGGCATCCTGGAGTATGAGAAAGTGGAGATTGCCGACATCGACAACGGCAACCGCTTCGAGACATACGCCATTGCCGGCGAAGCTGGTTCAGGCATTATCTGTCTGAACGGTGCTGCTGCCCGTTGTGTCAGTGAGGGTGACAAGATCATTATCATGGCCTATGCCCAGATGACTCCAGAAGAGGCTAGGGATCACAAACCTACGGTTATCTTCGTGGATGAGGACAATAAGATCGTGCGTAAGGCTAATTACGAGAAGCACGGCCTGTTGGTTGAGCAATAATAACCCTGACGACCATGCTGACAGGAAAGACCATTGTGCTAGGGGTTACAGGAAGCATTGCTGCCTACAAGATTGCCAACCTGGCTTCTATGCTGGTGAAGCTGAATGCCGACGTCCACGTGATTATGACGCAGAACGCCACACACTTCATCACGCCGATGACGTTTGAGACGCTGACGAACAACAAATGTATCGTCGACACCTTCGACCGTAACTTCAACTTCGACGTGAAGCATGTGTCGCTGGCCAAGAAAGGCGACTTGTTCCTGGTGGCTCCCTGCACAGCCAATGTCATCGGCAAGGTGGCGGGCGGCATCTGCGACGATATGCTCACTACCACCATCATGGCAACGAAAGCACCCGTGCTCTTCTCGCCTGCCATGAATACTGGCATGTGGGAGAACCCGATCCTTCAGGATAACCTTCAGAAACTGAAGCACTATGGCTATCATATCATCGAACCTGTCGAAGGACGACTGGCCTGTGGTGATATAGGGAGCGGCAAGATGCCTTCCGAGGAGGTGTTGCTGGAGCATATCCTGCTGCATCTGGCCAAAGATAAAGACCTGAAAGGCAAGAAGATACTCGTCACGGCAGGACCTACGCAAGAGGCTATCGACCCCGTGCGCTTTATCAGCAACCGCTCTTCAGGCAAGATGGGCTATGCCCTAGCCAAGATGGCTGTACTCCGTGGGGCTGAGGTAACGCTGGTATCCGGTCCTGTAGGCATACAGCCTTTTGCCGGCATCAGGAAGATGGCCGTCAGAAGTGCGCAGGAGATGTTTGAGGCTGTCACATCAAGAAGTGCAGAGCACGACGTGATTATCATGTGCAGCGCTGTGGCCGACTACAAGCCAGCCGTCTATGCCGACCAGAAGGTGAAGAAGCGTGATGACGACATGAGCATCCCACTAACCCGCACCCAAGACATCCTAGGCTATCTTGGTGAACATAAGCAGCAAGGGCAGTTGCTCGTAGGTTTCTCGATGGAAACGGAGAATCTGATTGAGAACTCCCGCAAGAAACTGATGAAGAAGCATGCAGACCTGATCTGTGCCAACTCCGTCTCAGGGAAAGAGACAGGCTTCGCCGTAGACACGAACAAGGTGACGCTGATCTCTGCTCAAGAGGTCAAGCAGCTGCCCCTCTGCTCGAAAGAAGAGACGGCAGACCTGATTCTATCTGCCATTAAAGACTATATGTAAGGATGCATATACTGATAGATATCGGCAACTCAACCATCGTGGTGGCGATTGCTGAACAGGAAGACAACATCATCCACACTTGGCGATTCAAGACCCGCAAGGAGGAAACCGTCAGTTTCTTCCGCTATGAGTTGAAGCTGGGCTTGAAGAGATATGGCATCGAACTTACTGATGTCGAGAGCGTTACGATATCTTCCGTTGTCCCAGAGGTAGACGATGATATCACTCAGGCCATCAACGACCTGACGGGTGTCGTGCCCCATTTCTTCAGCATCAACGATGCAGAAGGACTCATTAAGATCGCTATCGAATCGCCCTCGCAGCTGGGAAAGGACCGCCTGGCGGATGCCATCGGGGCTGTGGCCTGCTACGGTGCACCTGCCATCGTCATCGACTTTGGAACGGCGACAACCATCGGGGTCGTCGATGCCCACCATACTTTTCTTGGCGGCATGATTATCCCCGGGGTGAAGACCTCGTTGAATGCCTTGAGCCAGCGCGCCTCACAACTGTCATCCATCACCATCGAGAAACCCCGCCATTTCATCGGGAAAAACACGCTGGAATGTATGCAGAGCGGCATCCTCTATGGCACGTCGAGCATGATCGACGGACTCATCGACAAACTGCTGCCCACACTACAAGAACCCGTTCACATCGTCGCCACAGGAGGTATGGCAAAAGACATCATCCCCCTTTGCCGGCATCAGATACAACTCGACAAATTCCTATTGCTTAAAGGGCTCTTCAAGGCAACTCACCAAAAATGAAAATCGTTATCATCGGCTCAGGTAATCTGGCCACCCAATTGTCATTGGCACTAAAAGATGCCGGTAAGGATATTGTGCAGATCTATAGTCGTACAGAAGAACATGCCCAGGAACTGGCAGGGAAACTGGGCTGTAAGCATACGACAATGATCGATGAAATCGACAAAAATGCGGATATCTATATCCTTTCTGTCAAGGATGATGCCCTCAACGGCTTAGCCTCGGTTATCTGCAAGGATCGTCCGAAAGGCATCTTCCTCCATACTGCCGGAAGTGTGCCGATGGCAGTTTTCAAGGGGCATGCAGCCCACTACGGCGTACTCTATCCGATGCAGACTTTCTCCAAGCACCGTAGGGTCAACTTCCAGGAAATCCCCTGTTTCATCGAAGGTTCCTGCAAAGAAACGCTTGCCACCATCCGTTCTCTTGCAGAGCGCATCTCCGACCATGTTGTCGACTGCGATTCCGAGAAGCGCAAAAAGCTCCACCTTGCAGCTGTCCTGGCCTGCAACCTCACTAATCATTGCTATCGTCTGGCAGAGCGCGTACTCCAGACAGAACAGATCGACTTCAGTCTTTTCCTGCCTTTAATCGATGAAACGGCCAAAAAAGTAGCAGAGATGTCACCCCGTGAAGCCCAGACAGGCCCGATGGTCCGCTATGACGTCGAGGTGATGAACCGCCAGATTGCCCTGCTCCCCGATGACCGCACGCGCCAGATCTACCGCCTCATGGCCGAGAGCATCCACGCCGACGCGACATCATAATCGTGCAGCGTATGACCATGAATGTCAAAATCAAATGACATACGACATAAGCGCGATATTAATATATTGATAGGCAGCATGTTATCACAAAACAAACGTCATAGTTAGTGACATAAAAGTGACATACTAGTGACATACGAATGACATAGCCACAAAATAGTAAACCATGATTCTGAAAAATGCCTTATATCCCGTTTGACAAATAGTTTCATTACGACAAACTACCAGTCACATTACGACTGAATAGGGGTTTCTCGTAAGGTAACTTGAAAATTCTCTCGAGAATTTTGTAGTTTCTCGGTAGGTGATTCCTGCTCTATCGGTAGCAAATGTCAGCTTTCATTACGACAAAGCACCAGTTTGCTATGTCACTAGTATGTCACTAGTATGTCGCTTTTATGTCACTAATGGCTATAAATTAGATTTAACAACTAACAGGAAATCAAATCGTTACGCTTTAATTTATGTCGTATGTCATTAGGTTTTAACAAAGTCGGCAGCATTAGTGATTAAGGCTGCCCCATTGTCACGAATCAGATTATTACAGCCTTCAGAGAACTCGGCAAAGACATGGCCAGGGAAGGCAAAGACACTACGTGCGTAACTCTGGGCAATCTCAGCCGTGATGAGTCCTCCACCCTTTGCGGCACTCTCAACGAGAATGACACTATCGGCCATCCCTGCCACGTCTAATCTTTAGGTTTCTTGGGCAGGAGGTTGTCAATCTTTGTGAGGAGGTCGCGGTTCTGGAGACCGTGGGCGAGGATCTTGCCGGAGGCATCGGTGACGATGTTGTCGGGGACGAAGGCGAGGCCTAGGGCATTGAGAACGGGGGATTCCCACATGCGGCCGTCGCAGACGGTGGACCATTTTACGGAGTCGCGAGTGACACGGCGGCGGCAGTCGTTGATGTCGGCATCTAGGCAGATGCTCAGAATCTTCATGTCGCTGCCCGCCTGCCTGAAGCGGTTCTGGAGCTGGCGTTGGAGGTTGATACTCTCATAGTTCCATGAGCTCCAGGTGGTGATGATGTTGACGGGCGCCTTGAGGTCGGCATTGCTGACGGGGCGGCCGTTGAGGTCGGTGGCGGTGAACTGCGGCAGCTTATTGCCGTCGCGGAGGGCATCAACACCCTTGAGCCACCGGATAAGGTCGCCGTTGTTGGTCAGTTGCGGGGGGGTGAGGGTGATGAGCTTGGCTATCTCTGCGGCGCGCTTGTAGTCGGGTGTGGGCGACTGGATGTAGTAGCGCTGGATGAGGTAGGTGGCAAAGGGGGCTTGGGGGTATTCCTTGAGGAGGTTGAAGACGGCCTCGGAGGCTTGCTGGGGCGTCATCTCGGCGGTTTGGCGGCGGAAGGTGGTGAGGGCCTCGTTCTCCTTGGTGCCGATAATCTTGGTCTGCAAGAGGTGGGAGGCATCGCCTTCGATCTCGACGTCGGCGCCGGGCTCACCCATGACGAGGAGCTCGGCAAAGTTGGGGAAGACGATGACGAAGGCGGTGGGCTCGGTGATGGGCACGGCATAGCGGAACTTGCCCTTGGCGACGCCGATGGTGTCGAGGGGCCAGGCTCCGTTGACACCATAGATGTAAAGTTCTCCCTGGCTGAAGCCCTTGAAGGAACCTTCGAGGACGAAGTTGTCATGGCGCTGGCTGCAGGCAGCGAGCAGCAGGACAATCAGGGGGAGGAACAGGAGCCGCTTCATGGGGTGAGGGGGTTACTGCTTGACCTTGGCCAGTTCGATGTCGCGGGCGGCGTAGGGTGCGAGCGAGGGATCCTTGGCGAGGGCGCTCTTGAGGGCCTCGGCGGCATCGTTAGTGTTGCCCATGCGGGCATAGAGGATGGCGCGCAGATAGTCGGTGGTGGCGTCGGGCTGCTTGATATAGCGCAGGGTAACGTCGGCACTGGCGTAGTTCTTATTGAGAATCTGGGCAAGGGCGGCGCTGTTGCTGTAGGTGTCGCCGAAGTCCTGTTCTGCCTGGGCATAGTTGCCCTTGGCGAGGTTGAGGTTACCGAGGATCTCTGCGAGGCCGTTAGCGCCGGTGGCACTGGCGATGAGCTGTTCGGCACGGCTGATGTCACCCTGCTTGAGGGCGAGGAGGCCGAGGTTAGCCTTTGCTTCGGGGAGCTCGCGGGCGGTGTTGAAGCCGTCGAGCAGGGCATCGTTGCCCTGGGCATAGCCGATGGCAGCGATGTTGTTGAAGGCGCGCTGATCGTTGGGATAGATGCGGGTGGCGGTGTTGTAGACCTTCAGCTTGTCGTCGGCACTCTCCTTGAGGGTGGCGGCATAGAGGATCTCCTCGATGCTGAGCTTGGAGGGATCGCTGGCAAACTGGCTGAGGATCTGCTCGTCGGAGCGGCCGATGGTCTCGTAATTAATGGTGAGGCGTGAGCGACGCAGCTGGGGCAGGATGCCGTCGGCGAGCTCGCGGAAGGCCTGGGAGATGTTGCGGATCTGCTGTTCGCGCTCCTGTGGATCCTTGTACATGGAGAGGACGCGGAGGATGATGTCCTTATCCTGAATGTCGCTGGCACCGACGAGCTGCTGGAAACCGTCCCAGTCCTGAGCGGTGTAGCGTGCATCGACGGGGGCCTGCATGCGGATTTTCTTGAGTTCCTGATTGACGTATTGCTCCGACACCTGCTGGCGCTGGTTGGCGAGACGGTCGTTGATGGAGAAACCACCGTCGGGGGAGGCATAGGCTGACACTTCGACATTCTCGATGGCGAGGCGTTCGTGGTCGTCGTTGATCTGCTTCAGGAGGCGCACGAACTCCTGGACGGAGTTGTTCTTGAGCTCGCTCTTGCGGAGGTTGGCCTGCTGGATGAGGAACTTGATATTAGCCTCCTGCTTCTTCTTGGTGATGCGCTGGTAGGCATCTGGGGCGATAGCGGCATCGGCGGTGAGCACGGTGCGCTTATAGAGCTCAGAGGTGGCGATGATGCCGTCGGCAACCTTCACGGCGGGAATCTTCACCTGCTTCTTGCCCAGGCGGGCATCGAAGGTGAGGTACATCTCGGCTTTGTTGCAGTCGAGATAGTCGAAGGTGGTCTTCAGCGTATAGTTGCCGCCGACGCGGTAGGAGATAATCTGGTCGTTGCCGGCGACGCTCTCGCCCTGGAAGGTGGCGGTGTTACCCTGTACCACCTGTCCGTTGGCATAGCGGAGCTCGGGCACGACGGTGACGACGGCCTTCTTCTTCATGTATTTCTCGGGGAACTGTCCGTTGATGGTTGCGGGCACGACGCCTGTCTGTGTCTCAAGCGGATTGGGGGTGACGGTGAAATTGTCGGCAGAGAGGGGGCCGAGTTTCGAACACGAGGTGAGGAGCAGCGCAGATGCTGCGAACAAGGTAAGTGACTTGGATATTTTCATAAGAAAGGATTTTAAAATTGCGGACGTTGCGTCCTTGGTGTGCCGCGAGCGGGACTCGAACCCGCACGACCGTTTCGGGTCAAGGGATTTTAAGTCCCTCGTGTCTACCAATTCCACCATTGCGGCGTGGTGTGTGTATGTGTTTGCGACTGCAAAGGTAACGTTAATTCTTGGAACTGCCAAACTTTTTATACAATATTTGCAAAAATGGTGACATTAATTCCAGACGCGGAGGACAGGGCCGTCGAGAGCAGCCATATAACGGAGGAGCTGACGGCCGGGGTCGCCAGCAGCCACGACACCGTTGTTGACATCGTAGCTGCGGCCACAGCGAGCGCAGTGGAGACGCTGCCCGCCCTGCTCCCAGGAGAGGGGGTAGCTGGTGCCGCCGAAATTGGAGAGACAGTTGGCGCACTGGCCGTCGTAGGCAATGAGTACAAAGTCGTAGCTGCTGGTGCCTACGATGATACGGTTGTTGGCGCCGAGGGCTATGCCGGGCTGGTTCTCCTTGGCGGTAGTGATGAGGATGGTCTCGGCATTGCCGTCGAAGTTACGCACGGTGTTGAGTTGTCGGTAGCCGTCGCGGTGGGAGGCTTCGATGGTGCAGAAGTGCCCTGTGTTGCCGAGGATGCCCGTGAGTTGGCAGGGCAGTGGATGGAGTGAGGTGTCGAAGATGAAGAAGCAGCGGTAGTCGCGGCTGATTGCATCGTCAGCCTGGCAGGAGGTGAGCGTGAAGAGTGAAACGATGAGCGTGAAGAATCCTGCCATTATATTGGCAGTTTTTCGGAGGGCCTTTTTCATTTCCCAAGGAGTTTGCGTTCGGCGTTGGTCACGCGCTCGAAGTTGAAGCCATCGAGGGCCTGCTGCATGAGGGCCTCGATGCGGTCGTTACAGAGGTTGCCGATGGAGCCTTCGTGGGTGTGGTGGATATCGCGGGAGGCCTTGAAGGTGCCTGCCTCGATGTCGAGGCCTACTTTCTTATAGGCATCGCGGAAGGGCATGCCGGAAGCGGCAAGGCGGTTTACTTCCTCAACGCTGAATATGGGGTCGTACATGGGATTGTCGAGGATATGCTCGTTGACCTCGATGCGGTTGATGATGTAGGCTGCCATCTGTAGACAGTCCTTGAGTTCGCCAAAGGCGGGGAGGAACACCTCCTTGATGATCTGCAGGTCGCGGAAGTAGCCCACGGGCAGGTTGTTCATGATGAGGGTGACCTGCTGGGGGAGCGCCTGGAGTTTGTTCGACTTGGCGCGGATGAGCTCGAAGACGTCAGGGTTCTTCTTATGCGGCATGATGGAGGAGCCGGTGGTACACTCCTTGGGGAGCTTGACGAAGGCGAAGTTCTGGGAGTTGAAGAGGCAGGCGTCGAAGGCCAGCTTGGCCAGTGTTCCGGCGATGGTGGCGATGGCGAAGCCCACGTTGCGCTCCATCTTGCCGCGGCCCATCTGGGCATAGACCACATTGTAGTCCATGGAGTCGAAGCCTAGCAGCTCGGTGGTCATCGTGCGGTTCAGGGGGAAGGATGAGCCGTAGCCTGCGGCGGAGCCGAGGGGGTTGCGGTTGGTCATCTTATACGCTGCCTGGAGGAAGAGCATATCGTCGGCGAGGCTCTCGGCATAGGCACCGAACCAGAGGCCGAAGCTGGAAGGCATGGCTATCTGGAGGTGGGTGTAGCCGGGCATGAGCACATCCTTATACTGGTTGGACTTCTGGATGAGCTCGTCGAAGAGGCTCTTCACCTCCTGTGCTATCTCCATCAGCTCGTGGCGGGTGAAGAGCTTCAGGTCTACCAGCACCTGGTCGTTGCGCGAGCGGCCCGAGTGTATCTTCTTGCCCATGTCGCCGAGGCGGCGCGTCAGCAGCATCTCCACCTGTGAGTGTACGTCCTCCACGTCGTCCTCGATGCGGAACTCGCCGCGCTCACAGAGGGCGTAGATGTCCTTCAGGGCGTCGAGGAGCTGGGGAAGTTCGTCGCTGCCCAGCAGGCCAATGGATTCGAGCATGGTGATGTGGGCCATGGAGCCCAACACGTCGTATTTTGCCAGATAGAGATCCATCTCACGGTCGCGGCCGACGGTGAAACGCTCTATCTCCTTGTTGATCTCAAAGTTCTTTTCCCAGAGTTTCATACCATTCTTATTTTTTACACGTATTTTACTTGGGCGAGGGCATCGGCAATTTTCTCGACACCATCCTGCAGGGGCTTCTCAACCATACTTTTGATGAAGGGGTTGAGCTCGGCACCTACTGTCACCTTCATCTTTGCGTTCTGCTCATCGACGGGTAACACCTGTACCCAGACATTGAAGGGCACTGGCGACTGCACGGCCTCGAACTTGACACACTTGGGCTCCTCGCGGTCGACGACGCGGAGCTTGATCTCGCCTACGGGGGGCACATTGAGGCTCACCGTGTCTTCGTCGAAGGTAAAGTCACTGATCTTATCCTCGGGCACGCGGTCGCGTACCTTCTCCAAATTGCGCAGGTCACTGATATTGTCGTAGACAGCCTGCTGAGAGTAGGGTACAAACTTTACGCTGCTCTCGAATTTTGATTCACTTCCAAAAAATCCCATAATTGCTTTTTTAGACAGAAGAACTGTTTATGGACATGTCTGAATATTACTGTTCCCAGGTTTCGGGGCTCTTGCGCCATTCGGCGAGGACAGCTTTGTCTTCCTCGCGGATATAACCGGTCTTGGCGGCTTCCTCGATGACGGCATCGTAGTTGCTGAGAGTGATGAGCTTCACACCGGCTTCGGCAAAGGCCTGCTCGGCGACGGGGAAACCGTAGGTGAAGGATGCCACCATGCCGATGACCTCGACACCGTTGGCTCGGAGCGCAGCCACGGCCTTGAGCGACGAACCACCCGTAGAGATGAGATCCTCGACGACAACGACCTTCGCTCCCTGCTTGATCTCGCCTTCAACCTGATTACCCATGCCATGATCCTTCGGCTTCGGGCGCACATAGCTGTAGGGCAGTCCCAGCTGATCTGCGACGAGGGCTCCCTGCGCGATAGCACCGGTGGCCACACCTGCCACGGCCTCAGCCTCGGGGAAATGCTCCTGGATGGCGTGGCAGAGCTCGAGTTTCACGAATGAGCGCAGTGAGGGGAACGACAGCGTCTTACGGTTGTCGGTGTAGATTGGTGACTTCCAGCCTGATGCCCATGTGAAGGGCTCGTTGGGCTGCAGTTTGATGGCTTCGATGTCCATCAGTTTCCTGGCGAATTGATGTTTAATTTCCATACCTATTCTAGTTATTTGGGTGCAAAGATACGAAAATAATCGGTTACGGCCGCAAGAATTACTAAGATTTTGCAAATCCGAGGGCGATGACAGTCACTTTGACATTGGGGGCCTTGCAGAGTTCCTGGGCACAGGCTAGGACGGTGGCACCGGTGGTGACCACATCGTCGACGATGATCAGATGCTTACCCTGAATGGCTGAGATATCTTCCACTTCGAAGACATGCTCCACATTCTCGTTGCGCTCCCAACGACCTTTGTTGGTCTGACTTCCTTCAAAGGCATTACGTCGAACTACCTTATTATATATGGGCAGGCAGGTGACCTCGCTCACACCTCGCGCAATCTCCATACTCTGGTTATAGCCTCGCTGACGTTGACGCTTTTTAGCCAATGGTATGGGTACGATTCCGTCGATTCCATCGAAGAATCCGGTGGCTTTCAGCTCTCTGGCCATGAGCCTGCCCATCACCTCGCCAATCTCTGGATGATTCTTGTATTTTAGTTCATAGAGGATGTTGGCGGTCTCGGAATGAGCCTCATAATAGAAAAGTGCCGTGGCACGCTCAATGGGAATCTGATGCCAGAACAGCTTCGCCATCTCGTTCTCATAAGGGTCTTGATGGAAATCAGTGCGTGGCAGGTGGAGGTTACATTTGGCGCAGATGACCTCCTCGCTGATAGACAACCGTTGGCCACACACCACGCAGAGACGCGGTGAGATAAGATCGAGGAGGCGATGCCAGAAACTAATCGGTTTCATCGGTGAAATCGGGAAAATCGTCGTCGTTGACGTCGAGACACTGGCGGATGAGATCGAAGGTGAAGCCACGTCCGAGAGCAAAGCGCACCAGTTTCTGATTCAGGGCATAGTCGTTCTCGGCCTTCGTGGTGCGACGCTTCTGCTTCAACAGTGGGCGGAGCACGTCGAGATACTCGTTTTCATCGATTTCACCGAGCACTTGCTGACGGATATCGTCGGCGATGCGCTTTTGCCAAAGTGCTTGTTCTACCTTGCGGCGCCCCCACTTGTTGTAGCGTATCTTATCCTTCACGAAGGCACGGGCATAACGGGCATCGTCGATGTAACGCTCTTTCTGCAGACGGGCGATGATGCGGTCTGCAGCGGCGGTGTCGAGCTCCCAGCGCTTCAGCTTGTCGCGCATCTCCTGCTCACAGTGCTCTGCCTGAGCACAGAGTGCCGACAGCTGTAAGAAGGCTTCTTGTTCGGTGATGTTTTTCTTCATAGCATGACGGCTTTAAGGAAACGACACTTGCCATACTGATCGTCGCGAAATTCGATCTGCGTAAAACCCTGTTTGCGGAGAGAATTGCCGACTTCATCGGCTGTGAGGGGATTGAGCTCGAAGTAGAGTGCTCCGCCAGGCACAAGGTGATGGCGCGCATAGTTGCCGATGACCTCGTAGAAGAGAATCGGTCTTCCGTGGGGTGCAAAGAGGGCAATATCAGGCTCGTGGTTGAGCACATTTTTCGCCATTCCACCGATCTCGGAGTGCATGACGTATGGGGGATTGCTCACGATGAGATCCCACTGGCGATCGTCTTCGGGCGGCAGGAGGGCATCTTGTACCTCGAAGGTAACGGCAGCCCCGAGCGCATCGGCATTGTCGCGGGCAATGTTGAGTGCTTTTAGGGAAATATCCCATGCCGTGACCGCAGAAGCAGGCAGATCCAAGGCTAGCGTGACGGCGATGCAGCCGCTACCCGTGCCGATATCCAACACTCGGGCACCTGCCCCCTCGGCGGTAATCCAGCGGCAGAGCTCCTCGGTCTCAGGTCGCGGGATGAGTACACCTGGGGCCACGTGGAAGCTGCGCCAACAGAAGGAGGTATAGCCCAACACATACTGCACGGGTTCGCCTTTTTCCAGGCGCCCGATGATTTTTCCCAATTCTGCTTGGTCATCTGCAGATAATTCCGTAACTTTGCCGCAAAAAATATCGGACATGGTTAATCCGAAACGTTCCTCCAATACCAAGCGCACGATAGCTTTTGCTTCGCCATCGTCGTAAAGGGGGTGCAACGCGTGCCAGAGATCTATGTAGTTCATTCCGCTGCAAAGGTACGGAAAAATGTAAAAATGTCATAATGTAATATTTTAAAAATTTGAAAAGTAGGAATTTATCTATTTAAAAATCTATAAAAGACGATGACAGAGGACGAGAAATACATGCGACGCTGTATCCAACTGGCCAAAAACGGCCAGCAGAATGCGAAACCAAACCCGATGGTGGGTGCCGTGATTGTGAGCCGTGACGGACGTATTATCGGTGAGGGCTACCACGTGCGCTGTGGCGAGGGTCATGCCGAGGTGAATGCCTTTGCCTCGGTGAGTGCCGATGACGAGCAGCTGTTGCCGGAAGCAACCATCTACGTGAGTCTGGAACCTTGTTCACACTACGGGAAGACGCCCCCTTGTGCGGATCTGATCATTAAGAAAGGTGTGAAACGAGTGGTCGTGGGCTGTATCGATCCCTTTGCCGAGGTGCAGGGGCGCGGTATCCAGAAGCTGCGCGATGCCGGCATTACGGTGGAAGTGGGTGTGCTTGAAGCCGAGTGCCAGGCACTGAACCGCCGTTTTTTCATATTTCATCGAGAGCAGCGCCCCTATATTATACTGAAATGGGCACAGACGGCCAATGGCTTCATCGACGACCATTTCAAGCCTACGCAGATCTCCTCTCCCTTCACGAAGATGCTCTCGCATAAGCTCCGTGCCGAGGAAGATGCCATCCTCGTGGGGCGCGTCACCGAAGAGCGTGACCGTCCGCAGCTGAACGTGCGGGAGTGGGCAGGGCAGGATCCGAAGCGCCTAGTCATCGATCATGCCCATCCGCTGAATATGGAGAGCCTCTATGCCCACCATATCCAGTCGCTGATCGTGGAAGGCGGTGCAGAGACGCTGCGTAGCTTCCTGGTTCAAAACCTATGGGACGAGATCCGCGTGGAGACCAATACCAAGATGACTGTGGGCGACGGGACACGCGCCCCACAGATACCAAAAAATGCCGTCGTAGTCAGCAGTGCTGATTACGACGGCCATACCGTTATTATTTATAATAAGGTGTAACTTACTTCACGAGTGCAGCGCGAGCAGCCTCGATCTTGTCCTTAGCCTCTGCAAGCTGAGCCTTCAGCTCCTTCACAGTCGTAGCATTGAGGACATCCAGGGGAGCCAGTGCTTCAGCCACGGGCTTGATGTCGGGATCATACTGAGACAGACGGTTCAGTGCATCGAGGATGAGCACGATACGGAAGGTAGAGTTAGCGGCAGCGTCATCGTCGAAGGCAGCGAGGAACTTGTCGGAGTTGTGGTTGATGAGATAGAGCTGCTCTACGAGTGAAGCAGAAGCAATCTGCCAGAAGTAGTTGATGCGGCCATTCTCGTTCATGGCGTCATAGAGAGCCTTGGTAGACTCTGCTATAGGTGCATCGTCCTCAATTGCCTTGAAAGAAGGATCGTTGATGTCGGCAGCAAGCTTGGAGATAGCCTTGTCGTACTCATCAACGGGCATCTCATAGAGCTTGGCGGTGTTCATGTCTACCTCGAGGGCAGCGAGGATACGGTACTTCTCAGCCAGTGTGGTAGCGCTCTCAGCAACAGATGGAGCCAGGAGATAGTCAGGCTTAACCTTCAGCTCATCCTTGGTGAGTTTGATGGCGCCATTGTTGGCCTGGATTACGGGAAGCTGCTTCAGTTTGCCAATCTCATTGGCGAGACTGTCGACGTGCATCTTGATGCTTGCCTCAATCTGCTCCTGCTCGAATGTCTTAACAGAGTCTGTTACTTCGGCGGCCTGATTTGCTTTCTTACCACCGCATGCTGCGAAAACCATTGCTGCAAATGCTACAGCGAAAATTGATAATTTTTTCATTGTTTTTAAAAATTTGGTTTTTAGAATAAATTAATGTTATTATAATCTCTTTTTATTGTTCACTTTTACGGATAAACCTGCCGGGGCAGTCGCATAAGAGTAGTACAATCCCGCCGATGCTCATGATGAAAAGGATACCGAGGTTGAACCAGAGGGTCTTGACGTGGATGCTGCCCACAATCTTCTCGCTGCTGTAGAACGGTGCGCGACCAAGCCTGCTCTGCGGCGTGAGGAAGACCTGCCCTGTACGGGGCACGATAAAGTTGTCGATGACATCGATCATCCGCGCATTGTCGGCACCTACCACAAACTCCTCCAGACGGATGTTGTAATGGTGCTTCTTCAGTGCCAGCACCTCGTCTTTGCCCACCAGGCGCACTATCTGCGACATCATACCGTCGGCCTTCAGCGTAGCCTCGTTACTGCGCTTGGCAAGAATCTTCTCGGCTTTGTCGAGGTAGGCTTTCATCGGCTCGTAGGCAGTTACATCGCCTGTATAGGCCTCCAGACCACAGTAGTCTGTGAGTCTCTGCAGATTGGTCTTGAGCACCTCGGCATGGCTGGCATTTACTGCATTGCCGCGCACTGCTTCATCGTGCATCGTCTCGAGCTGTGACTGGAGTTCGTAGAGGAATCCCATGTTATAGAACTGGTTCTCGTATTTCACCTTATCGAGCTCGAAGCGGGGCTTTTCGTAGGCATTATCCGTGTAAGAGGTGACGGCCAGGGCCTCGTAGGACCAGCGCGAGGGGATGATATCGCCGATGAATGGCACATTGCCTGTGGTGCTCTTTGGTGTCAGGTCAGAGAAGCTGACTACCAGTCCGCAAAGCAGGATCTGGGGTATGAGGAGCAGGGGGATGCTGATATAGATGGCCACCACGGAACTGAGACACTGCGAGAGCAGCAGTCCCGTGAGACTAGCGAGGAATGCCGTGGTAAAGAGGATAATCCACCACTGCCAGAAGAGGCCCTGCAGCCCCATGATGGCATTGCCGATGAGGATGAAGAGCAGCGTCTGGATGAGGGAGACACCAGCCATATAGATAATCTTCGACCAGATATAGCTGCTGTAGGAGAGCCTCAGGAACTTCTCGCGCTTAAGCAGGGCGCGATCCTTGATAATCTCCTCGGCACTGCCGCTCATACCCAGGAAAGTGGCCACGATGACGGCCATGAAGAAATAGCTGACGAGGTTCTTGTTGTCCATCACGCTATACCCCTCTGGTGGTGCATAACGAGTGAGCAGCGAGCAGATGAGTGCTAGCAGCGGTGCTTCGAGCAGGGTGATGCACAGATACTGCACATTGGTAATCTTCGTCTTGAAGTTGCGATGCAGGAAGATCAGGAACTGCTTGATGGCATTGGGCTTCTTCTGATCGGAGTGGGGCACATCGCTTACGGCGGGTTTTGTGAACTCGGCTCTTTCTTTCAGATAGAGTTCGTGCCACTCCTGCGGTGTCATCTTCCGTTCGTCGGAGGGTTCACCGCTGCTATCGAGCGCCTTCTCCTCGATGATGTTCAGCACAATCTCGGGGTTCACGTTACCACAGGTGGGGCAGGCACTGGTTTCCGCATCCGCATATTTGGCTGCTTCCTTGAAATAGGTGATAGCATCGATGGGGTTACCGTCGAACACGGGGTAGCCACCTTTATCCAAGAGCCACAGACGGTCGAAGAGTTTATAGACATCGCTGGAGGGCTGGTGGATGTTTACCACGATGAGCTTGCCCTTGTATGTCTGCTCCTTCAGGAGGTTGATGACCTTCTCGGTATCTGCAGAAGAGAGTCCTGAGGTAGGCTCGTCAAGGAAGAGCACTGCCGGCTCACGGATGAGCTCGAGGGCGATGTTCAGACGCTTGCGCTGACCTCCGGAGATATATTTGTTGATGGCGGAACCCACCTTCAGGTCCTTGGCGGCATCGAGTCCAAGGTCTTTGAGCGTCTTTATCACGCGCTTGTCAATCTCCTTATCGCTCATGCCCTCGAAACAGAGCTTGGCGGTGAAGTAGAGGTTCTGGTAGACGGTGAGTTCCTCAATCAGCAGATCATCCTGCGGCACGAATCCGATGAGGTTCTTCACCTCGTTTTCTGAGATGTCGTGGCCGTTGATGGTAATCTGCCCTTTTTGCGGGGGCTGTGATCCGTTGAGGAGTGAGAGCAGGGTGCTCTTTCCTGTGCCGGAACCTCCCATGACAGCCAGCAGCTCACCACTATGCAGATTGAAGCTGAGATTGTGGATACCATTGTCGCTATTGGGGAAGCGGAAATTGATGTCGCGCCCGCAGAACTCCGTTATCTCAAGATGCTTCGAGAATCCGTTGACGGCATCGTAGGCCTTCAGGATAGAAGTGTAATAGACAGGGCGACCACTGTTGCCCTTGATGACGCTACTCTTCAGCCATGTCTGGTATGTACCAGGAAGGACGGGCACATCGTTGAGTGTCACTTTTCCGTTGCCCATGTAGGTGAAGAGCAGGGTGCCTGATGTAAAATCGAGCAATGTCTTCAGGATACCATCAGTGTCTTCCAGGTGAAGCTTCAGCACATGATTTGACTCCCGATTATTCACGAAGTCCTGAAAATCCTTGTATTGCTCCTCGGGGATGTGGAACTGCTCTGCCATGATGGTGAAGAAATCACTCTGTTTGTGATTCTTTGCGCCGCAGAACTCCATCATTCGCAATAAAAGGAAGGCTTCCTGTTTGCTGGAGATCTTGCCGTGGAGATTGGAACAGATGTTCTTGACGGTTTGCCTGGTATTGAGCTTCTCGACCATGTCGTAGGCAACACGCATGTCGTTGTAGAAACCGATGTAAGAATCAATGTTCCTGATCCCGAAATGATGACGTAAATAGCTGACAAGCATGGTTTTTGCCCATGCCTCATCCACCTGCTCCTTTTTTCCAAATAAAGCAAACAAACTTAGGAAACTGGATAACAGAATGTCGGTCATCTTTTCTTAGTGCCCTTTACAAATAATCTCAAAATTGCAATTTTGCTTGCAAATATAGACAAAATTTCAGAGTAAAAGCCCGTCGTAAGAGTTAAAAAGAATTAAAGATGTCATTTGCGCCCAAAGTCGGCGGGTACTTCGCCCCATTTCTGCGTCTCCCACTTGATAATAGGGTTCCTATAATCGTGAGTCTGCAACCAGTTCTCTGCTCTTGCAATCACCTGAAAAAGTGGCTCGGTCTTTTCATTTCGCTCCAGTTTGGTCTTGCACTTGCGCTTCTGTACCCAGAGGATGGCATTATAGCTGTCGGAGTAGATGGTCTTGTCGTGGAGTCCCTGGTTCCAGCAGAGTGCCAGTGCATGGACGATGGCGAGAAATTCCCCGATGTTATTCGTGCCGTGCACAGGACCATAGTGGAACACGCGGGCACCTGTCTGCAGGTCTATGGCCTGGTATTCCATCGGCCCCGGATTTCCCGAACACGCTGCATCCACCGCCCAAGCGTCTGCCCGGATTTCATCCCCAAGCCTCCCCCTAACCCCCTCCAAAGGGAGGGGGGAACCTGATTCCTTAGTATTTTTTTTAGGGGTGATTATTTCCATTAGTGCTTGTTTTATTTTCTTATTGACTGCATTTGGATTCGCAATGACCTCCTCATTAGAGAATCTGATGATATGATAGCCCAATGCTTGAAGATCCTCGGTCCTACTCTTATCTTTGACAATCTGGTTTGCCTCCAAATGATATTGTCCGTCAATCTCAACGACTAACTTATGATGTAAACAGACGAAATCGACAATATAGTCCTTAATAATATGCTGTTGCCTGAACTTATGTCCTGCCTGCTTAGACTTCAGATAGTCCCATATAATACGCTCTGCCTCTGTTGGATGCTGCTTATTGTAGTCAGCAAAAGCACTCAGCAGGTCATAATTTGCACTATCCGCCGTCTCGTAAATATACATCTTCTTATATCCCTTTCTTTATAATACTCCCTCCCTTTGGAGGGGGAAGGGGGAGGCTTCAGGCTTTACATTCGCTCGGGCACTTCGATACCAAGGAGGCTCATGCCGTTCTTGATAATTTTGGCCACATTCTTGGCTATGACGAGGCGCACGGCCTTCTTCTGCTCGTCGGGCTCATTGAGGATAGAGTAGTCGTGATAGAACTGGTTGAACACCTTCGTGAGCTCATAACAGTAGTTTGCGATACCCGAGGGCGAATAGTCCTTACCTGCCTGCTCCACAGCAGCACCAAACTCACTCATCTTCTGAATCAGTTCAATCTCTTTCTCAGAAAGAGGGGCCATTGGGCTTATAGCCCCCTCCCTTTGGAGGGGGTTGGGGGAGGCTTTCCTTAAAATGCTCCGTATACGGGCATAGGTATACTGTATAAAGGGACCCGTATTACCATTGAAGTCGATGCTCTCCTCGGGATTGAAGAGCATGTTCTTACGGGCGTCGACCTTCAGAATGAAATATTTCAGGGCACCCATACCCACGATACGGGCCACCTCCTGGCGCTCTGCCTCACTCATATCGTCGAATTTGCCCAGCTCCATCGAGGTCTTCAGGGCGTCATCGACCATGAGCTGCATCAGATCGTCGGCATCGACGACGGTACCCTCGCGGCTCTTCATCTTACCGTTGGGCAGTTCCACCATACCGTAGGAGAAGTGTACTAGCTCCTTGCCCCACTTGAAACCTAAACGGTCGAGCAGGATGGAGAGCACCTGGAAATGGTAGTTCTGCTCATTGCCCACCACGTAGATCATCTTGTCGATGGGATAATCCTG
>OCTX014527928.1_pt1 | contig 67845 bp, 54 predicted proteins | sample 1539691 | NCBI WGS metagenome assembly OCTX01 (sample SAMN02144231, study PRJEB22623) | gut metagenome | biome: sheep rumen | host: Ovis aries | place: New Zealand
CGCCAAGACGACCATGAAGCTCTTGACCGATGTTGCCCCTGCGGGACGGTCCCAGAGCTTCGGGAGTATTAAGAGGGTCGACGAAGTCAAACTCTTAAACCCTTAAACCCTTAAACTCTTAAACTACTAACCTATTAAGCCATTAAACTAAACATCCCTTTTTGCTACCCCCAGGGGGTTACACGTGTTGGTCCCGGGAGTCTGCACGTGTTGCCTCGAGGAGTCTGCAAATTTAGGCTCGACGGCCTGTTTTTCCGAGGGACGGTGCAAAGGTATTGCAGCCGAAAGGGGAGAAATCGGGAAACGTCGCGATACGTCGTAAAACGTCGCAAAACGCGACAATATTAACTTTTGTTAACCAATAGACAGAAAAATCACCCTAACTACTCACTAACTAACTACTCAACTACTCTGCTGGGTGTTTCCTGAGAGAGAATACTTATATATATAAAGAATTTTTTCTTATTTTATATAAGGTACGCGTGACCATTCACTACGCAAAAACATACCCACCCCCAAAAATAGTAAGTAGTTAGTTGAGTAGTTGGGTTAGTGGTTAGGGGGTTACCGTTCATCGGTTAATTTCAGGGAGTCAACACTCAAAATAATTTTCCTCTACACAGAAAAAATATTTGAGCACAGTGAAGAAAAATACGCCTGCTGGCAATAACCAACAGGCGTATTGTAGTTTAGTGTTTAGTGTTTACTGTCAATTAAGAATTATCATTCTCCGTTTGCCATTATAGTCAATATCGTCGTCACATCACCTATCTCTATCTCACCGTTGCCGTTGGCATCGGCTGCCTGGTTGTTGTAGCCGTTGGCCTCGGGCGTAGCCATCAGGGTCAGGACGGATGTAACGTCGCCTATCTCCACCTCGCCGTTGCCGTTTGCATCACCTACCAGATATGTTGGCTTACTGTTTGCTGCTTGCACAAGGCGGATTGACTGACCATAATCCTGCATACCATTGTGCTGCGGATTGAGGATATTGGCTCCGAAGCCCGCTACGTACGCATGATCAGAACTGGTCTTATCCGATGACCAATAATACCCCTCTGTTCCAAGCTTTTGCAAATTCTTTGTCCCAATGTAACGGATACCAGCTGCCGGCAGGAAAACGGCTCCTTGGTTTTCCATGGTGGTCCACTGCTCCAAAGTATAGACATTGTGCGAGAAGCCGTCTGCGGTATTGCTTTTGTAATAACCGTCCGACGTTAGCCAAGTAAGACCATGTTCTGTACTCGGACTGAATGTCAAACCGTCCGGTGTTGTCCAGTTGTCAGGAAGGATGATCAGACCGTTCACGCCATTCACCGAGCCAAATGCAAACAGGCTTTCCGCATTGGTACGGTCACGGAAGATATATACCCACTCATCTTTAGTCAGCGTACGCCATGCGTCTGCCACATTACCTCCGTTGGAAATAGGATGGGAGCCGAACTCCACGAAGGTTTGATACTTATATGTCGCGGTGGTAGTCGGATTATTGCCTGCGCCCCATTGTATGAGGTCTATCCAACCGTCATAGGTGTCAGAAATGTTGGCATTGCCTGCGCCGACAAAATCATACTGGTTGATGGCAAAGCGCCATGTGTCGGTCGTTGCCTGATACTGCAAGTTACCTTGCGAGAATACGATTTGGTCTCCGTTGGTATTGATGGTGAACTCACCCGGCAAAACACCGTTTTCCCAACCGGTCGGTTCAACCGGATCACTCTCTTGCGTAAATATCTTCAGCATCGGCTGATTTGTCTGTGGGTCTTGTACCCAGACTTCTTCCTCGTGACCTGCCTGCAGGGCGGTGGCGATGGTGCCGTTGGCGAGTTGATCTGACGTAGTGTGCATACCACCATCGTTATGATCGGTTATAGTATAGTTAGCATTCAGATAATATGTATTAGTAAATGTCCCTGTTCCATAATACCAATGATAGCCAGAATTGTAATGTACAATATTGCTAAAAGTACCTGTGGCAAGACAATTTGTTAAGTTGGCATGAGCGTGGTCTATAACTCCAATAAAGTTTGCTCCTGCTGAATTGGGAGTTGTAGTTACGGTCATATTTCCATCATACATACAATCGTTTAGAATCAGTTGGGTTCCATTATTCTTCACTTGTCCAACTAAACCTCCATAGAAATATTCCCAATCAGGTACTTTTTCTGTAGAATTACCATTGAATTGAATAGAACTATAGCATTTTGAAAGGTTGGCTGTTCCTGAATGAACAGCGGCAACTACGCCAGCAGCGTATGCCATTGTACTCTTGATAGTTCCTTCCATATGAATGTTGCTGATTGTAGAATTTGCGATATAGCGGAAAGGAGCAACATAATTCTCTGTTACATTATAAGCGATAGTTAATCTGTGTCCTTGTCCATCAAATGTTCCCTGATAAGGATGTTCTTCAGTGCCTATCATCGTCTGGTCATCACCGAGGTCTATGTCTGCCGTCATCCTGGCTTTGGCCGTAGGTGTTGTCTGTACCAATGCTGCAAAGTCCTTCCAATCCTGTACGGAGCCAAGGAGGTAGTAACCCTCAGCGTCCTGTTGCAAAGTACAATCCTGCTCCAACTGGTAATCCTTTACCAGGCGGACAGCGTCGCCATACTGGTAAAAACTTGCTGTACAATTCTGCAAAGTACCTTGTCTAAAGTGCAAATAGTACGCAGCAGTGCTCGCACGATAAAAGCCGTTCTGATTCTGTGTGGACTCAGAAGGAATACCTTGGCTATTGCAAGAACCCGATGCAGGAAGGAACACTGCGCCGGCATCTTCCATCATAGTCCATTGATCAATCGTGTATGTATTCTTTCCCCAAGCTTGATTGCCAGGAGTAAAAATCAATCCGTCTGGAAGTGTCCAACTGTCAGGAAGGAGAATCATACCGTTGATTCCGTTTATACTTCCATGCCCATATTTGGATGCTGCATTGGGACGTCCTGAGAATAAATAAATCCATTCATCCCTCGTCAGGGTTCGCCAACCACAGTTTTCTGTATTGCCGCCATTGCTGATGGCATTGTATCCCCAATCAGCATTTCCTGTAAGATTACCTTGATAATACGTATTCGCTGCTGCACCTATGACGTATGGCTGAAAATTGGTCTGGCCATTGTCATATCCACTGGTACCGTGTGCGAAAAGGTCAATCCATTTCCCGGAATTCGCAGCGTAAGCGCTGATATCAAATGCCACATAGTCGTACTGGTGTTCAGCGAATCGCCACTGGGGGGCTGTCGTGCTGCAGAAATACTGCAGATTGCCCTGCGAGAACTGCACCTTGTCGTCATCTGCGTTGACAGTAAACATGCCGTTCAGCTCGCCTCCCTGCTGATATTCGTCGGGTTCCTGCTCCGATGCAAATATCTTGAGCATCGGCCGATCACCTTGCTGTACCCAGACAGTCTCATCGCCTGTACGACCGGCATTCAGAGCCGTTGTTATCGTGCCGTCGGCAAGTTGGGCGGTTGTGGCCTGTGTTCCCTGAACAGTTTTAAATGGATGAATATAATATGTTTCGTCCATTGTTAAAGTTCCAAGCCCTTGCCAACGACAGACAATGGTCGCAGAATTAGCGGTTGTTCCATTATCGAGGTCGCTAAAAGAACCGGCCTGTAAGCATCTGGTAGTATTGACGGTTCCGTCTAACACACCTACAAGACCCGACCATATAACATTAGACACATGACCAGTTATCTCACCGTCAAAGATACAATCTTCTATAGACAATCTGGAACTAAAACCAACTTGTCCTACGATTCCACCTACACTTTCGGCATCATTATTACTTAGCTGACAATTAGATGTAATGACAACAGAACTCCTGCACTTCTCGATCTTACTTTGAGTCGAACTCCCGCCAAACACTCCACATACAATACCTCCCACTCGACCTCCGGAAGAAATAATACTTCCTGTTACATGAAGATTCTTGATTGTTGCACCATAAATATGGCGAAATGGAGCATAGAATCCCTCTGAAGTATTATAGTTAACTGTCAGAGTATGGCCATTGCCGTCAAAAACACCTCGAAACATAAAATTTTCATTCGCGGCATTAGTGTTACCACTACCGATTGTTGTCTGATCATCGCCAAGGTCAATATCTGCCGTCATCCTGGCTTTGGCTCCTGAATATACTGCAGCGACATGTGCAGCAAAATATCTCCAATCATCCACTGTGCCAAGCAAGTAGTAACCATCAGCGTCCTTATTCAATTGTCGATCCTTTACAAGGCGGACAGAGCACCCGAGGTGGCGACTTGTGCCGCCCGAAGGAGTTAGATCGTTACTGCTGAAGCACACAGGCCACTCGGACTTTTCCCACGTATCGATCGTACTCGACAAATAGTAACCGTTATCTCCAGTATAACTAACCGAGGCACCATAGCGATATCCGGCAGCCGGCAGGAATACGCAGCCCTTGGCCTCGAGAGCCGTCCACTGGGCAGATGTACACTTGGTTCCCCACTCACTATTGCCGTTGACAGAACCACAAGAGGTGACCTCGCTGCGGGCGATGGTCACACCGTCTGGGAACAGGATAATGCCGTTAACAGGAGTTCCGTCAGTGTTGATGGTGGCGTGGGTATAGCAGGCATCGCCTGTACTAAAGACAGTAGAGCCGCTGTTACGTTTCGAGAGGATGTATTTCCATTCATTGCTGGCCAGGGTGCGCCAACCATCGCCCATATTGTTGCCCCAGTCGATAAAGTCGCCGTAATAGGTCTCATACGATGTGGAATTGTGAATACCGTAGGTGGTTGCCGAAGTGCTCACGTTGAAGAGATCCACGGTGCCATTGGTTGAAACCGTACCGTTGCCGTTGATGCTGGTGTTAGCTGCGGCATTACCGATATAGTCCCACTGGTTCTTGGCGAATGCCCAGCTCCAGTCGCTGCCGTCGTAGGTAGCCTGCAGATTGCCCTGCGAGAACTGCACCTTGTCTCCATTGTCGTTGATGGTAAACAGACCTTTCAGCTCGCCTTCTGCCCAAACTCCCGTGCTGAAACATAGCAGGGCTATGAGGGAAATAATCAGTTGCTTCGTCCTGTTCATGTTGTTTCGGTTTTATAGTTGTTCGTTTGGTTTTTAATTATCGCTACGCGACAAAGTTAACATTTTTTATGATACAAACAAAGAAAACTACTGTTTTTCCTGTTGACGGTGCAAATGTAAGGTAGTGAAACAATCCAACATCAACACACATTAACAAAATACCGCTGAGCAGTGATGAAGAAGTGATGAAGAAGTGATGTAGATGCGCTAGAATTAACCCCTGGAGGCTGCACGTGTTGATACCGGGAGTCTGCACGTGTACCCTCCTGGAGTCTGCAATTTTTGGTCCAACTTACTTTGTGCCGCCGCCAAGGGCTATGTAGAGGGCGATGACTGCCTGTGCTCCGTCGTACAGGTTTTCTGCCTCGTTGAGCTGTGCCGAGAGGTATGATTCTTGGGCGGTGAGGACTTCCAGATAGTTGGCTTCGCCGTTGTCCATCAGGTAGTGGGTGCTGACGTAGGCTTCGTGGAGCACCTGAACCTGGCGGTTGTAGAAGCCGTGTCTCTCGCGTGCTGCCTGGCACTGTGCAAGTGCCTGGTTGACCTGGGTACCGGCGTCGATGACTGTCTGTACGTATTTTTTCTGCAGATTCTGCTCGGTCAGGCGTGAGGTCTTGAGGTTGCCCTTGATGCGTCCGCGGTTGAAGATGGGCTGTGACAGGGAGCCGAATGCCCTGAGCAGCAGGTCACCGGGGTTGGTTACTACCCCACCCCCGCTGTTGGTCCATCCCAGCAGGCCAGAGAGCGAGAGGCTTGGGAAGAAGGCTGCCCGGGCTGTTTGTGTGTTGTAAAAGGCTTCCTCCATATAGTAGTTGGCAAGGCGTATGTCGGGCCGCAGTTGCAGCATGGTGGCTGGTACTCCGACTTGTATGAAACGGGGTTCGAATACGGGCTGTCCTTCGGTTGCCGTGTGGTATTCGGCTGCTGTGGTCCAGCGTGTGCGTGTGATGTGTTGCGGGGTGATGCAGAGCAGGCTGCAGATATAGTTCTCGGTGGATTGTATCAATAGTCGTGTGTCTATGATTTGTGTCTTGACGTCTATCCACGATGATTCGAGCTGGTTGACGGCGGTGGAGTATGCCTGGCCGTTGTCCCACAGGGCTTTCTCTGTCTCGAGCGATGCTGCCCACAGGCTGTCGGTGAGGGTCAGTATTTCGAGCTCGCGGTCCAGGAGCTGCAGGTAGAAGTATTGCTGTGCAATGCTGCTAATCAGGTTGGAACGTGTTGCTTCCTCGCTCATCTGGGATTGCATCAGTATGGCTTTGGCTGCGCGTTTCTTGTTGGTGATGCTTCCGAACAGATCTACGTCCCACGAGAGTTCCATCTGCAGGCTGTAGGCCTTGGTGGCACTGGCGCTGCCAAATTTGGATATTGTTCCCTGTGGTGTAAGGTACAGCGAGGGCAGGTAGGCGAGCTTGGCTGTCTTGAGGGCTATCTGGCTCTTCTCGATATTGATGCGGGCGGTGTTCAGGTCGGTGTTGTTGGCAAGGGCCTGGTCGATAAGTGCCTGCAGGTTGGGGTCGGAGAAGAACTCGCGCCAGGACATCTGGGCAATGGATGCTCCCTGGGTGGCTACGGCCGGTGTTTCGGTGCCGAACAGGGTTTTGTCCCATTCGGGTGCCGGTTTGGGGGCTTCGTATTTCTTATATAGGCTGCAGCCGGTGAGCATAAGGCTGGCTGCAACGGTGAATAGGATCTTTTTCATTATTATTGTTGTTGTAAAGTTATTGAACTTTAACTTTGTGTGTTGTCGCTTGTGACAAATTTTTCCTGTAGTTTCTGTGTGATAATGAAGAAAACGGGAACGACGAACAGTATGGCCAGGGTGCCTACGCTCATACCGCCCACCACTCCGACGGCGAGGGCGCGGTTGCCATTGGCTCCTGCTCCGCCTTCGATAATAAGTGGTATCATACCTGCTATCATGGTGACAACGGTCATGAGGATTGGACGCAGGCGGTCCTTACATGCGGTGAAGGCGGCCTGGGCGATGTCCATACCGTGTTTGCGGTGCTCGGCTGCGACCTCGGTAATCAGGATGGCGGTCTTGGCCAGCAATCCTATGAGCATGATTACACCTGTCTGCAGGTATATATTGTTCTCCATGCCCTGGATACCGAAAAGTGCGGCTATGAGGGTGACACCGAAGGCTCCCAGCAAACCGAATGGGATGGAGAGAAGCACGGCAAATGGTGTGAACCACGAGTTGTACAGTGAGCCGAGAATGAGGTAGATGAGAACCACGCAGATGCAGTAGATGACTGTGGTGGTGTTGGAACCTGCCTGTTCTGCGACCTCGCGGGACATGTTGCTGTATTCGAACGTTGCTGTTGTGGGCATTTCCTGACGGAAGACCTCGGCAATGGCCTGCTGGACCTGACCTTCGCTGTAACCGTTGGCGGGCACTACCTGACACTCGATACTTGAGTACAGGTTAAAGTGCTGGTTGTTGGACGGTCCGACAATTTCCTTGAGCGTAACGAACTGTGAGAGTGGTGCCATCTTGCCGTCGCCGACCTTTACAAAGATGTTCTGGAGCGAGGATGGTTCCAGGCGATACTCGGGTGCTGCGGCAGTCCATATCTGGTAAACCTTGCCAAACTGATTGTAGTTGGCAATGTATGCGCCGCTGTAGTAGTTGCCCAGGGTGGTCAGCACTTCCTTGGGTGTCACGCCCGAACGGCTGCACTGGAAGGCATCGACATCAACACGGAACTTGGGGAATTTCTCGGAATAGGTGGACATGGCTACGCTTACTTCCTTGCGCTCCATGAGCTTGTACAGGAAGTTGTCGGTCATCCGGGAGAATTCTGACAGGTCGCCGTCGGTTGGATCCTCGACGACGAGGTTTACGTTATTGCTTGTACCATAGCCTGGAATCTGAGGCAGCTGGAAGGGAATGACGGTTGCATTCTTGATGCTCATGCACGATATGGCCAGACGGGTCAGTGCGGTTTCGACGTTGTGTTCGATACCCGGACGCTCCTCCCAGTTCTTCAGGCGGATAATGAAGGTGCCGTAGCTGGAGCCATATCCCGAAATCATACCGTAGCCGCTCACCATCGAATAGCTTTCCAACTCGGGTATCTCCTTGACCTTTTCCTCAACTTGCTTCAGCAGTTCGTTGGTCTGCTGCAGGGTGTAGCCCTCGGGTGCATCGACCTCGGCCATGAAAATACCCTGATCCTCCTGTGGTACGAGGCCCGAGGGAAGGTTCTGCATGCAGAAAAAGAGCAGCACTGCTGCAATGGCCAGCACGCTGACTGCCACGAGGGGGCGCTTGATGAACTTCTGCACGGCCTTGGAGTATTTGTCAAGAAGGGCATTGTAACTGGTTTCGTATGCCAGCTTGGTATAGTAGGAAAGTCCCTTGCCTTCTTTCTTGCCTTCGGTGACCCTGAGCATGATGGCGCACAGGGCAGGACAGGTGGTCAGCGCCTGCAGACAGGACAGACCTACTGCCGAGGCTATGGTTATACCGAACTGTGTGAAGAATGTGCCGGAGGTACCGCCCAGGAATGTAACGGGAATGAACACGGCCATGAAGACGAGCGTACACGAGAACACGGCCATGGATACTTCGTTCATGGCTTGTCGTGTGGCTTCCCTGGCATCGGTCATGCCGCCCTCGATCTTAGCCATCACTGCCTCTACGACCACGATGGCATCATCTACCACGGTACCTATGGCCAGCACCAGGGCGAAGAGTGTAAGCAGGTTAAGCGAGAAGCCTGCCATCGTGACAATCATGAAGGTTCCCATCAGCGATACGACAATAGATATACTGGGGATTATTGTTGCCTTGATGTTTTGCAGGAAGAAGAAAACGACGAGAATCACCAGAATGATTGCAATGACGAGTGTTTCTACTACATTGCCAATGGCTGCAAAGAGGAAGTCGTCGGTGTTCTGCAAGGTGACGAACTCCAAACCGGCTGGCATTGTTGCCTTCAACTCCTCGCACATTTTGTCGATGCGTGCGTTAATCTCGGTGGCATTGGACCCTGGTGACTGGAAAATCATCATGATGGCACCGGGCTGACCGTTAATGTTGGAGATGAAACTGTATGACTTGGCACCGATTTCCACTTCGGCAACATCCTTGAGGTACAGCACATGACCGCCTTCCGAGGTCTTGATTACGATGTCCTCGAATTCCTCAATCTCCTTCAGAGTACCCTTGTACTCCATGGTGTACTTGTATTTGTTGTCCGACTGGTCACCAAAGCTGCCTACAGCGGTAACAAAGCTTTGGCTGTTGATGGCTGCGCTGACATCGTCGGGAGTCAGACCGTATTGTGCCATCACATCGGGCTTCATCCACACGCGCAAGGCGTATGTGTTGCCTAATGCCAGCACCGAGCCTACACCATAGATACGCTGCATGCGAGGCTTGATGTTGATGTCAACATAGTTGGATACAAAGTCGTCGCTATACTTGCCGTTGGTACATTGTACGCCTATGATGCGCAGAATACTGTTCTGTCGTTTCTCGGTCTCTATACCTACATTGATAACGGCTGCTGGCAACTGTGACTGCGCCTTGGATACACGGTTTTGTACATTCACCGTCGCCATGTCGGGGTCAACGCCCTGCTTGAAAAATACGTCAATGGAGACGTTACCTGTCGAGGTGGCCTTGGATACCATATAGTCCATTCCGTCAACACCATTGATACTCTCCTCCAGGGGTGCGATGACTGACTGTATAATGGTTTTTGGGTCGGCACCACTATATGTGGTAGTTACCTCGACCTGCGGTGGCGCAATGTTTGGATATTGCTCGATGGGCAGCGACTTCATGCAGATGAATCCCACCAGCGTTATCACGATACTGATGGCACACGCCATCACGTACCTGTCTATAAATATATTGTTCTTCATCGTTCTCTAATTAAAACAGCACTCTCTGTCCCTCGTGTACGTTGTTTGCACCTGTGGTCACAATCTTGTCACCGACTTTCAGTCCGCTGGTTACGACAAAATCCTGTCCGTTGCCAGGGTTGGCTGTCGTTACCGTTACGGCTGTTGCAGTGCTGTCGGCCTTTACTTTGTAAACCAACTGCTTGTCCTGCAAGCGTACAACGGCTGTCTGCGGAATAACAATTACGTCCTTCTCCTCAATTGGAAGCACTATTGTACCCTGGATGCCTGATTTCAGGGCTCCGTCGGGGTTGGGGAATGTAGCCTTGACTCCCAATGAGCCTGTGGCGTTGTCCACAACGCCTGTGATGGATGTGATACGACCTTTGTGCTTGTATTCGGTACCGCCCTTCATGACGAATGTAACTTCGGGCATCTTTGCTATTTCTTTGTCAAATTCCTCGGACTTCATGCTGTCCTGTACGACCATTTCTACAATAGATTCGGTTACCGAAAACTCGGCATCCATTGTGGTGTTGCCGCTTAGGATGGTTAACTGGGTGCTTGTTGACACCTGGTCACCGACACGTACGGGTATCTCGCCTATAACGCCAGATACCGATGCTGTAATGGTACAGAATCCGAGTTCTACTTTTGCGGTAAATACCGAGGCACGTGCCTGGGCGGTTGTTGCCTGTGCCTGTGTGTAGTCGTTGAACGCGTTGTCCAGCATGTAGCGGCTGATAATCTTCCTGTCGAACAGGTTCTTCTTTGATTCGTAGTTAAGCTTGGCACTGTTCTCTGCGGCCTGGGCTGACTGCAGGTTTGCCTCGGCTGTTGCCAACTGTGCCTTGGCTGTGCGCTGGTCAATGATGAAGAGGGTCTGACCCTTTTTGACCTGCTGTCCCTCGGTGACGCATATCTGCATCAGCTGCCCGCTTATTTGCGGCATGACTGTCACATCGGTCTTTCCTTTCAGCCTGGAACTGAACTTTACGGGAATGGTCAAGTCCTGTTTCTTAACGACTATCGTCTCGAACGATGTCTCTTCAATCTTGGGCTGTTCGCCACCGCAGGCGGCAAATACGAATGCTGTAGCGAGCATTATGCTCCATTTAATCGTTTTCTGGTTCATTATGTGATGTTTTATTTGTTATTTCCTTATTTATAATATATGGTGCAAATTTATCAAAATAGTTTGATAATGCCATGACGTGGTTGCTTTTTATTGGTATTTTTTTATCAGATTGCTACACCGAAGTTGTGTTTAACCTCCTCCATGACAAATGTGCTTTCCAGGGTACCGAGCATGGGGAGGGTACCGAGTGTGTTGAGAAGAAATTGTTGGTAGTATTTCATATCGGGGCAGTGTATGCGCATCATGTAGTCGAACTTGCCAGAAATGTTGTAACATTCGGTGACTTGATCGATTTGCATGATGGTTTCGCAGAATTTACGCGCTGTCTGGGTGTTGAGGGGTGTGAGCTTTACGCAACAATATACGACAAAGCCTTTGTGCAGTTTCTCGGCATCCAGTACGGTAATATATCTGCGTATATATCCGTCGCGTTCAAGCCGTTTTACGCGCTCGTACGTCGGTGTCGGGCTGAGATGTACTTTCTGGGCAAGTTGTTTTGTGGTAAGGCGTGCATCTTGCTGAAGGGCTCTGAGGATTGCAATATCCCTGTCGTCCAGATGTTCGCGGACAATATTTTCTGTCATAACTTGTAATTTTATCGTTTAACAGGATATTTGTTCTTTGTTTAGGTGCAAAGATAGATAAATTATCCAACTTTATTCGTTTTATATGGAAAAATTATTTAGCTGCCGTACCTTTGCACCGTCAAGGAATCAGTAACAAACATATAATATTATGTCAACAAGGAATTACAGGATAGAGACTCTGGCGCTTCATGCAGGTCAGGAGTCACCCGATCCGACGACGGGCAGCCGTGCTGTACCTATCTATCAGACAACATCGTATGTATTTAATAACAGCCAGCATGCTGCGGACCGTTTCGGGCTCAGTGATGCGGGTAATATTTATGGCAGGCTTACCAATACGACTCAGGGTGTCCTGGAGGAGCGTATCGCTGCCTTGGAGGGTGGTGCCGCTGCCCTGGCAGTTGCCAGTGGGGCTGCTGCTGTGACGTATGCGTTGCAGAATGTGTTACAGTGTGGGGATCATATAGTGGCGGCTGATAATCTGTATGGCGGCAGTTTTAACCTGATAACGCATACCCTGGCTACTCAGGGTATAGAGAATACCATTGTAAATGTAAATGACCTGGAGGCTCTTGAGGCAGCAATACGTCCAAATACCAAGGTTATCTATGCCGAGACGTTTGGTAACCCGAACAGCGATGTGACAAATCTGGATGATATTGCCGGGGTTGCTCACAGGCACGGTATTCTGTTTATAGTGGACAATACTTTTGCGCCTCTTTTGATACGCCCGCTGGAACATGGTGCAGACGTTGTGGTGCATAGTGCTACAAAATTTATCGGCGGTCATGGCTCGTCTCTGGGTGGTATCATAGTTGACGGCGGGACGTTTGACTTTAAGGCAAATGCCGATCGATACCCTACCCTGGCAAAGCCTGATCCTTCGTATCACGGGGCAGTATTTGCGGATGTGGCTGGTGCGGCGGCTTTTGTGACGCGTATCCGTGCGGTGATACTGCGTGATACCGGGGCATGTATATCACCGTTGAATGCATGGATTCTGCTTCAGGGGGTCGAGAGTCTGCCGTTGCGTATGGAGCGTCATGTGCAGAATGCATTGAAGGTGGTTGAGTTCCTGTCGCACCATCCCAAGGTGAGGGGTGTAAGCCATCCGTCCATCCCATCCCATCCTGACCACATATTGTACAGGAAGTATTTTCCTAAGGGTGCCGGTAGTATATTTACGTTTGAAATAAAGGGTACTCAGGAGGATGCCTGGAAGTTTATCGACTCGCTTCGGATATTCTCGTTGCTGGCAAATGTTGCTGACGTAAAGTCGCTGGTTATACATCCGTACACGACAACCCATAGCCAGATGAGTCCCGAGGAGCTTGCTGCTCAGCACATAACTCCGACGACTGTGCGCCTGAGTATCGGGGTCGAGCATATCAATGATATTCTGGATGACTTGCAGCAGGCATTTGATCAAATCTGAAAATTAAGTGTGGGAAAAAATCGAGATTGAAAATAAAGTTGTAATTTTGCAGAGTAAAACAATAACAGATTATGGCAAACATTCATAAAAACTTGCTGGATTTGGTGGGCAATACCCCACTGGTGGAGATTGAGAGGATAGCAAAGGCTCGCGGTGCTGAGGCACAGGTTGTTGCAAAGGTCGAGTATTTTAATCCGGGCGGTAGTATCAAGGATCGTATTGCACTGAACATGATAGAGGATGCCGAGAAGAGAGGCCTCCTGCAACCTGGTGCAACCATCATCGAGCCGACAAGCGGCAATACTGGTGTAGGAATTGCATGGATTAGTCGTGTGAAGGGCTACAAGGCTGTAATAGTGATGCCCGAAACGATGAGCAGGGAGCGTCAGCTGCTGATGAAGGCAGCTGGTGCCGAGCTTGTGTTGACCGAGGGTACGAAGGGTATGAAAGGTGCTATTGCCGAGGCGGAACGCTTGCAACGTGAGACACCAGGTTCTATTATTTTGGGTCAGTTTACAAATCCTGCCAACCCCGAGGTCCACGAAAGGACAACTGCCGAGGAAATATGGCGTGATACGGACGGTAATGTGGATATTTTTGTTGCCGGTGCAGGTACTGGTGGTACAGTGACGGGGGTTGGACGTGCATTGAAGGCAAAGAACCCTGATATCAGAATTGTTGCCGTGGAGCCTGAGAGCAGCCCTGTGCTGAGTGGTGGTGAACCCGGTCCTCACAAGATTCAGGGCATAGGAGCTGGTTTTGTTCCCGATATATTGGATCGCTCGGTAATAGACGTTGTTTATAAGGTAAGGAACGAGGATGCGCTGAAGACAGGTCGCGAACTGTCCCTGTACGAGGGACTGATTGTCGGTATATCCAGCGGTGCTGCAGCCTATGCTGCTATAGAATTGGCTAAATTACCGGAAAACAAGGGCAAGATAATCGTTGCTCTCCTGCCTGATACTGGTGAGCGTTATCTGAGCACCGAGCTGTACAATGCCGGTTGAGGCTATTTCTTTCTGAGTGCTGCAATCGAGTCTTCGTACAATTGCTTGCGGATGGCCTCGGTAAGTTCGTCCTCGTATGTCTTGGCGGCATCAAGGCGTTCCAGAACTTGCTTAGTATTCTTTAATTTCCTGGCACGTTGGCGTTGCTTGCGCGCAAAGGGATGCAGGATATAATCCGAGGCTTTGCCCAGTACATCTGAAACGCTCTTCTGCTTGGGTTGCACCATATCGCTTCCCAGGCTTTGGCGTATTGCATCTACAACGGGCAGTTCCTTATTTCCCTTTACTACGATTTCCTTGAGCGTATCGGTGCGTATTATGACGGTATCGTTGTCGTTTACCTGAGTTTGCACTGGCATGTTCGTTCCGCCAATTGCTACGCTCAGTGCAAGCAATGCGGCAAAGGTCAAAATCAGTATTCGCTTCATCGGTTTATCTGTTGTAGCGTTTGTTTTTTACGCCTTTTGTCTTGCAAATATATTGTTTTTCTCGGGAAAAACGTTCTTTCGGTGTGTTAATTATGTTTTTTTACGTTTGGTTTAGTGTGCTTCCAGCCAGTTTCTGCCCCACCCTGCATCTGCAATCAGTGGCACGCTAAGTTTTGCTGCATTCTGCATCTCGTTAATAACTATTTGTTCAATTACTTCCTTTTCATCGGGAATTACAGTGAAGTTCAGTTCGTCGTGAACCTGTAGAATCATGCGGCTCTTGAGTTTAAGTTCCTGCAGGCGTTTGTCTATACGTATCATGGCAATTTTCATTATGTCTGCAGCTGTTCCCTGTATGGGGGCATTGATGGCATTGCGTTCGGCATAGCCGCGTACGATTGCATTGTGGCTGTTGATGTCGGGTAGCTGACAGCGTCGTCCGAACAGGGTTTGTGTATATCCCTTCTCACGTGCCATGGCTATACTCTTGTCCATATATGCCTTGACACCTGGATATGTATCGAAATAACCTTCGATAAGGGCCTTTGCTTCGCTTCTGCTGCATCCGAGACGCTCGGCAAGGCCGAAGGCGCTGATGCCGTAGATAATGCCGAAATTGGCGGTTTTTGCGCTACGGCGCTCGTCGGCTGTCACATCCTGGATGGGTTTGTGGTATATCTTGGCCGCGGTTGCTGCATGGATATCGTGTCCCTCGAGAAAGGCTTCCACCAGGTTGTCGTCCTGGGACAGATGTGCCATGATGCGCAGTTCGATCTGGCTGTAGTCGGCGCTGAAGAAGAGTTCTCCTGTATCTGGGATGAATGCCTTGCGTACCTCCTTTCCCAGTGCATCGCGCACGGGGATGTTCTGCAGGTTGGGATTGCTGCTGGAGAGACGGCCTGTGGCGGTGACTGTCTGATTGAACGAGGTGTGTATGTGTCCGGTTTTGGGGTTGACCAGCTTGGGGAATGCGTCTATATATGTTCCCAGCAGTTTCTTAAGACTGCGGAATTCCAGTATCTTGCCTACAATCGGGTGCTTGCTTCTGAGCGCTTCAAGGATTTCCTCGTTGGTTGTGTACTGTCCTGTCTTGGTCTTCTTTGCCTTGGAGTCAAGCTTGAGTACGTTGAAAAGTATTTCTCCTACCTGACGTGGCGAGGATATGTTGAATGGCTGTCCGGCGAGCTGTATGATTTCCTGTTCGAGCTGGTTAAGCTGTCCGGTAAAGGTGCGGCTGGTGTCTGCAAGTCCCTGGAGGTCAATGCTTACGCCTGCTTCTTCCATGCGTGCAAGAACGGGCATGAGTGGCATTTCCATTTCCTGGAACAATGGCATCAGGCCTTCGTCTTCAAGTTCTCGGGCAAGTTTTGCCTTCAGCTCCTGGAGGGTGTTGCAATGGTATATCTGTTGGAGGTATTCAAGGCCGTGTCTCATTTCGGGATGCAGAACGTAGTGTGCAATTTCTACGTCGAACATATTTCCCTCGTATTCTCTGATGTCGTTCCAGTGTGCCTTGAGGTTGTGACCTATGACCATGTTGTCCTGGATGACGTAGGGGGGCAGTACCGGACGTTGGTTTGCCTGTTCGGAAGGTGTTTCCTGTGCTGTGTCGAACATGGCGAAGAGGTCGCCCTGTATGCTGCCGTCGGTATTGGCCTTTGGCTTGGTTGTGTCTTCTTCCTTTTTCTGCCTTGCAACGTACTCGCCCTTTGCCTTGTGTAGCAACTGATTGAATTCCAGATGTTTGTATATTTCTTCGAGCTTCTGGACGTCGGGTTCCTGGTATTCCAGATTCTGCAGGTCCAATGTAATGGGTGCGTCTGTGACAATTGTGGCAAGCCAATAGCTCTGGCGTATCTTGTCTATGTTTTCGCTTACCTTGCGCTGTGTCGCGCCTTTCAGGTTATCGATATTGGATATGAGCTCCTCTACCCCACCCCATGTCTTGACGAGTGTGCTGGCTGTCTTTTCTCCGATACCTGGGCAGCCGGGGATATTGTCCGAGGCATCGCCCATGAGGGCAAGTATGTCTATTACCTGCCTGGTGTTGTCTATCCCCCATTTGCTGCATACGTCAGCGGGTGTCAGTATCTGTGCGGGATTGGCTCCCAAGCCGGGGCGGTACATCTTTACGTTGTCGGTAACGAGTTGTCCGTAGTCTTTGTCGGGAGTCATCATGTAGGTGTCTATACCTTGCTGGTCTGCCTGATGTGCAAGTGTGCCGATAACGTCGTCTGCCTCATAGCCCTTTACCTCGAGGACGGGGATATGGTATGCCTGGAGTATGTCCTTGATTATTGGTACGGCAAATCGTATTGCCTCGGGTGTCTCCTCGCGCTGTGCCTTGTATTCGGGGTATGCTTCGTGGCGGAAGGTGCCTCCGCTGGGGTCGAATGCTACTCCGATGTGTGTCGGCTGCATATTCCTAAGTACATCCTCGAGGGTGTTGACAAAGCCGAGAATGGCGCTTGTGTTCTCGCCCTTGGAGTTGATTCGCGGATTCTTGATAAATGCGTAAAATGCGCGGTATATGAGCGCGTATGCGTCTAAAAGGAGTAGTTTCATGTCCTTTCGGTGTGAAATTTGCACTGAAAATAATGTCTTTTGTTTGCAAAAATACTAAAATTTGTGCTAATGTCGCCGTTTTTATATAAATTTGCGCATAAGAATGAGACTTTAGCTGATGGACGCATTGAAAAAGATACAGGAACCTGTCAGGCATGATCTGGAACGTTTCAACGAGATGTTCAAGGCTACGCTTACGACATCGAATCCTTTGCTGAATATTGCTCTTGAGCATATCGTAAGGCGCCAGGGTAAGCAGATGAGGCCTGTGCTTGCATTGTTGTCCGCAAGGTTATTTACTGATGCTGAGAAGGCGTTGCCGGAGAGCGTACTGCATGCGGCGATTGCGCTGGAACTGCTGCATACGGCGTCTATTGTGCATGACGATGTCGTGGACGAGAGTGATATGCGTCGTGGGCAGAAGAGTGTCAATAGCCTGTTGTCCAGCAAGAGTGCCGTTCTGGTAGGTGATTTCCTGCTGTCAAAGTCGATTGAGCATGCTTCTGTAGTGGGTGATATTATCATTCCCCAGCGTGTTGCAGAGCTTGGCAAGATGCTGGTTGACGGTGAGCTTCTGCAGCTTGTGAACGTGGATAGCGAGTCGATGGAGGAGAGTGCGTATTACGATGTGATACGCAAGAAGACGGCTTCGTTGTTTGCTACATGTGCTCAATTGGGTGCAACGCTTGCGGGTGCAGATGATGGATCGGCAGAGCTGATGAAGCGTTTCGGAATGCTTCTGGGTATTTGTTTCCAGTTGCGGGATGATTTGTTTGATTACGACAAGACTAACAATGCGGGTAAGCCTGCGGGTAATGATATGAAGGAGGGCAAGCTGACCCTGCCTGTATTGTTTGCTGCGCGTCGTAACCGTGAGGTTCGGGAACTTGCCTTGAAGGTTCGTCGTGGAAATGTGACCGAGGAGGAGATTGCTGTTTTGGTTCACCTAACCTATGACGAGGGTGGAATAATTTATACGGAAAAAGCCATGCAGGAGTTCTCGGGAATGGCAAGAGGGCTTCTTGATGACTTTGATCACTCGCCAGTCGTCGATTCGCTGATTGCTTATCTGGATTTTGTGTCTCAGCGTGCAATTTAAGGCAAAAATGCCCTGATTTGTAGTATTTCCAATTTATTTACTCTTTTATCGTTGTACAAAAAAATAGCCCTAAAGTGCTGTTTTTTAGCAATTAGGGCTGATTTTAGGCTTCGTGAGATTTGTCTAGAATAAAATTTATGACCAGCGGGTCGCAAATTTCAGACTCTCACAGGGGTAAAAATGGGGTAGGGAAGGTGTGTTTTAGAAGAATTTGACTTCCTGACCCAGAACATCGCTCAGTAGCAGGTTTGCCAATCGGCTGGTGCCGAGACGCAGATATTGGTTGGTCAACCACTTTTCGCCGAGTACTTCCTTGACTATGGTGTAGTATGTTACTGCATCCTTGACGGTGTTGATTCCACCTGCTGGCTTGAAGCCGATCTGTATACCTGTCTGATCGTAGTATTCCTTGATGGCCTCGCACATGATATATGCTGCCTCGGGTGTTGCTGCGATTTTCTCCTTGCCGGTCGATGTCTTGATGTAGTCGGCTCCGGCAAACATGGACAGCAGGGATGCCTTCTTGATCTCGGTACCGTTTGCAAGACATCCGGTTTCCAGGATAACCTTCATCTTCTTGTCGCCGCATACGGCTTTCAATTCGCTGATTTCATCACATACTGTCTCGTAATCGCCGCTCTGGAACTTGCCTACGCTCATAACGATGTCAATCTCTGTTGCGCCATCCTTGACTGCCAGTGCTGTTTCTGCAATCTTTACCTCGAGAAGGGCCTGTGAGCTGGGGAAACTGCCGCTAACGCATGCAACTTCTACACCTTCTACTTCCAAGCTTTGACTGACAATCTTGGCAAAGCATGGATATACGCAGATGGTTGCAACGTGAGGAAGGTCGGGATATGTATCCTCAAAATCATTCACTCTTTCTGTGAATTTCAGTACACTTTCCTCGCTGTCCGTTGTCTTAAGAGTAGTTAGTTCTACACTGCCCATAAGGAATTTCTTCACAGCCGGGGTCATGTTTTCGGGAACCTTCTTCTCGATGATTTCAGCTACTTTCCTGGCGATTGCTTCGTCGTTGACGTTTGTGTTGTACTTGGACAACATTTCTTCGTACTTATCCATATTCTCTATATTTTTGATTTGTTTCTATTCCTTGTTTTTGGTGTCCATGCAGATTGTTACGGGACCGTCGTTAAGTAGTTGTACTTTCATATCCGCGCCGAATTCACCGGTACCTACAGGATGGCCCAGCAAGGTGCTTAAATTGGCGCAGAATTCGTTGTAAAGGGGGATGGCAATGTCTGGCTTGGCTGCATGGATATAACTGGGTCTGTTGCCTTTTCGGTAACTTGCCATCAAAGTGAATTGACTGACTACTATAATGTCTCCGTTTGCATCCAGGATATTTTTGTTCATTACACCGTTTTCGTCGTCAAAGATGCGCAGGTTTATTATTTTCTTGCATAGCCAATCAATGTCTTCGGCACTGTCATCGTTGGTTATTCCGAGCAAAATGAGCATTCCGTTTCCGATGTTGCTTTTTACCGTATTGTTGATGGTAACTGAGGCTTGGGTCACGCGTTGGATAACGACTCTCATAGTATTGTTTACCGATAGTTTTTATCTTATGTTTGTACAAAGATATAAAAAAGAATCAATTGTTGTGTAGTGCCTGGTATATTTTGGTTGATTTATTCTCTCCAAGAATTGCCTTCAGATCTGCAGGTGATGCGTCTTTTATGCGCTTTACGCTCCTGAAATGTCTTAGCAGAAGGTCCTTTGTCTTGGGTCCTATGCCCGGAATGGAATCCAGTTCGCTTTTGGTTTGGCGCTTGCTGCGCTTGTCACGATGGAATGTTATAGCAAATCTGTGAACCTCGTCCTGTATCTGTGTAAGGAAATGGAATAATGCCGAATCTGTTCGCAGCTGTATGGTTTTGGGAGGGAAGCCAAACAGCAGTTCGTTAGTCCTGTGGTGATTGTTTTTGGCAAGTCCGGCAATTGGTAGATTCAGCTTCAGTTCGTCTTCAACAACTTTTCGTACGACCTCCATCTGTCCCCGTCCGCCATCAGTTATAATCAGGTCGGGTAGGGGAGTGTTTTCGTCTATCATGCGGGAATATCTACGTCTTACGACCTCCTGCATTGATGCGTAGTCGTCGGGGCCATCTACCGTTTTTATATTATATTTATGGTATTCGTTTTTGCATGGTTTGGCTTTTCGGAACACTACACATCCAGCCACGGCATCGGTTCCGCTTATGTTGCTGTTGTCAAAACATTCTATGTGCATTGGTAAATTGTCCATGCTCAGTGCTTCCTGCAGTTCTTTCATCAGACGTGCCTGTTTCTGCTCGGGATTAAGCTTGTCGCTTTGTGCCAGTCTGTCTTTCTTGTACTGCAGGACATTCATTCTGGACAGTTCCAGCAATTTCTTTTTATCACCGCGTTGTGGTATGGAAAGTTGCATGCCTTCGAGTGGTAGTTCCACGTGGAACGGAACAATTATTTCCTTGCTGGAACTTTTATATCTGCTGCGCATTTCGACGATGCCGGATACAAGTAGTTCTTCTGTGGTTTCATCCATCCTCTTGGCGTATTCGAATGTGAAGGCCTTGTTGATACATCCATTTGCAACGTGCAGGTAGTTTATATATGCAACATTGCTGTTATCCTCGATATTAAATACGTCAACGTCATTTATTGTATTGCTGACAACTTCGCTCTTGGATCGGTAGTTCTTTATCAGCATGTACTGTCGCTTAACGATTTCCGCTTCCTCGAAGCGCATCTCTGCCGCCAACTGCTGCATGTCAGTCTGCAGGCGTTTTTCCAGTGACGAGGTGTTGCCCTTTAGTATCTCGGTGGCATCCGAGATGTACCTCATGTACTTCTCGTGTGTTTCGCGACCCGTACATGGTGCGGTGCAGTTCTTTATATGGTATTCCAGGCATTCCTTGTGTTTGCCGCCGGCAATGCTTTCCGGGCTTATTGTATGGGTACAGCGGCGCAGAGGGTACAACTTCCTGATTACGTCCAGCAGCATGTGCATGGTTTGGACGTGGCTGTAGGGGCCGTAGTATGTCCCTCTGTGTGGGTCAATTTTGCGTGTTTCTATAATTCGCGGCAGGTATTCGTTGGTAACGCAGATGCTTGGGTATGTCTTGCCGTCCTTTAGCAGGATGTTGTATTTGGGCGTCCATTGCTTGATGAGGTTGTTTTCCAGCAGGAGGGCATCGCTTTCCGAGTTGACGACAAGATACCTGATGTCGCGTATCTTGGCAACCAGGTTTCTTGTCTTGATGCTGTCATGCTCGTGATTGAAATAGCTGGCGACGCGACGTTTCAGGTTCTTTGCCTTGCCGACGTATATGATGGTTCCGCTGTCATCAAGGTACTGATAACAGCCGGGCTTCTCCGGCAGGTTTGAAACGATTGCCTTGAGGTATTTCTGCAGCTCCTCCTTGTTCATCCTGTTCCCGAATGTTGCTCCTATGAGATTTTCATCAGCGTAGTTATCTCTACGTCGTCCAGGATGTCGCGACCGTGCAGTCTCTCGATATTCAGTTCGATGATGAAGTTTACGAGAATCTTCTTGGGCTTAAACTGCCTGACCAGATCAATAGTGGCTCTCATGCTGCCGCCGGTAGCCAGAAGGTCGTCGTGAATAAGTACAACGTCGTCCTGGTTAATGGCATCACTTACCATACAGATTGTGTCCTTGCCGTACTCCTTGTCGTATTCGATTGAGACAACTTTGCCCGGAAGCTTATTGGGCTTGCGCGCCATGACAAAGCCTGCATTCAGGTCGGCGGCCATAATCGCGCCGAGCATGAAGCCGCGGCTCTCCAAACCTACTACCTTTGTGATGCCCATGTCCTTGTACATCTTTACGGTTTCGTCTCGCATAATGCTCAGGCATTCGGGGTTGTCAAACAGGGTGCTTATATCCTGGAACTGTATTCCCGGTATTGGAAAGTCGGGGACTACCCGCAGGTGTTTTAATAGAATGGGGTTGTTCATTGTTTGTATGTTTGTTGTTTATGTTTCACGTGAAACTATCTTCCTAACAGTACCAGCAAGACGTTGATGTCAGAAGGTGATACCCCGGGGATTCTGGAGGCTTGTGCCAGAGTGTCGGGGTTGATGGCTGCGAGCTTCTGCCTTGCCTCGGTAGATAGGGACTGGAGAGATGCGTAGTCAAAGCGCCCGCTTATACGGATATTTTCTAACCTTTGCATCTTTGATGCAACCTCGCGCTCACGCATAATATATCCGCTGTATTTCAGGCGTATCTCCGCTGCCTCGACTATCTCGTTCCTGCGAGTGCCTAATGTATCTGTAAATTGCTGTAAAGCAGCAATATATGGTGCCAGCTTCTGGATGCTCACCTGGGGGCGTGCAACGAGGTCAACCAGCTTGCATCCTTTTTGCAACGGCGTGGTTCCAAGTGTTATCAGTGCGTCGTTAATAAGGGCTGCCTTGACCGAGTATTCGTTGCAAAACTGGACAAGTTCCTCGATCTTCTGCTTTTTCTCCAACCAATGGTTCAGGCGTGCCTGCGTCGCCAGACCTGCGTTATAGCTCTTTTCGGTAAGCCGTGCATCTGCGTCGTCCTGGCGGAGCAGGATGCGGTACTCGGCACGTGAGGTAAACATGCGGTAGGGTTCGTCCACTCCTTTTGTGACGATATCGTCTATCAATACACCGATATATGCCTCGTCGCGGTGCAGTATGAACGGTTCCTTGCCTTGTAGCTTGAGTGCGGCGTTCATGCCGGCTATCAGGCCTTGTCCGGCTGCCTCCTCGTATCCTGTTGTGCCGTTGACCTGACCGGCAAGATATAGCCCGTCCACGACCTTGGATTCCATGGTGTGGTACAGCTGGGTCGGGTCGAAGTAGTCGTATTCTATTGCGTAGCCTGGACGATATACTTTCAGGTCACGGAAGGCGGGAATTAGTTTCAGGGCCTCTATCTGGGTTTCTATCGGCAATGAGGACGAGAAGCCGTTCAGGTAATATTCCTGTGTGTTGACGCCTTCCGGTTCCAGGAACAGCAGGTGGCTGTCCTTGCCGGCAAATGTTACCAGTTTTGTTTCGATGCTGGGGCAATATCTGGGCCCTACGCTCTGAATCTGGCCGTTGAACAGGGGAGAGTCTTCCAGTCCTTCCCGCAATCTGGCATGAACGGCCTCGTTCGTGTATGTAATCCAGCAGGGTAATTGGGGTAATTTGCGGTCGTCTCCCATGTACGAGAAGCGTCCGCCAAGCTCATCGCCCGGCTGTTCGGTCATGTCTTCGAAATGAACGCTGCGTCCGTCAATGCGTACGGGGGTTCCCGTCTTCATGCGTCCGACGCGTATGCCATTGCTTACAATGCTTTCCGTCAGCAGTTTGGCTGCCGGTTCCGAACAGCGGCCGCCTTCCAGCTTGTTGCGCCCTATGTGCATAAGGCCGTTCAGGAATGTGCCGGCGGTGATGATGACGCTCTTTGCCATTATTTCCACACCCCAAATAGTACGGACGCCTGCTACGGCGTTCCTTGCCGTTCCCTCATGGGATGTAATCAGTTCCGTAACCTGATCTTGCCAAATGCTCAGGTTTGGGGTGTCGTCCATTGTCTCACGCCATGCCCAGATGAATTTGCTGCGGTCGCATTGTGCACGTGGACTCCACATGGCAGGGCCTTTGCTTCGGTTCAGCATCCTGAACTGAATGGCTGTGCGGTCGGTAATCTCGCCCATGTGGCCGCCCAGCGCGTCAATCTCACGCACTATCTGACCCTTGGCAATACCGCCTACTGCAGGGTTGCAGGACATCTGGGCTATCTTGTTCATGTCCATGGTTATCAAACAGGTTTTAGCGCCCATTCCGGCACTGGCACAAGCTGCTTCGCAACCGGCATGACCTGCCCCCACAACTATGACATCGTATAATAGTTTCATCAAATATTCAATCAATACTCTTCTCGCAAAAGTACTTATTTTCTTTTAGTTATTTGTTAAAAATGTTGTACAAATCAACAAAAAACATTAAATTTGTGGCGAATGTTATACCTAAAAGTAGGTATGCACACGCGAAAACTGAAACGAATAAATATTAACTAAACTTTCAATTAAAATCCTATGTGGTTAATCAAATCATCAATTGGTAGAAAGGTAGTGATGTCAGTAACAGGTATTGCCCTGATCCTGTTCCTTACCTTTCACGCGTCAATGAATGTTGTCGCCCTGATTAGTGCGAAGGGTTACAACATGATTTGTGAGTTCTTGGGAGCAAACTGGTACGCAGTTGTTGCAACCGTCGGTCTTGCATGTCTTGTGGCCCTGCATTTCATCTTTGCAATTTGGCTTACATTGCAGAACAACAGAGCCCGTGGCAACAGCAAGTACGCTGTTACTGACAAGCCTGCCAAAGTCGAGTGGGCAAGCCAGAACATGTTAGTCCTGGGCTTCATCGTTATCTGTGGCATGTGTCTGCACCTGTACAACTTCTGGTGGAATATGATGGCGGCTGAGCTGATTCAGGGCGAGGAAGCCCAGAATGCTGCCAACGGTGTGTATTGGATTGTACGTACATTCCATGGCGCATGCCCGTCACAGCCCACATCATGCTGCGGTTATGGCTATACTGCAGTTTATCTGGTATGGTTGGCAGCTTTGTGGTTCCACCTGAACCATGGCTTCTGGAGCGCTATGCAGACATTGGGTTGGAACGGCAAGATATGGATGTGCCGCTGGCAGGTAATCGGCTGCATCTATACAACCGTTGTTATTCTGATGTTTGCTGCTGTTGCTGTTGCATTCTGCCTGGGCTTCGTTCCCTGTGATTTCAAGGAGGCTATGCAGGGCGCTGTTCAGTGCTGCGGTGCTTGCTAATCGTGAATTAATAATTAAGAATTGACATAAGTTATGGCAAAGAAAATAGATTCAAGAATTCCAGAGGGACCAGTTGCTGAGAAATGGACCAACTACAAGGCACACCAGCGTTTGGTTAACCCAAAGAATAAGCTCAAACTTGACGTAATAGTTGTAGGTACGGGTCTGGCCGGTGCATCTGCTGCATCGTCATTGGCCGAGATGGGCTTCAATGTATATAACTTCTGCATCCAGGATTCACCGCGTCGTGCACACTCAATCGCTGCTCAGGGTGGTATCAATGCTGCTAAGAATTATCAGAACGACGGCGACAGCGTATATCGTCTCTTCTACGATACCGTCAAGGGCGGTGACTATCGTGCCCGTGAGGCTAATGTTTATCGTCTGGCCGAGGTTAGTAACAATATCATTGACCAGTGCGTAGCACAGGGTGTTCCTTTTGCTCGTGAGTATGGCGGTATGCTTGCGAACCGTTCGTTCGGTGGCGCTCAGGTATCACGTACATTCTATGCCAAGGGACAGACGGGTCAGCAGTTGTTGCTGGGTGCATACTCATCGCTGAGCCGTATGGTGCAGGCAGGCAAGGTTAAACTCTATACACGTTATGAGATGGAGGATGTCGTCATCGTTGACGGCCGCGCACGTGGTATAATTGCCAAGGATTTGTGCACAGGTGAGCTGAAGCGCTTCAGCGCCAACGCAGTTGTAATAGCTACCGGTGGTTATGGCAATGCATACTTCCTCAGCACAAATGCTATGGGATGTAACTGCACAGCAGCCATCCAGTGCTATCGTAAGGGTGCATATATGGCCAATCCGTCATACGTGCAGATTCATCCGACTTGTATTCCTGTACACGGTGACAAGCAGTCAAAGCTGACATTGATGTCAGAGTCTCTGCGTAACGATGGCCGTATCTGGGTTCCCAAGAAACTTGAGGATGCCAAGGCTCTGCAGGCCGGTACCAAGCAGGGTTACGAGATTCCCGAGGAGGATCGCGACTACTATCTGGAGCGCCGTTATCCCGCATTTGGCAACCTTGTTCCACGTGACGTAGCCAGTCGTGCTGCAAAGGAGCGTTGCGACAAGGGCTTTGGCGTAAACAACACCGGTTTGGCAGTATTCCTGGATTTCTCCGAGTCTATCCAGCGTCTGGGTGTTGACGAGATCCGTCAGCGCTATGGTAACCTGTTTGACATGTACGAGGAGATTACGGACGTTAATCCCGGCGAATTGGCCAAGAGCGTCAACGGCGTTGACTACTACTACCCAATGATGATTTTCCCCGCTATCCACTACACAATGGGTGGTATTTGGGTTGACTACGAGTTGCAGACAAGCATTCCGGGTCTGTTCGCTATCGGTGAGTGCAACTTCTCTGACCACGGTGCAAACCGTCTGGGTGCATCGGCTCTGATGCAGGGCTTGGCTGACGGCTATTTCGTTCTGCCATACACTATTCAGAACTACCTTGCAGACCAGTCAATCTGGCCACGTCTTTCTACAGATCTGCCAGAGTTTGAGGCTACGGAGAAGGCTGTTGCCGCCGAGATTGACCGCCTGATGAATATCAAGGGTAAGCGTTCCGTAGACTCAATCCACAAGGAACTGGGTCATATCATGTGGGAACATGTCGGTATGGGCCGTACCAAGGAGGGTCTTGAGGAAGGCCTGAAGCTCCTGAAGGGCATCCGTAAGGAGTTCAACGAGAACCTTTTCATCCCAGGTACCAAGGAAGGCGTTAACGTCGAGCTGGACAAGGCTATCCACCTGCGCGACTTCATCCTCATGGGCGAGCTTGTAGCATACGACGCCCTGCACCGCGAGGAGAGCTGCGGCGGTCATTTCCGCGAGGAGCATCAGACCGAGGAAGGCGAAGCCAAGCGTGATGACGAGAACTTCTTCTATGTAGGCTGTTGGGAGTACCAGAAGGACGACGAGACGGCACCAGAGCTGATCAAGGAGCCCCTCAAGTACGAGATTATCAAGGTACAGCAACGTAACTACAAGAACTAATAACCCTTAATCCTAAAGATTTATTATGGCTAAGAATTTAAATGTTACTATCAAATTCTGGAAGCAGAACGGTCCTAAGGACAAGGGCCACTTTGACACACACGAGTTGAAGAACATTCCAGACGATACGTCATTCCTGGAAGCACTCGACATCATGAACGAGGAGCTTATCAACGAAGGTAAGGAGCCATTCGTCTTCGATCACGACTGTCGCGAGGGCATCTGCGGCATGTGTTCGTTGTATATCAATGGTACACCGCACGGCAAGACCGAGCGCGGCGCAACAACATGCCAGCTGTATATGCGTAAGTTCAAGGACGGCGAGACAATCACCGTAGAACCATGGCGTTCGGCAGGTTTCCCCGTTATCAAGGACTGTATGGTAGACCGTTATGCCTTTGACAAGATTATTCAGGCAGGCGGCTATACATCAATCCGTGCCGGTCAGGCTCAGGATGCAAATGCAATCCTTATCAGCAAGGAGGCTGCAGACGAGGCAATGGATTGCGCAACATGTATCGGTTGCGGCGCATGTGTAGCAGCATGTAAGAATGGTTCGGCAATGCTCTTCGTCAGTTCCAAGGTAAGCCAGCTGGCACTCTTGCCACAGGGTAAGGTCGAGGCTGCCAGGCGTGCCAAGGCTATGGTTGCCAAGATGGACGAGCTTGGCTTTGGCAACTGTACTAACACACGTGCCTGCGAGGCAGTATGCCCCAAGTGCGAGTCTATCTCCAACATCGCACGTCTTAACCGTGAGTTTATAAAGGCAAAACTGGCCGATTAGCAGAGTGTAGGGCGATGCTTGCCCGTGTTTTTACCAACTATGTATATATGTCGTGTCGGATACTTTCCGACACGGCTATTTTTATGTACTTTCTTCTGTACCCTTAGCCATTCTATTCCCAAACCTTAGAAAGGGAGATGGCATACCTTAGAAAGGGAGATGGCTCGATTGATGTTCGGTAGTTGTCCAGTAGTTGCTCGGTATATGTCCGGTACATGTTCGGTGTAACACCGGACAACTACCGGACATATAGCGGACATGTAGCGGACAAGTGTCCAAGGAAAAGTATAGGTAGGGTATGGGAAAGGTATGCCTACACTGGTTGTGACTGTTAACTGAAATGGTTGACTCAGTTTATTCATTTCTTCCAGAGAAGATGAAGGCTGACCAGTTTACTGTCAGTACCGGAAGCCGACGGGGATGTTGTTGCTCGTGCTTTGGCAGACAGCGGATGCGAAATGTATTGCTGTCTGTACGAGATTAGACCATTGTGATTGGGTCAGATGGCTGAGATTATCGTTGCTGTCCCCCGAACGTGTTAATTCGCACAGGAAACCTGCGTTGAAGTTGTCGCCTGCACCTACGGTGCTGATGATGCGGTAGGCAGGAATTGCCTGTGCTGTGAAGTCCATTCGTCTGCCGTTGGTAAAGACGGTGATTTGTCCGGCACCTGCTGTAAATATGAAATTGGTACAGTAGGGCAGGATATGTTTGTAATATATTTGTTCGGCATTGCGTGTACCGAACATTATGTAAAAGTCATCAGCACTGCCGCGCACGATGCTGCTGTGTTGCATGTTCCACTGTATGACGGGCAGCAGTGTTTCCAGCTCGTTTATATGCGTGCGACGGAAATTGATGTCGTAATATATGGTAGCGCCTGCCTGGGAGGCATTCTGTACAACGGTTTCGACCTGTTGCCGCATTCCATTGCATATTGCGTAGTATGAGCCGAACAGCAATGTGTCGGAAGGTGTGAAGTCGGGTAGGGGCCAGTTGTATTGTAAATGTGGGATGTCCTTGTAGAAATTGTATTCGGCATCGCCGTTACTGTCAAGGAAGGCAAGTGCCAGAGAACTCTTCATTCCGTCATACAGGCGGAACCAGTCTGTCTGGACGTTGTTTTGGCTCAGGAAATCCTGTGTTTGGTGTCCAATGCGGTCATTGCCGGCATAGCCTATAAAAGCACATGGTATGCCGGCACGGCCAACGGATATGATTGAGTTGAACGAACTGCCGCCGGGGGTTGCGGAAAATGGCTGCAAGGAGCCTTTTCCGGGCTCCTTGCGAAACAGTATGTCCATCACCGTCTCGCCCATGGCGATTATGCGCTGAGTGGCTGGATTCACGGTTCAGTAGTAGGTAATCTGGCGCAAATCTACACGGTATTCGGTGGTCTTCTCGCCGCTGATGTCATAGTCGGTGCGTGCCATAGTGCGTATCCAGTTGCCGTGTTCGTCTTCCTCCATTATGCGGTAGCGTGTGACGGCTTCGTAGGGGTCGCCCTTGGTGACGACTTCCCTTTCCTCCCTGAGATTGCTCTTTTCATCGTAGGTGCAGGTGAAATGGCTTTCGCCGTCAATGCTTTCCTGATCGTATTCCGAAACCAGGCCGTCTTGGTTGTAGCTGATATGGGTGTCGAACCAGCGATGGCATAGTGGGTCGAACTTCTGTATCAGTACAATATGTCCCTTTTTGTCACGGTATATGCGTATGGCTGTGGTGTCGTTTTCGTCCAGGTAGTATGTTCCGCGTACCAGCTCGCCGTCCTCGTCAAATTCCATGCGTCGATTGTTCCAGCTCATGGTGTCCTCGAGCTGGCGTCCATTCTTGTCGCTTACATAGGATTGGGTGACAACCTGCTTGACGGGTCCGCTGACCTCAATCAGTTTCATATCCGGTGTGCGCTTGTTGCAACTGACCATAGTCAGGACTATAGCCGTCAGGCACAGTAGCGAAAGGTGTTTGTTCTTCATTATTCGGCTATAATCGTAAATTCTGCTCCGCTGGCGAAGTCCTGACCGTTCTGGCTGGATAGTGCCTTGAAACGGAAATAACGTGCTTTTACAGGTGTGGGGAGCATGACCTTTTTCTCCTTCATGTCGTTGGCAAATGTACCGGACATAACGACATTTCCCCAATTTTTACCGTCTTGGCTGACCAGGATTTCGTAGTTCTTGATATTGCCGTTGGGGCCGTCCTGACGCGGCAGGTATGTGAAGCCCTTGATGGTCTTTGTCTCGGCACAGTCAAAGTCAACCCAGTGTGGGTAGCTGGCTACGGTAACGCTGTACATTGTGTGCCAGATGGTTGAAGGGTTGCCGTCTGTCATTCGGCTTGCCTCTTCGCCGGTTTCCTGGCTGCTGGCAAATATCACTTCGACAGGAATGTTCTCGATCTTATCGAATGTCATGGTTGTCTTGAGGGCGGTATTCTGCTTGTTCCATGCGATGACGGTTCCACCGTCCTTCAGATTGAACTTGCCTGTGAACGGTTTTACCTTTTGTCCTGTAACCTGATACATCAGTTTCGCATCCTTAGCAGATGTGCTGATGCTTACGTTGCCGGCACGATCACGGGAAATGCTTATGGGCATCTCGCCGCTGGCACTTACTTTTGCATTGGTGCTCAGGTCCGTAGTCCTTGTTACAGGTCGGATTATAAAGCCGAAGTTATGTTCAGCTCCCTTAACGCGGTCAATTTCCAAAGGACCACCCTGTCCACAACTGTTTCCTCCCAGTCCATTAACCTTCAGATCCAAATGCAGGTATGTTCCGTCGCTCGCTGGCAGGTCGCAAGGGTGCTTTGCGTCACGTAGTTGCTGGGCACTATATGGGAGTGCAGAGGTACACATACTGTCGGTCATGCAGACAAACTGCATACCATTGCCTTGTGCATCTTGCAGCGAACACCAGCGAACAGCCTCGCGATTGCCCATGCTTTGTGGCTTGGGGAACTGGACAAACTGGTCAGCGACACTGCTCTTGTAAAGCCCTATGAACGAGCCAGTGCGTCTGTCGTTGTAGTTATTCAGGGGACCGCGTCCGTAATAGGTATATTGGTCAAATGACTTATCCAGTTTCATGACATAACCGAGGCGTGGCAGTGCGATTGCCGGGTCACTGGTGATTATGCTGCTTTCCAGTTCGATTGTACCATCGGTATAGACTGTATAGATCTGGCTGGTTGTGAATTGGAAATTGTTCTTGCCCTTGCTCAGTATTGTCAATGCGACAACAAAGGCGCCATCTTTGCGATTCTGCACAGTATATGTTTCTACCGAGTGTTTCAAATCGGAAAGACCGGCATTGTTCCATGCACCCCATGCCCAGTTGTCGTTATCCACAGGTGCGCGATATGCATCCAGCTGAGGACCATACGAACCTGCCTGGCCAATAACCTGACAGTTACCGTATGTCAGGGATGTTATGGCACCTGTCTCCAAGCTGAACTTAACGCTGAAGTTATTGCCAGTCAGACTTAGTTCCTTGTCACTTTCACTTGATGCTATGTTATCTTTAACTCCGGAAGCCTGTGCAGCAGCTGTTGCAGGAGTTTCTGCCCTCTTAACCAGCAGTTGCTCGTTCATCTGCTCATAGCCTTTCTTTGCCCATGGCATATCCTTGTCAAGCAGGAATGCGATATTAACGTAATATTCACACTCCGGCCTTAGATTCCACTTATCAACAGAAAGCGTATATGTTCTCCTCTCGCGTGGGCCTTGGGTATCCAGTATTGCTGCAAACTGTCCGCTTTGTACTTTCTTGCCGTCTTCGACCAGTGTCCAGACCATCGTATAGTCCCCAAGGGTTGTAAAGTAGTTCTTGTTGAATACCTCAATCAGCCCCTTGTTAATATCGATGGCTTTTACGCCAACATTCTGATAGACCTTCTTCACTTCGTAATACTGTGGTTTTGGACTCAGGTCAGGCAGCATTATACCATTCATGCAGAACATACCATCGTTTGGCCACTCTTTATGGTCGCCGCCGTAACCCAGGAACTTTGTCCCGTCGGCCTTGTATGTATCAATGGCCTGATCGCACCAGTCCCATATAGCACCGCCGCAGAAGAAATTGGTACTTTCAATGGCTGCCCAGTAATCTACCAGATTACCCATGCTGTTACCCATGGAATGGGCATATTCCGAAATATGGAACGGATACTTGATACCTTTGTCCATGCCTTTCACGGCATAACGGACCCATTCAACGGATGGGTACTGGTTTGAACCCATATCTACAATGTTGTTATTACGCTCGTATTGGATTGGACGTGTTTTGTCGAAAGCCTTTATTGCCTCGTATGCCTTTACAAAGTTCTTGCCCGGACCTGCCTCATTACCCAATGACCATATTACGATGGATGGGGCATTGATATGGGCACGGACCATTTCCATGTTTCGGGCAACGTGGGCGTTCTCAAACTCAGGAACATGGCTTAGCGAGGCCGCTCCATAATAGTACTCGTGTGATTCAATATTGCTCTCATCCTCAAGGTAAATGCCATACTTGTCGCACAGATAGTACATATATGGGTCGTTGCTGTAATGGGACATACGTATGTGGTTAATATTGGCCTGTTTCATTAGGAATACTTCCTTCAACATCTGCTCACGTGTAATGGCATGACCTGTCGATGGGTTGTTCTCATGACGGTTTACTCCCTTCAATTTTACAGGCTTTCTGTTGACATAGAAATAACGTCCTGCCAAACCGAATTCATCATCCTTTGCTGCAGTCTCCTTGATCTCTACCTTGCAGACGCCAAAGAATACGCTTGTCATGTCGATGGTCTTACCGGACTTGTTCTTCAGACTCGCTACAAGCATATAACGCCATGGCTCCTCGGCATTCCAGCCAAGTGCATTGTTTATTTCCAGCTTTTCGTTCAGCCCGGCCCCAGTTTTTGTAACCACGACTTCACCGGTTTCATCGCTGTATAGCTTTACGGGGAATACCTTATATTCCATTTTGTATCCTTCCGGTTTTTTTGCACCGGCCAGCTCGGCATCGACGGTCATTACGGCCTTGCCGTTTTCGAAGCTCTCTGTGCGTACAGCCAGGTCGCGAATACTTACCGTTGGAACACTGGTCAGGTATGTGCTACGGAAGATGCCTGGCAGACGAAACATATCCTGGGCCTCAAGGAAACTGCCGTCACTGTTGCGATAAACCTCAACAGCAACGATGTTATCACCCGTTTTGTTTAGATATGGTGTTATGTCAAATTGTGCGGTATTACGACTGTTCTTGCTATAGCCGACGTATATGCCATTAATCCATAGATAGAAGAAACTGTCCACACCATCGAAATTGATAAATACCCTGCGGCCTTTCCACTGGGCAGGAACCGTGAAATTGCGACGGTACGAACCAACTTCATTGCGATATTTGTATGTGTAGCGGTTATGGTTTTTAGGCTCACGCATAACGCCGCCCTTCCAGTCATCAACGGCAACATAGTGTTCGAAGATAACAGGTTGGTTCACATAAATGGGGGCACCCCATTTCATTGTTCCGTCCTTTTGCAGACCCTGTACATTCCAACATCCGGGAACGGTGATGTCATCCCAGTTGGATACGTCATAGTTTACGTTGTAGAATTCAGCAGGACGTTCCTCGGGGCTCTTAACCCAATGGAACTTCCATTTGCCATCCAAACTCTGCCAGAAAGGACTGTTTTCCGGTAATACTTGTTTTGCGTTGGACTCGCTGTCGAAATGGAACATCCATGCACTTGGCTGCTCCTTGTTCAGTGATAGGTTTTCGGGGCTTTCCCATTCCTTGCCAGTGGGGTTTTTTTCTTTTCCGTAATGGAAACCTTTCAGGTTATCTGCAGACAGTATTCCACCTATAAAAGTTGCTGCAAAAAAAACGGTCAGGATTTTTTTCATCGTTTATTTCTGGTTAAGTTTTTCGTAATTGTGCATGACAAATATATAAATAATCCGTCAATGCTACAAATTATGGCCCAAATATGGCATTGCTTTACTTAAAATTTTTTCTATAAACAGCAAGAAAGGGTAACCTCACGGCTACCCTTTCCTCGACTCAGATTGTTTTAGGTATTAAAAAAGCATAAATGTATTCATTTTACAGGATTGTGGCTCAGGGAGTCCTGTCCGATTTCCGAAGCCTTTGCCGAGGTGTTCTCCATACTGTTCGGCAACTGGGTAAATTCGGAGTCCGGATCCTCGACGTTCTGCTCAGCCCACAGATGGGGTGAGTCGGGAGCATTGTCCACGAAACTGTGCTGAGCAGCCATGCCGATTGTCAATACTACGGCCACCATGGCAGCAGCACGGTACAATGGTCGCATCCTGTGGTACAAGGTAATTCGTTTTGCCACTACCTTTTTCTCTGTTTCAACAGTCATTGAAAGTATCCGCTTATCGAATTCCTCGTCCAGATGTTCGGTTGCAAGTTCGTTGTTGGCAGCAAATACCTCACGGTATTGCGCCAGCGATTCAGGAATATCCTCCTGTGAGAAGAATGCATACAAAATCTGCTCCTCCTGAGTTGTAGTATTACAGTCCCAGTAGCGCTCCAGCAATTGTTCTATGTACTTGTAGTCCATCATTGTTTCTTCTCCGTTCTAAAAGGTTAGACGAACATCTTCGTAAAATGTTACACTATTGATAAACTTTTTTTTATTTTTTGTCTTGCTCTATGCAAATACACTCTGACCTGGGACTCATTCATCCCCAGATCTTCTGCTATTTTTTCAAAGCTCTGGCCCTCTACTTCACGCAGTACCATAATCGAGCGTTGAACCTCGGGAAGGCCGTTAATCACGTCACGTGCCATGCTTAGCCCTTCCTTTTGCTCCAATTGAACAGAAGGATCATTGGCGACTATAGGGCAATCCCTGTCCACATCAATGGAAAGATTGCCTCTCCCGGCCTTTTTCGTATAGTCCAGAGCCTGGTTACGGCAGATTGTAATAGCCACCGCTTCCAGGGAATTTACATTATTCCACTCATCGCGCCTGGCCCACATTTTCAAGAGTGTATCCTGTACCACATCCTCGGCTTCCTGACGATTCAGCGTTATCCTCAAGGCCAGCCTGAACAGCTTGTCCTTCAAAGGCAGAATTTCATTCTTGAAAATTTTTTCCATTAAACAATGGTGGTTCCGATTTTAGCGACAATATCGTTGAAATGAGTTATTACAACACGGGAAACACCTTGTGATATAGCTTCAAAGGCATTGTCCAGTTTTGGAATCATTCCGCCGGAGATAGTTCCGCCCGCCTTCAGTTTGGAATACGATGCGGCATCTATATACTGGATTACCGAGTCCTTGTCTTCTGGATTGCGCATCACACCTGGCATTTCAAAACAGTAGGTCAATGTTACGTCGTAGAATGGGGCAAGAGCTTTTGCTACTGTAGATGCCATTGTATCGGCATTTGTGTTCAGGATTGTACCATTGCCATCGTGGGTCAGAGGTGCAATAACCGGGATGATACCGTTTGCCAATAGGTTCTTCAGTGCCTGACCATCAGCCTTTTCCACGTCACCCACGTAACCAAAATCTACCATTTCTTCGTGTCCGTCATCCAATTTAACCTTCTTGAGAGGTCGTTTGTGGCTGCGGATAATATCCATGTCGGCACCGGTAAGACCGATTGCATTAACACCCAGTGCCTGTAATTTGGCAACGACAGTTTTGTTGACCAGCCCACCATATACCATTGTCACTACACTAAGCATATCCGAATCGGTGATGCGACGGCCGCCCACCATTTTACTCTCCAGTCCCAGTGATGCGGCAATCTTGGTTGCGCGTCTGCCACCACCGTGCACCAGCACCTTGGTGCCCTCCAGACTTGCAAACTGATCAAGGAGCAATGCAAGCGAGGCAGTATCCTCAACAACTGCTCCACCTACCTTTATGACATTCAGTTTCTCCACTTTTTATTCCAGATATGTATATCCGTACAGTCCTGCCCTGTAGTTGCTGATGAACTCCTTGCCCTCAGCCTCAGTTATCTTCCCGTCCTTGATGGCACGGCTTACCCAGATTTCCAGACGACGTACCAGCTTCTTAGGTTCGTATTGTACATATTCCAGGACATCGGCCACGGTTTCTCCATCAATGACCTTGTCAATGCTATAGCCGTTCTCCTCGTCGCTATCCAGCGAGATGTGAACTGCATTTGTGTCGCCGAACAGATTATGCATATTACCCAGGATTTCCTGATATGCACCAACCAGGAATACGCCGATATAGTAATGTTCTCCCTGTTTGAACTTATGCAGTGGCAAATAGCTTGTCTGCTGCCCGCCATTCACATAGGCACTGATTTTACCGTCACTGTCACAGGTAATATCCTGCAATGTTGCACTGCGAGTGGGTTGTTCTTCCAGACGTGCAATAGGCATAATCGGGAATAGCTGGTCAATACCCCATGAGTCCGGCATACTTTGGAACAAGCTGAAATTGCAGAAATATTTGTCAGCCATCTGCTTGTCCAGTTTACGCAATTCATCAGGCACATGTTTCTGGTGATGAACCAATTCGGCTACCTCGTGGCTTATTGCCCAATAAAGGGATTCGATCTGAGCACGGGTCTTCAAATCTATAATCCCATGACGAAACAGGTCCAGAGCCTCTTCGCGTATATCCTCGGCATCATGCCAATCCTCCAGCATCGAACGGCTCGATAGCTTATCCCATATCTCCGTAAGGTCATGTACCAGTTTGTGGTCGTCCTCTCCAGGCTGGAAATCCTCGGGCATCTGTGGAGCCGTAACGCTTTCCATTACATCCAGTATCAACACCGAATGGTGTGCTGTCAGGCTTCGCCCGCCTTCCGTAATAATGTTGGGGTGGGGGATGTTATTCTTATTGGAAGCTTCGACAAATGTGTAGACGCAGTCGTTCACATACTCCTGGATGCTATAGTTTACACTGCTCTCGCTATTGCTGCTTCGTGTGCCGTCATAGTCGACTCCCAGGCCGCCGCCGCAATCTACGAACTCAATGTTACATCCCATTTGGTGCAACTGAACGTAGAACTGTGCCGCCTCCTTCAGAGCAGTGCTTATATGACGTATTTTCGTAATCTGGCTTCCGATGTGGAAATGTATGAAACGAAGGCAGTCCTTCAGTTCCATTTCTTCCAGGATCTGCAGTGCAGTCAGCAGTTCGGTACTGTTCAAACCGAACTTACTTGCATCACCGCCGCTTTCACTCCATTTTCCGCTTCCGCTTGAAGCCAGTTTTATACGTACACCCATATTGGGCTTAATGCCCAGCTTTGCCGCAGTTTCAGCAATGATTTTCAATTCGGGCAGCTTCTCAACAACCAGATAGATACGTTTTCCCATTTTCTGGGCCAGCAGAGCCATCTCAATGAAGTTCTGGTCCTTGTGGCCATTACAGATGATAAGGCTGTCGCTGTCCATATTGGTTGCAAGCACGGCATGCAACTCTGGCTTTGAACCGGCTTCCAGACCCAGATTATAACGCTTTCCATGCGAGATAATCTCCTCGACGACAGGGCGCATCTGATTTACCTTAACCGGATAGATGATGAAATGCTCACCCTGATAGTCATATTCCTTGCCGGCTTTACGGAAACAGGCATCTGTCTTTTGGATACGACTGTCCAGAATATCCGGAAAACGCAACAGCATAGGTGCTGACACATGACGGGTTTCCAAATGGTCCACAACCTCCTTCAAGTCAATTTGGACACCGTTTTTCTTGGGTTCTACATAAACATGGCCTTTGTCGTTGATTCCAAAAAAGTTTACACCCCATCCCTTGATGTTGTAGAGCTCCTCCGAGTCTTCAATTCGCCATTTCTTCATCTATACTGTAAATTGAAATTGATGATTACAATCATATGCCCGTTGCCTGCCTCAGCAATCTGACACTTTCTCCTACCTTTTCGCGGGTTTCCAGCAGATCTACATCGAAAATATACTGAGCCTTGGCATAGTATGGCTCACGCTCCTTCAGCATATCCCGTATATAATCGGTCAGTTCCTCGGGTGATTTGTCCAGAATTAACGGCCGTACGGTCTTGCCCATTTTCAGGTGTGCAGCCAAAACCTCGGGACTTGCTTTCAGATATATTGTCGTGCACAGCGAGTTCATATAGTCCATGTTGTCAAAGAAACATGGCGTTCCACCGCCACAACTGATTATAATGTTCTCGAATTCCGCCACCTCATGCAGCATGCTGTATTCGATTTTGCGGAATCCCTCTTCACCGCGTTCCTGAAATATCTCAGAGACCTTTTTGTGAAAACGCATTTCTATGTACCAGTCCAGATCGTAGAACTGACGTCCCAGCTCCTTGGCTAAGGCATGACCTATCGTAGTCTTGCCTGCACCCATGTAACCGAGTAGGATAATACTTTTCACACGTATTTATTTTTTCTTCTTCTTCTTTTGTGTCGGAGCAGGTGCATTGTTCACAATTTCCATACATTCCTCGTAAGTCAGTTCCTCTGCACGATCATGCATGGTCTTTGGGAGCTTGTAGTTTGCCTTTTTATATACAATGTATGGGCCATATCGTCCATCCAGAACCTCAAGGTCCTTGTCATCGGGGAATGATTTCAGATGCTTCTTGGCATTCTCCAAGCGCTGCTGCAGGATCATCTGCACAGCCTTCTCAAGCGAGATCTTCATAGGATCCATTTCCTTGGGGATGCTTATATACATCTTGCCGATATTGATATATGGACCATATTTGCCGGCACCGATCTTTACGATATTGCCATCAAATTCTCCAAGTTCACGCGGCAGACGGAACAGTTCCAGGGCTTCTTCAAGCGTAATGGTTTCCAGACTCTGTTCAGCCTTGAGCTGCGCAAATCGCGGTTTCTGCTCATTCTCGGTACTGCCTATCTGGACAACAGGACCGAAACGCCCGATTTTAACGGTTACCGGTTCGCCGGTCTTCGGGTCGTTGCCCAAGACACGTTCACCTACGCGATGTACGTTGTATGTATTCAGACTCTGTTCTACCTTTGGCTCAAAATCCTGATAGAAACTGCGTATAACCTTTGTCCATTCTGACTTGCCTTCAGCGATATCATCAAACTCCTTCTCGACATCAGCAGTGAAGTTATAGTCCATAATTTCAGGGAAGCTTTCTTCCAGGAAATCGTTGACGACAATACCTGTGTCGGTAGGTAACAGTTTACTGCGTTCGGCACCTATGGTAGTCGTCTTTTCCTCGTCCAGGATGTTGTTACCATTCAGAGTCAGAGTACAGTATTGCACGCTTTCGCCAGGTTTGTCCCCCCTCACAACATATTCGCGGTCCTGGATTGTCGTTATGGTGGTTGCGTAGGTGGATGGTCGTCCGATACCCAACTCTTCCAATTTCTTAACCAAGGATGCTTCGTTATAGCGCAACGGACGCTGTGCAAAACGCTGTGTGGCAACAATCTCGTTTACCTGCAATCCCTGACCTTCCTGGACAGGTGGCAGGATATGATTATCATTGCTTTCGTCATTGTTTTCGTTGTCGTTGGTGGTTTGATAGACTTTCAGGAAACCGTCAAACTTAATAATCTCGCCCGCTGCAGTGAAAGCATATTTGTCGTTTTTGTTTTTTTGATTTACTATCGTAATCACAGTGCGCTCCATTTTGGCATCAGCCATCTGGCTGGCAATGGTGCGTTTCCAGATCAGTTCGTACAGACGGCGTTCCTGACTGGTACCCTGGATCTTTACACGGTCCATATATGTTGGTCGGATAGCTTCGTGAGCTTCCTGTGCACCTTTGCTGGATGTGTGGTAATTACGTGTCTTGACATACTCCTTTCCCATGCTTTCGGTAATCTGCTGTTTACAGGCTCCAAGGCACAGGGTAGACAGATTGACACTGTCGGTACGCATGTAGGTAATCAGACCGTTCTCGTACAGACGTTGTGCAATCATCATTGTCTGGGCAACACTCAGTCCCAGCTTGTGTGCAGCTTCCTGCTGCAGGGTGCTGGTCGTGAACGGTGGCGCAGGCACACGCTTGGTAGGCTTGCTAACTATTTCACTTACCCGCAAATCAGCGTCCTTGCATGTTTCCAGGAAAGCCTCCGCTTTATGTTTCGTAGCAAAGCGGTGTGTCAGTTCAGCCTTTATCTCGTTGCCATCGTCAGTATACAAACTGGCTGTAACGCGGTACGAATCATCTCCCTTGAAATTGATAATTTCCCTTTCCCGTTCTACAACCAGTCGTACGGCTACGCTCTGAACACGACCTGCACTCAGTGCCGGCTTTACCTTACGCCACAATATCGGGCTTAGCTTGAAGCCTACAATGCGGTCCAGGACACGGCGAGCCTGCTGGGCATTGACCAGGTTGCGGTCGATGCATCGTGGATGCTGGATGGCCTCCAGAATGGCATTTTTTGTAATTTCGTGGAATACGATACGCTTTGTGTTTTTTTCATCCAGCCCCAATACCTGTGCCAGATGCCAGCTTATAGCCTCTCCCTCGCGGTCTTCATCGGAAGCCAGCCATACGGTTTCGGCTTCGGAGGCCATTTTCTTCAGGGACTGTACTACTTTTTGTTTGTCCGAGGGTATCTCGTATTCAGGTTCGAACGATTCTGTATCTATGCTGAAATTCTTCTTTTTCAGATCCCGGATGTGTCCGTAACTGGACTGGACCACGTAGTCATCACCAAGGAATTTCTCAATTGTCTTTGCCTTGGCGGGGCTCTCCACAATAACCAGATTTTTCTTCATATTCCAACGGATAATTGCGATTGTGCGGCAACAAAGATATAGGATTTTTCTCACTATCGACATGTTCTTTTTCTTTTTTTTCGTTAAAAAATTTCGCCTCTACATAATTTTATATATCTTTGTCTACGACAAAATTAAATGCTATATGATACACGAATTCAACGCCTATTTTCAGGCACAGACACCCATTATGCAGATGTACTGGATTATTGCTATTTTCTCCAGTGTTGTATTCATTGTACAGATGGTTCTCAGCTTCCTCGGAGTTGGCGATTCGGGTGATGCCAGCGATATTGATGTCAGTTTTGACGGAGACAGCGGTGGTGATGCCCTGGACCACAGCGGAGCCATGCACCTTCTCAGTATTCGCAATGTAATATATTTCATGCTGGGTTTCGGATGGAGCGGCATCAGCTTCCATCGTGCCATAGAGAACCAGATACTGTTGGGCATTGTCAGTGTACTGATGGGATGTCTCTTTGTAGCCATATTCCTGGCTCTTTTTCGTCAGATGCTGAAGTTGCAGAGCAACGGTGCATTCGATATTAACGATGCTGTCGGCAAGGTCTGCCAGGTATATATGCGCATTCCCGCAGACGGCATGGGCAAGGTACAGGTCAGCTTTAATGGCAGCATCCAGGAGTTGGATGCGCGCAGCATAGGTTCCGATCCTATCCCATCCGGAGCAAAGGTCCGTGTCACAAGTGTTGTGGGCCGGGTATTGATAGTAGAAGAAGCTTGAATTTATAATATATAATACGTATGGAACTATTTGAAAATTTCGGAACAATGGCAGTTGTCATTGCTCTTCTGGTGGTAGCAATTATTGCTTTCCTTGCCAACCGTTATCGCAAGTGTCCCGCAGACAAGATCCTGGTAATCTATGGTAGTGGCAGTGGAAAACGTAGTAGCAACTGTGTTCATGGTGGCGGTGCTTTCGTGTGGCCCGTTATACAGGATTACGCATATATGAGCCTGACCCCGATCGGTATTGACGCAAATCTGACCAATGCCCTCAGCCGTCAGAACATCCGTGTCGACGTGCCATGCCGGTTTACCGTAGGTATAAGTACAGACCCCGAATATATGACGGCTGCTGCAGAGCGTCTGCTGGGTCAGAATGCACAGCAGATTCAGGAAATGGCTCGTGATATTCTATTTGGTCAGTTGCGTCTTGTGATAGCAACAATGTCTATCGAGGAACTTAACAGCGACCGCGACAAGTTCCTTGAGGCCATAACGGCAAATGTCGAGGTCGAGCTGAAGAAGATAGGTCTGAAGCTGATAAACGTGAACGTAACCGATATCAAGGACGAGAGCGGTTACATCGAGGCACTTGGTCAGGAAGCTGCTGCCAAGGCCATCAACGAGGCAAAGGTCCGTGTAGCCGAGCAGGAGAAGGTCGGTGAGATAGGTAAGGCCGAGGCTGTCCGTGAGACACGCATCCGTACTGCCGAGGCAAATGCTCAGGCTGTAAAGGGTGAGAACGAAGCCAAGATTGAAATTGCCAATTCCGAGGCTAACCGTCGTGAGCGTGAGGCAGAGGCACAGCGTAAGGCTGTAGCAGCTGAAAAGGTGGCACAGGCTCAGGCTCTTGAGGAAGCATACGCAGCTGAGCAGAAGGCCGAGATAGCACGTGCAGACCGCGAGCGTGCAGCACAGGCTGCAAACGTTCTCGTCAGTCAGGAGACAGAGAAGAAGAAGACAATCATAGCTGCCGAGGCCGAGGCCGAGAAGAAGCGCGTGAATGCAAAGGGTGAAGCCGATGCCATTTACGCTAAGATGGAGGCAGAGGCCAAGGGTCTGTTCGAGATACTTACCAAGCAGGCCAGTGGTTACGACAAGATGATCCAGGCAGCAGGCGGCGATGCGACAAAGGCATATACGCTCCTCTTGCTTGAGAAACTCCCAGAACTTGTCAAGACTCAGGTAGAGGCTATCAAGGGCATCAATATCGACAAGGTAACCGTATGGGATGGCGGCAGCAGCTCAGACGGCAAGGGAGGTACAGCAAGTTTCCTGGCAGGTTTAATGAAGAGCGTTCCGCCTCTCAGCGACCTTTTCGATCAGGCAGGAATGTCCCTTCCCGAGTACCTCGGCCGGGCAAAGTCCGAACCACAGACACCACCTGTCGAAGAAACTCAGGAATAAAACAAATCCCAGTGACACTAAAAAAAGTCACTGGGATTGTTTTTTTCTTATCCCCAGAAGAAATAACTGAAGGCAACAGCTGCGCAGATACCGGCAAGGTCAGCAAGAAGTCCGCATACAACGCTATGTCGGAACTTGGTTATGCCTACACTGCCGAAATAGATTGCCAGGATGTAGAATGTCGTATCGGTGCTTCCCTGTATGACACTGGACAGGTGCCCTACAAACGAGCATGTGCCATGGCTTGTCCAGGTCTCAATCATCATGCCACGCGCTCCTGCACCGTTCAGAGGCTTGAGCAGAGCAACAGGCAGAGCATCTACCCATTCGCTGTTTATTCCGCAATAATCAACCAAATTGCGCATTCCCATCTGCAGGAGCTCCAGAGAACCGCTGGCACGGAACACACCGATTGCAACCAGCATTGCCACGCAATATGGTATAATAGTAACAGCCGTTTGGAAACCGCCTTTGGCACCTTCGATAAACGATGAGAAGACATTCAGTTTCCTGCGCATTCCCGAAAACATGAAAATGGCAATCGTACCCAAAAGAATCATGCTTGTCAGCAGGTTGCAGAAGTTCTGCACCTCATCGCTTGTCTCCATTCCGTGTATCGTCCAGAACAACGATGCTACGAGAGCTGCAATAACCGCAAACATAACCAGGAATGCACGGCGGAACAAGTTTATCTTCTGATACAGGGATACGATTATAAGACCCATCAGTGTGCTGCACATCGTTGTGAGCAGAAGCGGGATAAAGACATCCGTAGGTGTAGCTCCTGCTGCCGCCATAGCACTGGCACTTCCAAATTCTGTAAGCATAGCCTGCGAGCGATAGGCCATGATGCTTACCGGTATAATGGTCAGTCCACTAGTATTTAGTACAAGGAACATAATCATGGCATTGCTGGCAGTATCCTTCTTGTCGTTTATACTCTGCAATTCCTGCATAGCCTTCAGACCACACGGCGTTGCCGCATTGTCCAGCCCCAGCATGTTGGCCGAGATATTCATGAAGATAGCACCCAGTGCAGGATGATTCTTCGGGATATCCGGGAACAGCTTTGTCAGTACAGGACTCAGCACTTTTGCCAGTTTGTATACGAGACCGCTGTCTTCGCCAATCTTCAGCAGACCCATCCATAATGTCAGGGTGCCGGTCAGACCGAGAGTAAGGTCAAAGGCATACTTGGACATTTCGAAGGTCGAGTTCATCATCCCCGGCAATGTCTCGGCATCCCCCATGAACAACAGACGGACAACGCCCACTATAATACCGATTAGAAACAGTGCGAGCCAGACGTAATTTAGAGCCATTAAGATATTTCGGTTTATTGGTTTTTATAATAATATCACGATTAAAAGTCGCGATATTCGTCGTGTTGTGTTTTCTTGACAGCAATACATTCCATCTCAATCAGCCATGTGGGACGGCACACCGGAGCAAGAGTGAATACGCACGGAACGTTGGGGAAACGCTCGGCAAACATACGCTTGATGGTCGGATAGTCTGCTATATCACGAAGGTATACAATTATCTGCATGACATCGTCATATCCCATGCCGCCCTCTTTCAGCAGTTCCTCGACATTCTCCCACATACGCCGGGTCTGCATGATAACATTCCCAACATGCACGACCTGACCCATGTTATCTATCGAGGCAGTTCCCGAAATGTAGGCGTGGTCGCGGTCACCGAAACGGAACAACGTCCCTCGCTCGAAGGTTACGCCATACTCTATCGTCCTGTTCAGGTGACTGAGAGCATACAGATACTGTTGCTGGTCGGGCTCGAATCCCGTCATCGCATACGATCCGAACTGAATCAGCGCTCTGGGATCAGATGGATTTCCGCCAATACCGGTAGAGGAAATGTAATGCGTGTCCTGTGTAAGGCCGTTCGCTTCAAAGTTTTCACGACGTGCCACGACCAGACCCTTGTACTGGGTATCAACATCACGGACGAAGAACCATGTGCGAATGCAGTTCTCCGCAATGTTTGCCCCATACATCTCCAATGTCCTTTCGTACATTTCCAGCAGGTCCTGTGTCTGCTGGTAGCTTGTACCCGTATGGCTCATCATGCCCATCGTCCAAATCTGGCGATAGCCGTTGTGGCTGACTGCTGTCGAGCCAAGAGCGTCCGCATTAGCCTGTACCTCCGTTCCCCGTTGCAGGTAGACCCATAGTGCAACCTTGCTGCCATCCAGCGGCGGTTGTTGGATATACGAAACTGTGCATTTGCCATTGTCATTAATACAAGGCTTCTGGTTGGTGGCATCACTCAGGAAATAACGCTTGAAGACAGGATTTGCGCCCGCCATTTCATTGCTCTTCATCAGTAATGCCTCAGCACGGAGCAGACGTTCTATCTGTCCCGCAAACATCTCGTCACGAGGTTCAACACTGTACATAACATGCCATTCACCAACCTTACCGGCAGGCGCAAAGCACGACACCTCAATACGTACCCCTAAATCCTCAAGATACAATACCTTGTATTCCATTTCCGCGCACAAAGGTAATAAAAATTAGAAATTTTACAGCATCTGCCGTTAGTATTTTGTACCTTTACATCACATAAGGATACAAAAACATCAAAAACAGTCGATGGAAAGTTACTCAGTACCGGCAATTCACACACGCTCATGCACCATATTGGGAAACGAGGCGATGCAGACGCTGAACCGGAAGCGTGTGATAGTTTTCGGTGTAGGCGGAGTTGGGAGCTGGTGTGCGGAAAGTCTGGTCCGTACCGGTTTGACTCACCTGACAATAGTGGATAGTGATACTGTGTGTGTTACCAATTGTAACCGTCAGCTGATGGCTGTGAGCAGTACGATAGGGCAGTCAAAGGTCGAGGCTATGAAGCGGAGGCTGAATGACATCAATCCCGATGTCCAGATTACGGCATTGTCCACACGTTACACTCCGGAAAGCGCAGAGCAGTTCCATTTGGAAGAGTACGATGTGGTGATTGACTGCATTGATTCGTTGCCTGATAAGGTGGATCTGATTTTGCGTACCAGCAGGCTGTATCCCGATACGCTGCTGTTGTCGAGTATGGGTGCTGCGCTGAAAAAAGATCCTACCAAGATACAGGTTGCGGAGTTCTGGAAAGTGGAAGGAGATGCCCTTGCCAGGGCGTTGCGTAACCGTTTCAAGCGCAGCAAGCAGTTTCCTGCACACAAATTCCAATGTGTATATAGCAAGGAACCTCCGCTGCCTAACCTGGTGGAGGGTGATGGCAACGGAAGTCTGGTTCACATTACATCTATCTTCGGTATGATGTTGTCGGGACTGGCGATAGAGTTGTTAGTGGTTAAGGGTTAGTGGTTTAGCGGCAGGACCTTGTCCAGGAAGTAGGGTAGTTGCTTGCGCCACCACGGCCAGTCATGATCGACATCATATCCCCAGTAGTCAACCATGGCTTGGATTCCCTTTTCGCGCAGTATGGCATCCAGCTGTCGCGTGCTGTCGAGCAGTTCATCTTCCCATCTTCCCTGCCCGACACAGATAAAGATGTTGCATTTATTGTACAGGTCAATCCAGGGATGGTCCTTGGGCATCTGCCGTAGGAAGTCCAGCGGAGAATTGGAGTATGTCAGGTCATCGCTGTAGTCAGGGAAACCATACGAGGAACTGTACAATCCGCTAAGAGCAATGACTGTGTCAAAAACGTCAGGACGGCGGAAAAAGAAGTTGGCGGCGTGGAATGCGCCCATGCTGCAGCCAGTAGTAATAAACGTCTCGTCGGGGGCAATGCGCACGGCAGGTAGCAGTTCGTCTATAATGTAGTTGTACCAGCGTTCGTGCTGTTCGATGCGGTAGCGTGGATCGCTGGTGGTGTTACTCCAGGTTTCACCGTCTATGCCGTCGCAGCATATTACGCGTGCCTTGCCGGATTCAATCCACGGGGCAAGGATGTCGATCATTCCGAAATTCTCGTAGTCAAAGAAACGCCCGTTCTGACTGGGGAAAACCAGGATGGGATGTCCCTCTGTTCCGTATGTCTTGTATTCCATGTCGCGTCCCAGCGACTGGCTGTAATGCTTATGATAATTCATAATTCACAATTCATAATAATTATGCCCTGTTGCAAGTGTCGTACAGGAACTCGTCACGTTCCTCCTCTGTACGGAAGCGGGCGATATATGCCTGGTCACCGATGGCCGGAGCCAATGCCTTGTCGATACGTGGAGCCATACACATTGCATAGCTGTATTTGTCCATGATCTCATCGTGACTCATCACATACTGGCAATTGTCGCGGCGGCCGGCGTATACACAGTAGTAGTCATCAGGCTCAGCCTTGTCCGTACGCTTGTCAAAGGCAATCATATCTGCCCATATCTTGTACACGTTCACGCTATGCCCGAAGTTAATCATGTCAGGGGTATAGGCTCCTCCTGGGCGCATATTGACCTCCAATGCAACAAAGTCACCTTCGTTGCCCAATCCCTTGTGTGCACGGTCCAGCTGGAAGAACTCCAAGTGTACGAAACGGCTCTGAACACCGAATGCCTTGACTGTGCGGCGACCCCAGAAGCGCAGGTTCTCGTTAATATCACGCTGTACAAAGTATGTACTGTCCAGGTTATAGTTTACAATATCAGCAATGGAAGGCGGGCAAACACACATACTCTCAAACAGAGGGTTCCCCTTCGAATCAATAATTGCATCGTACGTGCAGATGTTGCCAGTTACAAATTCCTCGATAACGTAACATTCTACATGAGGGGTCTCGCGGAAGAATACGCGCAATCCCATCTCGTCCTCAATCTTGTGGGCACCGCCTGCACCTACGCCAACGTCAGGCTTTGCAAATATTGGGTAGCCAGCCTCGTCTGCAAAGTGAAGAACAGCTTCCAGACCCTCGCTTGCCTTTATCTGACGAGCTGTACGTATACCTCCGGCAGCATAGTATTTCTTCATCTCGGATTTCTCCTTGATGCTGTCGATACGGTCAGTCTTTATACCTGTGGTTATGTTGAAATCAGTGCGCAACCGTGCATCCTGTTCCAGCCAATATTCGTTATTGCTTTCCAACCAGTTGATGCGTCCGTACTTCGAGGCAAAGAATGCCACAGCACGATACATCTGGTCGTAATCCTCCATATCGGAAACCCGATAATACTCTGTCAGCGCATTACGCAGTCTTATGTCAATCTCATTGTACGGAGCATCTCCAATGCCCAATACATTTACACCATTCTCCTTAAGAGCCGCACAGAAATTCCAATAGTTCTCGGGGAAATGCGGCGAGACGAAAATGAAATTCATAGCTTATAATTTTATAATTTTTAGTTTGCGCCTGACAAATATAGAATTAATATTTGAAAAATATGTAAAATCGCCCACAATATCTTAGAATGACATATATTTTTCGTACTTTTGCATCCAGTTATGTTTACGCTGTTCCTTACAAGCAGTCCCTGCAACAATACCGACGGCGCAATTTTCGAAGAAAACGGATTGCGCGACGAGTTGCTGCGCCAGGTTCCCGCCGGAGCCCATGCCCTGATGGTGGCATCCGACCCCAGTGACACCTGCGGCAACGACATGGCCAGTGTCGGACTGCGAGGTACGATGGAACGGGCCGGACTCTCGTTCGCTTCGTGGAAAATACTGGACAGACGCAATCAGCATCAGGTTTCCAGCCTGATCAGGAAATCAGACTTTATTATTCTATGCGGAGGCCACGTACCCACGCAACACCACTTCTTCAGCCAGATATACTTGCGCGAGGAACTGCGCGCTTTCCAGGGAACCCTGTTGACAATCAGCGCAGGCAGCATGAATTGTGCCGACATCGTCTACTCCCTGCCCGAATATCCAGGCGAGGCAATCAGTCCGTCATACCAGCGCTTCTTCCCCGGACTTGGACTCACCAGCGTACAGATCCTGCCCCATTATTATATGTGGAAGGGCGGCAAGGTCGATGACCTCCTGGTATACGAGGAAATAGCCGCAGAAGACAGTATGGGCCGCCGTTTCTACGTCTTCCCAGACGGAACCTATCTGTTCAGCAAATTCGGATACGAGGAAATCCGTGGCGAGGCCTATATCATAGAAAACGGCATATTCCGCCAAGTCTGCGAGGACGGACAAAAGGTGCTGCTGCCAATAATTTGAATTGGTGATATTTTTAAAAATTCGGAGCAAAATCTTCTTTCTTTTATTAAAAATATGTAAATTTGCGCTGCATTTGGTTCACAAAGCTATGCAAATAGCCGAGTGCTAAGATGGGAATGCAGTGAGATTCTGCAACATTGCCCGATGCTGTAAGTCCTTTGTAAGGTAATACAGATGCCACTGTGTAACGGGAAGGCGTATTACTTTCGGAACGAGTCAGAAGACCTGCCAATGCCAGCGTAGTAGAACCCTGCGGGATTACGGGGGACGAAATCAATGCTGATATGATATAACCGCACGCTATATGCGTGCTATAATGCTATGTAGTCTAATGAGAAAACTAAATTACTATCTGCTGACTCTTGCGGTGCTGGCGTTCGTTGTGATAACGGAAGCCAGTGCGCAGAGTCTTAATTCACCCTATCTTAACAAAGTGTATGAATATGTGCCTGCCCCAGGACAGTTTATCAACACCATGCCCGAGTGGGAGGATGGTGATGATGCCGAGGCTATGGCTGCTAAGTGTACCGAACTGCTTTCCGATGAGGGTATGATTTGCCTCGGAGGTTTCGGAGGCTATGTGACATTTGGCTTTGATCATCCGGTAGTTAACGTTGCGGGCGAGTACGACCTGTACATTATGGGTAATGCATTTGCAGCTACCGGCATGACGGATGCAGGCAGTTCGGAGCCTGGAATTGTCATGGTCAGCCAGGATACCAACGGCAACGGTATTCCAGATGACGAGTGGTATGAACTTAGTGGAAGTGCAGACATAGACAGTATAGGCAAAGTGGTGTATAACTACAGTATAACCTATAAATATGCCGGTGAGAAGAAGCCTATCGCCTGGACCGACAACCAAGGAGGCAAGGGTGTTATGGTACGCAATGCATATCATGACCAGGAATATTTCCCGGCATGGCTTACTGGCGAAGGTTCCCTGACATTTACAGGTACCCTCCTTCCCAAGAACATGTACAAGGAAAACGGCAACTTTGTCATGAAGTTCCTACGCTATGGCTATGTGGACAACCAACCTAATCTTATTGGCGGAGCGAAGAACGAGGCGTGCTGCTTTAACCTGGATTGGGCTGTTGACAAGGACCGCAACACCGTAAAGCTCAGTCAGATTGATTTTGTGCGTGTGTACTGTGCCATGAACCAGATTAACGGTCTTTTGGGCGAAACCAGTACCGAATTTGCCGGTGCCGAGGACCTTCACCCGTCTGCCGTACCGACGGCCGTGGCTGATATCGAGGCTTCATCAGCCCCTGAAACAGGCATATACTACGACCTGACCGGTCGCAGGACCAACAGAAACGCCAAGGGCGTGCTCGTCAGTAACGGAAAACTTATTTTGAAATAACCTATATTATTAACCTAAATTTTTAGCTTATGAAGAGAATTCTTACTCTTATGCTTGCGCTTGTTGCTGTAATTGGTATTCAGGCACAGGGAAAAATCAATCTTCATCTGACAGGATGTACATCTGCTGAGGGCAATCCCACAGAATTTGATGAAGATGCCATGTGGGTTAGTCTGACCTTTGATTTGGAAAGCGGCTATACCTTTGCCGGTGCAGAGATCTCTGTAAAGTACGGTGATACGGAACTGACGGATGATAACAATGATCCGACAGGCTGTTATATGCTTTGGGATAACGAGTTGTCAATCATGTATTATGATGACGTCGACGAGGATTTCGATGTAACCATCGTATGTAAGAAGGAGCAGGTCGGACCAGAGCTGCCCGCAGTATTCTCGCCCGCAACTTTCGAGGATTTGACAATACCGGAGGATGACGTTTACCGCCCGGGAACATTTGAGGTTGGTGACAACAAGTGGTTGAGTGGTGCGGCACGTTTCAATACGAATGTTATAAAGTATGGTGATTGGATTGGCTACACTTCCACTCAGGCAGTAAGCTACAAGGCAGGTACAAAGATAGATGACTACAGCGATGTATATCTGCCATCCGCAGTAGGAGCTGCCCAAGGTAATAACTACGCCACGATCAACATCATGAGCGCATTCGAGAAGATCAACTTCACGAAGACAACTCTCAGCGGTGTTGCCATTACCAATACGGCAACCAACGTATCTGCATTCATCAATGGCGACGGAATGAGCGTGGAAACAATAGGAGGAGTAAAGAAATACGGCCTCCCATTCCATCAGGATGACTGGTTCCTGCTCACAATCAAGGGTCTTGACGGCGAGACGGTTACAGGTACAATCGAATACTATCTGGCAGACTACCGCACGGCAGGCGACTGGAAATTTGCCAAGAACTGGCAGTGGGTTGACCTCAGCTCACTCGGTGAAATCGACGGCCTGCAGTTCGAGCTGTCATCAACCAAGCACAATAATTACGGCATGTCTACTTCCGCATATTTCTGCATTGACAATCTGGGCGGCCAGCCAAGCGACTGCAAGTTGGGCGACATGACAGCAGCCATTCCTGCCGTAGACATTGACGACGATGCTGCCTATGCAGTTACAACCGAGTATGTAGCGCAATCAGTAACCTATACCCGTTCGATGACAACAGACTGGGGAACCGTATGTCTGCCCTATGAGGTTAAGAGCAACGACGATGTTCAGTATTACGAGCTGATGGGTGCTACGACAGACGAACTCTCATTCCGACCCGTTACCAAGGTTGCAGCCGGTCAGCCCGCAGTATTCAGGAAACTGACATCCGGCAGCGATGTCGAGATCAATGCCGAGAACGTCGTCCTGATGCCCGCGGATCAGTATACTACAGTAACCGAAACAGTACCATCGAACTGGATCATGAAGGGTACCTTGACAGGCACTACAATCCAGGGCCTCGACAAGTACTTTGTCGCTCAGAACAAGTTCTGGATTGCCGAAGATGAAACCGAGGTCAAACCATATCGCGGCTGGTTCCAGACAACAACCCCCAACAACACCCGCAGCATGGTCATCTCAGTTGTTGACGGAGATGCAACCAGCATCCTCACGATTGACGGCAACGGCAACCTGACCGAAGGCCAAATGTACGACCTCTCGGGCCGCAAGGTTAACACCAATGCCAAGGGAATCGTTATCCAGAACAAGAAACTGATTATCAAGTAAACACTACGAAAACAACCGATATGAAAAAGACATTCGTACAGCCAATGGCACAAACAATTGCCATGGAAGCAGAAGGCAACATTCTGGCAGGCTCCCAGCCACTGCCCTCAGGCGGCAGCAATTCCGGTGGCGGACCAACCAGTGCAGACGTCCGTTATAACCCTATGGGAGAATCCGGAAACGGGGACGTATTCCTAATGAACTGAACATTTATTCTCTACGGCCGCTCAGGTCGTAGAGAATACCATCCTTACGGATGACAAGGCGGCCATTCACTAACAACTTGGCAACCTCAGGCTTAGCACCTACAAAGACATCATCAATGCCCGTGGTGCGCGTCAGGGAAGCAAGATTCAGTGTCTGGCCCTTTTTATTACCCCATATGTACTCTACCAGTTCGGGATAATCAATATAAGGATTGCGGTTATGCTGGAAGTCGCTTACAGCATCCATGCGGTTCAGCTCCTTCTCCGAAACAGGATCCTCGCGATGCCACTTCAGCAAGACCTCAATCTCCCAGTCCATGAACTCCAGATACTCGTTGGCATCATTTGACGGACGCATGGCGTAGTACGAACCGATTCCAGAATTTTTCTTTTCCCAAGTCAGTTCGTCACCGTAGCATGTAGCCATATAGAAATATGCGCGGGCGAAATCTCCCTTATATTCGTCCTTGGGTTCAAATACCCAGAAAGTCTGACCGTTGTATGTGGCTTTGCCTACCTTCAGTGAACCTGTGCCACTGGTTTTTATCTCCTTTGTTGGTACGCCCAGCGGATAGTTGCTGCGTGCACTGTTGGCTGTTGAGTTTGAGGGATTCAGATGGTAGCAGTCTTTGTACGCATCATTTTTGCTGCCGCCCCACCAGCTTTTGGCAAAACTGTGTTCAATATTGCAGCCGCTTGCCACCTGGCCAGGAGAGGAAATGACACTCCAGTCATCACAATACATATCCATGCATTCGCCTGTTACAGGGTCACGGTCGCTGTAGTAGAATACCTCCCATGTATTACCTTTACCGCTACCGTATGGGATTGCAGTATGCGACCTGATAGCTGCGCGTATTGCAGATTTCAGTGTTTTGTCCTTTTTGCCGTCGATATTGTCGTAATACCCCACTGGCATATCTTCGGCATACATGTTCATACTTATGGCTACTACCATAAATGCAAGTGATATCTTTTTCATAGGTTATCTTTTGAAATATTTGCCTATTACAGGCAGTTTGGACAAAGGCATGTCGTGGTATACGATATGTCCCATAAATGCAAAAATCAGTATTGTATTGATACCCATCCGCGCCACAGCAGGCCACGACTTGGGCAGTAATTCCATTATCACATAGAACAATACGGCAATGGCCACATATACCATAATGCTCTTCATTGGGTAGTTTATTGGATTCTTGCGCTGCCCCACCAGATAACACAGTACCATCGCCGTTCCATAACCGGCAAAGCCACCCCATGCGCAAGCCATATAACTGTATTTCGGGATGAAAATCAGGTTTATTATTATCAGCACCGAGCAGCCAGCCAGCGAGAAGAAAGCCCCGTATATGGTCTTGTCAATCAGCTTGTACCAGAACGACAGGTTGAAATATACACCCATCATAATCTCCGCCGCCATCACTATGGGGATAACCTTCAGCCCCTCCCAATAGCTGCTGCCCACCATATACTTCAGCAAAGGCAGGTAAGCCACTACGCACAGGAAAGCCAGCAGCGTGAATATCAGGAAATACTTCATTCCCAGCGCATATGTCGTATTCTTGTCCTTGTCACGACTCTCGGCAAACACAAACGGCTCGTACGCATAGCGGAACGCCTGCGTAATCATCGCCATGATCATCGCCACCTTCACACATGCACCATATATCCCCAGCTCCTGCACACCCTTCGCATGATCAGGATATACCAGCGGGAATATCATCTTGTCCGCAGCCTGGTTCAGAATACCCGCGATTCCCAGCACCAGTATGGGCCACGAGTACGAGAACATACGCCTCAGCAAAGCCAGGTCGAAATGCCACCTGATACTTATCAGCTCAGGAATGAAGAAAAACGTAATCAACCCCGTACATACCAGGTTCAGCGCAAACACATAGAACACATCCGTCTTGCCCAGAACCACGAAATACAACAGGTTCAGGCCAATGTTCATCAATATGAACAACAGCTTCAGCGAAGCAAACTTTACAGCCTTCTTCTGGAACCTCAGGTAACAGAACGGAATCGCCTGCATCGCATCCAGGGCCACCACGACAGCCATCATCAGGATATAGTCCTTGTGCCCTGTATAGCCAAGAACACCGCTGATAGGTTCTATAAGCCCGAAGATACATCCCAGGAACACCAGCGACAGGAATCCCACCATCGCCATCGTCGTCGAGAAAACAGTATGCGCATCCTCGTCCTCCTTGTTGGCAAAGCGGAAGAACGTCGTCTCCATGCCGAATGTCAGGATTACCAGCAACAGCGCCACATAGGCATACAGGTTCGTAACAATGCCATATCCGCCGCTCGCAGCACTTATCACATGCGTATACAGCGGCACCAGCAAGTAGTTCAGGAACCTGCCGACTATCGAGGACAAACCATAGATGGCAGTATCCTTCGCCAGAGACTTCATGTTTGCCATAGGTCCTCTTTAGAACAATCCGTACAACCTCTGGTCAATCTCGTCGCACACCTTGCGGAAATCCTCCGGATTCTCGCCATATTTGCAATGATCGCCATCTATGATGAGCAGAGGTCCCTTGTAAGACGCAATCCACTCGTCATAGCGGTCGTTCAATCCCTGCAGGTAATCAATACGTATCGACTGCTCATACTCACGCCCGCGCTTCGTAATCTGCGCAATCAGCGTAGGTATGCTGCTCTTGATGTATATCATCAGGTCCGGCAGTCCAACCAGCGACATCATCAGGTCAAAAAGATCCGTATAGTTCTTGAAATCCCTGTCCGTCATGAACCCCTGCTCATGCAGGTTGGGAGCGAAGATACGTGCATCCTCGAATATAGTACGGTCCTGTATGATAGTCTTGTCCTTCTCCTTCGATATCTCCACAACGTCCTTGAAGCGCTTGTTCAGGAAATAAACCTGCAAGTTAAAACTCCAGCGACTCATGTCACCATAGAAATCCTCCAGATACGGATTAACGTCGACGGGTTCAAAACGAGGCTCCCAGCCATAACGCTTGGCCAGCATCTTTGTCAAAGTGGTCTTGCCACAACCAATGTTTCCTGCGATTGCTATATGCATATCAATATGCGCCCCTGGCGCGTTTTAAATAGTTCAACAGTATCAGAACAGACCGTAGAATATGCGGTCTATCTTCTCCGTTATGAATTTAAAGTCATCCCTGTTCCGGACAAAGTCCATATTATCCACATCAATGGTCAGCACACGCCCCTGGTACTTGTTCTCGATGAAATCCTCGTAACGCTCATTCAGGCCCTTCAGGTAATCCAGCGGAATAGCCTGCTCATAGTCGCGCCCCCGCCTCTGTATATTGGCAACCAGATGAGGAACACTCGCCCTCAGGTAAATCATCAGGTCCGGAGTCCGCGCCACGCTCGTCATCTGCTCGAACAGTTCCAGGAACGTCTCATAGTCACGGTCGTCCATGTTTCCCATGGCCTTGTTGTTCGCCGCAAATACATGCACCCCCTCAAATATGCTGCGGTCCTGTATTATGTCGTGGTCGGCATGCGATATGTCCAGCAAGTCACGGAAACGCTCCTTCAGGAAGAACGTCTCCAGACAGAAGCTCCACCTGTGGATGTCCTTGTAATAGTCATCCAGATACGGATTCTGAGCCACCGCCTCGAACCTGGCCTCCCAACCATACTTGTTCGCCAGCATCTGCGTCAGCGTCGTCTTGCCTGCACCTATGTTACCCGCAATGGCAATAAAGAGCCCCATACCACTTTCAGCTTTATTATTATCGACTACGTTTGTCAGTTGTCTTTATTCAAACAGATCCCCCTGCAAAGGGTTCCCGTACCTGTTCCCCATCGTACGCCCCAAGTGCGAATACGCCAGCTCCGTCACCTCACGTCCACGCGGAGTACGCTTTATGAATCCCTCCTTTATCAGGAAAGGCTCATACACCTCCTCTATCGTACCGCCATCCTCGCCAATCGCTGTAGCAATCGTATTGATGCCCACAGGTCCCCCCTTGAACTTGTCTATTATCGTCAACAATATCTTGTTGTCAATCTCGTCCAGGCCATAGCGGTCAATGTTCAGCGCCTCCAGCGCAAAACGCGCAATCGCCAGGTCAATCCTGCCGTTACCCTTCACCTGCGCAAAGTCACGCACACGTCGCAGCAAGGCATTCGCAATACGCGGCGTACCACGGCTGCGGCTTGCAATCTCGGCAGCAGCCTTGCTGTCGATGGCCAGGCCCAGTATCCCCGCACTACGCTCTATAATCCTCCGCAAGGTCCCAGCATCATAATACTCCAGATGCAGGTTAATACCAAAGCGTGCACGCAACGGAGCCGTCAGCAGACCGCTGCGCGTCGTGGCACCCACCAGCGTAAACGGAGCCAGGTCCAGCTGTATGCTGCGTGCACTCGGCCCCTTGTCTATCATTATGTCAATGCGATAGTCCTCCATCGCACTGTACAGATATTCCTCCACTATGGGGCTCAGTCGGTGTATCTCGTCTATGAACAATACATCATTAGGCTCCAGGCTCGTCAGTATGCCCGCCAGGTCACCCGGCTTGTCCAGCACAGGGCCGCTTGTCAGCTTGAATCCCACACCCAGCTCGTTCGCAATTATGTTCGACAGCGTCGTCTTGCCCAGACCCGGAGGGCCGTGCAGCAACGTATGGTCCAAGGGCTCCCCGCGGTATTTCGCCGCCTCCACAAAGACCTGCAGATTATCCACGACCTTCGTCTGGCCGCTAAAATCCTCAAACCTCAGTGGACGCAATGCCTGCTCAAAGTCCTTCTCCTTCAGCCTGCCCTGTTCTCTGATATCAAAATCTTCCATTACTATCGGCAAAGATACAAATTAGGTTGTGAATAACAAAACAAAAACACCTGTTTTTCGCCTTCGTTCACAAACAAATCCATAAATCCGCCAATCCCTATTCCCTTATACCCCTGATAAGCACATGCCCCCCGTCCGCAACAGTCGTTGCAAACAGATACACATCACCTCCGTCCTTCAGCTTCAGCCTCCTGCGCAGTTCATCCACCGAGGCAGGGAAATTACGTATTGCAATATTCGCCTGCGACACCCCTTTCAGCATTACCCTTAAATCCCTCTTGCCGAAAGAACTCGTTGCCACTACCCTGAAACAGCGTCCCGGGAAATCCTCTACACGCTCCACGCCAGTAAACAAGTTGCTCATGGCATGCAGCTTCCCTACACCATATTCCCCGCAAAGCGCATCCTGCACCCCCGCCTTCAGAATACTCGCATTCGGCTCGTACAGGTACTGCATCACACCACCCGCAATCTCCGGAGCCCCTACAGGCCCTTTGTGACGAAAAACATCCGTTTCATCAGCAATGTTTACACAATGTAAGGTAGGGTAGGGCACTGCCTCACCCGTCATTACCAGCAACAGCTCCTTGCATTCCCCCCGTACGCTTATAACATGCACCTCCGCAACACCCCTCAGGCTCCGCAGAGCCATGGAAATATCCAGCATAGGCGACAACTTCACAATAACCACCCCCGCCCGTTCCAGCAACACATCCTGCAACTCCACCAAGTCAGGCGTGCAGTCCCTCAGCGCAACCACCTTGCGCCCCACATTATCCCGGCGCGCAGGATCTGCAAATATCAGCCTGCGCACGTCAGACCTCAGTTCCCTGCGCAGGAAATCCGCGCAATCCCCGTTCACCACATCCACATTCTCAAGCCCCAGCACAGGGATGTTATGCCTCATTATCTCGCACAGATGCGGCTGCTTCTCGACGTATGTCGCATGACGGAAATGACGCGCCATGAAGCTGAAATCAACACCATATCCCCCCGTCAAATCCACCATTTCATCACAATTCGCCTCGCCGCCCATTACACGCACGGCAACCTGCGCCTTGTACTGCGCAGTCTCCTGGCTGCTGCATTGCTCCATGGAAATCCTCGGCGGAAACCACACGTCCACCCTCGCCTCACCATTCCCGTCCATCGCCCAAAACGGCAACTTGCGGCAAGCCGTCTGCCAGCCCCCTATCTGCTGCAGACACCATTGCAGGTCCACACCCTCCGGACACGACCTCAGGGCCAAATCCCTGACATCGTCCCCCCGATGCAGATTTATGAACTCCAGGTTTTTAATTACGAATTACGGATTAAGAATTGTGAATTATATATTAACCCCCTCCAGGTCCTTCCTGATCTGAGCCTTCAGTTCCTCCAGCGAATCAAATTTGCGCTCGTCACGTATACGCCTTGCAAACTGAATCGTCAGCCTCTCGCCATACAGGTTCCCCCTATACCCTATCAGATGTACCTCTATCGTACGGTCGTTGCCGTTATCCAATGTCGGGCGCGTGCCAATGTTCAGGATACCCCTGCGCGACCCGTTCACCATTACCGCATAGACACCGTCCTTCGGCACCAGCTTTTCCTTGCAGACCTCGATATTAGCAGTCGGGAAACCCATTTCACGACCCACCTTATGGCCCTCGACCACCGTTCCGCTTATACAGAAGGGATGCCCCAGCAGAGCCTCAGCCCCCGCAATATCCCCAGCCATCAGAAACCTGCGACATTCCGTACTGCTTGCATGCATCCCAGGCAGCTCCCTGGCACGGACAACCTCTATGCCACACTCGCTGCCCCATTCCAGATACTGCTCGAACGAGCCGCCACCGTGCCCGAACTTATGGTCATAACCCATAACCAGCACACCTACCCCCAGCTGCTCCTTCAGCACCCTCTGCATGAAATCACGCGCCGTCAGCAACATCATCCCGCTGTCAAAATGCAGGAACTCAATCCTGTCTATCCCCGCAGCCGTCAGCAGCTCCCTGCGCTCCTCGTTCGTAGTGAGCAGGCTGGGCACAAACTGCGGGGCAATAACACATTTCGGATGCCTGTCCATCGTCACCACCATCGTCTGCAAATCACGCCCACGCGCCACCTCCAGCACCTGATCTATCAAGCATCTGTGCCCCAGGTGAACCCCGTCAAAAAAACCTATGGTCGCTACAAACATGTTGCCAAAATTATAAAAAAATCTTCATTTCTATTGCAGTCTAAATAAAAAGTTATACCTTTGCACACGGAATTAACATTCTGCGGACTTGTAGCTCAGTTGGTTAGAGCAACAGACTCATAATCTGGAGGTCCTTGGTTCAAGCCCAAGCTGGTCCACAAAAAAACAAGGAGTTGCAAAAATTGCAGCTCCTTTGTTTTTTTAGAATTCTCAAATATCCACTCACTCCCCCTCCTTTTTCTTCTTCCTCTTTTCCTTCAGTTCATGCACCAATGACAGACACGCAACCATCACACCTGTCAAACCCACGAACAAACTAATCCTTGTACTTACAATAAAAGTGTTGCTGATATATTTTACGCTTCATAATAATGCGTTTTGCACCTTTTTGAGATTTCCTATCTGTTATATCTTACACCTTTTTGAGATTTTCTGTAAGTTTTTGTTGAAAAACTATAAAAAGGGACGGTATTTCGATATATTTTATGCGCAATTTGGTTGTTTGGTTCAAGCCCAAGCTGGTCCACTCACTCCCCCTCCTTTTTCCTCTTCCTCTTTTCCTTCAGTTCATACACCAATGACAGACACGCAACCATCACACCTGTCAAACCCACTAACAAACTAATCAGGTCAAAGTTCTGTTTGCCCATAACATTATCGCATCCATATCATACTAATTTTTCAGTAACAAGCAGCCCTTTAACAAAAATAGTAAGTAGTTAGTAAGTAGTTGAGTAGGTGGCACTATCCACTTCGCTCTTCTCTTGCTCCAGTAATACCAATACTAGGAACACCAAAGGAACACCCTATGATCCTTTTTCGTCTCTTCGATGATCCTGTAGCCAGGACTTATTCAGGGCGAGAGCGATTGATTCCAGTGTAGATTCTCTCTGTTTGGGCTTTAGCTGACACTCCCATACCGTGATGCTGTGCCAACCCATTGCAGCCAGTTTCTTATAATCCTCTCTGTCACGTTCCTTGTTTCGGCGAATCTTTGCTATCCAGAAATCCCTGTTCGTCTTAGGTATCTTACAGCACTCACTATTCACTACGTCATCCATCTCACTTCTTCCATCAGACATCTGTGGCAACACCACATTATGTCCATGCCAGAAACACCCGTTCACGAATATGCACGTCCTGTACTTTCGCAGTACCAGGTCAGGATGCCCGGGCAATCGCTTGTGGTTTAGCCTATACCTGAACCCACGCTTCCACAGTCCACGTCGCACAATCATCTCAGGCTTCGTATCCTTCGACCGGATGGCAGCCATATTGGTGTGTCGTTGTTGTGGGGTCAGGCGGTCCATATAAAATAATATATTCTAATCGTTCGCCACTTCTTGGTTTTCATAAACACGGATAATAGTGTTATGAAAACATGTATGCACATTTGTTAAAAACAATTGAATCGCATATAAGGTACTGAAAAGCTTCGTAATATCCATCATTACGCTGCTCTCTTCTATTTCTTCACATCGTGATTCATAGAGCTTTTCTGCATCCAAATGGGTTTCCAAATTGCGTTCTTCCTTCCACCAAGATGAGGATTTGGAGTGTTCTTCAAGTTTTTCTGACAAATCACTATACTGGCATTTTATAATCTCAGGACAAAGCTCGACTGCCCTTATAAGTCTACGCCACTCAGTTTTATTTCTTGTATTTTTATTAAAGCCATATAGATTTTTAAATCCCTCATTCAAAATAACTTTCATCTTACCCCTCATAAATCGCTTGTCACAATCCGTATCAGCCAAAAGGAAATATTTGCTTATGACAAGGCAATCTATATAAGTTATAACAACAAACAAATAAACTGAAAGTACAGTTCTGTATTCATGAAGGAATTCATCTTCTTTGCCGTCACAAATACCCAGAGCTTCCTTAATCATTGGCAAACCCTCTGAATATTGGGTGATTGATTCATCTAGTACTTTAATAAACTTTTCCCGTTCTTTTACACTTAACACCTTCCCATTATGACGGAATTTCTGAAAATACTCTTCGTAATTGTAATTTCGTATTGGAGCAAATTGTATGGTATCAGCTTCTATCATAGTATAGTACTGATTCTATTGTGTCTGTTTCAGAATATCAATGGTTGAATATTGTGCGTCATACCTGCTTTTAGGAGTATATTCTTTCTTGGTAGAGTCCATACGTGACGCATCTAACTCTACCGATGTGTCTATGTCAACAGACAGATACATTTCCGTCGTATTGACATTCTTATATCTATCTGGTTCTACATCACCAGAAGAAACCACATTACAAGCATTCTTTATGGCAAAAAGATGTTGCCCTATTGAGTTTCGATGATGGAATAATACATATCCAATTGAAGATATATTTTCAACAATCTCCATAGAATCTTTTGTGTATTTGATACCAATTGCGAGCTTTCCTGATGATATAAAATTCTTACATTTATCGCCAAAGTTTTCCATCATTACCATCAATACACCTGACTTTTTATTCGTTTCTGGCAAAGGTTCTAACGTCCCCACATTTGGAACGGCATCAATTTGTAATTCTTTATCAAGAGTAAAAGGATTGCTTACGTAGAAGTGACTTTGCATGCTTTTCACTAAAGCATTATTAACTGCCAGTTCTTTCTCTATCGTATCAGTACTTACATGAAGAATATTCCAAAGGCGCCTACTTGCATCATCCCCTTTCATTAAGGCAAGAATCAAGTAATTCTTATTCGATTTTGAGCGATATAACTTACCATTAAGTTTACTGAAATTTTCTTTCAAGAATTGGTAACAATTCATTCCTGATCGTGGCTGTATTATTCGGAAAGAATATAGCTGATTAAAAGTGTCTTGTATCTTTGTTCTAAACTGCATCCGTACATATTCCCTCCATGCTGTCTGCTTGCTCCTATTAGCCCTTCCATAAAGTGAAACTATATATAGGAAGTTCACATCATAATGACATAAAAGTAGAGTATCTCTATCAAATAACCTATTTTCAAACTGTCTGTTAAACTGCACTCCATTTGCCTGCGCCTCCAATTGTGCATCTTCAAAAGAAAGAAATTTTTTTCCTTCTTTTTTAGAGGGGATTCTGGCACTTATAAAGAAATTGGGTATAGGATTATATCCTTCAGTCAAGGAATCTCTTAATTGAGGTTGTGTGCCATCATCATCGTCATCAAGGAAAAGATTCATATTCCATTGTATAACATTCTTGGCATATGTGTATTGTTTATAGATAGATTTCTCACCAAGGACAGTTGTGTCATTTTTTGAACGTTTATAATATTTGCTATCTCCGATATAATATGTAAGTTCAGCAGCTATATTTGATTGTTCTATCAGTCCTTGGCCTATAAACATGTGGTCAACTAACTTTCCATCCTTTTGGTCTGTCAATTCTTTTGGCAATATTGATTTTTCATTACCTCCAATTAGGGCATCAATCATAGCCTCGAAGATAATATTAAAGTCTTTTGCCAATAAGAAATCTTCAGCCTGTCTATTTATTGAAATTTTATATTCTCTATCAAAGAAAGCATAGCATAAATCCCAAATCCTGAGAGCCTTATCAGAGAAGTACTTGTATTTTATTTGTTTCAATCGTCGGCATCCAAGATTTTTGGCTATATAAGAATGTTTAATCTTATTTGGACTTATAAGTTGATAGTTTATGTTTATATCAAAATCAAACCCATGTTCTTCCCTTATATAATTTAATATAGAGAAATATATGATAAGCAGTTCCTCATCATAGTTCACCATCTTCTTCTTGTTTACAGGGTCAATATATATAGGCTGACCTTTCAAGAAAATGGGAGATGTTGAGGTAATAGTCTTTTGCCATTGAATTCTGTTGTAACCCGAATGAATATTCTTTGCAATGAATGTCAAATAATCTTGATTATTCTTGTTGAAATCACGAAGAGCTATGATTACGTCAAGCAAAGTGTTATGCTTTATCTTTTTTCCTCTGCTTTCACCTTGATATTCCTTGCTTTCAAGAATGTTATCATTATGTGTTTCTTTATATACGGATATGGTTCTATATATCCATATTGAAAGTGTAGATAAAAATTCTTTGTACTCTTTACTGCCTTCCTCCGTGAATTTAGACTTGATAGAATCAGAATTGAAGTCAATGATATCTTGTGGTGTAGCACCAAATATAGTATCATCACCACTTTCTTCATTCTGCTCTCCAGTCAATACAACCTTGGGTAAGAAGAATACGACATCTTTTGCTGCTTTACTATAACAATATCCAACATACCCAAAGGCATAATACTCTTCCTTAACAGGAACAGATACTACGTCTTTTAGTACTTCTCTAATTGAAAGCCCATCTTTTACAATGGCATTCAATTTATATGGATATCCTTCAATAAATAGCAGCATAACTATAGTTCTTGAATGCTAATACCCCATTCAGGTTTAGATTGTATCTTGGTAAGGAAATCACCGAAGCCATCAAGCACAGCACCGCTTCCCACTTCGGTTGAAACATATATTGATTCCCCATTAGATAGTATTATTTCTCTGGCTCTTTCGCGACCAGTTTTGTCTCTAGAATCAGTCAAACGTTTTTCTTTATCATCTTTTGTTTCAATTAAATGAGGAATTTTAAAGCCAAGAGACATCCACGCATCGCGTATTTGTTCAGCAGTTTCGGATGGATGTTTTTCACAATATATTTCAACGGCACGTTTTACCAATGTACCTTTGCCCCATTTTTTGCCATCCTTATTTGTTACCTCACCATTTATTGAGTATCTTTTTGATGTTGAACCCTCTGCGTCATCTTCATCATCTTCATCATTATCATCAGAAGTCCCATCTATAGGTTTTACCTTTAGATGTCTCATCATAGAAAACAGTTTTGAAGTGCCATCACTACCATAAAGGTCTGAGAATTTAATATCTTTGTCATCATCAGACTTAAAAATATCACCATCACCATCTTTGCAAACATCATTCCATAAGTAGAACAAAATTTTATTTAGGAACAAATCTTTTGATATAATACCCGTTGGAGGATTTACGAAGTAGTCACCCAACATCTTATCTTCTGAACTGGTATCATCAAAGATTCTACTGTTAACCTTTCTTTGGAAATCTGTCCACAAATATTTCGTACCTCCAATTTCAATCTTCCAATTTGTATTCTCATACTTTATTGGCTCATACTTCCAATCCCATCTACGTTTGAAAGCAGAGTCTATTGGGAACAGACTCTGGTCAGAAGTGTTCATTGTTGCCCAAATATAGAGGTTTGAAGGAAGACACAATTCACCATCTTTGATGCCATCAGCATCCTTACCAAGCGCATCTTCTAAGTATGTCCTAAGATCTGTATCAGCTTTTATTGTATATTCAGAAATGCCATTCTCATCCCTATCAAGAAGTTGGAATAAATCACCAAATATCTGAGCGCAATTACCACGATTAATTTCCTCGATAACGAGATAAACATTGTCCGTTGTTTTATAAGCACGTACATATGCTTTAACGAATGTCTGGGGGATAAAGTCATATTGAATAACCGTATCAATTATAACATCATCCTTCTTTGCATCAGCCAAATCGTCATCTTCATAATACTTTGCCTTCACTTTGCCATCATAACGATATTGTTTCTTCATTGTAGGTTTATATGCTCCTACAAATGTTGAGTAGTCACTATCAGGATGGAATGTGGTACGGAAAATATTCTCTTTTGAAACTTCTAATTCTTTTAATCTCTTCTTTATCCAATGTGATTTTCCTGTTCCAGGAGCACCATAGAAAATTTGCTGAAGAGGTTCATTGATTGGCTTTTGCGATATATTTTCTTTATTCATAATATCTTTATTAAGATTTACATACTTTATTAAGTTAGGGAATTTTCTTAGGTATATGTCTTTGTTATCATTGTTAATAACATCAAAAATCCCATATTTCATTTCTCCCATGTACTCTATATAGGCATCATCTTTGTCTATATAAGCAGGCGAAAGCAAATAAGATTTATCCTGGAAATCTTTGAATATTTCAGCATACAGAGTATTTGACAAAACATATACACCTTTGGTTATTTTCGCTATTAGACCTGTAGTGCAAAGCGCATTAATAATTATGTCTGCTCTTGTCTTTTCTATATCAGCATCTTCAAATTTTTCTTTTATATAATCCAAGATTTCTATATCTGATATGGTGGTGCTTTCTTCAAATCTTTGTGCTATCAAAGAAAACAAATTACATACATAATTGCCATCAATAAAAATACCTTGTTTCGTAAGAAGAATAAATGCATACTCTTCTATCGTTATTCTCTTAAGTCTAATTTCTTCTGCTAACGGTGTAAGTTCAAAGACATCATTTGAATCATCAATCTTAAGAAGTCCCATCTTCTTACAAAAAGTTACTCTAGCAGGACTTTGTTCTTTATTATTAGTTGTGTATGCAGGTTTAAAAATATCTTTCAAATCAAAGTCTTCTTTGATTCCTGTATATACTGGTTCCACAAAGCGCTGAAACGCCATACCAAATGAAACATTTGCTTCCCTGGCATACTCTACACCGCCTTTAGAGAAAGCGTTAATCGCATTTACAAAACAAAAAATAGCCTTGGGGGTTATATTAACCAAACCATCTACAGTTCCTATTTGTAAATTCATAGCAAATTTTATTAAAGATATGACATTATGGATTTTATAATTTCTTTTAAAACTGGCACAACTATAGAGTTACCTGCATGTCGATAGGCAATGCTGTCATTCACAACTATTTTAAAGCTATCATCAAATCCCATCAAATTCATACATTCACGTGGAGTCATTTTACGACCTACGGCATCTTCCATACCCAAACCATCATTAAAGTCGAACTTGCCAATATATATACGCTCATCTGCGTAATGTCTTAAATCTGGATGTTCCACTCTAAAATCACCTATCCAATTATCTTGCTGATTCGCAGTTTCACAACCAATCACATCTTGATTAACTCTTGAACGTCTTAAATTTTTACTTGGAGTTGTAATCCATTCAAATCCCTTTTTTCCTAAATAATATTTCAAATCAATAGGTGCTGGCTCCAAATATTCAGTACTTACATGAGTTAGTTTCATTTTAGGAGGAAAAGAATATTCATGATTATATACATCTTTCCTAATACCTATTAAGAATAATCTTGTTCTTAATTGAGGATGATTGTAATCTTGGGCATCAAGAATATCAAAATTCAACACATAGCCTAAAGATTTCCAAACCTCAAGCATAACTTTCCATGTTTTCCCTTTATCATGGTTCTTAAGATTTTGAACATTTTCATAAATGAATACCTTTGGCTGAGTTTCTTTTATAATTCTTGCATAATCGTAGAACAAAGTACCTCTAACATCTTCAAGTCCTAGTTTCTTTCCATAATTTGAGAAACTTTGACATGGACTTCCACCTACCATTATATCAATTTCATTTTTGAATTCATTTGCATCCAAAAAACGAATATCTTCATGCCATTGATCTTCTTTTATATCATAGTTAGCAAAGTATGCATCTTTTACATAATTATGTTCCCCCATATTTATGTAAAGAGTGTTCACATAATCTTCCCTTTGCTTCATTGTCATATTAGGAGTAAGGGCAATAATCTGGTCTTGTGTTAAAGTTAATTTGTGCTCAACAGGGCTTTTTCTGCCAGATTTCATATATTTTAGTACGACTGGAGATTCTTGGGGATAATTATTCAATTCATGAACCAAAGAATTCAACAATCCAGTTTCTATCTCACGAAATTCAACCTTTACTCCAATTCTATTTATGTAATCCTTGCAGTAATTATGAACTTCCTCATCTGACATACCTTTTGTAAGAACTGCAAGATCTCCATATTTTAAAGGAAGTTCTCGTTCCCCATTATCACATGCAAATTTTATTTCATGATTTATGCCTAACTGATTTAGAGCATGTTCAAAAGCCCCTATTCCACTAAAAAGTGTTCCTATTCTTAATTTCTTATTTGCCATTATCTTTCTTTCCAGGCATAAAAAAAGCCCTCTTTTCGTTTTTTGAAAAAAGGGCGCAGAAGAAAGATGTGTTTAACCAAGGTTTAGGACAACCCACATCAGACAACAATCATTCTGTCCACGCCCCATATTTGGCATGAACATCCTGAAACTTGCCTAACTGATGTGTTCCCTGAGGTCCTAATTCTGGTTAATCAGCCTAAGTAAGGATGTTCAAAGACTCATTATTACGTTATTTCATGAACATAAATATAAATTATATGGGAACAAAGATAATATAAACCAAGGGAAATACAAAATAAAAAGAATTATATTTAACTCATAATTCACAATGTCATTAAGATTTTATTATCCTTGTATCGACAATCTATTATACGCCAAAGGTATCGGTATTGAAATCTATATTCTACCAACTCACTACCAAATCACAACTAACTCCTCTTCTTCTTACTCACATTCAACGGTGTACTCTTCGGGAAGGCGATGCTGTAGGCGCTGTCCAGCACCTCCAGCGGGACGAGAAAAATATGTCATTTATTCGAGAACCGCAATGGCCGTTTGGTACATTTGCAGTGGATTTGAAAATCCACCGCGAGCCTCGGCGGCGCTCGGGATAGTTCAAACCGGTTTGTCTGACGTGTACTCCCGAAGCTCTGGGACCGTCCCGCAGGGGCAACATCGGTCAAGAGCTTCATGGTCGTCTTGGCGAGCGTTAAAGAGTTGGCGATAA
>OCTX012288653.1_pt1 | contig 67720 bp, 74 predicted proteins | sample 1539691 | NCBI WGS metagenome assembly OCTX01 (sample SAMN02144231, study PRJEB22623) | gut metagenome | biome: sheep rumen | host: Ovis aries | place: New Zealand
GACTTTCAATCGCCTGCTCTATGCCATAGAGAAAGGCATAAGTTATGACGACATACCGAAGGACCTGTATATACAGAGGGACAGCAGTGGGAAGTTCAAGGTGCTGGATAAGCAAGGAATGATAGAGATAGCTAACAGCAGTGTGAGGGAGGAGAGGCGGCGCAACCGCATCAAGCGCATAGATGAGAAGATACACGAGTTGGAAATCATGCGACGTGCCTATACTGATGGCTCACACATCGAAGCGGTCAGGTATATAGAGAGCAGGAAGAGCCTGCTTGTGAACCGCCACATCAAGAAGTACGGAACATCCTACAGCAACGCAGTAAAAACCTACGCCCTCGCTCTGGAGCGTATGATAGAGCGTATAGACTGCGACACGTCGCAGGTGACGGAATTGACAGTCTCAATGATGGGACTGATGCGCAAGGTGAGGACACGCCTGTTGGCAGAAGTACCTTACAACAAATAACCAAACAACCACAACGGACCTATGGCAACAGCAAAACCGAAACGCACGAGAATAACACGCCAGTTGCTGACTGACGCACTGGTGTATAACTGCCCCAGGTACTACCACAACGGCTTTGCTTCATGCTGTGAAAATATGGACGGCACGTATAGTAATTGTGTAAAAGACCACTGCTCGCAGGTGTCAGACATCTTCCGCACTATGCAGAAGATAGCCGACGGAGAGGTAGAGGTATGGTAGGGTTGAGAGACAACGGACAGACAATGTATAAAGAATAATATTTAATGAGCATAATGACTAATCTGAAACAAAAACTGAAAGCGGTGGGCAGGATAGACCTGGCAACCCTGAATGAGAAGATGCACCCCGACAAGGCGAGCAAGGAGGAGCGTGCCGCACTGCGCGAAAAGAAGGAAGAAGAGATGCGACAATACAACAGGGAGATGCTTATCAGCGAAGCACAGAAGAAAGTTGCCGAACTGAAGGAGCAGGTAGAGAGCACCCGTGAGGAGGTGGAGAGACTGACCTATGACGTAGAAACGAAAAGGGCGGAAATGAAAGAGCGCAAGCAGGCTGCCGTGCGACTGGAATACCTGCAGAGGAAACAGGCAGTGAGGAAGAAGTATGCAGCATCGACAATGAGCACTGGCGTAAGGCAGAAGGAGTTGCACTTTAACGGCATCCGTCCGGAGAAGATGGACGTAGTGCATTTCTATGTGCCTAAGACATCAAAGCAGGAGGAAATGGACGGCGTGGCACTGGTGAAGGACGAAAACCACTACTACCTCGCCATAGATATGTATGACTATCCCGACAGAGAAGACAATATCACCTCCATAATCGACGAAAACCCCGACGGCACTTTTGAGGGCATCTGGCCCGAGCACGTGGTACTGAAAAAAGCCTCCAAGGTAGAGGAAAGGTTTATGCGAGCTCTTGCCGACAAGTATGGTGACGACCTTGACAAGGCTGACGCACTCATTGCCGACACCATTGAGAAGGAGCGCATTGAGAGGGAGCAACTGTCAGAGGGTAAGGGTTATCGCGACCAACTGCTGAACGACCTGAGCACAACGGAAGCCGCATTAGAGAATGCAGAGGGTGCGCTGAGCGTACTGGAAGGCGACCTTGGCAAAGCGGAAGAGGAACTGCGAAGATTAGAGAACGGCGAGGAGTTGCCCACACCTGCCCACGACAGCGAGGAGGAGGTGTCTATGCCAGCACTCGACATGACGGACTTAGAGAAGCGCTGCCCCCACCTGCCCTTCGTCAGAGGCGAGGCAGAGATGCTGACAATGGACTGGCCCGTGATAGGCACCGACATACTGCCCCACCTGCGCTTCCGCCTGATGGGCAACATAGCGAGGGTGGTAAGAATGCTCAACCGCTCTCATGCACTGACCTACCTGGTCAGTGGGATTTACTTTAACGAACTGCGTAGCCGTGGCGCAAAATACTACAAGGGAATGACAATCAACGACGTGGTGGCAGAGGGCACCCGCAGTGACGGTGTAATAGTATTCCCCAACCAGGGACATGAGGACACCGTGCTCTATGCCATCAACCGTCAGGCTATGCTCAACGTGATAATAGTATATATACGTGAGGGGCGGTTGCTGTTCTATGAGAACTATTCGCGACAAGAGATACTCAACAACCCAAGAGTGGACTATTACATGTGCCAGTCTCTGCAGGAGTCAGGCACCGACCCTGCTCTGCTGTATGCTCATCTGCGCAATATGGTGGTGTCGTTCCTCGCCATGGAGCGCGACATGGAGCGCACGGTCAACAACCTCGTTGACGAGGGTGCTGGCGAGAGGTGCGAGACCGACTTAGACGAGGGGAAGCCCGTCAACGCCACCAACGACAAAGACGTGGTGATACGTGATGCCAACTGGTACACCGACATCACCGTCAACCGTGAAATCCCCGTGCGAGGCTACCTCTCCCACCGTTGGTGTGGCAGTGGCAAGAACAAGCACCTTTGCGAGGTCTGGGTAAGACCGCACGAGCGGAGCGGCTATCATCGCGCGGCAGGAGTGAAAAGTTAATTAGAAATTAGAAATTGGAGAGTAACCATAAAGTAATTGGAGAGTATGAAGATACTATCAAAACCGAAAGGTAATGCCGAGGAGTACGGCAAGTGGAGTGTCAACCCATATATAGGGTGTAGCCATAAGTGTGCATACTGCTATTTGAAGGGCGGTCCGTCAGGCAAGTACCTGGGGCAGGATGCACCAGTGCTGAAGAAGGGCGTAGTCAGCGAGGAACATGCCTTCCACCTTGCTATGGCAGAGATTATAGAGAACAGGGAGCAGATAATAAAGGACGGAGGAGTGTTTATGACATTTACCTCAGACCCTTGCCTGGCTGAGACACGCAGACTGTGTATGAGGATTGCTTACGAATGTGTCGAAAGAATAATACCAGTAACTATGCTCACTAAGACTGCGGATATATGGGGTGAGTGGTTTTATGGTGCCCTCAGATTACGCGGGAATCAAAAGTATGCAAACATCGGCTGGACTCTCACAGGTCACGACGAGCTTGAGCCTTATGCCCCGTCCAACAAGGAAAGGCTGGGGGCGATGAAGGTAGTGCACAAAGACGGCTTTCCTGTCTGGGCGAGCATAGAACCAGTGGTGAGCTTTGATGCCTCACTTATGATGATAGACAAGGCGCTGAAATGTGGTTGCACGCACTTTAAGATAGGGCTGATGACTAAGAACACAAAGGTGTGTAAGAACGGCTTTAAGTTTGGCGACTATGAGTTTCCGCCTTATGATATGGACGAGTGCCTGCAGTTCATCCGTTTCGTGATGAAAAAGACCGAAGGCAAGGCAACCGTGTATTGGAAGAACTCTTTCGTCGAGTTCATGGAGCAGTCAAAGAAGGACCCACAGCCAGTATGCGGCATGACGGCAAGGGAGTTTCTTTCGCAGTGGCCTCACAGCGTGAATGACATGGGACTGAGTAACAAAGAATAAAGAAGACTATGAATACAATATTCAAGACGAAACTCGACATCTGCGACTTTCAGACAATCGAGTTGCCTCAGAACTATAAAATCTTGCACATAGATAAGCAGGATGGATGTCCGTGCATTTGGTATGAATGCGATAGCGAACTGCCGATTGTAAAACTCGACATCTATTGCGTCGGTACAGGCTATCGTATGGACGACTTGCCACCTATGAAATACATCGGAACAGTGCTGATAGACGGTTTTGTGTGGCACTTCTATCGTTCCTTAGTGTTGAAATCCTAAAAAACGAGAAGACTGTGGCACTATGAGTATGCAGATAGACAATACACTTACTGAGCAGAAAATACAACGAGTATTGGGCAGTTTCATAGCATCGCCGAAGTACAGCGTTGATGGGCTGTTTGTGTTCGGCTGGGAAAGCGACAAGTTACTCTGGACGAAGGCTGGCTACATCTACGAGTTTGAGATCAAGATAAGCCGCTCGGACTACAAGAACGACTTCAAGCATAAGGTCGAGAAGCACGTACTGCTGAACTCGGCACTGCCCGACAAAAACACCAAGGCGCGAGAGGTTAGCTTATTCGACAATCTGCTAAAAGAGAAGCGCAAACGTTATCCGCAGATTACGGCGGAACAGGCAAAGCGCATGAAGAAATCCGTCGGCGAGCGTATGCCGAACTACTTCTACTATGCCGTGCCCGAGGGGTTGCTTGAGCCAGATGAGGTGCCACCATACGCAGGACTTGTATATATCACCACCTACAAAGGCTCTTATGAGAATGAACCTACCAAATGGCGACACAGCTACAAGGTAATAAGAAAGGCTCCTCAGTTACACAAGACGAAATACACCGACGGAGATCTGAGCCTTGGCGAGAAGTTCTACTACAACATGAAGACGTGGCAAAGGAACTACCGCAAGCAGGTGGACTATTCGCTGATGTACCGCGAGCGATTGCAAGATGAACTGGCGTCCAAACACCAGGAGAAGTCCTACAAAGAATTGCAAGACGAGTTGAAAGATGCTGAGAATAAGGCACAATCGTGGGAGCGCGAAGCAAAGCGACGCTACGACCTATACATGACTATGGTCGAGGGTGCCGACCTTGCAACCATTGAACGTCGTCTGATGATAGCTGAAATTAAGAAATACAATCCTGATTTCGACTTCAAGGCTATTATGGATAAAGCGGATAGTATGTACAAAGAACGATACCCGAATAGAAAGTAAATATATGTGCATAGAGTATAAAGATATATATGAGTGTATTGACTACCGAACATACATAATGGGTATAGCCAAATGCCCTTGTCCTTGTGATAGGTGTAAATGTAATACAAATCAAAGATAGAACTATGAAAATAAGTTATCGCAATTACCCAGCCCTGCAGATATACGACAAGCAGAGGTGCAAGACATTCATCAAAACGTCAGACTACCTTGACATGTTGCCGTATGGGGTAGCCGACAAGAGTGAAGACACGATGAAGGTCGTACAGTCGGTGAGGGAGACGCTGAAAGAGGAAATCAGCACAGGGGCTTGGGCTGACTACTTCAGAGACAAGAATATCTACTACCTTTCACCTGCTTTCGAGGCTGCAGTTGTGCACGCACTGCCACAGATGAATCAGTTGCTTATGGACTATGAGGTATTGAGCGACATTCACGAAGACTGCGTGATGATACTGTCAGGAGGGCAACGTAACGGCACCGTACTGGAGTTCTCGACCGACGAAGATGGGCACCACCGAATAACCAGAAGCCTGCTCGGTGCGCTCACCGAGTTCTATATATACGACATTGAGAAAGGGGATAACGGACAGCCTTGCTTCAATATGTTATGCTGGCTGAACATGCACGATGGCATCATGGAGGAGACAAGCTTTCAGAGTTTATCGGTATGGCACATCTTTCTGCTGTTCAAGAAATACGCCAACGTTGAAACCTACCTCATAGAGGCTGGTCAGAAACAATTTATGAAGGTGGACTTCTCGCCTATTGAGTGCAAGACACCCGAACACAAAGCAAAGAACGAGGCAGGCATTAACGTGACTGTGCTCGACTCGATATGGTACACCACTATCTGTCGCGATGAAGGGTTCATGGTGAGCGGTCATTTCCGCTTGCAACCCTGCAAAGACAACACGGGACACTGGACGCGAAAGATTATCTACATCGCAGCCTACGAGAAGCACGGCTATCATCGTCAGGCTCGAATAAGAAGTGAAGCAAACTGATTTTTCATTCTTAATTCTTCATTCTTCATTAAAACTATGCAAGTAACAAAGCACTACGAACATGACCACGTGATGCTCTACGTGGAGGAAGACGGAAAGCGTAACTGTATCACCTTAGAGAGTGACGCCCAGGTAAGCCGCCTCGCCGAGTGCCTGATAGACCTCGACAGGACAGGAGCAAGAACGGCAAAGTGTGAGCCGAGAAAGTGAACACGGATTAAACGGATTTAACGGATAAAGGAACTATGGACGAGAAAACAGGAAAGCTCATCATCGGCCAAGGCGTGAAGCTCATGGTCGGCGACAAGCCCATAGGCTTTGCCAAAAGCGGAATGCTGACTTATCAAGAGGAAGACGATGGAGTAACGAAAGACGGCGGTGCATGGGAGAACCCGATACGCCACACATACGAGGTTAAGTGTGAGGGCGTAGTGAGGGACACCCTCGTCCGCGAACTGCTCAACGGTACGCCGAGTAAGGTGGACGTGGAGATAAGGTGTGAAATGGGTAAGATGCCACGTAAGATGAAGAAAGCCTACCGCACGGGCTCACGATACCGCCGCGACACCAAATGGAAGCGCAAGGCGAAAGCCTATGAGCGTCGCTTCATCTACCGTCTGCCTAACGCCGAAATGGTTGTGACCCGTAAGCAGAGGGAAATGCTCGAAGCAATCATCAGGGACAGTGAATTGCAATACAACCCCGTTGCTTATGTTAGCGAAAAAGACATCAGCAAGGCTCTTGCCGCATACGTCAAGAGGTATTAGCAAAATTTTCACTCTCTGCAAGTTTATCAAGGATTATAAAGAAAAAGGAAATATCGACAAGATGGACGAACGACTGACAGCAATTATTATTAAAGGCAAAGTGCACAGACTTACGGCAATGCCCGATAACGAGCCGTGTCTTTGCAAAAAATGCTCGTTGCAAGAACTATGCGACAGGCTGAACGAACATATCCTTTGCGATTTTATAGGAGATTTTATAAAAAATCACAGAGGGCATAGTATGTTCAAGTGTGACGACAAGTAGAACTAAACACGGATAGAACGAATGACATTATGTACATAGACATTGACATTGATGACATCCTTTGCTCATGTAGCAGACGGGAGAAAAGAGAACTCTATGAAGCGCTCATCGAAGACGGCACCTGCCTGAGTGACAAGGAGCAACAACAGAAGAAGTGCGAGGAGCGGCAACGTGAGAACTTCCTGCTGATGGAAACTTTGCAGGCAATGGATAACTACACGCTGAAACGGACACTATGCGACCTGCTCGGTGTGCCGACACTGCACGACCCCGACGCTCTGCGACAAGCCCTGGAACCCATAGTGACAGCAATATAACCTCAAAATTGAAGACGAAACCTAATCATGGTACGCTTAATATACAAAGACGCTTTGTTAGCGGAGTTAAACAAACGCATAATGGATGCACCAATAAATTACATTGGGCATCAAAGAGTGTGGGCTTATAATGATGTGAAAGATATACTCAGCACCCTTGAAGTAAAAGAAGTAAAAGAGGTTGACTGGGAAAATATAGCTGCAACGGAATGGGATGACTATATTAGAAAAATAGACGGAGAGCCCAACAATGCTTATATGCTAATTGAACGCAATCAATATATAAACCTTGCCAAACATTTCTTTGAGCTTGGTTTAAGAACTAAAAAGCAAGAATGAGCAATGAAAAAGATAATTATATCAGCACTTGCCGCAGTCGTTGTGCTGTTCGCTCTCGTCATCTTCCAGGGTGTCACCCTCGTAAAGATGAAGCAGTACAATGACGATTCGCAAAGGTTCACCGAATACTGGCGACACAAAACCGACTCGCTATCATACGAAAATTTTAAGTTGTATATGCAAATCTACGAATTGAAGGACAGTATTATTACTCTAAGATTTGAGCGGTAGCAAATTAAACGAACTAAAAGGAATACGATATGAGAATAATCAAATTTAGAGGACAAGACGAAGACGGTAAATGGCTATATGGCGATTTACGTCAGCGTATGGGCTTCTGGCCCGCTATCATTGAGAGTTACTGCACCGACGAAGGCAAGGTAGGCTATCGGGAAATTGCAGTGAAAGAAAAGACCGTCGGCCAGTTCACAGGACTGCGTGACATCAACGGCAAGGACATCTACGAGGGCGATATTCTCGCTGTAAATCATACAGACGAGAAAAGTTACTTGGAAGTAAGATTTGTGCGTGGTGTGTTTGCATTCCTGTGGAACGGCGACCTCGACGACGAGTTTCCCTGCAATGCTCCCACCCACGAATGGGCCAAGGTGATAGGCAACATCTACGACAATCCGAAACTCCTTAAACGACATTAAGACTTTGTGAAATTGATAAAGAGATAGAATTATGAAATGGATAATCATTAGTATTTGCCTCGTGTATATAATCTCATCACAAAGGGCAAAGCACGTTTACAAATCGAAACTCGTACCGCACACAAGCAAGACTGGTTTTGTACTTGGGAGTATCGCTGGTGCTATAACAGACGCATTAGCCTATTATTGGCTGTTTAAGTATATAGAAATTATCTGAGGACTGACAAATGAAACCAAACGAAGCACCAGAGGAGATATACCTTCTGCCAGATGACAGAAATCCTGATGGTTTATCTATTTGTTGGTATGAAGCACCTTATAGTACAGGTGCAATCGAATACACCCGCAAGGATGCCTCCATAGAGAAGGCTTGCGATGCTTACTGTAAACTCTGTGACACCAAAGAATGCGGTGGCACTGGAGAGTGTGATTGGGTTAAAAGGTTTAGAGAACATTTAATAAAAGACTAACCAATAAAAAGAAAAAAAACAATGAAATCAATGACAGCAATGTGGTTCGTGTGCACAGTAGCACTGAACCGAGTAACAGAAGACGGATTCGTCAAAAAGGTTACAGAGAAGTATGTGGTGAATGCCCTGAGTTTTACCGAGGCAGAAGTGTTAATCATACAGGAGATTAACGCATACGCCCAGGGAGAGTTTGAGGTGAAGGATATTACACTTGCTCCATACTCAGAGATTTTCTTTATGAACTATGCTGAGAGAGCGCTGGCTAACCAGACCGAAGACCTTATGCACGCCGTTAAGAAAGGCGACAAAAAGGAAGGTAGCAAGGTTTACAACCGCAAGCTGGAGGAATATAACAGCACCGACTCACGTTGGTATAGGGCTAAAGTAGCATTCCTTACCCTCGACGAGAAGACGGGCAAGGAAAAGCGCAACACTGTGGTGTATCTGGTAGAGGCAAGCTCAGTACACGGTGCGTGTGATAATATTGACAGCATCATGCGGGGCTCCATGCTTGACTACGAGATAACGGATGTCAGCGAGCAGCGTGCCATAGTCGATGTGTTTGTGTTTAAGTCAAACGAATAACATCAAGGAGGACAATTATGAGACAAAAACTATTGTTTGAAGGTGAACTGAGCGACGTGGCGCTGGAGAATGTATTTCCAACGCTAATCAGCAAGGTCGTTGAGACCGATAATGACGTATTTTTGCGCTGGAACGGTGCGACCATTAGGGTAGAACCAACGGACACCATCGACACGCTGATGCAGAAGTACGACAAGGAGATAAGACTTGTTGGATTGGCCAACAAAATGGAGATGCCTGCCGACCAGCCACTTACCGAGCAGGCGGCCTATGACGAGTATCAGGAGCGCAGCAAGGTGTCGGGCGACCGTGCCGAGCAGTTGGCATGGGCGATGATTGCACTGCTAACTGGGCAGCTCATTGGCGGCTCGAAGTATGCGGAGTTTTATGTGCTGGGCGGTGCGGCATTGCTCTATCTGTTGCTGTCGGCCACACAGTCGGTATGGCAGTCGGTGACTATCTGGCTTGTCAAGTGCCGCATCAAGCGCACGGGAATCACGCTCAACGACTATCCCGACTGGGTAGGTTTCGGTGCATGGGTGTTCTATTGGCTGAAGATGATCGTCATCGCTATCGCCTCCATCTACGGCGCCAGTCACTTTATACAATTTGTTATATAAACAACCGCCGCAAGGCATAGTATTGATAACCAAAATTCAAACGACAATGCAAAACTTTGATGAATTGGCTGAGAGGTATCTTAGCCTGGTAGAGAAACAGAAAGAGAGTGAGGGTAAGGCTGTGGATAGTTTTACCCGTGGTGACATGGAGACGTGCTACGTCAGTGGAGCGCAGTCTATGGAGCAGTTACAGGAGGGCTGCGAGGGCACCTTCGGGCAGGCTATCGGCTCGCTGAAGCACGGCTCCCTGGTGCGCCGCAAGGGCTGGAACGGCAAGGGCATGTTCCTCTTCATGCGTCCGTGGGACTCGCTGAAGGACGAGTCTATCATCGACACTGTGAAGTCGCTGCCCTACAACTTCAAGGAGTGGGTCAAGGCACACCCTAACGCCGATGGTGAGCGGTTCTTCACTCAATACATCTGCATGAAGGCGGCTGACGGCTCGATAGTGAACGGCTGGAATGCCACACAGGTGGATATGCTCTCCGAGGACTGGATACTGGTGCCCCCCAACGAGTAAGCCCTACACCACCACCGACCCCGCAGGGCAACCATCCCTGCGGGGGATTGGAAAACGAGCACGGATTTCACGAATTAAAAGAAATGTAATCATGGCGCACTTAATAGACGGAGATGCTTTATTAGCAGAGATAAACAAACGCATAATGAATGCACCAATAAATTACATTGGGCATCAAAGAGTGTGGGCTTATAATGATGTGAAAGATATACTCAGCACCCTTGAAGTAAAAGTAACAGAGGTTGACCTGGAAAATATAGTTGCAACTGAATGGGATGACTATATTAGAAAAATAGACGGAGAGCCCAACAATGCTTATATGCTAATTGAACGCAATCAATATATGAACCTTGCCAAACATATCTTTGAGATTGGTTTGAGAACTAAAAACAACAAATGACTTATGAAAATGATTTATATGGTTGCAGCCGACGTGCTGGGAGCGCTCGGCTGGGAAGTAGAAATTAACGATGAGAAGGGATATTATAATCTCGTGCTTACCAACACCAGTAGCAGCGAGGATATGCCCGAGTCACACAAGTCGTGCCTTCGCGGACTGTTGTGCGGTTGGCTGATGGAATTTAACTATGAAGGTGGTCATCAGCAGGTAAATATTTACAAGGAACTGCACGGACTTGACCCCGAGGACGACCGCTATTCCTGTCTGGATACCTGTGTCAATCGGACAGACAGCAGCATTCCTGTGCACGAGTTGGATGATAATGAGATATTTGTCAGACGCAAAGACCACTTCGACCGCTATGTGCTTGCAGAGCCTGTAGATGATCCAAGTGTAAAGACCGTCACCCAGGACGAATACTTCCACGAGGTGAGCACGCTGAACGGTAAGATACGTGAACTGGAGCAGAAGTTGAGCGCCGAGCAGCAGAAGAACAGCAAGCAGAGGGAGGACACCGTGGAGCTCCTGCGCAAGTCGGAAGCCTGCCTTGATGCGGTGACGGCTATGCTGGAGTGTTCGGGCGGTGCCACCCACCGCATGAGGGACTTTTACTCCGTAGCCATGCGCAAGTTCATCGGCAATGTCAAGACGCTTCTGCGGTCATACGCCGAGCATGAGCCGTTCTGAACCACTAATTTCACTCTTCATAAAGAGTAGCGACTGAAAGAATTTATCACGAATTAAACGAATTAAACAGAACGGACTATGAAGAAGACGGTAACATTCTATTTCGACAAGTCTTCGCACATCATATCATTGCATAAGCATGACAGAACGTGTGCCAACGAACTTGCAATGGGCTTTGGCGAATCAATCGGAATGTTTGTCACAATGCTGACCAACGAGATTAACCGCCTACCAAATAACGGATCAATAAGTATCACAGTAGAAAAGGAACTATGAAAGCAAAAGATTTAGCACGGCTGCTGGATGGCGTTAATCCAGACGCGGAGGTTTACATTGACCTCGGAATTAGTCACGACAAGGCAAAGGCTCTTGTCTATGAGATGCTGACCAACCCCGACTGCGAAAGTTGCAGCGTGGAACACATCACCATGACATGCTTCAGTGACGGAGTCAAGGAGGTGTACCTGTGCCCATACGACGGACAATATGATTTGTGCGGCGATGAGACAGTCGAATCTTTCTTCCTGGAACACGGACTCGATGAAGTAATGGAAGAGGCAAGGCAATAGGAGTAATACATCACATAATTCGGAGTAATTTTTGAGAAATAAAATAAAGGAACTATGGACTACGAAAAAGAATACAAAGAACTTGTAGGCAAGATAGATAGGGCTTACTTGTTCGCGCAAACTGATAGCACAAGGGCTGTGCTCGAAGAAATACGTCCCGAACTCAGGGAGGTTGGAGATGAGGAGGTAAGGAAAGCAATGATTGACTTCTTTAAGCATGAAATAGAAGAAACTAAAGAAGGTATAGCAGTTTTCCATTACGGGGTAAGAGTTGAGCGTATGATCGCCTGGCTCGAAAAGCGAGGCGAGCAGAAGCCTGCCTGGAAACCAAGTGGGGAGCAGATGAAATTCCTTTGGAAATATACGGAACAGAATAATTATGATGGCAGAATACTCAGATCATTGTTTAACGACTTGAAAAAACTCATGGAGGTATAGTTATGAAAACAGGAATAGAAATGATTGCCGAAGAGAGGCAAAGGCAAATTGATGTAGAGGGTTATGATGCTGAACACGACCTTGGTGAAACGCCCAATAAGATAGTAGCTGCTGCTATTAGTTATGCTATGTGTGATATAGATAAGCAAGAAGCCGAAGCATGGTGGAGTTGTGATTTTAAGTTCTGGAAGCCCAAAGACCGACAAAGGAATTTGGTTAGGGCAGGTGCTCTAATAGCGGCTGCTATTGACAGATTACAAATAGAAAAAATATGAACAGAAACGAAGCGCCAGAGAAAATACATATTCAACCAAATGCACATGACGGATGGTTTGAAGGCAAGATACCAAATGGTTTACCTGATGGGTTATTTGTTGAATATACCCGAACTGATGCCTTTATTGAGAGGGCTTGTGAGTGGTTAAGAGAAAACAAAGACAAGTACCTCTATAATACAGGGAGCAAGGGTGAGTATATTCCTGTTTGCTCAGGCAATATGGTTGATGACTTTAGAAAATACATGGAGAGTGAGTAAGATATGGACTTTAAGCGCGAATTGGAGTATTATCTATATATCTTGGGTGATGATTCACTTTGTTATCAAGATAAGGTTGAAGTCTTGACTGATAAAATCAAAGAACGACTAAAAGGTATGTAATTATGGCACAGTATATATCAAAAGACGCAGCAGTAACGGAGGTAGAGAGAAGGATAAGTAGCCTTCACCCAAAAGGAGGTCAAGGAATAGCTGTAACAAAAATATTAAAAGACCATTATAAAGATTTTCTTTCTTTCCTTAACACCCTTGAAGCAAAAGAGGTGCAAGAAGAGCCTGTAAGCAAGGACTTGGAAGAAGCAAGTAAGAAATGGCTTAGACCGCAACTCGATAAGTCCTATGCTGCTTACGGGTTACTTAGACAGATGGAGTTGACACACTTTGATGGGTATGCTATGCTTGATGCTATTGAGTTCGGTGCTAAGTGGAAAGAGCGGCAGATGATTAAAGATTCTATTGATGTAGAATTAGATGATGTGTGTGGCTTTTTAACAATATCTATACCTTATCACAATGGCATTGCAGGCAATAAAGTAAAAGTAATTGTAATTAAGGAGGACTGAGCTATGCAGAAACTATTCAAACGATTACTCGGCCTACTGAATATCCGCCCCGACGATAATCAACGATGGACGCTATCGACGCTGTTCATCGTCGGGCTGCTGAGTGCCTACGTCGGACCAGCCATCTCAAAGGCATGGGTGACGGATCTGCCTGCCGAATGGCTCGCCTTCCAGTCGCTCGTCTATTCCGTGGTCGGGCTGTTCATCGGCATGATATGGAAAGGCTGGGTGCGCCGCAAGGCTATCCAGTGGTTCACGGTGCTCTGCATCATCGAGTCAGCAGCAGGCTTCTGTGTCGGCATGTGGCTCTGCTTCGTGGAGTACAACGTGTGGGTGCTGGCTATCGCTTGTCTGCTCTATGGCACGCTGGTGTCGGAGTTCATCGGCAAGTGCCTGATGACGTTCCGCCCGAAGCTGTGGAACGAGCACGAACGCGAGGTCTATGACAACAACAATGACGTGGTGTGCGGCATCTACTGCATCGCTGGCTACGTCTGTGCCCTGCTGTTCATGCCCTCTCTGAAGGTAGCTATGTTCATTTGGGGTCTGTGCTGCGCAATCGACAACATCGGCTGGCTGGTAGTATATCACAGAAACAAGGATAAATTTACGGAGGACTGACAAATGAAAGCAAAAGAATTACAAATAGGGGACTACGTTAATTATCGTGGTCAGATTATAAAGGTTACGTCGCTTTACGATAAAGGTGGCAGTAATGAAGTAGGTTGGAGTGATAAAGAGAGTGTATGGGTAAATGCAGACAATGTAGAACCCATACCTCTTACCGCAGAGATACTTGAAAAGAATGGATTCATTAAAGATGTTTACAAAGATAATAGGTTGACTGACATGTACCACCTTCTTGTGCCTACTGGCTTTGAAGTAAGACCATTTACAATTCAAGTTCGTCTGTACAGAGAGCCAGTATGCGGCGTTAGCACGTTGGTTAAATGTTGGGGGTGGCTTCGTCAGTATAATGGAGGAGTGAATGATATACATCTATGCAGTGCAAATTACGTTCACGAACTCCAACACGCTTTAAGACTTTGTGGAATTGATAAAGAGATAGAACTATGAAGAAGATAGTATTTAGCGACAGGTACGGACTGACGCAAGCCGTACTGAGTGGAAGCAAGACCATGACGCGGCGTATCATTCCGTTAACAGACGCTGACAGGCAATATCTTGATACGGCATTCGACTTTGATTTTCGTGAAATGGTTATTATTGACGAATGTTCAAGGTTCAAAATAGGCGAAGAGGTGGCTGTGGCGCAACGGTACGCTAACGACGACGTGCTGACCTTCAACGCCTACGACAGTGAAGGACAGCCAAGAAAAGACGGATACAAACGCCATCAGGAAATGCTGACATCGCCTGGCTACCGCAACAAAATGTTCGTCAAGGCTGAATACATGCCCTATCACATCCGTATCACCGACATCAGGGTAGAGCGGTTACAAGACATCAGTGACGAGGACTGCCTGCGTGAGGGTATAGTAAAAACTGACTGTGTTGCTCCATACGGTTTCCCTGTCGGAAACGGGAAATGGAAAAATTATCGCACTCCAAAGGATGCCTTCGCCTGTCTCATTGACAAGGTTAGCGGCAAAGGAACGTGGGATAGCAACCTATGGGTGTTCGCCTACACCTTCGAGCTACTGCCTGACAGCGCAGCAAAGAAACATATAAAAACAACAAATAAAAACAACGACTGACGTATGATAAATTTACAATTAGAATGGCGCGAGGTGCTGTGGTGGCTGCAGGGTGGTATGGCTGGCAGTCACCTCAGATGGAGTGTGTACGAGGATATGGTCAATAAGGTGTGGCCGCAATGCTCTGAGCAGGAGCGGCGCAATATCCATTACGTCATGGAGAGGGACTTCGGAACGTGCTGGCGCAACAGTGAGGGTGGCTGGAAGCCTGGAAGCGAGATATTCGACAAGACACCGTTTGAGTATTTCCGTCGCGTGTTGGCACGGTTCAACCCTGACAATCAGTATGCCGTCACCATGCACGTTCACAATCAAAAGGAACTTGACGGAGTTTTGCGGGACCGTCACATGGGGCATCTGATAGACTGGCCTAAACTATCCCACATGAGAGATGTGGACTGGGAGAGTGACACAACCACCGTAACCGTCCGCACTTATCTGTGGAACGGCGAGTATCGCATAGACTGGAGCCGCCGTTGTGATGAGACCGCCATCGTAAAAATCGAAAAGATAGTCATCCCTGACGACGAAACAATGTAGTTCTTAACTCTAAATATAGTAAATAGATAAAAATTATGACGGAATTACCAAAATTTAGTTATCCATATTCACCTGTACCGAGAAGTGACGACAAGGAGTATATGGAACTTGCAAGGCACTGGAGTAAGCTGAAAAACCGTAATGGAAAACTTGAAAGCGACAGAAACTTTTGGCGAGGTTTGTTCATTTTGACAATTATGTTGCTGGTGCTCTTGCTCGCTGTTGATGCTATCCATATCTATACGCAACATCTTATAATAACCGTAAAGTGACGTACGGAGAAAGGTTTGCCTTCAGTACGGAGAAAGATAAACAATCCAATAAGTAATCCAATAATCCAATAAGTAATCCAATAAGTAATTCAATAAGCAGAATTATGAGCAACCGAGTTAATCATCCTGAATACTACAAGAAGAAGAATGGCATAGAAACTATTGAGGTGATACGCCATTATGTGTGCGACATCGCCAATGCGCAGAAATATCTCATGAGGGCTGGCGACAAGCCCGAGCAGGGCATGACGAGGGAGGAAAAGGAAATAGAGGACCTGCATAAGGCTGAATGGTATATAGAGGACTTCAGGCAGGCTCTCCGAGGCGAGAACGGGTGCAAGTTTGCTATACATGAGGTGACTGACAGGGAATACCTGCGCTACATAGAGAGAGCAACGGGGCATCAGTTGGAGAAAATCCTGGCAGGTTATGATAAGGAGGTGAAACGTGCCCTTGGCTGCGTGCTTGGCGTGGGGCTTATTTACGAGGGTAAGGTGTGTACCACCCGCCTGCCTACCCCCATGCTCAGGCAGGCTCAGTACCATATAAGGCGACGCATACTCGAAATAGAGGAGGCGAGCAAGAATGACAACAACAATAACTAACAGTAAGCATAACGAAAGATGAAGCATAGTATTCCACCCGAGATAATAGACACGGCGGTTAAAAACCTCGTGCCCGTGCTGAGCAACGTGAAGGATGACAAGGAGATGAGCGTGCTCTTCGACAGGGAGGTGCGCCGCCTCATGCAGGAGCGCTGTCCCGAGATGGAGGTCAGGCAGTCTGACATTGCGGCTGCCCTCATGGTAGCAAAGGACAGACTGGAACTGCGTAAGATTGAGGCGCGTCAGGCTGGCATGACGAAAGAGCTGGAGTTGCAGATAGCCAGGGTGAGCGGCTTTGTAAAGATGATGACGGGTGTAGCCAACAATGCCGCCCTTGCTATCATGGTGCAATGCCTGAATAAGGTTGCTGACGTGAGACCGAGGGATGAATACGAGCAGACGCCTCGCCATGCCCACCCTAACTATAAGCACAAGGTGAAGCAGATGTATAACCAGGCATTGAAGGAGCGCGACCAGTATCGTCGTGCCCTGCTGCACCCTGCGAGCAACCAGACACGCTTTTTTCAGATGACCGACATGCCGGAGGAGCAGCGCAAGATGTACGGCATCATAAGCGACAGCGACTACTTTGAGTTCTGGGAGAGCACAGGTGCCCTTGCCGAGCAGAAGAGTCAGCCGCTCGTGGGGTCGCTACAGAATAAGTTCAGGCTGAGCCTGCAGAGGCACAATGTGGCAAATGCCGACCAGGTGGCGTGGGCTATGACGGGTGCCAGCGTACTCGAGCTTGCCGTTGTGATATGGCAGAAGGCTATGAAGTCTGCCGCCGCCAGTTTTGAGGGCAAGGTGTCTGCCAGCGTATGCGAAAAGCTCTATGCCCCCTTCTCATTGAAGAGGGTGAGCGAGACGTGGGTAAAGGCTACCAGAATGCTTGCGTCAGAGGCTGATACCTATTCATTGGATGCTGACGAGGAGCGCAACATAGCGATGGGCGTGGAGCAACTGATGGAACTCTGGGTGTCGCCCGACCTACCCTTCGACGCCGTGATAAAGGCTGTGGAGGATTACAAGGACGATGTGTTTGCCACGTCAGGCTACGCCAAGAAGACCATACGTCAGCTTGCCGAGATGCGCAATGAGGCGATAGAAGAGGTTAACGGTGGCAAGGGCAATTCATAACCACATCACGGTTTTTTGTCCTGAGAGTTAGAACATATTCTTCTAACTTTGCAACAGAACTTTTTCTAACTAATCAAAAAAAACATTTATGACTAACATCATTGAACCCTGCTGTATAGACAGACAGTTGCCCAACGCCCTGCGCGGAACACGTAACGGCGTGGTGTTATTCCAAACCCACGGCGACATAACCGCCGAGCGTATTATGAAGGCAGTGGCGTGCATGGTAAAGGCACCGTGCCACATGTGGCTGATGTGCAGAACCGTCAGTCAGCAACTGCTGCAGACCATTCACTACTGGCAGTCACGTCAGTGGATAGAATGCCTGCACCTGCTGACGCAATACGACTGTCACGAAGCAGTGGAAGCCGAGTTTGGCGTGGGCAATGCCACCATAGAGTATTACCACGATCAGCTTGCCACCGACGGCATCATAGCCTTCGAGTCCTGCGGCAAGACCGTCGTCATTCAGGGCTATATGCTGCTAAACATAACGGCAGGCATACAGTTCTACATCGGCGTATATGGCGACAGCGACAAACAGGAGGTAAAGGACCTTATGGATATTGTGCGCTCAAGATGCAGGGTCATGAGTAAGAAACAAAGCGTCAAGGCACAAAGTGACGAAGCGCAAAGCGACAAGGCGCAAGGAGCGAAACCAAAGAAGGGGACAACAACACGGAAGAAAAAATAACAGCGTTATGAAACATTTACTCTTTATTATTATGTGTGTGCTGGTGACAGGATGTGCCAGCACCAGGCTCTCGCCCACCGAGGTAGTGCAGGCATCATACTCCGACACCCTGCGCATAGTGCAGGTTCAGCGAGACTCTATATGGCTGCATGACTCAGTATGGGTTAACCAGTATCAGAAGGGCGACACCGTATATAAGGAGCAGACCAAGTGGCACACCAAGTACATTGAGCGCCTGAGCCACGACACTATCTACTCTGCCAATGTTGACTCAGTGCCCGTACCCTACCCTGTAATCAAGGAAGTGCCTGCCGACCTCACGTGGTGGCAGGAGTTTCGTCTATACCTCGCCGATATACTGCTATGGCTACTTAGCGTTGGCGCCATAATAGCAGTTATCAGGCTTTGGCAAAAAATTAGGAATTAGAAATTAGGAATTAGGAATTAAGGTTTGACCACGGATAACACGGATGAACACGGAACTATATCGGTAATGTCCTCTAACTCCCTCTAACTCCTTCTAACTCCCTTTAACTCCCCTAAACAATAAACTCTAAACTCTAAACATAAACTATATAAAAATGTATTACTATAAAGTCAGCAAAAGCAAGAAGACAGGCAAAGCCCTGACCAGACTGTTACACCGCATACAGAAGGCAGAGAAGGCTCGTGAAACATTCCTCAGTAAGATAGGTGCCGAAGGCTACCAGGACGACGAGAGTATGATGGTAGGCAGAGTGCTGTGCGTATCATTCCCTGACGACAGCAAGGTAGATGCCCGTCAGTGGCGCAAGGTACACAAGGACACCGACGGAGTGCAGATGTATATCCCTAACGTGGAGTTCCGCATAGGCTACGTGGCACTCGACAAGAGCGGCGAGATGCCGTTTGACACCGCCAACCGCGTCTATTCGCCTGGTAAGATGTCTTACAGTCAGGTGCGCGACTTTCTCAGTGACGAGGAGAAGGCTAAGTATAAAGAGGGCGACACACTGGTGCACTACACCGAATACTATGTTAAGGACTACCCCCTCGACGGCAACCGCAAGGGCAAATACCCTCTCTGGGCACGTCAGATAGTGCACATAGCACAGCAGCGTCAGAAGTTGCCCGTAGTGAGGGTGAACGACCTCTATGCCGTGCTCGGTGCAAAGGTGACAGCACCGAAGAATGCAAAAGCGCCGATGGTGGTAACAGAACCTATGCCTAACTTCTTCGACCTCTACACCCGCTACTACATAGCCACAGGGCGCGAGTGCACCAACAGCGAACTGGAGAAAATCAGTCAGGTAGAGTATCAGTTATCACGTAACGACCTTGATTATATACTACGTCAGGCACTGCGCGAATCATCACAGGAAAATGCAAAACGTAATGCAAAATGACGTGCAAATCGACGCGAATTTCGCATCGTTTTGAATCGTTTTGCGTGTGGTTTTTGCACCGCTTTTTGTTCTGTATTTTATTTCAAAATGTGATACAAAACGCAATGCAAAACGTAATGCAAATTTAGACGAAAGTGGGGGTACTTTGAACGCGAAAACATACCCCAAAAGAGAAAACTCTACCGAAAATGGCAAGAAAAAAGAATAACAACGGCAAACATCCAAGAGGCTGGTACTGCTTCTCACGTGACCTGCTGAGCTCGCAACGATACCGTCGCTGCTCGTGGACCACCAAGGGAGTGTATTTCGACCTGCTTAATGTGCTCTCCCTGCAGAGGCATCCTGGCGCACTGTGCCTGAAAGACTACGACCTCAAGCCAAACAACGAGCGCAGTCTTACCTCGCGCTGTCTGCAATGCCAGAAAAAAGCAAAGGAGGGTGAATATCAGTCACTTAAATACTTTGCCGAAGCCATCAGCGTGTCGGTGAGCGGTCCGCGCCCCACCCTGCTTCACGGCTTGCAGGAACTCTATCTCAGAGGTATTATTATTATAGAAGGTGATACCCTGATACAGAAGCGAATGTACCGTGACAACGGCTTCGACCTGAACGAAGACATGGCGACGCTCAACGGCGGCGACGTGATGGTGGTGGCAGGTTCGCCCGACGCCGCCGCGCCCGACCCTGACGCTGAAAACTCACGCCTCAATGAGGGCGCCAAGGGCGCACTCTCTTCTAATAAACAAAAAAAGAACGTTTCTTCCTGCGCTCGCGTAGGCGGGGGCGACGCGCCCGCCCAATCAAAAGAGAGTGAGAGTAAGAGTAATAATAATAAAGATATAAAAAGGGGTGTGGGGAAAACAAAAGAAAAAGAAAACAAAAACGCTGGCGGCAACCCCAAAAAGGTGAAATTCTCCCCTCCCACCATTGATGAAGTCACTGCCTACTGCAAGGAGAAGGGCTACACCTTTGACCCCGAGATGTTCTTTGCCCACTACGAGGCTAACGGCTGGGTGCAGGGCAGAGATGGCAAATCTATCAAGAGTTGGCGAGCCTGTTGCGTGACGTGGCAGAAGCGAGAGAACAACGGAGAGTTCAGGGGCAAGAGTTCGGGCGGCGCACCGAAGATTAGACCCAATGCTGCCGTACCATTGACAGAGAATAATACAGAGAAATATAAAGGAGGGTGGTAATATGAATATGAATAGGCCTAAGAAACAACAGCTATTCGAGAAACAGCCCGTCAGCATAGAGAGTATCATACAGCAGCGCCGTGCGGAAGGACTGCTGCCCCACGACGGAAGAATACATATCAAGATAGCCAATGCCAGGGAGAAACTGATGTATGCCATGGTGGACTGTCTGGGTGAGCGCACCAAGTGGTTGCCGCAGTATGACGAGGTGGCTGACTGGCTCAGTGACAATCATGGACTGGGGCTCATGCTCATGGGCAGTCCTGGCATGGGCAAGACGGTGGTGATACACCGCGTGCTACCACCTCTTATAGAGCGATGGGCAAGAAAGGTGGTGAAGTGCTACGAAGCGCTGGACCTTAACGACACCGACACCGACAACCGAGGCAAGGAGGTGAGCCGATACAAGCGCATAGTGCAGGCACGACTGATTGCCATTGACGATATAGGCACCGAACCCGTTGCACAGGAGTATGGTGAGTATCACGACTACTTCTCAGAGCTCGTGGATAAGTGTGAGCGAGGCAACAAACTCCTGCTCTGCTCCACCAACCTCTCAGTAGATGAGATGAAGGAACGCTACGGACTGCGCACCATAGACCGTCTTGCTGCCCTCACTCGCATCATCTACTTCACGGGCGAGAGTTTCCGCAGGATGTAGTTTACCTCCTAAAAGTGGCAGATTGCGCCAGAAACGCCCCTCTGTGCCGTTTTCTCCCCTTCGGGGGTACAAATATACATAAATAAGAAATAAAACCCCAAAATGAGCCCCAAAACGTAAAAATCATTCTAAAGTGACAAAGTGACAAGGGACAAAGTACAAAGGAGAAACTATGATAAAGGCTATTATAATAGGCATAATTGTGCTGCTCGTTTTGGCGATTGTTGCAGTTATCGTACTCACAGCAGCCATAAACGTATTGTATAAAATAGAATTAAAGGAACTGGACGATGAATATAACTAAAAAATAATTGGTTGCAGAGGCTATGCTTCCGCCTCTGGAGGCTTAGCTTCTGCGTCTGGGTGCTATGCTTCCGCGACTGGAGGCTATGCTTCCGCGACTGGAGGCAAAGCACCTGCCCAACCATATTGCTGACATCAGCAAAATGGTTACCTAACCACGCCGTCTGGGGAATACAAAAAAAGACAACAAACATGAAGTTAGACCAAATATATAACATGGACTGCTTGGAGGGCATGAAAGCCATTCCTGACGGCTCAGTCGATGCCGTGATTTGCGATTTGCCGTATGGAGTGCTGAATAGCGAAAGCGAGGGCGGATCATGGGATACAATAATTCCATTTGAACCGCTATGGGCTGAATATCGCAGAGTATGCAAGCCTACTGCAGCAATCGTGCTGTTCGCTCAGGGAATGTTCACGGCTGACCTCATGCAAAGCAATCGGAAGATGTGGCGATATAATTTGATATGGAAGAAAGGCAATAGGGCGAGCGGTTTCCTTAATGCGAACAGAATGCCATTGCGCAACCATGAGGACATCGTAATTTTCTATGACAAGCTGCCGACATACAATCCGCAAATGCGGACGGGGCAACCAAGCCATTCGAGAGGACATCCACGCTCTGACTTAGGCAACCGATGCTATGGCAAATATGACGGCAATGTGTATTCCAAAGAAAAGACAACCGAGAAATTTCCCCTATCAGTTATCGACTTCAATAAAGAGCACGACGGAGAGCAGTTTCACCCCACCCAGAAGCCTGTTGACCTATTGCGCTACCTGGTCAGGACTTACAGCAATGAGGGGGGGGTAATTCTTGACAACTGCATGGGTTCAGGCACCACAGCTATCGCGTGCATCAAGGAAAAGCGCCACTTCATAGGCTTTGAACTCAACAAAGAATATTACGACAAGGCGGTAAAACGCATAAAGGCTGAGCAAGCACAACTTACTTTATTCTAAGACAACTATAAACCTCCGAGCTCTGCTCGCCTGAGCACCTACGGAGCGCAAGAACAAAGGACAACATGGAGTTAGACCAAATATATGACATGGACTGCCTGGAGGAAATAAAAGTCCTTCCTGACGGCTCTTATGACAAGGTAATTACGATGAAAGTCAACTATTGTGAAGAGGACGGTGATAGGGTTAGGTATAGCCCTACTCCAAGGAACATAAGGTACAAAATAAAATAAAGACAAGTCTCTAAAGAAAGCAGGACAAGCAATGAAAATCGAAATTGACTACAACGGAGCCTTTGCCGTGTGTCGCATCGAACCGATGGAAAAGCCTGGCACAATGGTGAACTTCAACGAAGCTGACACCAAGAGCCAGACCTACGCCCTCAGTGCCTTTCGGTGCATCGAGGAGCACTGGCGGCGCGAAAAGCAGTTGGAAAAATACAAACAGCACCCCGTGATGCACATCAGGCAGGAGTTTCAAGTCACGATGCAAAACTTCGACAAGATACAGAAATTATCGAAAGAAGGAGCCGTTTTGATGTGGTCGTATGACATCTATCGCGACCCAACGATTAGCGTGACGCTGAGAGACAGTCTCACCGTCGTTAAGACCGACGGCTGGCTTATGCAAGACACGGAAGGCGGATGGTGGGGCATGGATAACGGCTACCACCGTATGCTGGAGCAGTACAAGAAAATCGTCATTGAGCGGTAGAATATTTCTACGCGAAACAAGAGAAAAAACAACAAACCAATAAATCAATAAACCAATAAAACAACCAAAAATGGAAAAGCAAAACTATTCAATCAGGCTCGACCTGAAGAAACTGAAAGAAGCATTCGTGTATAACTTCAAAGGTAAGACAGCGACAAGAAAGTGTATCGTGATACCTGTGGATAACAACCCAGCGATATACGTGGGTGAGAAATGCGCGTACCTGAATCTTAACGCCTTTGAGGTGACTAACCCTCAGTATGACGATACCCACGCCATCAGCGAGTCGCTGCCAAAGGAGGTGCGCGAGGCTATGAGCGAGGAAGAGCGTCGCAATATGCCGATAGTAGGCAATATGCGTCCGTTTAAGAGTCAGCAGATGCAGGCATCAGGCACAGTGACAGTGGGCGACGGTGACGACTGCCCGTTCTAAGCAGTTCATAGTTCATAGCTCATAATTCATAGTTACCTGACAATTCATTTTTTATAACAATAATAAAAAAAAAACAAACAACTATGGCAAATCAAAAAACAATCCACCTGACAGTGGAAACCAAGGAGATGACAACCAAACTGACACAGGTGAGTGGCATACAGAGCCGCAAGAACTCACTGCTGATACTCGACGACGTGCTGCTGGAGTGCAAGGACGGTGAGTTTCAGTTGACGGGGTATCACAACGACGGTCATAGTCTGACACTGCCCGTAGCACTCAATCTGATAGAGGGCTCAAAGCAGTGGAAGGTGTGTCTGCCCGTAAAGCGTCTGTTGCCGATAGTGCGCTCACTGCCCCAGAGCGGCACGATGCAAATGTATCTCAACACCACAACAAACGTCATGACCGCAACCTACTTTACGGCAGGCAACACACAGCAGGGCGAGTTCTCGCTGCCAGTGGATAGCGCCGAGGACTTCCCCGAGAAGAAGGTCCCGAACGAAGCCGACATAAAGTGTACCATAGAGGTGAAGACCGACTGGCTGCTGTCACGTATGCGTAAGGCAAAGGACTACACACTTCCCAGTGACGTGCTGAGACCGCAGTTGCAGTGCGTAGCGATAGACCCCGACAAGGAGGGCAATGTAACGGTAGTGGCAAGCGACACCCACGTACTATTCAAGGACACACTGTCTATAGGACTGGGTAGCGAAGACTCACCAGTGAAATACGGCGAGCCACGCCTGTACCTGGTGCACGCTGGTTTGGTATCGGTGATGTGCGAGGCATTCCAAGGCACTGAAAAGATAAGACTGGTCAACGACGGCACCCGCATCTATGTGACAGCCGAGGACGGGACTACCGAGCTTATCATAACAGACAGCGAACAGAAATACCCTAACTACAATGCGGTGATACCAAAGGAGCAGAAGCACGAGGCTGTGTGCAGCGTGGCAGAGCTCACCGCCACCCTCAAGCGTGTGGCGCTCTTTGCCAGCGAGAGCACACAGATGGTGGTAATGGAGTTTAAGGATAACAACCTGAGCATAGCGGCAGAAAACACAGACTACGCACAGCAGGCAAAAGAAGGCGTGTCGCTGCACTCCACTAACCTGCCCGACGGTTTCAAGATAGGCTTCAAGGCAACGGCACTGCTCACCGCGCTCGGTTCGGTAGAGACCGACAATGCCGTGCTGCGCATGATAGCCAAGGACCGACCTCTCACCATACACAACGAGGATGTGAACTCAGGGCTCTGCTGTCTGTGTATGCCTATGCTGATAGACGAAGGTAAGTAGGATTATCAGGAGTTAAAGGGAGTTAGAGGAGTTAGAAGGAGTTAAAGGACAATACAAGAACTTGGTTCAAGAGTTCAAGAGCTCAAAGGTAATGTCTCTAACTCCTAAGCTCGAAGAGCGCTAACTTCTTTAACTCCTCTAACTCCTTTTTATAATATATAATACGACAGCCTGCACCGTCCTCACGGATAGTGCAGGCTTTTTTGGCTAAATAAAAAAAAGAAAAACACTGAAAGTAGAGAGGGTTATACGGTAATGGTAAGGCCCTCGAAAGTCTCATATACGTCGTACTCAAACTTAGTGCCGTAGAAATAGGCTGTGTAGTCCTGCAGACGAGTGGCGAGGTGGCGCAGCGTAGGCAGTATGGCAGGACGGTGACTCTTGCCTTGGTCAGGCACCCAACGTGAATAGCGGTTGCGGAAATTCACCTTGCGCGAGCGGTCCACGTCATCAGACTTTCTGCCAGCGCCCACACCTATATCCACATACTGCATATAGTCATTATAGCGCACCGAGAGTGTCACGATGCCCGTACTCTCGTTGGCTTCCACGACAGTGCCCTCAAAGGAACGCACGCCGTCGCCCGTCGCGTGCCACTGACCGTGCCTGCGGCGCATCTCATTGATAGCCGTAAAGCCAGGATAAATCTCCACAGGCCACACGTGCTGAGTCTCAAGGTTGCGCTTGATGCTCTGCAATGTCTGGTCGAGAAACATATTAGCCACGTAGCGCAGGGGCTTTAACGGGCTCTTTTCGCCTTTTATGTCAACATTTACTGCCATAGTTTGAGGTGTTATTAACAGTTGCAAAGTTATCGAAATTTCTGCCATGCGGGAGGACACGTGTCCGTGTTCACGAGCCGCCATTGCGTAACTTTGCCTTAGAAATAACAACGCAAACACTATCATAACCATGGCAAAGAAAGCAGAAGTCATAATCACCTGTGACGCCACCACCGTAAAGCGAGTGCTGGAGGGACTGAACCGCGAAATGGATAAGACCAACCAGCGCCGCCAGCAACTGCAACAAAAGCAGGCGCAAGGCAGCCGCCTCAATAAGGCGGAGGAGAAAGAACTGCGCGAACTCATAAAGTATGAAAACGCCCTCGCTGAGAGACAGCAGAAGGTTACTCGCGAGGCAAAGAAGATGGGCGAAGTGATGCGGGACCTCGCCAGCGCCAAACTCAAAGATCTCAAGAAGGCACTTCGCGAGGGCAAGCAGGCACTTGACAACATGTCGGCAAACTCAGCAGGAAGGGCAAAGCTGGTTGATGACCTCAAAAGAATACAGAACCAAATAGAGAAAAACACTGGTGCACTATCCAAGAACAAAGACATGTGGGGTGCATTAGGCACCACCATAAAGAACCTCTTTGCCTATGCAGGTATATTCGCTGGCTTCAATATGCTCAAGGCAAAGATGACTGAGGCATACGAGGGTAATAAGCGTTTCAGTGACTCTATGGCTAATGTGCGTAAGGTCAGTGGACTCGCTATGGAAGACATAAAGAAACTCGCCGACAACCTCAAAGGAGTGGATAGCCGAACAGGACTGGGCGGACTTATGGAACTCTCATATACTGGTGCTAAGCTCGGTTTCGGTAACTACGGCATAGGCGGACTGGAATCATTCGCAAAATCTGCCGTAAAGGTACAGAATGCCCTTGCCGAAGATATGGGCGAGGACTCTATGACCGCACTCTCAAAGATGGTGGAGGTTATGGGACTGATACCTAAGATGGGTGTAGAGCGGGCAATGGACGCCACAGGCTCAGCAATATTCAAACTCGCCTCTACCTCTACCGCCACAGGAACGAACATCGTGGAGTTCTCAAAGCGACTTATGGGTTTGGCGAATATCGCCCATATCTCAACTGCCGACCTGTTAGCATTTGGCTCGGCTGCTGACAGTATGGCACTGATGCCTGAAGTGGCTGCTACAGCATTCAACAAACTCATAACCTCAGTACAAAAACAACCTAACCTCATAGAAAATGCGCTAAAGATACCAAAAGGTACAATAAGCGACCTCTACCAGTCTGGCAAGATGACGGAGGCACTTGTTACCATATTTGAGAGAATGCGCGAAAAGGGAGGAATGAACGCACTGATGCAGAGTGGTGTGTTCAAAGACCTCGGCTCTGACGGTGCGAGGCTGGTGGCTGTTATGGCAACTATGGCTAACCGTGTAGATATGCTCCAACAGCACCTTGCAACCTCTCGCGTAGCATTTGAGGAAGGTACTGCCGTAGCACAGGAGTATGCTATACAGATGGATACTGCGGCGGCTTACTCAGAGCGTGCGGCAAACGTCTGGGAGAAGGCATTCGTAAACCCAGAGGGCGTGGATAACGTGAAAGAGTTTACTAAGGCTTGGTATCAAACATCTGTTGCCATGACTACCAACGAGAAAATCATGGGACAGATAAAGTTCACGCTTGCTGGCATACTGACACTATTGAAAGGTATAGTATATATACTGCCCTCACTGTTCATGGGTGGCGCCATGTGGGGAATAACAAGAATGCTTATCTCGTTAGGCAACGCACTGAAGATAGCCACTGTTGCCACCACTGGTTTTGCGGCAGCATGGAAGGGAATGTCACTCATAACCAAGACCAACTGGATAGGACTTGTCGCTACTGCCGTATTCGTACTGATAGAAGCGCTGGGCGAGTTTAACAAGGAGGTGCAGATGTCATCCTCATATATGAAAGGTTTCAAGAAAGACCTCTCAGATGTGAACGCTGAGCAGTATAAGGCTGTGCGCCAACTTGACGGCTATCGCAAGGCTATAGACGAAGCAAAGGAGGGCACAAAACAACGCCAGGCGGCTATCACTAACTTCAATAGCAAGTTTGGTCCATACCTGTCAAAACTCCTCACCGAGAAGGCTACTGCTTACGATGTGGCACAAGCATATCAGGAGGTTGTAAAACAGATGAAGGCCAAGATAGCACTGCAAGCCAAGGAAAAAGACATAGAAAAATACGTTAGCCCACGTGTAGGCTGGGAGGCAGGTAAACTCCAAACCTACAACAACTCGGTAAAGGGCACTCCTGGAGAAAGGTATAACAGCACATGGCTCAAAGGAGTGGTAGATGATGCCCACGCAGCAGGCAAGAGTGTAAGACAGGTAGCCGACAGCATAGCAGGTTACATGGGGTTAAGTAAAGGACAGGTTGACAAGATATGGAAACTGAGAGGCTACGGACCTGGCAACGTTCCGTCAGGTGGTATGGGTGACTACATAAGGAACAACCCAAAGAGTATGCAGGCTCAGTTGCTCAACGCCATCAACTACACATTGCAGTCATACGCCACCAGCAACGCACAGAAGGCTGTTGACGATAAATATAAGCCATACGAACAAGCGTGGGATAATCAAATAATACAAGAGACATACGAGCCACTGCAAGATAAACCTGAGAAAACCACTGGCGGCGGTGGTGGTGGCGGAAAGAATGATCGCAAACAAGCACTACGCAAAGAGATGCAGGATGCGCAGAAATCCTCAGAAGGCGTAATAGCAAAGATAGAGGAATGGTATAGACTGCAGGAGGCGGCAATAAACAATGCCCGTGCCGACGGAAACCTGACCGAAGACCAGGCTAAGGAAATGGTGCGCTCCCTCAATATAATAAAGAATGATACACTGGCAACGGCACGACGCGCTGTAACATCAGGCAATACCGAGGCATGGGACGAGATGAAGAAAACTGTGCTGCCTACTGTAATGTCTGATGCCAGCCAACTGAGCGCCAACCTCCTGAAAGAAATTCAGGGTGTAAGCGTACAGTCACTACATAACTCCTTGAAGAAATTCAACGGAGGGCTGAGTGTGTATGGGTTGAATAGCGGTGCATTCTTTGACCAGATGAATGCTAAGGCAGCTGGCAACACCCGTGAGTCAGCACGACTGAAGGCTCGTATCATGAATGAGATAGACAAGGCGCTGAAACAGTATCAGTTTGTAGAAAAGGCTAACGACATGCTACGTGCCGACCTCGAAAAGATAGGTATCACTACCGAAACATACGAGCAGTTTGCTGAGCGAATGCGCAAGGGCATAAACGTGCAGCCTGACATAGAACTGGCTGACGGCAATAAGATAAGCAGTTCGGAGGCCTATCGCCGTATGGGTACAGCATTCGTCAAGAGGGGTGCTGCCAACTACCGTTACAACATGCGTAGCGAGCAGGATGCCGCACGATGGCTGCAAGACTTTACGAAATCAGAGAGTGGTGGACTGGAACAATGGGCGCAGGCTTTCCCTGAGATAGTAAAGTGGATAGACATCATAAAGAAAAAGGAAAGCGGCGAGACGCTGGGCGAGGCAGAGGTGAACGCACTGAAAAACGCGATGCCACAGATAAGAATGCTCTACAAAGACATGATGACGCATTCTAACCGCATAGACGAAGCGATAAAGAAAGCCTACGACCAAGAAAAGGCAGACCAGAGCGCACGCTTCCGCGCTGAAGGTTTTACCGATAAGGAAAAGGGTATAGACGAGTATCTTTCTAATCGTGCCGCACAACAGGAAACGGGCATCACGGCAACCTTCTGGCAACAGCAGGGACTTGGCAGTATAGCCACCGACCCCGAGATACTACAGATACAAAACCGTATATACTGGCGTAATCTGGAGGTAGAGGACGCAAAGACGCGACTGGAGGCTATGAAGGCTATACAGGACGAAGAAATAGCCAAACTGAGAGAAAACCATGCCACAAAGGAAGAGATATTGGCACTGGAAGACCAGCACCGACAGGAGAGAGCAGGTCTCGACCAGTTGCTGCTTGACAGACAAAGGGCACTGACCGAACAGACAACCCTGCTCACCACCACCACTATGCAGGAAACAAAAAAGCGCGTACAGGTGGTGCAGAATCTTGTCAAGCCTTTCTCTGATGCTGCCGGCAATATCGGCAAGAAGTTTGGTGAGATGATAGCGGGTGCCGAGGAGCAGTCTATGACATGGGATGAAATCTGGAAGAATATGGCTCTTGCCGTAGCCGAAAGTATGCTCACCATGATGGGACAGTATGCTGCCAACGCCATAGCCAAAGCCTCTATGAACAAGGCTGAGGAAGCCGAAGAAGCGAGCCATGCCACAGTAATGGCAACAATGGGTGTGAGTGAAGGTGCTTCTAAGACTATAGGCACACTCGGTTGGTGGGGTATCGCACTGATACCTGTTATCACAGCATTGCTCATGGGACTGCTGCAAGGAGCTCTGTCATCAAGAGGCAATTCAAGCAGTGGCGCATCAAACACCGCCAAGAAAGCAAAGCTCGTGAGTGGTATGCTGACATACGACGAGGGTAACGTAGGCTCATACGTAGGTACTGACGGTAGGATATATCGTGCCACTGCAACCTCGGCACCAGACACGGGACTGGTGACACAGCCGATAGCAACCACGGTGCAAGGCAACCCTGCACTGGTGGCAGAGAAAGGTCCCGAGATAGTGATAGGCAGACTTGCCACCCGTCGCATAATGATGGACGAGCCAGGGCTGATACGCCACCTTGCCCAGTATGACAAGAACCACGCACCGATGCCTTACCGTACATTTGATGACGGCAACGTGGGCGACTATGAGAACGGGAACGGGAACGTTAACGGGAACTGGAACGGGAACGCTAATGGAAACAATAATGCCCGACTCACTGCCGCACTGGAGCAGAACACCATAATGATGCAGGCGATGATGCAACAACTGAAGAAGCCTGTGCACATCAATATGTATGGTAGCGACGGACTGCACACCCAACTCAAACAGGCAGACAAAGTGATGTCAAGATATGACAGGTAAAATCGCCGTTGTCCGTAAGGATAAGGCGGTTCTGCCTACCTTTGTAACAGATAAAACAAAAAACAACCAAACCAAATAAAGCAATGGGTAACAGAAAGAAGGGGGCACAGCACCCCAACGTGGTAAGGGTTCACGGCGCCGACGCGCTCCGCCGAGTGACCAGCCAACTCCAGAAGCAGGGTTTTATGCCTGCACCGATGCCTAATGACTTTGGACGCACCAACGGCAAAGCGCCACAGGTGGGTCCGTCATGGGAGGATTACGTTCACGCACAGTTATGCACCGGTGCGAGCAAGGGAATGTCGTTTCCGTCGCTGTATCTGTCGTCAGGAGTGGAAGTGCCTGAGCCAAACAAGGGCACACCAGGACTGGGATGGATGTCGTGGGGACAGGACAACCGAAACCCTAACACGGTATCACAACTTACAGAGGCAAGTCCGTACACAGCAAGTGCGCACAGGTTCAACACCGACCTATGTGCTGGCAAAGGACCACAGCCCATGTATGCCTATGTGCAGTATGTGGGAGGCAATATCACAGAAAAGAAGATTGCCTTCAAGAATGCTGGTGTGCTGATTAAGGGTTGGTTGCGCGACTTAAAACGCGAGCTCTACAATGCCCAGCAGCAAGAGGGGTATGAGGCAGAAACGGGAACGATAACGGGAACGCTAACGGGAACTGGAACAGACACATCGTTGGCGGAAGACCTGAAACAGCAGATAGAGGCATTGGAAAACGATTATAAGGTATGGAAAGACACCCGCGATTTCCTCTATGGTGAAGAAGGTACTCAAGATAGAGGCTTTATGAGTCGTAACAACCTCTTCCTCACTAACCTCGCGCTGTGTCAGGACTTGCAGCAAAACTATCACTGCTTCCCTGAGATAACACTAAACAAACGTCAGCTTGACAAGAACGGCAATAATGTGCCTACACGAATGTGGACCCCACGTATAACAGGCATACGCTATTGCTCGGCACACATCTGCCGCTTGGAGCGACGTGACAAGAACGGACGTATCAACTATGTGTATATAAGCAACCGTTGGCTCGATCAGCAGAACAGCCAGGTTATAAGTGCGGAAGACTTCGAGATAAATGCAATGCCGGCACTTGACCCGCAGGCACCTGCTGCTGACCTTGAGAGAATAGTACGTGAAACACGTAAGGCTGATGGCAGCATACGTCGCAGACCGACACGTTTCATTCTGCCAGTGCGCTACCCTACCCCTGGCAGACCATATTATTCAGTGCCTGCTAACCAAAGCATATATTCAGGCGATATATACGAATACCTGATGACGATGATTTCGGACCGCAACAAGCGACGCAAGAACTCTAATGTCATAGGCAGGATTATATACCTGAACCAGGAGTATATGGAAAGGCTGTACTTCCAGAAGAAAGCCGACTCAAAGGAAGAGAAGATGAAAGTGTTCACTGAACTGCGCAAACAGATAAACAACTTCCTGAACGACCGTGACAATACGGGCAAGCCACTGGTAGCATACACTTTCCTCGGCAACGACGGCAAGACCTATGAGTCATGGAAGATAGTAGAGATAGAGGCTAACGACAAGAAGAGCGTAGAAGCCAACCAAAAGGAACTGGCAGAGGTATCGAGCATAGTGTTCTTTGCCTTTGGACTTGACAGCCGACTGGTGGGCAACACCCCTGGCGATGTGTCATCAAGCGGCGGTACAGACCTGAGAGAGCGCTACCTGCTGAAACAGGTGCAGATGACGCCTATGCAACAGCTTTTGCTCTCCCCTCTGTATGTAATAAAAGACTTTAACAGGCTTGATCCGCATCTTGAGTGGGAGATACCTCGCGAGGTGCTGACAACGCTCGACAACAGTAAGACGGGTATCGTCAAGGCGGAACAGGAGTAGTTTATGGTTTTACAGTTTATAGTTTACGGATATGATTATTACAACATTAGAGGAATTAACACTCGCAGCGCCAGCACATGCGCTTGACACAATAGACCACATGACAGGGTTCATAGACAACTCTGAGCATGAGTTCCTGCAGCCATACCTCGGCACATCTCTGTATGAGGCACTATGCAAGTGGTATGCCGACAACAAGGAAAGCGGCATAAACCTCACGGACGACATTACGGCAGAGGATATGTCGTACTACAACCGCCTGCTATTGAAAGCGCAAAGGTGTGTAGCGTTTGATGCCCTCGGACGAGGTGCAGGTATGCAGACAGTATCAGTGAACAATGCCGGCATAAACCAGATGTCAACCGATGACTATAAACCTGCCGATGACAAGACGGTTGCTGCATACAGAGAGACGTGCTATAAAGAGGCTCACGCTGCCGTCAATGGACTGTTGCAGTTGCTGGAGCAGTGGTGTAAGGAGGTTAACAGGGACGGGAACGAAAACGAAGACGAAAACGAAGACAAAAACGAAGACAAAAACGAAAACAAAAACGAAAACAAGAACGGCACCGACCAGGAACTTCAAGAGATAGTAGAGAAATGGAAACAGAGCCGTTACTACTATGAGGTAGCAAGAATACTGATACCTTCAGCAGAGGTGATGCAGCGTTTCCTGAATATCTACGACAACCGCGAAAAGTATATACAGATGCTGCCCGACCTGCACTTCATACAGGAGGAAATCATAGAGCCTGCGGTAAGCAAGAAGGTAGTGGGCTACCTGATAGATTACGCTACCAATGGCAGTCTGCCGACCATAGACACAGACGCTGAGCGTGCCGCCGCAAGAAAAGTGATAGGTGACGGTGCTACCGAGAAACAGATAGACGACCTGCTGTCGCTCTACGTTCCGACCGACACCGAAAGCGCGGAAGAAGTGGATAACATAACACAGCGAATGCGCAAGGTTGTGGTGGCATATCTGGTAGGACGTACATCGGTACTGAAATACAGCAAAGAGCAGAAGATACAGGCACACGACGATGCCGTGCGAATGTTGGAAACCACGATGAGTATAATACGTGAAAACCAGACAGCATTCCCTCTGTCGGTTATTGCCAGCAGTCCGCTATACACCGTACCCGAAGCGTTCGTCGCTCCGCCACCAGAAAAGAAATGTCAATGCGAAAACCAGCAGCAGATAGATGCCTACCAAAAAGGTGATGCTGCCTGTTGGACTCCCCCATTATTCTAACCCCCCACAACACAAACACAAAACAATGAACCAAATTCTCAGTGAAGTCTGGCCCTTCATCCTTACAGCAGGGTTGTCGGTGCTTATCTCCTACGTCGGAGGCATCCAGAAGATGCAAGTAAAAATGGCTGTGCTTGAACAGGAAGTGAACAACCTGCGCAAACGCACTGACAAACACTCGGAAACTACTGACAATATTCTTGAAGCGATAAACGACGTCAAGAGTAATGTCAGCAAACAACTTACCGATATATCACTCGACCTGACGAGAATCCGTACGACACTCTCTATCATGGATAAAATCAAGGATATGGACGCCCATCAAATAAAGTAGATTATGGCACAGACATCTTTTTTGCAGAATATCAAGAGCCGATGGCAGAACGCTATGCCTAAATTCTTTCGCTGTGTGTTCTATGTGTCGTCTCTCGTCAGTGGCACGGCACTGGCAGTGAACACAGCCTTGCAGGCGGCTGGGGTATCGCCTCACGACTGGTGGAACGACCTCATGCCTTACCTCATAGGATTTCCTGCAGGCATAGCATTCGCGGCTAAGTTCACACAGCAATACAACGGCGAACCGATAAAGAAGGAGGACGAGAAGAATGTATAGACTTGATAACCTGTTGGAGCAGTGGGCTATGGCATACAAGCCCCTGAGCCACAAGCCAAAGAAAGAAGATAAGCATAAGGCTTTTTACCGTATATCAATGATAGACGGTAACAGCGAGTTTATTCGTAATGCTAATTCGTGTGCTTCACCTGCCATGAGTTATATTGCGCACATCGACGCTAAGGTAGCCGACCAGAATATGTCTATTATCAATTACTCGCACATAATATTTATCATGGTGAAACAGGCTAATGCGGAATTAGCCAAAAACCTCGCCACCGATGAAGACAGAGCGGCAGAGGCAAGGTTTGAGGCAGACGGCATAGTGCAAGACCTACTGGCGTACTTGTCAGTATTCAAAGCAATAGCCAGTGGTAAGTCGCTCTCCCAGGAAATGCAGCAGGTGATGACAGCCGTCAGTGAGACACCCGATGCTCCTGAAGCAGGATGGACCATACAGGACGGACGCATAACAATGACAAAAGAGATGCGTGAGGCAATGAGAGGACTGCAACTCGAACAAGCCAACTGGAACACCTTGCCGACCAAACTAAACGGCTGGCAGGTGTGCGGACTGACAATAGAACAGGTGCAACCCCGCAGGATGTGCGTGGTGCCAAGCCAATACACCGAATAAAAGATTAAGCTCAAATAATGATTGATTTTTGTTAATAACTGAAGGTAACCACCAGTGATGGCCGTTACCTTTTTTAACTTTATTAAGTGCTTGCCGTTTGTAGGGTTTTCGTTACTTTTGTGGCGATTAACTATAATAACTACAGACATGCCAAACATTTATTTGAAGGTGCCAACCTATGTGGCACAATTTTACAGGGGGCGTAACCCCAAGAGTACGCTGACAGAATTTGACCCAGTAGATTTCCTGCCCACCTCCTACGAGTACATGCTGATGCAATCGACATTGGTGATAACTGAAGGAATGACCGCGCACTGGCCTGCGTGCTTCTCGCAGAGAGAGTGGAAGAATATGTTGCAGGGCAGACCTGCACAAGGCGGGAAAAAGATACTGTTCAGAGACGAAAACGAATGGCTGAGTACACGAGAGGTATGTGCACTGATAGGCGACACTACCAACAACAAGACGGACGGATTCGACTACCTCTGTATAGCCTGCCCTAAACAGGCAATCATAGGGCAACAGGTGGCAAAGGTGAACTCAACATATTCACTCACGAGGATAGTGGCGAATCAGTTGACAACGATACTACGCTCCGAGTTTATCAGGGTGCTGCTTGACTGGATAAGACAAGAGAGATTCTACTGCAACCAGAAGGGCATACAACGCTCCACGGTGCTGATGATAGACCACTTCTTTTACCACTACGGAATACTTGTCGGCGTTAACGGAAAAGACATTGACTCAATGCGCAGAATGGCGGTAAGGTGGCTGGAAGAAGCACTTACCCTACCTAACGATAGGGTAGATTGGGAAGATGAAGAAGCCCAATACATATATAATAAAGAACAAACAGAACAGGATATTCCGTTATCAACGATGTTAAAAGAATTAAAAGAGCAAGTTAAAGAATAATAAAATAATTAAGAAATTAACTTATTTTAAGTCATAGCTTATTTTTTTGCATTTTACAACCATAAAAATATAGAGAAAATGAAAGAAAATTGCAATGAATTGATAATGGAAGAGGTAATCAGGATAGACCTCTTTCGTAGCAACGAATGTCAGTTGCCTATGCCTGTGAATGTGCCAAACATTACCCAAATGAGTGGTGTAGCACTTCCTACCCCGATACTGACTATCAACTACTCGGGAGAAGATAATGCACAGGGCGTCATAGAACAGCCTCCTACATTAAAGGTGAGTGAAAAGTATCAGGCTGCCGGTCATATATATCAACATGACCTGCAAGCCGCAATAACCGACGGGCAGAGAGAAGTAAAGGAAAGCGTGACATCGCTGGGTGGCGATGATGCCTACATGGTACTGACTACTGTTGACGGTACAAGATTTCTGTGCTACACCCTGCCCAACACTACGCAGATTGTTGTAGAGGAGCAACTATCCAACCAGCGTGCCGCGACACTCAAGGCTTCCATGAAATCCGCATCAGGAATAATACTACTGACAGACTGAGCCATACAGAGAGAAGTAATATATATATAGTATAGGATTACGTGGTTGCGTAATCCTATATTTTTGCCCTAAAATTAAGAAAAACCGCTTTTTCGTGTTCAAATAAGGTAATTTGTTGTCAATACTTTTGCAAATAGAAAATTTTTCCAAAATCGCACAAATCGCAAAAGTAACTGAAACAATGAACGGACTTTTTGAACTGCTGACTAATAAGGCTTGGATGGTATCTCCTGAATACCTCCAATCTATCCGCTACATGATACAGCGCAATCTCACTGATCACGTTGCACTGCAAACTCCCGACAAGGTAATGGGTTACCCAGTATCTGTTGACGGTACACGCATACTACATGATAATGGTATGTATCATAAGGTACAGGAGCCGTTTATCAACCTCGAGATTATCAACGGACCTGTTACACGTAACGGCGACGCATGTTCTTTCGGTTCGGTTCATCATCGCGATATGATGATGAGAGCAGCCGACTCTCCTTACTGCGTGGGTCACATCTTCAAAATCAATACACCTGGTGGCAGCGCATGGGCGAAGAATGATTACCAGCAGGCTATCGACTATGCCCACTCTAAAGGTCAGAAGGTGTATGCCTTTATTGACGGCATGTGCTGTTCTGCAGGTATGTACCTCGCTGCTATGTGTGACGGACGTTACTACATGAACCCTAACGACCAGATAGGTTGCATAGGTGTACTGGCAGCATTTTTCACTCTCGCAGACGGAGAGAAGAATAAGTACACCAACGAGACGTACCATGAGATTTACGATCCTGAGTCATTCGACAAGAACCGAACCTGGCGCGATATAGCCAATGACGGCGACACCAAGAAGTATGTAGAGGAACTGGCTGAGCTCGGCGTAGAGTTCCGTGACTATGTTAAGAAAGCCTGCCCTAATGCTAAGGACGAGCATCTGCACGGCAAGGTGTTCAAGGCTGAGGAAGTCAAGGGCATACTGATGGACGAGCAGAAGAACCTCGCGGAGGTAATAGCCCTGTTCGACAAGGACGCCAAGGCTGTTGCAAAGCGCACATCAACCGTTGACCCTATGGAGGTTGCCAAGGCACTCGCAAAGGGTGGTGTAGAAATGACTGCACGCATTTTACCTAATTATAAACAAGTAAATATTTTCGACATGAAAGAAAAATTCCCAGAACTTTTTGCAGCCCTCGCAGTCGAGGAGATGCAGATGACGGAGGAAGGAGCATTCATGAACATGGATTTGCTCGCTACTCTGAATGCCGCTATCGTGGCTAAGAACAAGGAGGCTGCCGATGCTAATGCACTGGTAGAAAACCTCACAACCGAGAAGGCTAACCTTGAGCAGCAGTTGGCTGACAAGACTGCCGAGATTGACACTCTGAAAGCTGACCACGAGAAGGCTGTTGCCGACCTCAAGGCTGAGCACGCCTCTGCCATCGAGGAGAAGGACAACGCTATCTCTGCCCTTGAACAGGAGAAGGCTGACCTCCAGTCTGACATCGATGGCAAGCAGAGCCAGATTGACGCTCTCACCACTGAGAATGCAAAGGCTAAGACCAACCTCGAAACGGCTAACAACACCATTGCTGAGCGCGACCAGCAGATTGCCGACCTCCAGGCTCAGGTTACTGAGTTGCAGAACGAGGGCGGCGAAGGCGGCGAGGGTGGCAGTCCTGCTACCAACGGCGGTAGTGCACAGTCAGAGGTTGCGGTAGCCAAGTACGTCTATGACAGCAATCTCTCTTACGACGAGAACATGCGTCTGAAGGCTGAGTTCGAGAAGGCTAACAAGTAGTCCTCTCCTACCCTACACAGATTATTCTATCTTTCTTTATTAACAACAACACAAACACAAATTCTTTTTCGTTATGGCAAAATTTATTGGCATTGATGCTTTGAAGGTCGTTGCTGAGCGCCTTCAGCCAAACATCATCATGGGTCCTGCGTACTACAACGCAGAGGAACTCAAGAAGTTCGGTATCAAGGTTATCACTGGCGTCCAGTTCAAGGACACAGCGATGGTTCTTAACCGTAAGGGTGCTACCTCACGCCGTAAGGTTGTAGGTCAGACCCTCAACAGCAATCTCGGCTATCTTGCTGAGCGCACCATGGTTGCCCGTATTGTGTGGAACAAGTTTACCCACAATGAGGACGAGTTTCAGGAGGTTCCTGTACAGATTCAGGGCAGCGCCGCTTTCCACTATCCTCTCACCGAGGAGATTATCAACCAGGTAGGTATCGAGTTCAACGACGATGTTTATCCTAACATCTTCGGTGGCGACGAGAGCCTGGCAGAGACCAAGCCTGAACTCGCATTCTTCGACGGCTTCAATGCCCTTCTCGCTAAGGACATCGCTGCTGGTGAGGTAGCAGAGGGCAAGGGCAACCTTATCCCTATGAACGCTCTTGCTGCACCTACTAAGGAGGGTGACAGCGCAGCTTGGGACGAGTTCGTCAAGTGGTACGACAAGTGGCACCCAGGTCTGAAGCGCCAGAACGCAGTTGTCATCATGCCTCTGGCACAAGGCCACTACATCATGGACGCTTACGAGCAGAAGCACCGCTCTCGTGCTCAGGTTATCCTGCAGGACGACGGTACATTCAAAGTTCGCGAGTACCCAAAGCTCACCTTCGTTCCTTCTGACGACTTTGGCATCGGCACACGTATCATCGCTACTACCGTGGGCAACCTTGAGTTCGGCGTGAACTCTGAGGACGATTCTTCTTACGTAGGTGTCAAGCATGGCACTGACAACGACCAAAAGGACATCGTGTTCCAGGTACAGGGCATCTTCGGTTGCCGCATCCTTCGTGTCAACGCTGCTAACTTCGTTACCAACGGTGGCACCATAACCGCTACCTACTTCTCTGGCGACTACCAGAAGGACAGCTTCACAGTCGCTTCTAACGACGAGACCATGGGTACAGTGGCAATAAGTCCAGCCGCTACCGACGGCGAGTATGCTGCAGGTACTACCCTCACTCTCACTGCTACTCCTAAGACGGGCTACACGTTCGTTAAGTGGACTGGCGCTACCAACGCTACTACTGCTACTGCAAGTGTAGTGAAGAAGTCAGGTCCAGAGGCTGCAATCGCAATCTTCGAGGCTGAGTAGTTTTCTCTCAACAGGAAAAGGGAATTTCTTGCATTTTCCCTTTTCCTTTGATACAACCACAACAAAGTAATAATAATTAAAAGGAATAAGATTATGGCTGAAACACAGAATTGCCCTTCGTTGATCAACTATAAGGCTGGTGACGAGTGTCTTGAGAACCTTGCTGGTCTCGGCGAGGTGGCTTACATCGGACAGAAGAGCGACCTTGAGACACCTATGGTAGCAACTGGCAACGTATATTCTATGCCTGTCTTCAAGTCAGGCAAGGGTCTGAAGAAGTTTGACCTCAAGGAAGAGTCTCAGAAGATTGCCTCTGAGAGCCAGGGTAAGCGTAAGGGCTTCAACCAGACTGCTACCCTCGTATTCGACGCGGTTAACCGTAAGACCGCAGTCATTGCTCGCGCACTCAACAATCTGGGCGACCTCTTCATCATCTTCCCTGATGGTGACGACAACCAGATTATGTACGACCCAAACAAGAAGCTGCACGCCGACCAGGGCGGTATCACTACCGACACTGGCGATGCTCCTGACAGCGACCGCGTAACAACGGCTAACCTCATCTTGGGTCCAGTTAAGTACGCTAACAACTACGTAGATTTCACGGATTCTGAGACAGTGAAGTCTTGGGACGATCTCGTAGTCGAGGACGAATAAGAGCGAAGACCTTTTTCTTGCTGTCTGAACATTATAGTAGTCAGAGCCTCGCGGGTGAAAGCCTGCGAGGTTTATTTTTTTGTCCTCACGGAAACGGGGTGAGGTAGTAACTTTGCATCAGTAAAACTTAAACAACAAGAAAAAGGATAAAGCATGAAACAGAAGGATTACAAGGCTATGACTGCCGAGGAGCAGTTGCAGTATGTAGTAGAGTTGCAGGACTGGGAGGTTAACCACCTGTCACGTATCAAGAGTCTGCGTAGCGGCGAGTGGACCAAGGGCGACACTGAGGCTATGCAGAAAGTTATGACGCTTATCAGTGCCTTTGCACCGTTGCGCGACTTTGCCGAGGACGCACTGCGCTACGGTGACTATGCACAGAGGGTGTATCGTCTGGATTTCTGTTTCTCTTATATTAAGGAGGAACTTGCCAAGGGTGTCACGGTGGCTGATGCCAATGGCAATATATATGCTTATGCTCCGCAGATGAAGCAGCAGTACCGCCGTCGCGGACGTCCTACCAAGGAGGAGGAGGTGCAGCAGGCTCAGGAACAACAGGCGATGGACGTCGCCACTCGTCACCAGCAGGCAGTGGCATCGTTTCTGGGTGTGCAAATAGTCACCGCCCAGCAGTTGCGTGAAAAGAATAATGACGAACTGGCTCAGGAGCGCGAGCAGAAAAAGGCGAAAGAGGAAGCGGCTAACCCGAGCCTCTTTGGGAACGGGAACGAAACCACGTACGTTGACGTTAACGCTAACGGGAACGAGCACCAACTGGAGCTCAAGGATGGGGATGTTAAAGCCAATGCTAACGGGAACGAAAAGCCTTCGTTTGCTCCTACGGTAGAGGGATTGTCACAGACACGTCTTCACCTCGACCAGTTGCGCTTCCTGCTCTCGCCTGCCTTGCAAGAGAGAGTAGATAGTGTAAGAGATTTGCGTACCAAGGCGAGCACCAATGCCGAGACCGCCAAGAGGATGGCTGAGCGTGGCGAAGCCCCTGCCGATGTAGAGCCGTTTGCACGTGCGGCAGCAGAGGCTACCGAGGCTTATGAGCAGATATATGCCGACGTTGATACTGAACTCGCCACCATTTACTATCGTATCAAGAATGACGGCGACTACCGCGAGCGTTTCGACCGCCGATATAAGGTTGCCGACTTCTCTGCCATACTCAAGCAACTCAAGCCTTACTACGAGAAGGTGCAGAGCCCTGAGTTTGACAAGAGAATGCAGGCACTGATAGAGCAGGAGAGCCCCGAGTATGTGGCTCGCATGAAACGTGAGGCAGAGAAAAAGGAGGAGGTAGAGGGCATACTGCGCTACCTCAAGCGTAAGGATAAGGATGCAACCGACAAGCGTCTGGCTGGCGCTCGTGAGAAGTGGGCAAGGCTGGTAGAACTGATAGGCCAGGAAGAGGCTGACGATTACGCTCCGCTCATGGCCTACATTGAGGAAGAAAACCGTAAATACCGCGAGGCTAAGGCAGCACGTCAGGCTGAGAAGGAGGTTGCTAAGAAGGCTGCCAAGAAATCAAAGAAACAAGAAAGCAAGAAAACAAACAAGCAATAAATCTATATACCGAGAGAGATGCCCACGAAGCAACCTACCGTTAGTTTTCAGCATATTCGTTCGCTTACCGAGCAGTGGTCGTGGACTGACCCCGCCACGGGTGTGAGGGTTACGGGCTTCAATGTGCCGGTTGCCGCGCGACCCTCTGCCCGCCAGGTGCCATACTTCGTGCGTTATGTCACGGGTAGCGGCCACCTGGAGCAGGGCGAGGTTATCACTCTCAAAGTTGACCTCCGCAGGCATCAGCGCAAGGTGCTGTTTCCTGCCAGTGGTGAGATACGCATTATTCGCGACTATCTCATAATACAGATTAACGGCATAAGAGTCATAACCAACTAACCTATACCGATGAGCCAACCAAGTCAGAAGTACGTAGAAAAGGTGGTGCGCTGGTCATACGGCGGCGTTGCCCTCGACAAGATGAACATGAACCCCGAGCAGAAGTTCCGTGCACAGTTGTGTGTGGAATGTTACCGCTTGTTTGTGGAAGACACGGCGATACCTATCCGTACGCTGGTCAAGAATGTGGCGGCACGCGACTACTCTCTGCTCATGAGAAATGCCGAGATGGGTATGGAGGAGGCGCAGCAGATAGTTTCGGCACTCGGCATACGTCGCCACCCCGACACGGGTGCTATCCTTCCACGCTCTGAGACTGCCATAGCCAACGACATCTGGGTTATCAACCAACTCATAGCACAACTCAATCTCTCAAAGAAGCATATCCACCGCCTCATGGTGGAGGACGACATCGACTGGCTGCGCGACTACGGCAGACAGACGGGCACATGGCAGGCTGTGAACAAGGCTGCCGACAAGATGATGAAACTCAACAACGACTTCAAGGACGATGACGACCCACAGGAGCAGATGCCTGATACCGACATCAACATTACTGGTGATGTTAGCGTGGTGAAGCAAGGACGCTCCACTCTCAGCGACGAAGAGAAAGAGCGCCTGCGCCGCAAATACGGACTTACCGAGAAGGAGTATGCTCAGGAACTCGAGGAAATCAACGGCGTATGGCAGGCACCTGACCCTGACGAGCCCGAGAAAGACATCTACGAGGCTATGGAAAAGAAGGTGCAGTAACCCCTAACTATTAAACAGAAACAGCATGTCACACAGAAAGCAGTTCGATGAATATGACGACTGGACCAGCGCCCCCACTGGCGACGATATACAGCCCGAGCAGGAGGTTGCTAAAGTCAGTCTTGAGGACTTCGTGATAAGAGAGAAGGCAATGGCGTTTCTCGACAGTTACACCCCCTGCCCTGACGGCATGGAATATACTGAGGGCGTAGAGACATTCAACGATGCACAGCTTCGCCAACTCTTCAAGGCTTACGTCTGCGGACTGGGCGACCCTCTGTCTCTCTATATCGACGAACTCAAGGCGGCAGGCTTCCTTATGAAGATACATGCCGTGACAGGCAAACCCACTATCTTTGCTATCAGGAGATAGGGAATGAAGAATGAGGATTACCCTTGAACCTTTGAACTCTTAAACTCTCAACTGTCTCTAAACTCTAAACTATAAACTCTAAACTATCATGCCCCGCGACGTATATCTAAACCCTGTGCAGCAACGGCTGTTCTATGCTGCTGCAAGACACGTGAGACTGCTGGCTGCCCGCCGTTTCGGCAAGACCGACGGCGGCATCGGTCCGCGTATATGGGCTACGGCACGGAGTATGCCACAGGGTGCTGGCGCATTCCTCGGTGCATCGAGGAAGCAGTTGTTTCAGCGCACCGTGCCTGGTGTGATAGCAGCAATAGAGCGTTTCTACGGACTGAAGGAGGGCGTGCACTTCGGTTGGGGCAGACCGCCCAAGACAGTGCCTAAGTGCATCATCCGTCCTAAGTCGTATGACAATGCCATGTGGTTTGCCAACGGTCACATCATTCACACCGCCTCGCTCGCCACTATGGGTTCGGTAAACGGCATGACGCTTAACGAGATATTCGGCGACGAGTGTAAGTTCATGCCCAAGAAGAAGATTGACGAGGAGGTGATGCCCGCCCTCTCAGGTATAGTGCACCCACTGGGCGACCCTCGCTTCTCTGATTCCAACCCCTACTATAAGAGCACCTTCTTCTGTTCCGATGCCTCGCTCACCTCTCGCGGCAACTGGCTCGCCAAGGAGGAAGACATGCTCGACGTGGTGATAGACGGTGGACCTATGGAGGGCAAGACCTACCGCGAGGTGCAACAGGAACTGGACCGCTACGCCGACCGTGTGATGTACTACAACGAACTCCTGCGCTCTGCCAAGCAGTCAGGACACAGGGTGCAGGTGGTATCGGCTGAGGAAAAGGCTCTCTACCGCGCCATAGCCAAGAAGGTGAGGGCGAGAGAGGGGCAGTACCGCATAGTGCCGCCAGGCTACAAGGATATGAAGGCTATCTGCGAGTATCTGGTGAACTATAAGGTTATCAGTGCCGACGATGCCGAACTGCTCTGCGACGTGGACTACCTCATTACCCACGAGGAGCAGATAGAGATGATGGCTATAAGAAACTCCAAGAAGTATCAGAAGCACATCAACGACCTGCGCTGTGCGGCATTCTACTTTGTGCGTGCCTCTTCGCTCGACAATATCGACATACTGGGCGAGAGCTACATACGCCAGATGAAACTATCCTTGCCGCCACTCACCTTTGCCATAAGCATCCTGAACCTCAAGCCCAAGCGTAGCGGCGAGGGCTTCTACTGCAACTTCGATGCCGACATACACACCTACATAGACGAGGGCAACTCGGCACCCATAGAAGACAGCATGAAGGTGAAGCGCGGCAAGCAGATAGTGGGCGGCACGGCATACGACACCGAGTATGAGACGCCCGACTTCGACTACCTCTCCGACATCAAGGACTGCTCCATGGACGGCGACCTCGACCCTCACCTACCCTTGGAGATAGCCTTAGACTACAACAACCTCATCAACTGGGTAGTCGTGGGACAGCTTTATAAGCGCAACGGCAGAGACACACTGAACATTATCAACTCACTGTTCGTAAAGAACGGACAGATGATACAAGACCTCATACGCAACTTCGACCGCTACTATGCCCCTCACAAGCGCCGTAACAAACATATCAACTACTATTACAGCAACACCGCCAAGTTCCGACTGCACGGCATATCCATGGACGACATCAAGGACACCGTAATCAAGGAACTGCGCCGATACGGCTGGGAGGTGAACCCCATAGACGAGGGTCCTGCACCAGAGCACGAACAGAAATACAAGACCATCAACAGCGCCCTTGCAGGCATGGAGTACCCCGCCATAGCCATGAACGCCCAAAACAACGAGAGCCTGATTGCCGCCGTAGAGCAGTGCGGCGTAACGATAGGCTACAAGGGTTTCCGCAAGGATAAGTCAGGCGAAAAACTCTCCGTAGATGCCGAGGACGCAACACCAGAGGAACTGCGCACCGACGGCACCGACGCCCTCGACGAGCTCTACTGGGGCGTGCGCCACTTCCGTAACTCAATGGGCTTCCTTGTTATGCCGAACGGTTAGTTGAGAGTTGAGTAAAGACAACCAAGACAACAAGTAAAATATAAAGAACTATGGCAGAACAGAAACATTTAGGCAGAATCAAGTTACAGCCAGGGCAGTCGCTTTTCTGTCTTGACATGAAGACGGGCAACATCACTAACATGGGCAGACCCCGACGTGTTGACGTGCAAGAGGGATGCGTATATCGCACGGCGCTCAATCGCATATCGTTCGTGAAGAAACTCGTGCGGCAGGGCATCATCAAGGTTATGCCACAAGAACCGCAGAGGTAACTATCATTCTTCATTTTTCACTCTTCATTCTTCATTAAAAGATATGACCATCGAATACGAAGAAATAAAAGACACTATGAGCAAGAAGAAACAGAAACTTGAGCAGTTGCGTGAAGCATACCACGCAGCGTGCAACGCCTATCGTGACGAACTTATCAGGCAGTGGGAACTCTCTCCCTGCTATGGCTACTGGAACAGCGACACGCCAGGCACCATATACCACTATGGCGACACCCACAACCTCACCATGGAGGATATAATATATATAGTAGATAACGGAATAAAGGAAAACGAGGTGATACGCTGGGAGGACTACACGCTCTCCGCCCACGAGTTCGGTTTCCACCTGCCCAGCCTCCGCTCTTGGCATCAAGGCTGCCCCGTAGCCCCACAGAGCACCTTCGACCGCCTCGCCAAGATGAAAGCCGTCCTCGCCGCCGCCATCAAGGAAGAGCACGACCGCATAGAGGGGGATATAGACTGAGGAAATGAAGAGTGAAGAATATTACCCTACATAAGTTTTCCTCTCCCGTGATATTGGGCAGGTATAGCCCCTCACAGAATGGTATAGTGGTGTCGCCTCACGGCATCGCCCTCTGTCTTGCAGGGGGGGGACAAGGACACGACACAGACAAACCCAAGATACTGATAGAATATGATGACATTTAACTTCATAGGTTGGACGCGCCACGGCAGTGGCAAAGGCGATGTGTCGCGCTATCACCTGCGCCGTTACTGCAACAGCATCACATCCTTTGCGGGGGGGGGTATAGGTAAAGACTCATACACGGGGATGTATAACACTACGCCCTATGTGCTGATAGAATATGGAATATAAAATAACCAACATAAGTCTGCCTAAGCCAGTTGGGGGGGGGTATTTATTGCCCGTAAACACTGCAATGGGAGGGGTATGCTGCACGCTGAACACCCGCTACGAGGCAATGAGCGAGCCGTCAGACATACTCACCCTTGCCCACTATCCAAAGACGATTGTAATGATAGAGTATGAGTAAGACTTACCACATATTGCGCTATCCTCACGGATATTTCATGGGGGGGTAAAATGGTGCTGCGAGTGCGTCAGGCTACCGAACAGGGTTGGATAGAGTGCGAGAGCAAGGGTGTGTTCGATGCCGCCTATCCTGACAGTGTGTACCGACGGGCAAGGGTAAAGGAACGTGGCAGGGTGGCATCAGCACTCATGGCAGGCGAACCCTCACAATATGTATTTATAGAGATAGAACAATGAAAGACTGGACTGGCAACGGTAATAGCATATTCAAGACGCTCGGTGCGAGCAACCACACCGACAAGGAGAGGGAGGGCGATGACTTCTATGCCACCGATCCGAAGGCTATCGACATACTGCTGGACTACGAGGAGATGAGCCTGCCCCGCAGGGTGTGGGAGCCTTCGTGCGGCACGGGCTGTATGAGTGAGCGACTGAGGGAGAGGGGCTTTGAGGTGGTGAGCACCGACCTCATAGACCGAGGCTACGGCAAGGGCGGTGTAAACTTCTTCACGCAACAGCAGGTGCCCGAGGGAGTGGAGTGTATCATCACCAACCCACCCTATAAGTATGCTACGGAGTATGTGAAGCACTCGCTGAGCCTGTTGCCCGACGGCGGTTGGCTGTGCCTGTTTCTCAAGACCACCTTTGCCGAGGGTCAGCAGAGGTTTTTCGAGATATTCAATCCTACCCCGCCCATTTACGTTTTGCAGTGCGTAGAGAGGGTGCTGTGCGCCAAGAACGCCCTCTTTGCCGAGATGCAGGCGGCAGGCGGCTCGGCAGTGAGTTATGCCTGGTGGGTGTGGCGCAAGGGCTATAAGGACAGGACCACGCTCGACTGGATTAACCACCGACCTGTGACCCAACAACCTAAGCAACTGACATTGTGGTGATGTCCGTTGCTTTTTTTGTTTTATAGATACCTTTGAGGTGATAAAAGCAAGTTTTAACACCCCAAAAAGCAATAACATTATGCCAACACAACAGAACTACGTCAACGAAATGAACACCGACGGCGTGGATTACGACATTCACGACAAGCGCCTCGATATGCCGACAGACATGAGCGAGACGTTCACCCACGTCACGGTGTTCGACGAGCAGGGCAACCCAGGCAAAGCCGACAAGGATGCCTTTGGCGACATGATTAACACCTCGCCCCGCGTGGTGCAGCAGACAGCCACCTCAGTGAACATCGACCCTAACGTGCTCAACCTATGGGGCAGCGTAGGTGCGCTCAACATACTGCTCGCCACGGCACAGGAGGGCAGGATGAACGAATACATGATGCAGTTTACCGTAGGCAGTGCCGACTTCGCCCTCTCGCTGCCCTCCGACGTGCGCTGGGTAGAAGAGCCCACATGGGAGCAGGGCAGCACCTACCAGGTAAGTATAGTCAACAACCTCGCCATCTATGCAGGATGGGAAGAGGCATCCGCTAACCAAACCGAAGAAGAGGAGGAAACAACATGAGCCAGTTTCGCAGACGACTGATGATGCTCGCCGCCACTGCCAAGAAGATACTTGATGCGTGGTTCCGCTCAGAGGGATATTTCCGCTCGGAAGGGTGGTAATTAGAAATTAGGAATTAACCTCTCAACTCTAAACTCTCAACTAAAAAAGATATGGCCAAGAAAATTATCATCACAGGCACCGACCTGCTGCACTCCACCACCGACCCGTGGGGAGGAGTGAACGACACCCAAGAACCCATCACCGTGTATAACCAAAGCGTACCGCCAGGCTATGAGTGGGGCATGAACCGAGGCGAGGTAGAACGCTTCATAAAGGTAGAGTATGGCACTAAGGCAGGAGCCTTTCATGTAGATGCTGGGTATCTGTACGTTTTTGCTACGATAGCCGATAAAGAGGCGTGGATAGCCGAGCCTGACGACAAGTATGTGCTCGACAAGGTGAAACTGCCTGAAGGTGGTGACACCCCTTCTGACGCTCTCGCTATCTATAGCCTTGACAGCACACAATACTATGCCAAAGGTGCTGAGCGAGTAACCGTGAAGTTTAAGGTAAGGAACATAGTAGAGGGCGAACCCAGCCTTGACATAGCAGTGACCATGCTCAACTCGCAGGGCACGCCTATCTACTACCAGCGCCGTCCTACGCCTGACGACGAGGGTTTCTACACCATAGTGATAGAAGGACAGTATCTGAAGAACATACCTAACGCCTCAGAGCAGTTTACACTCAAGGTGGAGCGCACTGGCGAGGAGCGCATGGTGCAGCGCAGCGTCGGCATGTATTGCATAGACCTCGGACTGGAATTGTATAGCGGTTTCAATTTTGGTGTGCCGAATCCACAGAACATATCATACGTGCCAACCTTTACCCTGCCAACGGGTATGACCAACATCAAACTGGTGGTGGACGTATGGCAAAGTGCCACGAAGGTGTATCAGCACATCGAGACATCAAGCATCACTACCAACAACCGCGTGATAGTGCCGCTCAACTGGACCGATATGCCTTTCACTGGCATATTCACCGTTAAGGCTTACCTTGACATGGGTGGCGGACTGATACAGAGCAACCTCGTGGAGACTAACATAATGTGCATTATGGCAGGTGAGGAAGACTCTACATCGCTCGTGGCAATAGAGCCTATAGGCGAAGTGACACTGTATGACGACGTGACGCCACGCATAGCAGCATACCATAACGGCGAGGACTATGCCACAGTGAAGATAACGCTCAACGGAGGTAAGCCTACCACCCTCTCGCTGCCTGCCAACAGAGTATATACCGAATACTCGGCTGCCGTAGAGCAACAGCAGAACACCCTCATAGCACAGGTGCTCGACAGCGAGGGACAGCCTATCGCTGGTGCTGTGGAGGAGTTTACGGCTACGGGTGAGTTTGACTGGCAGACCATAGAGGGTTACGAACACAACCTGTCAGGTAAGGGACGCAGCAACGAGGAACTTCCTACGCCTGCCGACTGGGGCGGCATAACCACCTTTGAAGGCTTTTCGTGGACTGCATCAGGCTCGTGCTGGAAGAACGGCGCACTGCACATGACGGGCAAGTCAAAGGCTATACTGAATATGTTTCCTTTCTACTCTGAAACGGCATACAATGAACAGCGTCGTATAGGTGGTGGCATACTCGACAACGGACGTACCTTCCGCATACGTTTCAAGGTGAGCAACCTCAATGAGGCTAAGAAGCGCATCATAGAGTGCTTTGATGGAAGCGTGGGTTTCTTCTGCACAGCCGACACCCTATATGTGAAGATGGGTAACGGAGGCGAGATAACCACCGACCCTGAGACGGGCGAGCAGGCTACACAGAACAACCGTCGCTTTGCTGCCGACACCGAGATAGAACTGTGTATTACGGTGCAGCCATATTGGGATGAAAGTTACAACCTGACGAGACACATGGCTACCATGTATGTGAACGGACAGTTTGCCGGCGAGGCTATACTGAGCACCACCACTCTCTCGCAGGCTTCACAACTGCCTGTCACTCTCTATGCTGACGGATGCGACCTCGACGTGTACCAGATAACCTACTATGAGAAATGCCTTAACTCTTTCGAGGTGTTGCAGAACTACGTAATGGCTCTGCCCTCACTTAACGAGATGAAGGCTGAGTTTCAGAAGAACCAGTGCTACACTGGCAATGGCACCGTTAACTTCAACGAGACATTCAAATACTGCAAGCGCCTCTCTGCTCAGGTTGGCGACACAGTAGAGGGCACATGTAACATTATAGTCAATACCCACACCTTTGACCCCTCAGTGACCGATACCGATGTATATCCAGAGGGACAACAGGAATTGGAACTCTTCTTCTTCAAGAACGGCGAGGTTGACACCAGTCGTTCAGTGAAGTATGTGGGAGAGAATACGAAAGACCTGCGTGTGCGTATTCAGGGAACGTCAACGGCTATGGAGTACCGCAAGAATATGCGCTACGACTGCAAGGGCACGGTGAAGGTGTATCGTTGGAGCAAGGAACAGTATGAGGCAGGCGGTTCAAACAATCCAAGTGACGGCTGGTATTACGTGGAGGTTAAGAAGAAGCTGGCTATCTACGTGCGTGGCGACGAGACCACTGAGAACGCCTGCAAACTGCTTACCGTAAAGACCAACTACAACGAGAGCACCGCTACACGTAACCTGCCTATGGCTCGCTGGATAGATGATGCCATGCGCTTCCTCTCTACACGCACCGACGGCAGTGGCAACCTTATGTTTCCTGCCATGCTCACCCCACCACAGCGTACCGACGCAAAGGTACGCCAGGCTATCGACGGTGTGCCTGCCGTGCAGTTCACCCACGCCGTAGGCTCGCAGGATTATCAGTTCTCTGGCAAGGTTGACCTGATAACCGACAAGAAAAACTCTGGCGTATTCGGTTTTGCCGAGGGTGGCAGGGACTACTCCATAGAGTTCCGCAACGGCAATACCGACATCTGTAACTTCCGTTGCCCTTACCTCGCGACTGCAGGCAAATACCTTGACGGCAGTTTCACAGAGAAAGGTCAGGACTGTCTGGAGTATCGTTGGCCTGACCTCGATACGGGCGACACGTACTATGGCGACCAGTTCTTGCGTCCTGACTCTGCCATACAGCGTTTGTATGACTTTGTGTTTAACTGCCACCCTGACTTCGTGGGCTACAAGTCAAAGAATGGTGTTATCAGTCCTACTAACAGCATCATAACCATCAAGGGTGAGAACCGTGTAGATAACGCCACCTATCGCAAGCAGAAGTTCTATGCTGAGATGGGTAACTACATGGTGAAAGACTCCATCACATTCAATGCCTTTGTAACGAAGGTATTGCTGTGGACCGACCAGAGAGCAAAGAACCAGTTCTTTACGCACTTCGTAGGCGACGAGGTGGTTTCAACCTATACCGACGACCTTAACGAGCAGGGACAGACCTACGAGATACTGCGCCTGCTGCCTTACGACATCGACACCTCACTGCGTGGTGATAATGCTTCTCGCCTGCGCTTCGACTTCACCCGCCTCTATACCGATGTCGATGTATTCAATGACGGTGCGAGTGTAGTGACAGTGAGTGAACAGTTCTATCCTACGCAGTCGGCAATCGCTGATGCTACTGCATTCATCAACAGCCGTGTAAAGGGTAAGCGCAGTGCACTCTTTGAGTTGCTTGACGCCACCTGTCAGAAGGAGTATGCCACATACTTTGAACTGCTGGCACCTGGCTACCTGAATGTAGATGCACTGAAACGCTATTGCATAACCTGTGAGGCTGACGCCTTCAACTCCGTAATCTATAATGCCGATACCGAATATAAGTATGTGGCATCAGGTTCTGCAAGCGACCAGCAGAAGGCTCACGGTTCGGCTAAGGAAGACCTTTTATGGTGGTTGCAAGGCAGAATGTATTTCCAGGGAGGCGAGAACGGTGCAGGCAACTACACTGACAGCAGCATACGTGCCACGATGTGTATGGATAGCGTGCTCGACCAGACCAACCGACTTATGCGCATACCGCTCGGCGCGAGTGGCATAACACTACGCATCCGTAGCCGCTACCGTAACTACATAGGCACACGACTGGGTTCCACAGGTCAGCTTGCTAAGCAGTACGCACCTGACCCTGAGCAGTATTATGATGTGACGCTCATCACACAGGGTATAGGCAATGAGGATAGCGGACGCTTTAACCTCTATGGCCAGAAGTTCTTTGACGACATAGCCGACCTCTCTAAGATGTATATCTCTACCATAACATCATGGGCTGACTGCACTTCACTGAAGACACTGAAATTCGGTTCTGACGACGAAGGGTTCTTTAACCCTGCACTGACAGACATCAAAGGCTCTGGCAATCCTGTGTTTGGTGCGTGCGAGATGCTTGACTTGCGTAACTGCCGAGCATACGCTGACAGCGACTTCCGTAGTTTTCCTGCCCTCAGAGAACTGTTGCTTGAAGGTTGCGACAGCCTTACCGAGTTGCGTCTGCCTACCACAGACAACCTCGAAACACTCTCTCTGCCTAAGAATGTAAACCGTCTGGAGATAACCGACAAGAGCAAGATAGAACATATCACACTGGAGCAGGGTGGCTCGGTAGGTCAGATAGAATGTGCCGACATCAGTAATACGGTAGTGGCATCGGTGCTCTCATTGTTGAATCAGCTTTACAGCGAAGCATAATAATAATATATATATAGTATAATATGGCAAAACTAACATCACTAACGCTGCCTATTGGCAGTTCAACAGACAGACTGACACTTACTCAGCAACAGGTAGATACACTCATCAACGTGTATTATGACCAGAATATTACTAACAAAAACGTCAGTGGCTATGTGTTCAAGGACAGCATCACCACTCGCGAGTATTATCTGCTTACGCAACTGGGACTTGACGTGGCATACACCACAATGGTAGCAGATACGTGGACTTTCGCAGTTGACAGAAACTCTCTTGCAGACGGAGATACTGCAACCTTCATAATAGGAGGAGGCTTTACCCTGCAAGATGTAGTCATGGAGATTGGTGCGATAAACATCACGGACGGTGCAGTAACAGAGACACAGTTAAGAGGGTGGCTGACATTAGAGAATGGCACGCTGACTTTTGACAGGGACGGCTCGACGGCTGACGTGTCGGCTTCGGTGACAGTAACAGCACATCCTATTTGGAACAGCGAGGATATAAAGACTATATCCCTCGTGGTAGATTCTTATTTCCGCACTGTGTGGATTAACCCTGCCAACCAGTCAACAGCACTTAAAGCAATAGGCAACAGAGGTCCACTGGAAGATTATATCAATCGCTGCAAATGCTATGTATTCAGTAGCGACGGAACAACGAAAGCAGAAATCGCTTCTGCTATATTCAGGGGCAATTATAGCGGAATGACTGAGGGCTCTGTGACTTTTGCCGATGGCACGGTAGCGAATATTACCGACCTCAATAATGCAGGCTGCAACTTCATGGTGCTGCGTCCTGAACTGCATATCTTTAGCGGACTAAATGAAGATAGCGAGGAAATACTACGTTGCACAGGTGCATTCAGTGCTGGTACTGGTGAGAAGGTATTCCCTAAGAAGTACATTGGTATGTTCAAGGGATTCCTGCAAAACGGAGTATTGAAATCACAGCCTAACCGTATTCCTACGGGTCAGCAGACTATTGCACAGTTCCAGACTTATGCAGTGGCGGGCGGCACAGGCTACGGTCAGTGGAACTACAGTGACTGGTGTAAGGAGAATGCCATACACCTGTCTTGGTTCGCTAACACCAACTACGACGTGAATGTAGGCATAGGACGTATCGGTAGCAATTCTGACAACGGAGCTTCATACAACCGCATACGTAACATAGTGACTGGTTTTACACTACCTCTCGCTGGTCAGTACAAGTGTGGCAAGGTAGCCACACAGGACCAGGGAGGCAACTCCGTTTACTGCCTGAACTTTTTCGGCGTAGAGGGCTTGGGTGAACAGATATGGGAGTTCGTTATTGGATTCCGTCATAATGGCACGCGCGCCTTTATATGGGACTCTAACGAGTGGAGTGAAACACATGCTCCTGACCGCGACGCCGTAGCACTGAGAGTGACGAGTGCTTCAGGTGCATATATCAAGTCCATCATAGCAGGTGCTGACTTTGATATGCTACCACGCGAGGTAGGAGCTACATCTGGTACAGGGATGTGCGACGGTCACTGGGTGCAGAACACTGGCAGGCTCCTGCTCGTCGGCGGTTCTGCGAATGTCGGTTCGCTTTGCGGTCTCTCGGCTTCGTCTGCGGATTGCGCCTTTTCGTACTCGGCTCCGAATTTCGGCGCCCGCCTTGCTTTCTATGGAGAGCCGAGCACGATGACGGGAGCGAAGTTCGTGGCAAGCCTCACATAGGAGGCTTGCCCGCCGCCACAAGCGGCGATGGCACGAAAAAAATCAGGCAAGCAAAACAGGCTCCTGCACGTCGGCGGTAATGCGAATAACGGTTCGCTTTGCGGTCTCTCGGCTTCGAATGCGAATAACGCCTTTTCGAACTCGAATCCGAATATCGGCGCCCGCCTTGCTTTCAATAGGAATAAAAAAAATCCGAGCATGGGATGTTTTGCCTTGCCTTCTCAAACTCCGGCATAAGGAGAGAGAAAACATAGGACGAGCCTGCATAGGCATTGCGCAAGTAAGCCTCAGTTGCTGAAAGCCCGATAGTCCAAGATATTCCCATAGACAAAATATGTAACAACATAAATGTATGAAGAAAATATTCAAAAAGGAAAGAACAGAGGTATTACCTTTGACCTGGTATGGGACTGGGATAACCTCATCCTGGCAGATGCACGCGCACGCAAGGCTAAGGGAAATTCCTACGGGGTAAGGAAATTCGACTACAAGTGGTGGAAGAATATGACCGAGATACAGCAGAGCCTGATAGACCGCACATACCGATGTATGCCTCCTGTGTTAGAGGATAGGGTGTGCGAGCACAAGCACAGAACGCTGGCAAAGGTATGGTATTACTACAACGTAGTACACCACGCAGTGATGAACGTCTGTGAACCTGTAATCAGAAGCACCTATTACGTTGACAGCTACGCCAGCATCAAAGGCAGGGGACTGGAACAGGCAAGGAAACGTACCCGCAAGTACATAGACCTGCATGAAGGTCCGATATGGTGGGTGCAGATAGACTTCGTGAAGTTCTATCACCATATAAACCGGCAACGCCTATACAACAAACTTTGCAAGTTGTTTACCGACCCCGACATACGGTGGCACTTGCACGACATCATCTATGCACTCGGCAACCATAACGGGCTGGAAGAGAGCGACGGAACGGAGGGATTGGGCATAGGTCTCTACCCCGTACAGACCTTGGCAAACTTCTATCTTAACGATCTTGACAGAGAACTGGCACGATTGCCTGGGGTAAGGGAGGAAAGGTACAGCGACAATATCCTGATAATGGGTGACAGTCCAGAGGCTGTGCAGAATGCGATTGACTTCACTGAGAAATACGCTAAAGAAGAATTGCAGCAGCCTCTCCACCAAAACATAGGAATACAGAAACTTTGTCAGGAACATCCTATAGATTTTGTGGGGTACAAGTTCTATAAGGACTATACCTACATCAGAAATTCAATGAAATATCGCTTCAAGCGAAAAGTAAACAAACTAAAAAACAAAACACCAGAGGAACGTCAGCAAGTGCTCTCATCCTATAAAGGGTGGCTGATGCACTGCAACGGACTAACTCTGTGGCAAAAAACAACAGGCATGAAGAAATTCTCAGACCTTAACATTAAAAGAGAAAATTTCACGAAGGACGGGCAGGTGTATTACGACGTGCCTACCGTAAATTGCAGTTTCCTCGTCGGCAGAAATATCATCGTTAAGGATTTTCAATCGAATGTCAAGACACGACAGGGCGATGGCAGGTACGTCGTGCTGATAGAGGAGGGTAATCGTGAATGTAAGTTCTTCACCAACAATCCGCGTATGAAGAATATACTGGAGCAATGTCGCGAGCAGGATGCCTTTCCTTTCGAGGCTACGCTTATGAGCAGGAACCTTAACAATAATGTGACAGAATATTATTTTCAGTAAAAAAAATGAGAACAGAATCCAACGTAAGACCAGAGCTCGTGGAAAAATATCCCGACCTGGTGCGCATCAATTTTGACGTGCGTGAGTATGAGAGTGATATGGGTGAGGGTGATAAGATAACCTTCTTCTCGTATCAGATGATGGAGTTTGCACCTGATGACGAGGTGGCTCACTTCGACGTGAATAACTACCCCCATATCGTCTCTGCGATAGTGCGTGACCGTTACAGCGCAGACGATGTGGAGGCAATCATCAACAATTACTTAGCCGACCCTGAAGGTCATAGCGAGGAGTTTGTAGCCTTACAGCAATGGCGTGACGTGGCAAAAAGGACGGCAAAAGAATTGATAGAGACGACGCAAGGTTATTAAAAAAGGGGTGGAAAAAGAAAGATGAGTTAGAATTATAATGCTTATACACTATGATCAGCAAGAATGAAGTACGCCGCGTCAATCTCCATCTTCCTCGCTCGTGGAACCAGTGCACCACCGAGGAACTGGAGTTGATAGCGACCGGCGTTATATCACAGTCTATGACAACAGACTGCTATCATCCGTTTTCGTGGGAGAAGGTGAAGGTCGGACTGATACTGTCTATCAATCATCTTGTCATCATTGGCAATGCCGAGAATGAAAAAGACGGTTACGAGGTCAGGTTTCAGCACCGCCAGCCCTGGTATAGGCGCATCATAGAGCGGATAAAAGGCGAGGACGAAAATAAGAGCTTCGTCTTGTCGGCTGAGCACATCGCCGGCATGGTGCCTATGCTGAACTGGATTGACGACGACAAGGCGAGCCCACTCACCGTCTTCCCCTACCCTACGTTACGCATAGGGTGCCGCACCTATGAGGGTGCCCCGCCTATGCTCGACGGCTACACGTGGAAAGAATACCGACACCTGCAGGAGTGGATGCAACTCTACGTGCATCAGTCCAACATCGCGGCAGCGCACCGCAAACGCCGTTCTCAGGCAGCCGCACTCATTGACGATATGCGTAATATTGACATGACACGCAGCAATTTCCTTGCCGTACTGCTCCGTTCGCGCGACAAGGACGGCAACCTCCTGCCCAAGCCCTTCAGGAATTTTGATGCTATACGCTGGCAGGTGATACTATTCTGGTGGAGTGGCATGATGCACTACCTGCAACACCTCTACCCCCGTTGCTTCAAGCCTGCCGACAAGCGCACCAGGCGTCAGCGACAACCCAACCCTCTTGAACTATATACCCGTACCACCGCCACGATGGAGAAATACGTGGGACTGAACGAGCAAGAGGTTAATAACCAGTCTTTTCACGTCATTCTGCAACACATGGAGGATATAGCCAAAGAGAATGACGAGATGGAGAAGATGCGCAAGAAGAACAAATAGTCTATGTCCGTAGCGTTCGTAGTCTGTATTGTAATTTTGTACTTGTTAAATACATCACAATATGGACTACGAACAATTCAAAGAAGAATGCAAACAGGCCTGTCATGAGCGCCATGCCTGCCATGACGGCTACCAGATGCTCCTGCGCTCTAACAGCGTAGAGGAGATTCTGTCAACGGTGGTACGCAACTGGAGCGACGTATGGAAATCCAAGTACAGCGACATCGTGGCTAAGAATATCACGCGCTGGTTTGACGGACTGGAGAATAATTTCCACCGTGCAGGCATCTACGTAAACGAGCCTGCCCGCAACGGCATTGCTATAGTAAGCAACCCAGGCAAGGTACTCCACTTCGAGGGCACTACACGTGTGTATATCTTCAGCAAGGCTCATGTCATAGCCACTGACACCGTGCAGGTATATTGTCGTGACAAAAATAGCGAGGTATCACTTTTTGACGACGCTTACGGCAAGATAGAGGCTGGCAGGGTGTTCGTGCACGATGCGGCAGAGGCAGAGACACACCAGGAGTGCACCTGCTACGACCGCACCACCATTCACGCCATGGGCGGTGTGCTTTACGATTACGGCCACCGTCGCCTCAGTGCTACCGAAGATGTAGAAATCATTAAAAAGAAATAGAAATGCACAGCCACCTTGACATAGAACTGCGTAACACGCCGTTGGTGTTACCCGATGACTTCTCTATATCAATAGAAGAGCGTAACCCACTGTTCTATAATACCGAGATGTTCTCTTATCCTGTTCCTATTCCCCTAAAGGGCAACCGCAGCATAGTAAAGAACATCGAAGACCCCGCCGCCGACATACGTCCTACCCAGTTGGAGTATGAGCCTGTGCGTATCATTGCCGATGGTATGCCGTTCAAGAGCGGAATAGTGAAGATGACCGAGGGCGAGGATGTGCGCGACAGCCTTACGCTCAATGTCGATGCCTCCGCACAGTCCTTCGAGGACCTTATAGGCGACCTTGAGTGCCAGGACGTGCCACTGAAAGACAAGATACAGGTGGGAGAAATGATAGGCAACGTCAAGGTAAAGGTTAAATATAAATATAAGGTAAAGGTACATTACCACGAGGGCAAGAAAGACGAATGGGATGAGTTTCCGTTTGAGGACGATGCCAACGTGTCAGGTGTATTCGAGCCACAGGCACTGGGTTTCTCTTACCCTGGCATTTGCGATGTCAGTGGCAAGTTCAATCAAGTGGCTGTATTGAAGGAAACCCGCAGTTATGCCGACGGACATACCGTCAGGGTGCCAAAGGTGCTGCAATCATTCATCAACGTAAGTGAACCCTACCCCGAGAGACCTTATTGCAATGCCCGTGTGTCATATCTGCACCACGGACTGAAAGACGACGGTACTACGTCCGAGGGACTGCCTGAACTTGATAAGCTCGACACCTCGGCGCGAGAAGAGCATTACCCCTACTGGGTGCTCGATGCCGACCGTCCGCAGTCTGGCTTGTGCTTCTATATGCTCTATTTCCTTGAATGTCTCTTTACTCATCTCAATGTGAGTTACGACCTCTCGGCACTCACCGAGATAGAGGATTTCAAGCACCTCTGCTTCTTTACTACCCACCATAAGTTCTATACCGAGGTGGCGCACGAGGGCGAGGAGCCTGAGCGTTACGAGGAGGGCGACAATATCCCTGCCGGCAAACACGTGGGCGATATAGTGACCGACGCCAAGGGCAACCCCGTTATGCAGGGCTTCTTCTGTGCCGAGAGCGACGCACAGCGCAAGGTGTATCGCGGTTCTGGACCTTGGACCACCGAGCAGTGGGAAACTGTCAGCGAGGAAGACTTCAACAAAGACCTCTTTACCGGCATCAACACATGGCTCGAAAGTCGTGGCTGTGGCGGTCAGCTTGTGCTCTCCTACCCCGACCCCAAGCAGGTGCAGGACTTTGACTTTGTTAAGAACGGAGTGGCAGAGAAGATAGTAGTAGGCAGAGACAGCGTGCAGTCCATCACACTCGAGCCTACCATTACTCATGCCAAGGTGTCGGCAAATATCATGTCTATGTATGCTACCTCAGAGAACTTCCCTGAAGAGAGCGTGAAGACAGTGCTCGATAGCCTTGAAAACTCCTTCGGCATCAAGTTCCACTATGACTACGAGCAGAAAAAGGTTACGGCATACCTCCTGCGACAGGTATTCCGCGACACTACCGAGCCCATTGACTTCCGAGGCAAGGTAGAAGATATGTATAAGGTAACTGAGAAAGTTACTGGCATACGCATGGCTTACTCCGCCGAGAGCGACAGCAAGGAGCAGCGCAAGAACGTAAAGAAAGGTGTGAAGGACTACGATACCGACTACGACTATATCGACTACCCGGAAGATAAGACCGTAACCGATATGAACTACCTGCAGATAATCAATCTGCCTAAGAGTCAGCAGAAGGAAAACCTCTACACCTACATAGATCGCGCCACTGGCAACACTTATCGTTGGAAGACGAGTGCCGATGCACTGGAGAGCGGCGAATACAAAATCAGTCTCTTTCAGGTTGCTACGTTCAAGGGCGTAGAGATAGGCGACTGCCGCGACATCAACAAAGATAACATCAAGGAGTTCATTAGCGACTTCGCCCCTGTGCCTTTCAATGACGTCAACTACCGCATCACCGAACTTATGGTGCAGGGCGATGTGGAGAAGTCTATGACCAAGGACGGCAATACCTACGTGGTGCGCAACTTCAACCAGAACTACGACCAGTTGCTCAGTGCCTACATAGACGAGGATATGGAGCACGAATTTGTGCCGCAGTATATCAACAACGCACTGCCTTCTGCCTTTGTTGACATCAACCTCACCGAACGCCTGTGCATGGTGGAGAGTTACGATCCCTCACAGACCGACGACGGCAATTCGCCCCTTCAGCATATCGACTGGGGACTGGCTATTGCCATCATGCAGGGTGGCGGAACATCGGCAACGGTGCAAAACTACGACTTTGACTACGACGGCTTCGGCAACGGCAAGTGGCGTCGTCTGCCTGGCGAGTATGCCATGACCTCCGACTCGCTCGACAACCTCGGCAGGGGTTTCGATTACAACGGCGACCGCGATGGCGACGGCGGCGGCGAGCGTTTCTCTCTCAAGATACGTTCATGGCAACAGCCGTCGTGGGCTGACGCTCCTATCTGTAACGCCGACGAGAAAGACTCTCAGGGCCATATCGTGAAGAAAGTGCTCTCTCGCGGCTTGTGCGACAGTTTCATGAGCGAATATTTCCGCTTCCTGCTCGAACGCAAGATGTTCAAGATACCCGTGATTGCCACCGTTGCCGAACTCAACAATATCACTGCCAACTGGCGTCGCCGCTACCGCATCAACGGTCAGGTGGGCTGGATAGGCAAAGTAAACTACGACCTCACCAAGATTGAAGGCATACGAAAGGCAGTGCTTGAGTTCTACGCCCTCTAACCCTCCCCTAAACTCTCAACTCTAAACTCTCAACTCTACCCCCCCCTCATGGCAACTATCACATCCCAAATCTCAGGCTCACCTCTCATAGGTTCACCTATAGTCTATCAAGTTCAGGCGGAATACCACCCTTCCGCAGTGTTTCATCGTGTAAAGATGCAGGTAGTGGCAGGCTTGCATGGCGGCAACTATGTCACTATCGAGATGTCGTCACCAGCCACCGACGATACCGCACTTGCCACTGGCGAACTGCTGAAGTTTGATATTTCCTCTGCTCTCCGTGCCGTGGCAGATGCCTATGCCTATACCCCCGAACCCCCACAGTCCTACCCCTATGTGCAGTATTACCTTATAGCGTGGGACGAATACATGATTGACGGCGTATCTCACGAAGGTAGCAAAGACTACTTCCCCGACAACTACGACGAGACACCTTTCCGTGCTCTCATGGGTGCTTACTCCGACCTTGAGCGACTGTTGGCTGGCGAAAACAAGCAGACCCTCAAGTTCACTCGCAAACCCTCTACCCTACCCGAGATAGTATGTGTGGGCGACACCTACATACGTCCTGCCGAGATGAACGTGCACAGTCTCAACATAGAGCACGGTCAGCAATCTGTCGCCTACCCTATCGTCAATGAGGGTGCGCAGACGGTAGGCGGCGCAAACCTCTTCGCTCTGCCGGCACAACAGCGTGACTGCTACCCCGTCCGCTTTATCAACGGCTTGGGGTGCATGGAGTCGCTTACCGTGCGCTCTCTGCGTCAGACCGAGACCAGTATCACCACCGACCAGTACACCCGTGCCATACAGGAAACCTTCGGCACCTTCTCTCGTGGCATAGCAGTGAAGCAGAATGACTACGAGACGTGGAAACTCAGCAGTGGACCTCTCGACGAGGCATGGCAGGCATGGTTTATTCATGAGTTCCTTATGGCTCAGTGGGTATGGATAGGTGTCAGGGCTGGCAGTCAGCTTTTATGGCTGCCTTGTCACATCATTTCTGAAGACACTGTGTCAGGTCCCGACCGCACCAATGGCAATATGCTCGAAGTGCAATTCTCTCTGCAACTCGACATCACGGGCTCTCCTTTGTCCGAGCTCGCCATATAGTTTTCGCTACCTTTGTTGTCAGAAAGAACTGTAACCCTACGAAAAAATGAACGAAGTCACACCCTCTTCCTACTGGATAGCCAGCAACGCACTCTATATCACCCTTAACGCCAACGGCGACCCTGATTACATAGTGGGCAACGCCACCTCTGGCGCACAGATACTTGTCTATATGAAGGGTATCGACGGACTGGAGTACGATGCAGGGCATAACTACCGCCGTTGGTCGCTCTCCCTCTCGCCTACCTATTTCGGCACTCGCACAGCCAAGTATGTCTATGTGGCAGTGCCCCGTCCTGGCAATCCTGTCGGCATTGCTACCGTAGTATTTCCCTCTGAGCATATAGATATATATGGTAAGAACGAACAGGAGGAGCAGATAGGCTCTGAGGACTTCTATTACATCTTTCTGCAGGGCATCATCAGTGCCACCAATGCTGGTAGCACCGAACCCCGCACGTGGCAGCAGGCAGTAGAGACAGGTACGCTGTCTTCCGATGAAGCGCTGGATGCCGGCGGCGACAATACCTGGTGGAAAATCTCTACCGTTGACGACACGGTACACTTCCTCAAGGAGATAGTGATGGACGCCAAGTCCTTCTTCCAGAACTTCCGTCTCAATGGTCATGAGTTTGTCAGCGAGGCTAAGCCAGGCATTACTCCCCTCGACAGCGAGAATACTATCGTCACCCCTCTCTTCGGCAACCGCCACTACATCTCTAAGGACCACGACGACGAGACACAGGGCGAGATAGGTTTCCTCAAAGGCTTATGGATTAAGGCTAAGAACCTCTTTGGCATAGGTGAGTCAGGCGATGCCTCGTTCCGTAACCTGCACCTCGCCGAGAATGCCGACATCGACGGTGTGCTGCGTTCGTGGGCTGGCGTGTTCGCCAATCTCCTGCAGAGCAGCAACTGGACGGGCGACGGACATTTCGACACTGGTTTCCGACTGATGAAGGACGCGGCAGGCGTCACCTCTATGGTGGTCGATAACCTCTTTGTGCGAATGAAGGCTATCTTCACCGAACTCGAGATACGTAAGATGTCATACGCAGGCGGCAACATCATCTTCTCTCATGCTGGCGGCAGGATAGTGGCTCTCGCAGGCGTAGCATATATAAAAGGTGAAGCACGTGTCATAGGTCACACCATATACCTTGATGATGCAGAGGTGGTGGGTCACAAGATAATACTGCCTGACGGTGCAGGCGAATTTGCCTACCGTTGCTATATGCTCGCCGACGACGGCACTACACGCACCCAGAACTGGTGGCAGGTGGACGACCAGGCTCGCTGTCAGACCTTCAACATACAGGCAGGCACCTATCAGAATGTCAGCAACTCCTTCTATTGGCGCAGGGTGGTAGGCACAGGCACCGAGGTGCTTTCCGACGGCAAGACCTACGACTACGTTGACCTCTCAGCAACCGACCGCTTCACGGGCACCACCATTGACGGCATCGACGTGAGCGGTTTTGAGAGCGTACCGCAGACGGGCGACCAACTCGTGCAGATGGGTAACCGTACCGACGCTTCCCGTCAGGGCTTCGTCACTATCGAGGTGCGCGGTGAGAACGCCCCAGCCTTCAAGGTATATAAGAATGTAAGTGGTTATTCCCTCGACAACAAGCGCAAGATATGTCTCTCACCTTCACTTACCGACCTCAAGGTACAGAAATTATCTATTGAGACCGAATATGACTCTCAGCGCGTACCTATGGAGCGTGGGGCATGGACCGACATTGCAAACCACAGATGTTATTACTACGATCTCGTGCAGCATAACGGAGCCACATGGCTCTGTATATATCCTGAAAGCGGAATTGACGGAGTTCTCTACACCACTGAGGAACCCTCTGCCACTGCTACCTACTGGCGTGCCTATGCCCAGAAAGGCGAACAGGGTGCCAGCACAACCGTACGGGGCGAGGCTGTGGCACACTTTGCTACATGGGAATCACTCATAGCGGCTATGCAAACAGGCGTATTCGTCCCATCCGAGGGTGATTATATCCTGCTCGATAGCAGCGACGGTTACGAGGAGGGCGAAGACCGCCCGTCTGTCGTGGAGTATGTCAACGGTCCCGACCATACGTGGGATATACAGTTCCCATCGTTACTTGAAGGCTGGATTATCAACGGCTATCTATGGGTAGCACAAGAGACTGAATGGCACAACAACGGCAAGTGGCAGGGCGATGATGCCATAAACATCATGCTTACACCTGAGAGCATAATACTCAACCAAGACCTGCAGACTAAGGCAATAGACCTCACACAGGCATATAGTGATGTTACGGTAGTTAAGGGCGATGTCCTTCTCTCTAATTTTGTCGTTACCATCGGCACGGGCGCTGATGCACCAGTTCACTGTAACGCCTCAGTCAGTGGCAATCGTGTACGCATCACCTCCATTCTCTCCAGTGGAGGAGTTTATTACGACAACGGCTCGGTAACCGTCAAGATAACCTACAACGGCAACACCTACACCAAGGTGTTCAAGTTCTATGTCAACCTGCTCGGCACGTGGAAGGAAACCGTAGAGGCAGACACCAAGACGGCGGTGGCCGAAATGAAATATTACGTCTATGACAAAGACGGAAGGGTTGTAGCCGAGCAGAACATCGGCGAGTATATACAGTCATCATCCATTAACCAGTCAACCATTGCAAGCACCGTAGGTGGTATGGCAGGCAACGGCGGCAATATACTCGCTGGCTCAGAGTTATTCCCCGTCGATACCAAACTTGAGCACGTCAGCACTCAGGCTGACGGCGTGATAGAATATCCGCAAGGCTCGTCACCAGCCATTTTTGGCGCTGTACAACTTGTGGCAGGCAAAACATACATACTCCAGATAAAGAGTGACGGTACTTTGGCATCGGCACACGACGGCAGTGGAGGTACACAGGTGGGCAAGTACACAGTATGGCTTCGTATTAACGGCACCCTTGATGGTTCGGCGTATAATGGTCTCATCTTTACATCCCAAAACCTTACAGGTACTCTTGATGACGGAGCACTGTGGTGGCGCTTCAAGTGTGAGTTGACAGGTATGTATTGGCTCCGTACCAACACTTACAGCGATGGCACTACTCCTGTAACAGTTCATTTTTGGGACCTTATGCTTGAACAGAGCACCATTCCTTCTGGTTGGTCTGCCCCCAGCAGTCGTGTACTCTCGCAGATAAAGCAAACTGCCAGCCAGATAGAGCTCTCTATCACCAATAAACTCGGCGAGACAGGCATAAAGATTGACGGCAACAACCGTCATATTGACCTCACGGCGGCACAGGTAAAAATGGATGATGGGGAAACACAAACCATAGTGGAGGGTGGTAAGATAAAGTCATCTGTCATTGATGCCGACAAGGTAATAGCCAATGGCATCAAAGGTAAAACTATAGATGCAGAGGATGCCACCTTCAAAAATATCCTCGTGTCAGGTGGTCTGCGCAGCCCATTTACCCATGTGTCACCTGGGGACCGTCTTGATACGCAGTTTAATGACAATGTAGTGGTGTTATCCGACGGCATTGCTGTGTTCGGTCTGCCGTGGGACGTTTCCCAGTCCGGCCGAAGGGTAACAGTCACAAATTACAAGTGGGGTACGGACACTCAGGCTATGACCGGCTATGCTCAACTGCAGGCTCCAACAGGAAAATATTTTTTTGAGGATGGTCTTATGAAAGAGAACATTCAATTATCACGTGAGTCTGTTGAGCTTATTGGTTATGGTGACAGTGAGAATTTCTATGGATGGATAGTTCAGTCGCGCGTAAATCTTGCTACTCATTACCGCTATGGTCATCAGCTTAATGTGCTCGCGATGGGAACAGTTAAATTCATATCCTCGCCTTCTACACGAGTACCTATAATGGATTATAAAACATTCGACGGTTCTACTCTTACAATGACACATCTGGCTCAAGGCTCGTTCAGAATAGAATTTGATAGCAATGTCAACTGGTTCAACGAAGATTCTGATGTTATGGTAATGGTGACAGGTTATGGGTCTGGGGAGAACGGCGGAGTTGTCTATGCCAATCTCCAGGGTTGTTTCACATCACATTTCGCTGTACGTGTAGGTGATGACGCATCCTTGAACGATGGTGGCTTTCAGTTTATGGTATTCAATAGAGGTGAGTGGATATATCTTAATATGCCCACCGCCAGCGCAAACTATAATGATGGTGGCGGTGCATGGAATGATGGTGGAGGAACAATTATAGATGTTCTGTAAAATATAAAACAATAAATAATACTCATGATAGTAATATATAATTCCTTTATTCCATTCAAAGGGTTCTCGGCATTGACTCTGTGGCCGTTCATCTTTGTGCGCAAGGGTGCTAATGTAAACACTGTCATTGTGCAGCATGAGATGATACACGCAAGACAGCAGATGGAGATGCTTATCATCTTCTTCCTCTTGTGGTATGTAATAGAGTGGCTCATCAGGTGGGCGTATTACCGCGACCGCATTACTGCATATAGGAACATCTCCTTTGAGCGCGAGGCTTATGCCCATCAAGCATTTCCCCACTATCCTGACCACCGCAAACCTTTTGCGTGGATGGATTACCTGTGGGAACAACGTCCGTCGTGAGAATAATAGATTATGGCATTTTTTCGTACTGAATACTGAATCATTTGTGATTTAATTATTGGTGTTTAACAACTAAGGTTTTTAGACTGTTTAGTTAACTACTTTTGCCCCAGTCGGTCAATAGCGATTGCCTGACTGTGCAAAGAAGAAGCGAGGTGGCTGTGAAGTCGCTTCGCTTTTTTTGTTCCCGTTCCCGTTAACGTTCCCGTACGTTTTTTCTCAAAAAAACACAAGAAATTCTCCCCTTTTTGACCACTTTTTTGACCACTTTTTTGACCACCTGTGGGTGAGATTTTGTTTGCGGGGCAACCCACATTTTTTTGTAACTTGCTGATATTCACAAAAATCTTATTTGCAGACCATTTCCC
>OCTX014527289.1_pt1 | contig 67661 bp, 56 predicted proteins | sample 1539691 | NCBI WGS metagenome assembly OCTX01 (sample SAMN02144231, study PRJEB22623) | gut metagenome | biome: sheep rumen | host: Ovis aries | place: New Zealand
ACGTAAACGCGGGCTACTGCCTCTTTACGACGTCCTAATGCATTAACTGTTTCCATGTGCTTCTATTATTTCAGTGTGTTAATATCAATTTGTTTCGGTTGTTGAGCCTGCATATTGTGCTCCGGACCTTCGAAAATATAAAGGTTGGTGATCTGACGAGCGCCGAGACGGTTCTTAGGCAGCATGCCTTTTACTATGCGGCGAACGAGCTTGTCAGCTCCTTTTGCCATCAGGTCAGCCGGAGTGAACTCACGCTGGCCGCCCGGGAAACCGGTGTAGCGTACGTAAACGCGGTCGTTCCATTTGTTGCCCGTCAGCTGTACTTTTGCAGCATTCACGATGATTACGTTGTCTCCACAGTCCACGTTCGGAGTGAAAGACGGTTTGTACTTACCACGGAGCAGTTTCGCTACCTTGGTGCACATACGGCCCAGAATCTGGCCCTCAGCGTCGATAACTACCCATTCTTTCTTTGCGGTAGCTTTGTTAACCGACACTGTCTTGTACGAATTGTATTCCATTAATTTTGTTTGTTTTAGGCCGAGCCGACAGACATCCTTTATGACTTTCGATTTACGGGCGTTTCCCTACGTTATCCACTGCCCGACTCGACGATTAATAATTATTGTTTTATGCGCCTTTCCGCACATGCATTATGCACGTTCACGCGAAAAAGCCTGCAAAATTACTACTTTTTTTTGACATGACCAAATTTTTTAGCAAGAAAATTCAAAAAAGTGCATTTTTAGCCCAAATGAGTAACTACATTTATATCGGAGGCGGCAAACTTGCCATCCAATCCTCACCATCCCGCTTGGTTATGAGATCCGGGATGGCATGCCCACAGGCTTGTATTACATGTCTCTTCAAGCGGAAAGGTTGCTCCGGCTCTACCGGTTCAAAGGAAACGGGCTCAGGTTCTTGCGCTTTCTTGCGCTCCGCTTGCAGTTGGCGATAAATAGCCACGTAGGTATATTGGTAGAAACGCGAGTACGGTTTCATGCCTTCTTCGGGTTTCGCACCGCCTTTGAAGACCCGGAAATAATGATTAAAGAACCGCACACGCCATTCGAGTGCTTCGATAGAATGGTCTTTCTCCAAGGCATGCGCCTGCCGCTGCGCCTCTTTGATGAGTTCGCGGTTCGCTACGCACGCCGCAGACCAGTGTTTCGGGAAATGGTAGGTGTATAACTCATGCAATCCTCTCCGAAAACGCGAAGGTCTTACCACAATGCGTTTCCGGCACTTCCGACCTTCTTTCGCCATGTCCACCGCACCCCTTATGGCAGTTAAAAAGGCGCATGTATGGAAATAGTGTACACCCCGTTTATGAGGTGTACTTCCCGCCGGAAGTGAGACAAACTCAAACCCGTCCCATTTCAAGCGGTCCATTACCCGTGTTTTTAAGTGCATTGCCATGGCGCGTAATGTGCTGTGTTTCAGTCTATTGTGTAGTATATGCGTCGAACAAAGTCTAGGACAACCTCGAAGCTACCCTTATTCGGGCCTTATTTAGGGTCGATTCGGACTTCATTTCGGGTGCAAAGATACAACAAATTTTTGGAATATGCAAATTTTTTTACAAAAAAGCCGGATAGCATCCGGCACAATAGACATAGAAAAAGACGGCGGCAAAAATGCCACCGAAGGGAACAACCCGCATACCATGCGGGACAATAGACGAAATGGGCAGACAAAAAGGAACGGGCTAAAACGGGGGGGGGGAAAAAGAGGGAGGATGTACGAAGGAAGACGAAAGCAAATGGTTGAAGGGAGTTTAAGATTTTTTGCGGAAGGCGGCGGGGCGTGGCGCAGGGATAAATATTTTTTTGAAAGTTAGGGGTTGAGTTGGAGGGGAGGTTGGAGGGGAAGTTGGAGGGGAAGTTGGAGGGGAAGTTGGAGGTTGAGTTAGGGGTGAGTTGGAGGAGGGATTTGGGTTGGGGTTAGGAGTTGGGGTTAGGAGTTGGGGTTAGGAGTTTTTGGGGACGGAAGGGGAAGTGAAAAGGCGGTAGAGGTTGCAGCCGACGAAATTACCCAGGACGATAGAAGCATAATACGCTATCACTGGTCCCCAGGAGATGTCGGTGGCATTAAGCAGATAAACACAGCAATAAAACGCATCCGCGATGCAGTGGGGAAAACCGCAGAGGATGAATGCCGGCACTGCGAATAGCAACGGCAGCCAATCCGAGAAATCTCTGTTCCGCCTTGCGAAATCCACAGCCAGCGACATCAACAGACCGCATCCGACAGCCAACAGCCCAGTACCGAGCCATCCTGTCTCCAGCCGCGCTGTAATAACCTTCGTAGCCGCTTCCGGCAGTGCCAAAGGCGAGAAAAGGGAAACGGATGCTACTGCCAGACAGCCGATAATATTACCCAGCAGGATTAACAAGAGAGGCAGCAGTTCCTTCCAAGAAGTCAGAAACCCGGCTGTTCCCGTGTATAACTTTGCGCGGTATTTGACGACCGCAATCAGTCCTACGCAGAACAGAAACATACCCAACACCGGATTAGCCAGAAACCCCCACCCTGCGATAGCGATGAGAATTCCAGCCCAAAGGGAGGAAGTGAAGGCCCCCTCCGACTCCCCCCTGGAGGGGGAAAGAAATTGGTGTATGGTCATTTTTTCCAATTATTTAAGAGGTTTGCAATTCTATCCATAGCAGTCCGTATTTCTTCTTCGCTGATAGCATAAGAGAGCCGGATGCAGTTCGGGCATCCGAAAGCCGACCCGGGCACAACCGCTACATGCGCCTCCTCCAACAAACGCTCCGCCACTTCGTCTCCCGTACCCCATGCACTCACATCCGGGAAGAGATAGAAAGCCCCCTGCGGTTCATGGAACTTGAGTCCCGGTATCTTCTGCGCAAGCGAACAAATCAGCTCCCGGCGTTTCGCGAAGATCTGTCTCATTTCTTCCACGCACTCCTTCGTTCCGGTCAGAGCTGCCTCCGCTGCTTTTTGCGCGATCATGGTTGCGCATGTGATTTGTTGTCCCTGCAAGCGGATGCAGGCATTGACAAAAGCTTTGTTTTTAGACATAAGCCAACCCAGACGATAGCCGGTCATGGCATAGGCCTTGCTTACTCCGTTGATGATGATAAGGCGTTCCGCCAAGTCCGAGAAATGCGAGAAGGAAGGAGGAACAACTCCGTATGCCAGTTCGTTATAAATCTCATCGGAAAGGATAAAGACCTCCGGAAAATCGCGTAATACATTCACCAGCGCGTCCAACTCCTCTCCCGAATAGACACTGCCCGTAGGGTTATTCGGCGAACAGAGAATGACCATGCGTGTTTTAGGCGTAAGAGCCGCTCTCAGTTGCGCAGGCGTCAGACAATAGCGGTTCTCGAAATCCGTCTGTACCGGCACTACAACCCCTTCCGCAAGTTTGACCATCTCGCTATAACTAACCCAACTGGGCATAGGAATAACCACCTCGTCTCCGGGGTTGACAACAGCCTGTATGGCGTTATAAATTGCCATTTTAGCCCCCGCCGACACCAGCACGTCATCCGCAATCCACGGGATAGCATTTCCCGTGATTGAGTTCTGATATCCCGCAACCGCTTCTCTCAAAGCCGGAATACCCGCTACGGGTCCATAATGCGACCAATGGTTGTCCACCGCCTCCTGAGCGGCGCGACGTACATGTTCCGGAGTATCCATATCCGGTTCCCCCAAAGACATACTAACCACATCGACACCTGCGGCCTTCATTGCCTTCGCACGAGCAGCCATGACCAGGCTCTGCGAGGCTTCAATCTTAAAAATACGATTAGATACTTGCATATATAATTCAAAATTCAAAATTCACAATGTGTGTGCGGAGGATCCGTCGAAGCAATGGGTACAGACATGGCTGCGCGGCAATCCGATAGCCCGTATGAGGGTCTCCAACTTGGTAAAACGCAGCGACTGCAGTCCGAACTTTTCAGCAATACAATCCACCATCCGCTTGTATTCCTCCGAATCAGTAACAGTATAAGCCTTTACTCTCTCATCGTCAGCGGCTGCATCCGGTCCTTCCAGTTCCGCAATGACACGCCGCGTGATAAGTTCCATCACGGACTTGGACTCCGAGAAATTGATGAACGGACACCCGTACACGAGCGGAGGACACGCCACACGCATATGTATCTCTTTGGCACCTCCGTCCAGCAGACAGCGGGTGTTATCCCTCAGTTGCGTGCCGCGCACAATAGAATCGTCGCAAAGCAACACCCTTCTGTTGCGCAAGATAGAGTTATTCTGGATCAATTTCATTTTAGCCACCAGGCTGCGCATGTTCTGATTCGTCGGCATGAACGAGCGGGACCATGTAGGCGTATATTTTGATATAGCGCGTCGGTACGGCACATTATGCCCCTCCGAATACCCGATAGCCATACCGATACCCGAATCCGGCACGCCGCAACAGCAATCCACCCGGGTGTCATCTTCTTTGCCCATTGCAAAACCGATATAGTTTCTGACATCCTCCACATTACGTCCTTCGAATGAGGAAGTAGGGAAACCGTAGTAAACCCATAAGAACGAACAGATCTGCATATGGTCCGGCATAGGCGGCACAAGCAACTCCACTCTATCGGCGTACAGACGCACAATCTCACCCGGTCCCAGATCCCGGAGCCTGGTAAAACCGAGATTGTAAAAAGAAGACGGTTCACTTGCCGCGCAGAAAGCCCCTTCCTTCTGCCCGATGATCAAAGGCGTCCGTCCCCACAGATCCCTCGCGCACACAATGCCGTTCTCGGTAAGAAGCATCAAAGAGAGCGAGCCTTTGATTTTCTCCTGGGCATAGCGTATTCCTTCTTCCAACGTAGGTTTCTGAATAATCATCAGCCCTACTAACTCCGTAGGATTAACCTTTCCCGAAGAAAACTCCGACAGATGCATATTGCACTCCAGAGCCTCTTCCGCCAGCGCATCCAGGTTGGCAATCTTACCCACCGTAGAAAGCGCAAAACGCCCGAGGTGCGAATTGAACAGAAGCGGTTGAGCATCCGTATCCGAGATAATTCCAATTCCTGCATTGCCGATGAATTTCGGCAACTCATCCTCCATCTTGGTCCGGAAGGAAGCCTGTGAAATAGAGTGTATCACCCGGTTGAAGTGCCCCGTTTCCTTATCAAAAGTAGCCATTCCGCCACGGCGCGTGCCTAAATGCGAATGATAATCGGTTCCATAGAATACATCCGCAGCACAGGGAGTAGTACTAATTGATCCAAAAAAACCTGCCATAAATATTCCTTAAATAAACAGACTTAAATTTATTTCTTCAGATAAGCATTGATATTATTCTCAATGCGTGTCGCTAAATCACAGGTCTCCTCTTTCACGAAGGTGTCCCCTGTAATACCTTCATACAGTTCCACATAACGATCCGTGATCGATTGCACAACAGCAGGAGTCATTTCCGGAACCTGCTGACCCTCTTTGCCTTGAAAACCATGGTCCATGAGCCATTCTCTGACGAACTCTTTGGACAACTGGCGTTGCGGTTCTCCCGCTTCAAACCGTTCCGCATAGCCGTCGGCATAGAAATAGCGGCTTGAATCAGGCGTATGCACCTCATCCATCAGCATCACTTGTCCGTTGTACGAACCGAACTCATATTTGGTGTCAACCAAGATAAGTCCATGTTTCCCGGCTATCTCCTGACCTCTGGCAAAGAGCGCCAACGCATACTGCTCTATCTGCCTATACTCATTCTCCGGCACCAATCCGCGCGCAAGGATCTCTTCGCGTGAGATATCCTCATCATGGGTACCAATCTCCGCTTTGGTGGTAGGTGTGATAATAGGAGTCGGGAACTTCTCATTCTCTCTCATCCCTTCCGGCAGTCTTACCCCGCATATCTCCCGTGCACCGGCTTTGTATGCCCTCCAGGCAGAGCCACAGAGGTAACCGCGTACAATCATTTCAACCGGATAGCCCTTGCAACGATAGCCGATAGAAACCATCGGATCCGGTGTCGCTAACAGCCAGTTAGGCACTATATCCCTTGTCTCATTCAGAAACTTAGCCGCAATCTGGTTGAGGATCTGTCCCTTGAAGGGGATTCCCTCCGGCAGAATGACGTCAAAAGCAGAGATGCGATCAGTTGCTACCATACAAAGCAGGTTGTCACCAATGAAATAGACATCACGTACTTTGCCATGATAGACACTCGTTTGACCGGGAAAAGAAAAATTGGTTGATGTTAATGCATTCATATTATATCGAATTACGAATTAAAATTACGGATTACTTATACTCGCTCCACTCTCTGATAGCAAGCGTATCCAACGGCACATCAAGGAAAGCATTGATGAATGCCTCTGCCAACCGGGCGTTGGTGATCAACGGTATATTGAGGTCCACCGCCGTACGCCGCATCTGGTAATAACTGTCATGCACCGTGTCCGCCAAGGTATCTACAGGTATGCCTACAAACAGCTCAATCTGTTTGTTATGCATCAGATTAGAGACGATCGGTTGTTTCAGTTGACCGAATTCATCCAGATGCTCTTTCTTGTACACCCGGATATTAGGCACGCCTACCCCGTTGAGGAACTCACTTGTACCTCCCGTGGCGTAGATGGTATAGCCGCGTTGCACAAGTCTCTTGATAACATCCAGAAGATGTGCACGCTGTTTCGGTCCGCCTATGGCAAAAAGGATATTCTTCTTAGGGATACGCATTCCTACCGATAACAGCGATTTGAGGAGCGCACAACTTGCGTCTTCTCCAAGGCATCCCACTTCGCCGGTAGAAGCCATGTCCACTCCCAGTACCGGATCGGCATCCTGAAGCCGGTTAAAAGAGAACTGCGAGGCCTTTACTCCCACATAGTCAAAATCAAAGAGCGATTTGTGGGGCCGCTCGATAGGCAAACCAAGCATGATACGTGTTGCGAGGTCTATGAGATTGATCTTCAGCACTTTGCTCACAAACGGGAACGACCGTGAGGCACGAAGATTACACTCGATTACTTTGATCTCATTCTCCCGCGCCAGATATTGGATATTGAACGGTCCGGAGATATTCAGTTCACGCGCTATCCGACCGGAAATACGTTTAATACGGCGTACGGTCTCTACATATAGTTTCTGCGCGGGGAACATGATCGTAGCATCGCCTGAATGGACTCCGGCAAACTCCACATGCTCGGAGATAGCATATGCTATTATCTCTCCGTCGCGCGCAACAGCATCCATCTCCACTTCTTTGGTATTGGTCATGAACTTGGAAATAACCACAGGATGCTCTTTCGACACTTTGGAAGCCAGTTGCAGGAACTTATGCAGTTGCTCCTCGTTGGAGCAAACATTCATTGCCGCACCAGACAGCACGTAAGACGGACGTACAAGGACAGGATATCCTACCCTCTCAATGAACTTTTCTACATCGTCCATCGAGGTCAAAGCACTCCATTCAGGCTGATCCACTCCGATACGATCCAGCATAGCGGAGAATTTATCCCGATCCTCTGCGTTATCAATGGATTTTGCCGAAGTGCCCAAGATAGGAACTTGCTGTTTGTCCAGTTTCATCGCCAGATTGTTCGGAATCTGTCCTCCGGTGGAAACGATCACTCCTTGTGGGTTCTCCAGTTCAATGATATCCATCACGCGTTCAAACGTGAGTTCATCGAAATAGAGGCGGTCACATACATCATAGTCCGTAGAAACAGTCTCGGGGTTATAATTGATCATAACCGAGCGGAACCCATTATTGCGGATGGTATTGAGAGCCTGTACTCCGCACCAGTCAAACTCTACAGACGAACCGATCCTGTATGCGCCGGAACCCAATACAATAATTGATTTATGGTCTCCCGTATAATGCACATCGTTCTTTATACCGCTATACGTCAGATAGAGGTAATTGGTCTGTGCCGGGAACTCTCCTGCCAACGTGTCTATCTGTTTTACGACCGGCAGTACGCCCATGTTCTTACGGAATTCACGCATCTTAATGACCGCTTGATCCATCGGCATCTGTTTGCCCAATCCAACAGCCCGCGCAATCTGGAAATCCGAGAAGCCCAACTGTTTGGCGCGCAAAAGGAGGTCGTGCGACAGATTTTCCAACCCACCCGACTGTCTGAGTTTGAGATCCCATTGAATGATATGCTCCAGGCGCTGCAGGAACCAATTATCAATCTTCGTCAGTTTATGTATCCGCTCTACGCTATAGCCCTCATACATCGCTTGTGCAATAGCAAAAATGCGCTTGTCCGTAGGAGCTTTGAGCGCAGCGTCCAGATCATCCACATGAAGATCTTTGTTTTCCGTAAAACCATGCATTCCCTGCCCGATCATTCTCAGACCTTTCTGAATAGCATCTTCGAAAGTACGGCCTATTGCCATTACTTCACCTACGGATTTCATGGAGCTACCGAGTTCACGGTTTACCCCGCGGAACTTACCCAAATCCCAACGAGGTATCTTGCATACCACATAATCCAGCGCAGGCTCGAAGAAAGCGGAAGTGGATTGCGTAACGGAGTTCTTGAGTTCAAACAGACCATATCCGAGGCCTAACTTTGCTGCAACAAACGCAAGAGGATAGCCGGTTGCCTTGGAAGCCAAGGCAGAAGAACGGCTGAGACGTGCGTTAACCTCAATAACACGGTAGTCTTCCGATTCAGGATCAAAGGCATACTGCACATTGCATTCACCTACGATACCTAAATGGCGGATGATGCGGATAGCAAGAGCGCGCAGTTTATGGTATTCAGAGTTGGTGAGCGTCTGAGAGGGCGCTATCACGATGGATTCACCGGTATGTATTCCCAGCGGATCAAAATTCTCCATATTACATACCGTAATACAGTTGTCATAGCGGTCACGCACTACTTCGTACTCAATCTCTTTCCACCCCTTGAGTGACTTCTCCACAAGAACCTGCGGCGAGAACGAGAAAGCTTTCTCCGCCAACCTATCCAACTCCTGCTCGTTGTCGCAGAATCCCGAGCCAAGACCACCCAAAGCGTACGCAGCACGGATAATAACCGGATACCCCAATTCAGTTGCGGCACGACGAGCCTCTTCTATGGTTTCACACGCTTCGGATTTGATCGTCTTGACCTCAATCTGGTCCAATTGACGTACGAAAAGTTCGCGGTCCTCCGTATTGATAATTGTCTCTACCGGCGTTCCTAATACTTGCACATTATATTTTTCCAACACCCCGGAGCGATAAAGAGCGACACCGCAGTTGAGGGCTGTCTGTCCGCCGAAGGAAAGCAGAATGCCGTCCGGGCGCTCTTTCTCTATCAGACGCTCAACGAAATAAGGAGTCACCGGCAGGAAATAGATATGATCCGCTACTCCTTCGGATGTCTGTACTGTAGCGATATTAGGATTGATCAGTACGGTCTCTATCCCTTCTTCACGAAGGGCTTTAAGCGCCTGGGAGCCCGAATAATCGAACTCGCCGGCTTCGCCGATTTTAAGAGCACCTGAGCCAAGAACTAATACTTTATGTATGTTTTCAAATTTCATATCGATACAATTATTGGTTTAGAAGCTTTACGAAATCATCAAATAAGAACTCTGTATCCACCGGTCCGGAACAAGCCTCCGGATGGAACTGCGCAGAGAACCATGGCTCTGTTTTATGTCTGATACCTTCGTTAGACCCATCATTCATATTGACAAACAACGGTTCCCACTCTTCCGGTAATGTATTTGCATCCACTGCATAGCCGTGATTTTGCGAAGTTATAAAACAACGGTCAGTACCTACCATTCGTACCGGTTGGTTATGCGAGCGATGACCATACGGCAACTTATAAATAGTCGCTCCGGCAGCCTTACCCAGCAACTGGTTACCCATACATATACCGGCTATAGGTTTATGGGATTTCATGTATGTCTTGATATGATCCACCAATACCTGACAGGTATCCGGATTGCCCGGTCCATTGGAGAGGAAAAGACCGTCTGCCTCAATCGTATTGAAATCATAATCCCATGGCACACGTATCACTTCCAGCCCCCGGTTGATGAGACACCGTATAATATTATGTTTCACTCCGCAATCCACAAGAATGACCTTTTTCGCTTTGCCCTCATTATAGCGGATAATTTGTTTGCACGAAACCTGCGCTACAAAATTCACATCCTCGTATTGCGCTTCCGGCGCCGGCGCACAGCCTTCTATCTCAATCGACCCCATCATCACTCCATGCTCACGGAGCAGCATCGTCAATGCGCGCGTATCAATACCCGTAATGCCCGGAATATTCTCGCGTTTGAGCCATTCGGCAAGCGTCTCATGACCGTTCCAATGGCTGAATTCTCCGCTGTACTCACTGCAAATGATCGCTCTCGCATAGATACGGTCACTCTCCATGAAAGTGGCTAATCCATCCGGACGGAAAGAAAACTCGGGCACACCGTAGTTGCCTACCAACGGGAAAGTAATGGTCATCAGTTGGCCCGCATAACTCGGGTCAGTAAGCGATTCCGGATACCCCACCATCGCAGTATTGAATACCACCTCTCCGCTCACAGGTACATCAGCTCCAAAACTATAACCTTCAAAGGCAGTACCGTCACTGAGCCGTAAAATTGCTTTTTTCTTAGCCAATGTGGCACGATTAACTTCGTTTTTCATTATCTCCATATAGTTGCTTCGCGATCCGGACCTACTGAAATTATCTTAATAGGAGTAGCCAATTCGCGTTCCAAGAAATTAACATAGTTGATAAATGCCTGCGGTAGTTCCTCCTGCTTGGTGCAGTGTGTCAAATCCGTCTGCCAACCGGGGAACTCCTCGTACACAGGCTCTACATTCTTATCAATAGAGAACGGGAAATCACGTGTCACTTCTCCGTTGATACGATAAGCCGTGCAAGCTTTGATAACAGGGAACGTATCCAACACGTCGGATTTCATCATCAGCAGTTGTGTTACCCCGTTGAGCATGATAGTATATCGCAGTGCGACAAGATCAATCCATCCGCAACGGCGTTCGCGTCCGGTAACCGCACCGTACTCATGCCCTATTGCGCGGATCTTCTTGCCCGTTTCATCAAACAGCTCTGTCGGGAAAGGCCCTGAGCCTACACGCGTACAATAAGCTTTGAAAATACCATACACTTCTCCAATCCGGCTTGGCGCCAATCCGAGACCGGTGCATGCTCCGGCACAAACCGTATTGCTGGAAGTCACAAAGGGATAAGAGCCGAAGTCAATATCCAGCAACGATCCTTGTGCGCCTTCACATAAGATCGATTGATCTGCACTAAGTGCTTTGTTGACGAAATGCTCACTGTCAATAAAACGGAACGTACGCAGGTATTCAATAGCCTGCATCCACTCTTTTTCGAGTGCTTCAAGTCCCTCTAATGACACAGGAGTTCCGCCATTGGCAACAGCAGAGGCATTGAGACCGTTGATCATGTCAATATGGCGGGCACGTGCCAGCGCATATTTCTCGGAAAAGCCATCAAGAATATCGCCTACACGCAACCCGTTACGGCTCACCTTGTCCGTATATGTCGGTCCAATACCTTTTCCTGTCGTACCGATCTTGGCCTTACCCTTAGCTGCTTCGTTTGCCTGATCCAGGATACGATGAGTCGGCAGAATCAGGTGCGCTTTCTTGGAAATATACAAGCGGTCATGTAAGTTATGACCGGATTGCGCCAGTTCTTCCGCTTCCTTTTGGAACAAAACCGGATCCAACACAACACCATTGCCTATCAGATTGACTTTGCCGCCTTGGAAGATACCGGAAGGAATACTACGCAGGACGTATTTCTGCCCTTCAAATTCAAGGGTATGCCCGGCGTTCGGACCTCCTTGGAAGCGGGCAATAATATCATACTTCGGAGTCAGTACATCCACCATTTTGCCTTTCCCCTCATCCCCCCATTGGAGTCCTAAAAGAATGTCTGCTTTTTTCATATGCCTAATTGGTTAAAGATATAATCTACATTTTTCATGTAATAATCGAGTGTGAAGCAGTTGTCTATTTCCTGCGCCGACAAATATCGCATTACTTCAGGCGTACTCTTGAGCAGTTCCTGCATCTGGCCCCCCTCCATCAGTGTACGCATTGCCACTGGTTGCACCAGATCATATGCCTGCTCACGTACCAATCCTTTCTCTATCAGTGCGTTCATCACCCGTTGTGCGAAAATTGCGCCGTGTGTCAGGCCTATATTATGAAGCATATTCTCGGGATAAACCACCAGGTTATCCAAGATATTCATCAACCTTGCCAGCATATAATCCAACAACATCGTAGCATCCGGTAAAACAATCCGCTCGGTAGAAGAATGCGAAATATCCCGTTCGTGCCATAACGCGATGTTTTCAGATGCCGTACACATATAGCCGCGCATCACTCGCGCGCATCCGCATATGTTTTCAGAAGAAATAGGATTGCGCTTATGCGGCATAGCGGATGAACCTTTCTGTCCTTTGCGGAAAGCTTCCTCCACTTCCCTTACCTCCTGACGCTGCATATTACGTATCTCCAGCGCTATTTGCTCCAAAGATCCTGCAATAACGGCCAAAGAAGACAAATAGAATGCATGCCTGTCACGTCCCAACACCTGTGTTGCGATTTTAGCCGATTCGATACCCAGATGCTCGCAGACATATTGCTGGATGGAAGGCGGGATATTAGCATAATTCCCTACTGCTCCTGACAGTTTGCCGGCCTCGACACCTTTCGCAGCCATCTCAAACCGCTCCATATTGCGCTGCATCGTGGCATACCATAAAGCCCATTTTAGACCAAACGAAGTGACATCCGCGTGCATACCATGCGTACGTCCGATAACCGGAGTATATTTGAACTCGTTGGCCCGTTTCTGCAGCACAGCCATGAATTGTTGCAGGTCATCACGCAGAATGGAATTCGCTTGCTTGAGCAAATATCCGTTGGCCGTATCAACCACGTCGGTCGAAGTCAGTCCGTAATGTACCCATTTGCGTTCCTCACCCAGCGATTCGCTGACCGTGCGAGTAAAAGCCACTACATCATGGCGTGTGATCTCCTCTATCTCATGGATGCGATCCACATCAAATGATGCATTAGCACGCAGTTTGGCCACATCGTCTTTGGGAACAATCCCCAACTCAGACCAAGCTTCAGCTGCGAGTATCTCTACCTCCAGATAAGCTTGGAACTTATTCTGCTCTGTCCATATATTGCGCATTGCTGCGCGCGAATAACGATCTATCATGATTATTTTACGTTATAGGAAATGCATTTATACGCCTGCTCGACTTTAGCGAGTGCCTTTTCAACCGATTCGTCTGTAGCCAGAACTACTCCATAACGTCGATGTCCATGTACTTCCGGTTTTCCGAACAAACGGAGTTGGACACCCGGAATCGCCAAAGCCTTCTCTATACCCTCAAAAAACACTTCTTTGCCTTCTCCTTCAATTACGATAGCCTTACTTGCTGAAGGTTGGAAGAAGCGGATCTCCGGAACAGGGAGCCCTAAGACAGCGCGTGCATGCAGCGCGAATTCACTCAGATCCTGGCTAATCATAGTCACCATACCTGTATCATGCGGCCGCGGGCTGACTTCGGAGAAAATAACTTTATCTCCTTGTACAAACATCTCCACACCGAAAATACCATATCCTCCTAATGCGTCTGTTACCTCTTTTGCGATATGCTGAGCTTGCAGTAGTGCCTCCTGTGACATTGCTTGCGGCTGCCATGATTCACGGTAGTCTCCGTCCACTTGGTGGTGACCAATAGGTTGCAAGAACGTAGTACCGCCGGAATGACGTACTGTCAGCAAAGTAATCTCATAGTCAAAATGAATAAATCCTTCCACAATGACTCTGCCTGCACCGGCACGTCCCCCCTCCTGTGAAATGGCCCATGCCGTCTCCATGTCTGCTTCTGTACGAATAGTAGATTGTCCGTGTCCTGAAGAAGACATGATAGGTTTAACCACACAGGGGATACCAATCTCCTTAACCGCAGCGATAAACTCATCGTGATTATCAGCGAACTTGTACGGTGCTGTAGGCAAATGCAATTCCTCGGACGCCATACGACGTATCGCCTCGCGGTTCATAGTGAGGAAAGCGGCTTTTGCCGTCGGAATCACACGGTAGCCTTCTTTTTCCAGTTCTACCAATGTTGGAGTGGCAATAGCTTCTACTTCCGGGATAATAAGCGAAGGCTGCTCTGCTTCAATAATCTCACGCAGGCGGTTACCGTCCAGCATATTGAATACATACGAGCGATGCGCCACCTGCATAGCCGGTGCGTTCGCATAACGGTCACATGCGATTACTTCTACGCCATAACGTTGAAGTTCAATAGTGACTTCTTTGCCCAGTTCGCCGCTACCGAGCAACAATGCGCGTGTAGCAATGGGAGTGAGTGGAGTTCCGAATTTCATTTTTGTACCAATTATTTGTTAATACGTTTTTTATAACATTCTATCGTGTTGCGCATGAGCATTGTAATGGTCATGGGCCCTACGCCGCCCGGGACAGGAGTAATAGCACCGGCAATAGGAGCCACAGTCTCAAAGTCAACATCTCCTACCAGTCTGCCGTCTTCCAGACGATTAATCCCCACATCGATAACAATAGCGCCTTGCTTGACCATATCTGCTGTAATCATTCGCGGACGGCCTACAGCCACTATCAAAATATCCGCCTTGCGGCATATAGCAGCCAGATCTTTCGTGCGGCTGTGTGCTATTGTTACGGTGCAGTTCTTGTCCAATAACAGTTTGGCTATCGGTTTACCCACGATGTTGCTGCGCCCTACTACCACTGCATGTCGTCCTCCGAGGTCAACATGAGTTTGTTCCAATAAAGCGATAATACCGAGCGGTGTGCATGGCACTATTGCCGGCTGATTCAGCCACAGTCCGGCAACATTGGAAGGATGAAAGCCATCCACATCTTTTTCCGGAGCAATTGCTTCAATCACCGTCTGTTCGTCAATACGCTTCGGTAATGGCAATTGCACCAATATTCCATCCACATCGTCCTTCCCGTTTCGTTCTGCAATAACACGAAGCAGTTCTTCCTGACTTGTTGTCTCCGGTAATTGAATCAGTTCGCCATCAAAGCCGCAATATTCCGTGGCTTTAATCTTACTCTTCACATACGACATGCTGGCCGGGTTCTGCCCCACTATGATTACATCCAAACATGGTTTGCGGCCATATTTCCCGGTAAGAACGGCGACTTGCCCGCGCAGTTCTTCCTTCAGTTGTTGCGCTATTTGTTTTCCATCAATAATCATAATGCCCAGTGTGCTATATCTTTTCTGTAAAACAAGTTTGTGCAGTTGATTTTCTTTATTTCATCGTACACATTGCGCTGCGCTTGTTTGATATCCTCACCATGCGCAATACACATCAACACACGCCCGCCGTTAGTCAACAGTTTTCCCTCTTTCCGCTTCGTCCCCATATGCAATACCAAGCCCTCGAAATCTTCCACCCCGGTTATCTCTGCCCCTTTGGTATATGCGCCCGGGTAGCCACATGATGCCATGACTACTCCAACTGTAGCCTGTTTGCGCCAATGAACAGCTTCCAATGTATCACCTGTAGCGATAGCATGGAAAACAGTATAGGCATCTGTTTCCATTAACGGCAGTACCACTTCTGTTTCAGGATCACCGAAACGGGCATTGAACTCAATAACTTTTATTCCATCGGCCGTCTTCATCAGTCCCCCGTAGAGCACGCCGGTCAAAGGTTTTCCTTCCTTTACCATTGCATCTGCAACAGGTTGCAAAATGTGCTCCAGTGCCCATTGTTCTTCTTCGGCAGATATAAACGGCAGTGGTGTATAAGCTCCCATTCCACCGGTATTAGGACCTTCATCCCCGTCATAAGCACGCTTGTGGTCCTGGCTCAACGGCATTGGATACACCTGATTATGATGCACAAAAGCCATAAAGGAGAACTCCGGCCCCTGAAGAAAATCCTCAATGACCACTTTGCCTTTTCCAAACGCTTCGCCGACCAGCATGTCGCGTAAAGTGTCCGATGCCTCTTGCTCGTCTTTGGCAATAACCACTCCCTTACCGGCAGCCAACCCGTCGTATTTGAGCACAGCAGGATACGAATTGCGCGAACGCACATACTGCATCGCTTCGTCATAATCCGCGAAACTGCGATAAGCCGCTGTCGGTATATTATATTTAGCCATAATTTCTTTGGCAAACTCCTTGCTGGCTTCAATCTGCGTGGCTGCCTTCGAATGACCGAAGACGGGTATACCCGCTTCGCGGAACGCGTCCGCTACGCCTGCCGCCAAAGCTGCTTCCGGCCCTATGACACAAAGATCTATCTTATGCGTTTCAGCAAAGGTGAGCAGTTGCTCCACATCTGTATCGGCAATATCCTCACATTCAGCCAACTGTGCAATTCCGGCATTCCCCGGTGCGCAGTAAATATGCTCCACATACTTACTGCGGCTCAGTTGATACACTATTGCGTGTTCCCTGCCGCCGGATCCTATAACCAAGACGTTCTTTTTCATTAGTGTTTAAAATGACGCATGCCCGAAAAGAGCATCGTGATTTGGTGTGCATTCGCAGCCTCAATACTCTCGGCATCACGAACACTGCCACCGGGTTGCACTATTGCTTTAATTCCATATTCTGCTGCACTCTCCACGCAATCGCTAAACGGGAAGAACCCGTCCGAAGCCATTACCAGTCCTGCATCTTTGATATCTTTTCCTTCTGCGGTCAGGGACTCTTGCGCCTGTTTAAGAGCAATAGCGGCAGAACCTACTCTATTCATTTGACCGGCTCCTACGCCATATGTGCGGCCATCTTTTACGACCACTATCGCATTGGACTTGACATGTTTCACAATCTGCCAGCCAAACTGCATATCTGTCATTTGTTCGTCTGTAGGCTTCAACGCTGTAACGCACATCTCTTTGGTGAGATGAATAGTCTCTGTATCAAGTTGTTGCGCCAAAAGACCACCGTTTACCGATACATATTGCATTTGTTTGGTAGTAGCAGGAGTCATATCTACCTCTATAAGACGCAGGTTCTTCTTGGTCGTCAGGACTTCCAGTGCTTCCGGTGTGAACTGGGGCGCCATGATGATTTCCAGAAAAATCGGTTTCATCAGTTCCGCCATCTCTTTGGTTACCACGCAGTTGGTAGCCACGATGCCACCAAAGATTGAGACAGTATCTGCTTCGTATGCCTTTTTCCAGGCCTCTACTCCATCCTTCCCGACAGCAGCACCGCATGGGTTCATATGTTTGAGGCCTACGCAGAAAGGCGTCTGACCAAACTCACGCACGATATTCAGCGCCGCATTGGCATCCTGAATATTGTTGTAGGAAAGCTCTTTGCCGTGAAGTTGTTTGGCCGAAGCCAATGAATACGACACTTGCTCCATTGCAGCATAGAATTTAGCATCCTGATGCGGGTTTTCACCGTAGCGCAGGCCTTGTTTGAGATCGTACTCCAAAAACAATTTCTCATTCAGTCCGGCAGCTTTGCGCATATAGGTGGCAATGCACATATCATATTCTGCAGTGTGGGTATATGCCTTGGCACTCAGTTCAAGCCGGGTCTCCTTCTTGGTGTTTCCTTCCGCCTGTATTTCACCCAGTACACGGGTGTAGTCATCCGGATCACATACCACCGTAACATCATTCCAGTTCTTAGCTGCCGAGCGAAGCATAGACGGACCGCCGATATCAATTTTCTCAATTGCTTCCTCCATGGTAGTCCCCTCTTTGGCAATCGTCTGGCGGAAAGGATACAGATTAACGCATACCAAGTCAATCAGTCCTATTCCGTTTTGCTGCAAAGCCTCCATGTGAGATGGTTCATCACGGCGTGCCAATAATGCGCCGTGTACCTTGGGATGAAGGGTCTTTACTCGACCATCGCATATCTCCGGAAAACCTGTTACTTCACTAATACCGATGGTTTTAACTCCGTTCTCTTCCAGTAGTTTCTGTGTGCCTCCGGTAGCGATAATCTGCCAATTGGCAGCTTGTAATCCTTTTACAAACTCGACGAGTCCAGTTTTGTCACTGACGCTCACTAATGCTCTTTTTTGTACCATATTGTTAGTTTTTGCTTACGATAGTGTTTTCACCGGCCTGAACATGACCGATAATCTGTGCTTTTTCGCCTGCAAAGTCTAGGATTTCCTTTACTTTGTCTGCATCCGACTCTGAAACAGCCATTACCATGCCTATTCCCATATTAAAGATGTTGAACATCTCTCGGTGCGGTATCCGGCCTTTTTCTTCCAAAAAGCGGAAAACAGGAAGAATCTCCCAAGTGCCTTCTTCGATATAAAATCCCTGTCCCGGTTGGAAGATACGCGGAATATTTTCATCAAATCCGCCTCCTGTAATATGCGCTACACCGTGTACATCCAAATTACGGATCACTTCCAGCACCGGTTTAACGTAAATCTTTGTGGGTGTAAGCAATACTTCTCCTAGAGTTTTTTGAGCGTCTAATTCGGGATATACCTTTTTCAGGTCGAGCTGCGCATCACGAATTATCTTGCGCACCAATGAATAGCCGTTTGAATGTACTCCGGAGGAAGATATACCTATTAACACATCACCCACTTTCACTCCGGAGCCGTCAATCAGTTTCGATTTTTCAACCACTCCTGTAGTATATCCTGCGATATCGTATTCGCCGTTCTGATACATGCCCGGCATCTCAGCCGTTTCCCCACCGACTAACGCACATCCGGCCTGACGGCAACCTTCCGCTACGCCACTGACTATTGCTTCTATCTGCTCGGGAATATTATGTCCCGTAGCGATATAATCAAGGAAAATAAGCGGTTCAGCACCTTGCGCCAACACGTCATTGACACACATCGCTACGGCATCAATACCGATTGTATCATGTTTGTCCATCGCAAACGCGATTTTCAACTTGGTGCCTACTCCATCCGTGCCGCTAACCAGAACAGGTTCTTTCACACCTAAAGAGGAGAGGTCAAACATCCCCCCAAACGCCCCGATTGATCCCATAGATCCCGGTCTAACGGTCGAACGAACGTGCGATTTTATTCTACTTACAACCTCATATCCGGCTTCCAGATTTACGCCGGCTGCTTCATAATGCTGCGCCATAAAGATTTGGTTTATTTATGCTTGAAATAATTAACTGCGTTTTCGAATAGCGGTTGGTATTTGTTGCCTGCGATATTCGCAAATACATTTTTCTCCCAACGTTCAGAATGCCCCATTTTACCCAATATCTGTCCGTCAGGAGATAGAAGGCCCTCTATTGCATAACACGATCCGTTAGGATTATAAGGCGATTCCATTGTGGGTTGCCCTGTTCGCGGGTCGGCATAACGGAATGCAACCTGCCCATTTTCAAACAGTTGTTTCGCCAATGTTTCACTAATCACTAACTTACCTTCGCCATGACTCACTGCGATACTATGCAGGTCTCCCAGTTCCATTCCCTTAAGCCAAGGACTGTTGGTAGAAGCAACCGTTGTGGTCACTATCTGCGAGACATGCCGGTTAATATCATTGCGGAACAAAGTGGGACTATCCGTTGTCACTTGTCCTAACTTGCCGTATGGTAACAGTCCGGATTTAATGAGCGCCTGGAAGCCGTTGCATATGCCTAAAATCAGCCCACCACGCTCCAAAAGCGACTCAATGGCGCGGCTCACCTTTTTATTATTGAGTACCGAGACAATGAACTTAGCGGATCCATCGGGTTCGTCGCCTAAGGAGAATCCTCCGGCTAACATCAGAATCTGCGCCTTCTCAATATGAGCGACCATCTCGTCAATCGAAGCAATCACATCTTGCTCAGTCAGATTACGGAAGATTGTTACTTCCACCTCCGCTCCTGCCCTGCGCCATGCTTTGGCACTGTCATAATCGCAGTTCGTTCCCGGGAAGACAGGAATGTATACAACCGGTTTCTTGCCTTTTAGATTCTCATGCACTATAGGCAGGGGCCTTTGCTGTTTGAGCGTCTTACATTCAGGCATTAATTCCTTATGCTGCGCCTCCATCGTTGCCGGATATACTTTTCTGAACGGCTCCGTGCAGGCATCATAAAGGACATCACGTTTAATTGCTACGCCATTAATGACAATACTGTCGCTATCCGTCACAAATCCCAATTGGACAGCATTCGGGATGGATAACTCTGCCGCCGCCTCTACCAGAATACTGCCGTATTGGTAATTATAGAGTTGAGCTTCATCTATCTGTATCTCAGCACCTAATTCATTGCCGAACGACATTTTTGCCAGCGCCTCACATACACCGCCAAAGCCGATAGCATAGGCAGAAACAATCTGGCCGGATTGAACAGCCTTTGTTGTGTCTGTCCATAGTTGTTTCAGTTGATCTGTATCCGGCATATAATTAGCTAACGGCTTATGCTGCAACAGATAGAGTCTATTGCCCGCTTTCTTCAGATCCGTACTTATGACCTTGTCCGCGTGTACCGTTGTTATGCCAAAAGCGATCAAAGTTGGCGGAACAGATATATGCTCGAATGTACCGGACATGGAGTCTTTTCCTCCAATGGACGGCAGACCTAACGCCACTTGCATTTTCAGCGCGCCTAAAAGTGCACTGAGCGGTTTTCCCCAGCTATGGCGGTCTTCTGTCATACGCTCGAAATACTCCTGATAACTGAACCGCATATGACTATAGTCAGCACCTGCCGCTACGACTTTACTGCACGCTTCTACGACCGCATATGCTGCACCATGATAAGGGCTCCATTCCGAGATGAACGGATTATATCCGAAGGCCATTATGGAGGCTGTATTCGTAAAGCCGTCAGTAGGTAGTTTCTGCACACTCACCTGAGTCTCGCTACGTTGCATCTTGCCGCCAAAAGGCATTAGGACAGTAGAGCGGCCTATCGTAGCATCAAACTCCTCTATCAATCCTTTCTGACTCGTTACATTAGCCGAACGCATTACGTTACACATACGTTCTTCAAGGTTTGCACCAGCAATCGGCTGAAGGAACGGGTTGCAATCTTTAACCGACATGATTGTAGCCTGGGCATAGTGCTTAGCCCCCGCCGAGTCAATAAACGCGCGGCTCAAATCAGCTACCATTTCTCCTTTGTAATACAAGCGCATGCGTCCTGTAGCAGTCACATCAGCGACATACGTCACTTCTATATTATCCCTATGGCAGAAAAACTCAAAGGCCTCTTGGTCCTTTTTCTCGACTACTACCGCCATACGTTCTTGTGACTCCGAGATAGCCAATTCTGTGGGGTTCAGACCAGAATATTTTGTCGGCACGCGGTCGAGATAGATATCCAATCCATCTGCTAACTCGCCTATAGCCACACTCACGCCTCCGGCTCCGAAATCATTAGATTTCTTGATCAGTTTGGTGACTTCATGACGGCGGAAGAGACGCTGTATCTTTCTTTCTTCGGGCGCATTGCCTTTCTGCACCTCGCTTCCGCACGACTCCAACGAAGCCTCTGTATGCTCTTTACTGGATCCCGTGGCGCCACCTATACCATCGCGTCCGGTACGTCCGCCTAACAGCAGGATCACATCACCCGGAGCGGGACTCTCGCGACGCACAGCATCCGCTTTGACAGCACCTACTACCGCGCCGACTTCGAGACGTTTAGCCACATAGGAAGGATGGTAAATCTCACGCACATGCGTTGTGGCCAGGCCTATCTGGTTTCCGTAAGACGAATAACCGGCTGCAGCCTTGCGCGAGATAATCTGTTGTGGTAATTTGCCCGCTAAGGTCTCGCTCACAGGGGCATAGATATCGCCGGCACCGGTAACCCGCATGGCTTGATAGACATATGCACGTCCGGACAGAGGATCACGTATCGCTCCGCCGAGACAAGTACTGGCACCACCGAAAGGCTCTATCTCCGTAGGATGATTATGGGTCTCGTTCTTGAATTGCAACAACCAACGCTCTATCTTGCCGTCCACATCCACATCTATGAATATTGAGCAGGCGTTATTCTCCTCACTTACCTCCATGTCATCCAGCAGACCTTGTTGCTTGAGATAACGGGCACCAATAGTAGCCAGTTCCATCAGGCAAAGAGGTTTCTCTTCTCGTCCCAACTCTGCGCGAATACGGCGGACGCTGTCCAAAGTCTGCGATATATCCGATTTTATGAAAGAATCCTCTATTTCTATGTCCTTCAGAATCGTAGTAAATGTCGTATGTCTGCAATGATCGGACCAATAAGTATCAAGAATACGCAGTTCCGTCTCAGTCGGGTCTCTATGCTCTTTGCTGAAATAATCAACGACACAGGATAAATCATCCGCATTCATTGCCAATCCCCATTGCTTGCAGAAATCGGCGTACCTCTCTCTCGGCATTGCGGTAAAACCAGCTAAGGATACAAGGGGCTTCACATCTGCGGTCTGCTGTCGCTCCAGAATATTCAAATCTTTTTCACGGGCTTCTACCGCATTGATGTAATAATGACGTATTCTCGCCATTTCATCCTCTGTCATTAGATCTTCGAAAATCAGCAAACGGCTCGAACGGATATCTATATCTGCATTCGGGTCAATCAGATGAACGCAGTCAATCGCCGACGAAGCACGCTGATCGAACTGGCCCGGGATATATTCTACAGCCAGGTATTGTTTGCCGTCCAGACAGACCGATTCGGTCACGGTATCTGTTACAATCTCGCCAAAGACACTGAATTTGCTTTGCTCCAGCAACTCGTCGCTAAACCCGAATAAATCATACACACATAGGTAGCGCATATGCCGGATATGCATCTGCAGATTCTCGTTCAGTTCGCGACGCAGACTCTCTGCTTCTACGCGGAATCCTTCTTTTTTCTCAACAAAAAGCCTTTTGTTCATATCAGATAACGGTAGCTAATACTTTTTCTGTTTGTTGGCGACGAAAATCAATATATTTTTCGCGCAGGTCCCTATCCTGCAAAGCCAAGATACTTACAGCCAGCAGAGCTGCATTCTTTGCGCCGTCAATAGCTACGGTAGCAACAGGTATTCCGCTAGGCATCTGTACCATTGATAGCAGACTATCCAAACCGTCAAGGGTCTTAGAGCGAACAGGAACCCCGATCACCGGCAGTTGCGTCAATCCGGCAATGACACCTGCCAAATGCGCAGCACCTCCTGCTCCGGCAATGATGATTTGCAGACCGCGGTCCTCGGCACTCTCTGCCCATTCCATCAACGCATGCGGCGCACGATGAGCAGAAATAACACGTTTGTCAACGTCAATACCAAAACTTTCGAGGGTATCGATAGCCGCCTGCATCACAGGCAGGTCGCTGGCAGAACCCATAATAACTCCTACTTTCTTAGCCGCATGGGCACGATTAACTTCGTTTTTCATATTATTCCCATTCTATTGTGGAGGGTGGTTTGGACGAGATGTCGTAACATACTCTGTTCACTCCCTTCACTTTATTAATAATCTCATTACTTATCTTCGCCAGCACCTCATACGGGATGTGTGCAAAATCTGCTGTCATAGCATCGCTGGAAGTAACTGCACGCAGCGCTATCGGGTTCTCATACGTCCGTTCATCGCCCATCACGCCTACGGATCTCACTTCGCTCAGCAGGATAGCCCCCGCCTGCCATATCTCGTCGTATAGTCCGGCTTCGCGGAGATTATTGATGTATATTGCGTCTGCCTCCTGCAGGATTCGTACTTTCTCGCGTGTTACATCCCCCAGGATACGAACCGCCAGTCCCGGTCCCGGGAAAGGATGTCGTGTGATCAAGTGCTCCGGCATACCTAAACTACGTCCCACACGGCGTACTTCGTCTTTGAAGAGCCACTTAATCGGTTCGCAGAGCTTAAGATGCATCTCCTTAGGCAGACCTCCAACATTATGATGGCTTTTTATCACTTTGCCTGTTATATTCAGACTCTCAATACGGTCGGGATAGATTGTTCCTTGCGCGAGCCATTTGGCATCCGTAATCTTCTTGGCTTCCGCATTGAAGACTTCTACAAAATCGCGGCCTATAATCTTTCTTTTTTGTTCGGGATCCTTGATTCCGGCAAGGTCACTCAAAAACTTATCACTTGCGTCCACGCCTGTCACATTCAGCCCAAGTCCCTCATAATCACGCATTACATCGCGGAACTCATTTTTGCGCAGCATACCATGGTCAACAAAGATACAAGTCAACCTGTTGCCTATAGCGCGGTGGAGCAACACGGCTACTACCGATGAATCAACGCCGCCGGAGAGACCTAATATCACGCGGTCGTTTCCTATCTGTTCGCGCAGTTCCTTAACCGTCGTATCCACGAAAGCATCAGCACTCCATTCCTGCTTTGATCCACATACATCAACCACGAAATTCCGCAACAGCAAAGTACCTTGCAATGTATGGAATACTTCCGGATGAAACTGAGTACCGAATATGGGGTGCTCCCCGGGAATACAATAGGCAGCATTCGCCACGGTCTCTGTAGAAGCGATACATGTAGCACCGTCCGGCAGGCGTGTGATACTATCGCCGTGAGACATCCATACTTGCGAGTGTTCGTCAAAATTCCTAAAGAGCGGATTCTTGCGGTCTATATATTGAAGGTTCTGCCGTCCGTATTCACGCGTTCCGGCACTCTCAACCTTACCGCCATACATATGGCTGATCAGTTGTGCTCCGTAACATATTCCCAGTATCGGAAGCCTTCCCCGGATACCGCTCAGATCGATATGAAATGCATCGTCCTGATAGACGCTTAGGGGTGATCCGCTCAAAATCACACCAATGACATCATGATCGTCTTCCGGATATTTATTATACGGCAGTATCTCGCAAAACGTATTCAGTTCGCGTATGCGGCGACCTATCAGTTGAGTCGTCTGGCTACCGAAATCCAAAATGATAATTTTCTGCATTCCTTCGTGGGGTTATTGCTGTGAATAATTAGGAGCCTCGGAGGTAATCGTGATGTCATGCGGATGGCTTTCAAACATACCGGCTGATGTGATGCGCACGAATTTGGCTTGACGCAGTTCCTCTAAATTATGCGCGCCCACATATCCCATACCGGAGCGCAAACCGCCTATCAGTTGGTATATCGTCTCGCACACACTGCCTTTGTATGGCACACGTCCGGCTATACCTTCCGGCACCAGTTTGGATACATTACTCTCTCCTCCCTGGAAATAACGGTCGGCACTTCCGGCTTTCATAGCTTCTATGCTGCCCATACCTCTGTATGACTTGAATTTACGTCCGTTGAAGATGATTGTATCGCCCGGTGCTTCGTCCGTACCGGCGAACATCGAACCGCACATCACGCTGTTTCCTCCGGCCGCCAATGCTTTGACTACATCACCGGAATAACGCAGACCACCGTCCGCAATCAACGGCACGCCCGTTCCTTTCAACACTTCGGCGACCTCGAAGATAGCAGTCAACTGCGGCACACCTACCCCCGCAATAATACGCGTTGTACAGATACTACCTGGCCCGATACCAACCTTTATTCCGTCTGCACCGTTGTCCAACAGATACCTTGCCGCCTCCGCAGTAGCTATATTGCCTACCACAACATCCAACTCCGGATATTTGGCTTTGATAGCACGCAGGGCATTGACAATGTTACGGCTATGTCCGTGAGCGGAGTCTAATACAACGGCATCCACATGTTCTTTCACCAATGCATCCACACGGTCCATATAATCCGGTGTGATACCTACCCCTGCCGCACATCGCAGATGCCCTTTGGCATCTTTGTTGGCATTAGGATAGTCGCGCAACTTGGTGATATCTTTGTATGTCACAAGACCTATCAGTTTTCCGTTCTTATCCACTACCGGCAGTTTCTCTACCTTGTGGGTTTGAAGCGCATCCATGATTGTTTTATTATCGGTAGAAGCGATCGTCACGAGGTTCTCGCTGGTCATTACTTCGCTGATAGAGCGTTGCATATCGGTCTCGAACCTCAAATCACGGTTAGTCACGATACCCACCAGCACATGTCTTTCGTCCACTACAGGAATACCTCCAATATGGTTTTCCCCCATGAGTTGTAGTGCGTCACCAATAGTCTGATTTTCAAATATCGTCACGGGATCAGCAATCATGCCATTCTCTGCCCTTTTGACACGGCGGACTTGTGCCGCTTGCTCAGCGATAGACATATTCTTATGGATCACACCTATTCCACCTTCGCGGGCAATAGCGATAGCCATAGGTGCTTCGGTCACCGTATCCATAGCGGCACTTACTACTGGGATATTTAGCCCTATATGACGTGAGAACCGGCCGTTGAGCGATACCTCGCGCGGCAGCACTTCGCTATAAGCGGGAACTAACAATACATCATCGAAGGTCAGTCCTTCTTTCATAATTCGGTCTTGATACATATTGGTAGGTTTTAGATGTTACAACATATGATCACAATAGAAACAACGTTTCACGCCGTCCGCATCAATGTAGGATTTCTGCTCTACGGGTTCGGTTGTAGCGATACAACGATCGTTATGGCAGGCACATGAACTTGTTTCGCCATGGTGTCCTGTCGGTTCGGCATGCATATATTCATCGCTCAGCAAGGTATATATGATGGCTTTACGCACGTATTTGCCATTCTCCACTTGGCGGAAATAAGCGGCACGCGGGTCTTTATCCACACCAACCGTGATCTCATTCACGCGTGGAAGCGGGTGCAATACAATCATGGATGGTTTGCCGAGTTCCATCAGCCGCTCGTCCAAAATAAATGAATCTTTGAGTCGTTCGTATTCGTCCTTGTCGGCAAAACGCTCCTGTTGCACACGGGTCATATAAAGTACATCTACTACCGGCATCGCTTCTTCGAGCGTGGAAACCTCAGTATAAGCATTGCCTAACTCAGCCTTCATATAATCCGGTAAAGCTAACTCTTTCGGCGCTATGAGGACAAAATGAACACCTTCATACCGCCGCATAGCCTTGATAAGCGAATGTACGGTACGACCATATTTGAGATCACCGCATAGACCTATAGTCAAATGGTCGAACCGGCCTAACTCGCGACGGATTGTCAACAGGTCCGTCATTGTCTGCGTGGGATGGCTATGACCGCCATCGCCGGCGTTGATGACCGGAATACGGCTGAACTCACTTGCCACCCGCGGCGCACCTTCTTTATAATGGCGCATAGCGATAATGTCGGCAAAAGCACTCACTACACGCACCGTATCAGCAACCGTCTCTCCTTTGCTTACCGAGGACGAACGGGCGTCACTGAAACCCAATACCTGACCGCCTAACTCCATCATGGCAGCCGTGAAACTAAGGCGTGTCCGCGTACTCGGTTCATAGAAAAGCGTAGCTAATTTCTTGCCTTTGCAAGCCTCTGCATACTGTTGCGGATGTGCGATGATATCCAATGCCCGCAGAACGATTTTCTCTATCTCTTGGGTTGTGAGATCGGTCGAGTCTAACAGATGTCTCATAAGTTATTTCTAAATTGTATCAGTTCATTTTTCTCTCTATCGGATATATATCCTTCTTGTGTTGCCACTTCGGCGAGAATATCGAGGTTGCTCAGACTATGGTTTTCCACTTGAGCTTCTGCCAACCGGTCTATTCCTTTTCTCATGCCATAGGTGAAGATAGATACGATGCCTAACACCTCTGCGCCTGCTTCCCGCAGCACTTCTACTACCTCAAGGCAACTGCCTGCAGTAGATATCAGGTCCTCTACCACTACCACTTTCTGCCCCGGAATCAGTTTGCCTTCTATCCGGTTCTGTCGGCCATGATCTTTAGCCCCGGAACGCACATAACCCATCGGCAGATTCAGTTTTGTCGCAGTGATAGCGGCATGTGCGATGCCGGCTGTGGAAGTACCCATCAATATTTCCGCCTGGGGGTAGAATGTGCGAACCAGCTCTGCCAAGCCGTTCTCTACGTCTTCGCGCACCGAGACGTCGCTCAATGTCAAACGGTTGTCGCAATAAATCGGACTCTTAATACCGCTTGCCCATGTAAAAGGTTCAGCAGGCCGCAGAAAAACCGCTTTGATCCGCAGCAGATCTGCTGCAATTTTTTCACTTAATCCTTCCATATTACAACTTTTAACTTTCTATTCCGAACTCTCTCACACATTTCCGATAGGCTTCCACCGGATCTTCTGCCGCTGTAATGGGACGTCCTACTACAATAAAGTCCGTTCCTATCTCTTTGGCGCGCGCCGGAGTAGTGATTCGCACCTGATCGCCTGCCTGTCCGTCGGCAAAACGGATACCGGGCGTTACGGTCAGAAAATCCTTGCCGCATTGTTCTTTGACCATTCCCGCCTCGAGTGGCGAACACACAACGCCATCCAGACCTGCCTCATATGCCAGACGGGCATAATGGCATACGCAGTCGGTAATTGATCCGCTGATGAGCAGCTCGTCATGCATTCTTTCCTCGCTGGTTGAAGTCAGCTGGGTTACGGCTAACAAAATCGGTCGTGAACCATCCTCTCGGGTTAAGCCCTTCAAAGCAGCTTCCATCATGGCTTTCGTGCCGGCTGCATGCAGATTCACCATATCCACCTCTAACCGTGATAGTACTGCCATCGCTTTCTGTACAGTATTGGGAATATCGTGCAGTTTGAGATCCAAAAAGATTTTATGTCCTCTTCTGCGCAACTCACGAACGATAGAAGGCCCCTCTGCGTAATATAGTTCCATACCTATCTTGACAAAAGGCTTCTCTTCCGTGAAACGGTCCAGAAACGCATAGGTTGCTTCTGCACTCGCGAAATCACATGCTATAATCACATCTCTTTTCATACGACACCGATTATATCTTGTAAATGGTTTATCTTCAGCTGCTTCATAATCTCAGGCAGTGTTTCTATTATCTCGCGGCAAACCATCGGGTTCTGCAGGTTGGCAGCACCTATTTCCACAGCCGATGCACCTGCCATCATCATCTCTATCACATCCTCTGCACTTCCGACACCTCCGCATCCGATAATAGGCGTACCGGGACATGCTTTGTACACCTGGTTCACCATACGTAAGGCAACCGGAAACACTCCCGGTCCCGAATAACCGCCGTATCGGTTTGCTATCACAGGTTGGCGGCGACGGATATCTATCCGCATGCCGAGCATTGTGTTAATAAGGCAAAGACCGTCTGCGCCGGCATCAACGCATGCACATGCTATAGAAGCTATATCCGTTACGTTCGGACTCAGTTTTACAAATACAGGTTTGGTCGTAACAGCTTTCACCGCTTTGGTCACTTCGGCTGCTGCTGCCGGCGATGTACCAAATGCCATACCGCCATTATGTACATTCGGACAGGAGATATTAAGTTCCAGTATAGCAGCATCCGTCTCCTTATCTATACGCTCGCATACATGCGCGTATTCATCAATACTGAACCCGCTTATGTTAGCGATGATCGGACCGCGGTAGAGTTGTCTCAATGCGGGTAACTCATGCGCAATGACTTCATCCACTCCGGGGTTCTGTAACCCTATGGCGTTAATCAGTCCTGCGGGACACTCGGCTATACGGGGTAATGCATTACCGTAACGCGGTTCACGCGTCGTGCCTTTGGTTGCGATAGCTCCCAGGATGTTGAGATCGAACCATTCGCTCATCTCCTGACCGAAGCCGCAAGTCCCGCTGGCAGGAATAACCGGATTCTGCAATTCAATATGTCCTAAATTAATTCTCAATTCTCAATTCTCAATTCTCAATTCTCAACTCTCAATTCTCAATTTTCAACTCTTCCGCATTGAACACCGGCCCTTCTTTGCACACCCGTTTGAACCCTTCTTTGGTCTCGATGCTGCATCCCATGCATATCCCTACTCCGCAACCCATCCGTTCCTCCATGCTGATCTGTCCGTTCGTACCTACCGTCCGCAGGATGGCTTTGATCATCGGGAGCGGTCCGCATGCGTAGTAGTACGGCATTGTGCATTGTGAATTGTTAATTGTTAATTGCTCCGTTACCACCCCTTGCGTACCGTAACTGCCATCCATCGTACAAACCGTTACATCGCATCCCAATGAGCGGAACACTTCCTCTCCGAAAACCTCGTTTGCCGTATTAAAACCCATCACCACGCGCACTTGTCTGCCTGCTTGACGCAATTTCTTCGCTGCGTAGATCAGCGGCGGCACTCCTACTCCTCCACCGATAAGCAGCACTTCATTTCCGCCTTGTGTCAGGTCATATCCGTGACCTAATCCGGTTAACATATTGATCTTCTCGCCTGCCGCCATCTGCGCCATACGCGCAGTGCCGGAGCCCACTATCTTATAGATAATTGTCAACCGGTCGCCTTCAATATCGCTTACCGATAAAGGGCGGCGCAGATAACAACCGGGTACGGCGATCTCTACAAACTGACCGGGTTCGATGCCCTCCGTTCGTCCTTGCAGAACCATACGGAAGACTCTCTCCGCAATCCGCTCATTGCTCAATATGCTCCATCTACCGCTTCTCAATTTCTAATTGTGAATTGTGAATTGTGAATTCTCAAAAACCACCTTTCCCCGAACTTCGTTTTTGACACATTTCCCATATACCTCCCAGCCGGCAAACGGTGTGCTCTTTCCTTTGGACACGAACTGCCCGGGATCTATTGTATAATGCGCGTCCAAGTCGAATGTTGCCCAACTATCCTCCTCCAGCCCCGTTATCTCGCGCCCACGCGTACACATTAATTTTATAAGGCGTTCCATCGTGATTACCCCCGGTTTGACCAAATAAGTATATAACAACGGGAATGCAGTTTCGAGTCCCACTATACCAAAAGCACTTCCGGCTAAGCCACGGCTCTTCTCTTCTGCACTATGCGGCGCATGATCCGTTGCGATTACATCAATCGTGCCGTCTGATATTCCAGCTATAAGCGCCATTTGATCAGCTACATCACGGATTGGCGGGTTCATTTTCCAGCATCCGTCCTCTTGCAGCATCCGGTCGTTCAGCAACAGGTAATGCGGTGCCGTCTCACAAGTCACGGGAATACCGCTAACTTTAGCGTCCCGGATGAGCTGTACGCTCTCTTTGGTAGAGATATGGCAAATATGCAACCGGCATCCGGTCTCTTCGCTCAACCGGATGTTACGTTCTATCTCCCGCCACTCGCTCTCGGAGCAAATGCCTTTGTGACCGTGTTTTCGTGCGTATGCGCCGTCGTGGATATAACCGCCTCGGAGGAGACTGTTCACCTCACAATGCTCCACGATCATATTATCAGCCGCTGCGATCCGCTGCATTGCTTCACGCATCAATCCCTCGTCCTGGATCCCTCGTCCGTCGTCCGAGAAACCCGGCACCAGCGGCGATAACTGTTCTATATTAACGAGTTCACCCTCGCCTTTTTGGCCGAGGGTGATACTTGCATACGGATGGACGCCAATGAGGCTGTCGCGCGCAATAAGAGCCTTCTGAACAGAGAGGTGATCAAGACTATCTGGCGCAGGAAGCACATTAGGCATAGTAAAAACGTCACTGTACCCCGAGCAGGCGGCTGCCTGACTACCCGAGAGGATCGTCTCTTTATAAGCGAAACCCGGCTCACGGAAATGCACATGCATATCCAGCAAACCGGGGATTCGTATCTTTCCGAACAGACTCATATCGATTTATAACGTTTATACTCCCGTTAGGAAGCAGTATCAAAAATCGAGTGCAAAGGTATAAAAAAAAAATCAATCCTGCAATTTTTTTGAGAAGAAAAGAGAAGTATTTTTGTTTTGCTAACTTAACTTGTCAAAAGCAAGATGAGCGTCCGAGAATGACAGCTGAATGAGTGCTGAACGAGTGCTAAATGAGTCGAAGAAGTTCATGTACTCATTCAGCGGTCATTATCGAACCGTTTTCTGATCATTATCGAACCGTTTTCGAGAGATGGTGGGGTATCTCGCTTATCTAATAAACATCATTTCTCTGTATTTGGGCAGCGTCCATAACTCGTCATCAACAATGAGTTCCAACGCATCCGCATGTTCTCTTATGTCCGCCATGAGCGGGAGGATAGTATCATGATATGCGATGGCTTTTGCCCGCTCGTCCGGCTGGCGATTGGCTTTATGACGCGCCTCGGTCATAGCCTCTACACCTTTGAGAATAGCCGCTGAATGGCTTTCTATCTGCCGGATAATACTATAATCCATTTCGTTCAAGGCTGCCGTTTCGTCCGCAGAGAAGACTTGTTTGACGGTCAGTACATTGTTGAGCAACATGGTCTGATAGCGTTTGGCGGCAGGCAAGACATGGTTGATCACCAGATCACCGAGCACACGGCTCTCGATCTGCAGTTTCTTGGCATAAGTTTCCCATTTGACCTCACTCCGGCTATGCAATTCCGCTTCGTTTAGCACACCTGTGGATTGGAACATCCGGATCGTATCCGGCGCGAGATAACGATCAATGACCAACGGCGCACTGGTCTCGCAATCCAGCCCGCGCTCAGCCGCTTCGGCTCTCCATTCGTCACTATACCCATTGCCCTCAAACCGAATCGCTTTGCAGGCTACGATATAATTGCGAATAATATCGAAAAGGGCACGTTCCTTGGGTTCGCCTTTCTCCACCCGTCTGTCTACCTCAGTTTTGAAAAGCATCAACTGCTCTGCGACCGCAGCATTAAGCGCCAGCATCGCTCCGCCACAATTAGCACTCGATCCTACTGCACGGAACTCAAAGCGATTACCCGTAAAAGCAAACGGAGAGGTTCGGTTGCGGTCCGTGTTATCCAACAGGATCTCCGGGATATTAGCCACACCCAGTTTCATCTCCTTTTTGGCGTTGATGATAATGCCCTCCTCCGCCGTAGCTTGCTCGAGTTTATCCAGTACCTCTGTAATCTGTTTGCCAAGGAAGACGGATATAATAGCCGGCGGTGCTTCATTGGCTCCCAGACGGTGCTCGTTTGTAGCAGAGACAATAGAAGCCTTCAGCAATCCGTTATGCCGGTGCACCGCCATTAAGACATTGACAAGGAAAGTAACGAACTGCAAGTTCTGATAAGGGTTCTTTCCCGGCGCAAGAAGATTTACTCCCGTGTTGGTCTGGAGCGACCAGTTGCAATGCTTTCCGCTTCCATTGACTCCCGCAAACGGTTTCTCATGCAGCAACACACGGAAATGGTGCTTCTGCGCTACCCGCTCCATGATAGACATAACCAGCAGATTATGGTCGTTCGACAGATTGACATCCTCGTATATAGGCGCCATCTCAAACTGGTTGGGAGCTACTTCGTTATGGCGCGTACGCACGGGTATACCTGCGCATAACGCTTCATATTCCAAATCGCGCATGAACGCGAGCACGCGTTGTGGAATGGCTCCGAAATAATGATCCTCTAACTGCTGGCTCTTAGCCGAGTTATGTCCCATGAGGGTACGTCCCGTCAGCATCAAATCCGGCCGAGCCATATACAGCGATTCGTCTACAAGAAAATATTCCTGCTCCCATCCCAAGTTGACATGTACATGTTTCACGGTCTTGTCAAAAAGACCGCATACCTCTCTCGCCGCATGGCAAAGCGCAGCCGTAGAACGGATTAGAGGTGTCTTGTAATCCAGCGCCTCACCGGTATAAGCCACAAAAACCGTTGGGATACACAACGTGTCGCCTATCAGGAAAACCGGACTGGAAGGATCCCAAGCCGAATAACCGCGCGCCTCAAAAGTGTTACGGATACCGCCGGATGGAAAAGAAGAGGCGTCCGGTTCTTGCTGATAGAGACTGTCTCCGCTAAATTCCTCTATCAGTTCGCCATCCTTGGTCAAAGAAAAGAAAGCGTCATGTTTCTCTGCCGTACCGCCGGTCAAAGGCTGGAACCAATGAGTGAAATGCGTGGCACCATGATCCATTGCCCATTTGCGCATTCCGATAGCCACACTTCCCGCAATGTCACGGTGAATAGTACGGCCGTTATCCACATCGTCGAAGAGCTGCTCCAGCACTTCTTCGGCTATATATTCCTTCATCTTGGCACGCGTGAATACGTCGCGGGCAAAGAAATCTTTCACACGCTCGTCGGCTTTCATACTCGGCTCGACGAAAGCAAAACTATGCTCTTTGGCAGTTTTTAATGCTTCAAAACGAACATTACTCATCTTTTTGACGTTATTTTTGGTTTTTAATCCGATTAAATTCAAAAATCTGCGGCAAAAGTACAGTTTTTTTTTGAATTAACCAAATATTTCTGCACTTTTTATCGGAAAATACGTATTTTTTTGTAATTTACTTGCATATATCATTTTTTTGTTGTAATTTTGCAGCACAAATCAGATTTAATTAGATTATGAATCGGGACAATGAGATTTTTGACGTAATTCGTCGTGAACGGGAACGTCAAACAAAAGGTATCGAGTTGATTGCAAGTGAGAACTTCGTAAGCGATCAGGTAATGGAAGCCATGGGCAGCGTGCTGACCAATAAATATGCCGAGGGATATCCCGGCCATCGCTACTATGGAGGTTGCGAAGTAGTGGATATTGCAGAAGATATCGCTCGCACACGGCTGAAGAAGCTCTACGACGCCGAGTATGTGAACGTACAGCCTCATAGCGGTGCGCAAGCCAACATGGCGGTATTCATGGCATGTTTGAAGCCCGGTGATACATTCATGGGACTTAACTTGAGCCATGGAGGTCACCTCAGTCATGGATCGGCCGTCAACTTCAGCGGTCTGATGTTCAATGCCATCGGTTATGATCTGAAAGAAGAGACCGGACGCGTGGATTACGATGATCTGGAAATAAAAGCACGCACACACAGACCTAAATTGATTATTGCGGGTGCGAGCGCGTACAGCCGCGAGTGGGACTACGCACGTATCCGCCGCGTAGCGGATGAGATAGGTGCAATCTTCATGGTAGACATGGCTCACCCTGCCGGTCTGATAGCCGCAGGACTATTGGAGAACCCGCTCAAATATGCTCATATCGTAACTTCCACAACCCATAAGACGCTTCGAGGTCCTCGAGGAGGAATCATCCTGATGGGTAAAGATTTTGAAAATCCCTGGGGCAAAACAACCCCAAAAGGCGAAATCAAAAAGATGAGTGCTCTACTCGATTCCGCGGTCTTCCCCGGCACGCAAGGCGGGCCTCTGGAACATGTGATAGCAGCAAAGGCCGTAGCTTTCGGAGAAGCATTAAGTCCCGAATTCAAGGAATATCAGAAACAAGTGAAATTAAATGCGGCCGTTATGGCTCAGGCCTTTATCGAGAAGGGCTACAAAGTGATCTCCGGCGGTACGGACAACCATTCGATGCTAATTGATCTGCGCACCAAGTTCCCTGATCTGACGGGTAAGGTTGCAGAGCAAGCGCTTGTCTCCGCAGATATCACCACTAATAAGAACATGGTACCATTCGATAGCCGTTCGGCATTCCAAACCTCCGGTCTGCGGTTCGGCACTCCGGCTATCACCACTCGTGGTTTGAAGGAAGACCAAATGGGATGGATAGTAGAGTTAATCGACCGCGTACTGCAAGACCCGACAAGCGAAACCGTGATTAAAACGGTCCGCGAGGAAGTAAATCGCGAGATGCTGAAACATCCGCTGTTTGCGTGGTGAGATTAGATTAGTTCTTTCTTTGTTTCCGGTAACGATTCGGAGACATTCCCAAATGCTTCTTTGTATATTGGCAGAAGAAAGAGGCATTGGGGAATTCCATAAACGTGGCTATTTCACGGATGGGCATTGTGGTGCTATGGAGATAATGCTTGATCTCGGAAACAGTAATATCTGCTATCCATTCGCCAGCAGACTTGTCGCTGCATGCCTTGCAAACCTCTGATAGATACTTGGGGGTAATCCCCATCTCTTTGGCGTACCACTGAACCTCGCGCTCATGAGGATGAGCCTGCAGGAGCTGAACGAACCGATGGAAAAGATAATCACTCTGGGTAATGGTTGTACGTGTGCCAGCATTGACCAATGCGAGTTTATCCATATAGTTCATCAGTTCCAATAGTGCCCCGCGTGCTATGAGCATCAGCACTTGCTTCCTGTACTCTGTTTGCTTGTCCGAGAGTTGCAGCGTTATGAGATGGAAATACGTTTTAAAGAAATCCCTGCTTACCTCGTTTATTGGAAATATAGGATTGGCTTTGACATACTCCTGCTTTGTCCACCAATCCGGTTCGACACGCATATGGTCAAACATGATTTGCTCATAAATGCCCGCATTAATCGAGACCTGCATAAATTCAAAATCAGGAGACATCTCGTACGGACCAAGGGGTTGCGTAAAATCAGGAATTCGAACGAACATATCGTTCTTGTTAATCCTCAACATCGAGCCATGATAGTACACGTCAATATACCCTGCTGTACAGAGAATAACAGACATCGTAGCAACCGAGGATGTACGCGTCTCACGACAGATGCGGAAACCTTCCTGTTCGTCTGTAATAAATAGTGAGTCTGTGTAGAGAATCATTTGTTATCGTAATTAGAGTTTTGCGTAATTTTGGGGCAAAAGTACAAAAAAATTCTCATTCACACAAATTTTTAGTTAATTTTCTTGCAAAATCAAATAAAAAAGTGTAATTTTGCACTCAAAACACAACTTTATCATGAAAAAAAGCATTCTTATAGCACTTTTAGCGCTGTTTCTAATGAGTTGCGGCAGCAACAACGAAAGGTTATTAACCTCTGCAACGGGAAGTATTTATGAATGTCTGGTTGTCAGTTCTCCTGCGGTAAAAGAACCAGTATGCTCCACTATGGCTGGTGACATGTACGGGCTACCGCAGATGGAAGCCTATTTTACAGTGTCGCACGTCTCTCCTGCGCAATTCGACGATTTTCTCAAATCAACCCGTAATATACTTATCATTGACATAGATGAGCATAAATACACGCAGGTAAAAACAACCCATTCGCGCGACTCATGGTCAAAGCCGCAGGCCATTGTACGGATTCAGGCTCCGAGTAATGAGATTTTCGAAGAATACTGGAGCACACACGGCGAGGTAATACGCGACTGGTTCGTTCGGGAGGAACTGGCTAGGCAGATCCGTTTCTATCGCGCTAATACCAACAAGGGAGCAAGAGAGATTCTAAACAAGCAGGGATACGATCTTCTTATTCCGGAGGACTACATACTGATAATGGATACTACGCTATGCCTAAATGACCAAATGGTAAATGACCAAATGGTAAATGACCAAATGGTAAATGACCAAATGGTAAATGACCAAATGGTAAATGACCAAATGGTAAATGACAAAATGGTAAATGACAAAATGGTAAATGACAAAATGGTAAATGTCTTGTGGTGTTGCAACAACAAGGGCCCTATGCGGAAAGATGTCTTTGTATATAGTTATCCTTATACATCGCAAGAGCAATTCTCCAACGAAGCAATCATTCAGATGCGCGATAATATAATGGGGCAACTTGTATCCGCGCAAGTGGCAGGAAGCCATATGGGCACGGAATTCAAGCATTTCCCGCCGGTAAGTCGCTATGTGCCTGCTTTGCGAGATAGCATTGGCGGTTTCTACGCGGTAGAAACACGCGGATTATGGAAGATTTACGATGGCGAAGCAATGGGAGGACCTTTCGTGAGCCTCACAAGGCTTGATCAAGTGAACGGGCGCGTTGTTACGGCAGAGGGATTTTTATTTGCTGCTGGCCAGAAGAAACGCAACGCGATGCGACAGATTGAAGCTATTCTCTATACGCTGAGAATGCCGAACGAGAAATAAGATTTATAGCACGGGGATTAGTTAGAGGCTAAGGTCTTCCAACGGCGGATACCATAGAGGCAGTTCGCGCACCAAAAAGCATATTGAGCAGCCATGCAATAGTCGCCGGCACGAAGCCATAATGCCACACTTAGGCCATCTACCGCCAGCCATATAAACCAATGTTCGCGATAGACAAGAATCATTAGTACCTGCGCCACAAGCGCAGGTACTGTTGTAAAGGCATCCAGATATGGCTGCGTGTCGTCTGTCCATAAGGCAAGCCCTATACCGGCTAACCAGGAAACGAGTAATGTAAGCAAAGCAATAATAAAGAGCGTCCGCGGAGATAGATTTCGCGGAGAGACAAAGTGCTTGCCTTTTGAACTATCCTCCGGTCTCTTGAGCCTGCGCTTCCAGGCGTATACCCCGTAAATCATCGTTAAGAAATAGTAGCCGTTTATCGCTATCTCGCCGTAGAAACGCTGGGCAACGCAGAGGTAAGTATAGGTTAACACCTGAGTAAAACCGAATACAAATGTAAATATATTTCCTTGCGCAGTCAGGCAAACGGAGCAGATTCCTAAACAACCGGACACCAGACTTATATAGCCGATGTCTACGCTTTGAAATGTATTCGATAAATAGAAAGTGACGACTTGGATTAACAAGCCGAGAGCAAGAAAACTATAGTCAAACCATTTGGTGCTTGCCATCTATTTCTTCTTCAGTATAACTTTGATTAACTCGGATGGTTTGGCTGACATTGGGTCTGCCGCGGTATAATCCCATTCTTCTTCGAAATCCCAATTGGATTTGGTCTGTACCTTCCCCGGGAAATAAATAATCGGTTCTGGTTGTCTTCTGCTGGACCACTCGCCTGTAGTCCATTGCCCGTCGCCGTTTTCATCTATATACATGCGGAGATAATACGTGTCAGGCTTGAGGTGTTCGAAAAATGCGCCCTCTTCTGTAGCAGGAAGTTCGCGCAAAACCTGATCCTTGTTATTGAGTACTTGGATTCGGGCATTGGAAACGAATGGCAAAAGTTTGACTCGGAGCGTTGAATAATCCTCCGGAGTTTTAACCAGAAGACCATAAGTCCCCTTGATATGTGTAGTGCCATACACATCGTGCAGCGCTCCGCTGTCAAGGAGAAGTTCATAGTTCATACCGGGCTGTAGGTCAGCTAAGAAAACGAGTTCTTGTGTCAGACTATCGTGCGTTGCAAGCGTGAATGGGACAGGTTTTAGCAACGTATCTTCGCGCAAAAAAAGATGAATGGAATCAAGGGCGATATGGGATAAAGGTGTCGCGGAAAATATTTGCAACGTATCGTATATCTCAAAATCTTTACGGGCATTGGATCGTAAATCCAATCGCCGGTTTCGATTAATACGGGCCTGCTGTTCAATGGCTCTCGCCGAAAGCCGCGGGGCACGCCAGAATGCACGGATTGTATCCGTATACCATTCCAGATTGAAAACGCTATCCGTGCGGCGATAACGGGCCTCGAAGAAAAGCGAATCACAGCGGATTGCAGCACTGTCCGTGAACCATAGTGTAACCGTGTCAAGACGCGGACTATACTTCGTGTAGATATACGGCGAAGGATCCTTCCACGCAGAGTCGGATACTGTAGAATCAATCTCCGATGGACGCAACACACGCCAAACAAGCGCGCTATCCGGCGGAGCTGAGAACAGGAAAGTGACACGGTGCCGTTCATCGCGTGAACTCTTCTGGAGATAGAGTTTCTGTTGCTTCTCTTTAAAAAGGAAGAGGTTTGATATCTGGTCGCTGTCTGCAGGTATGGTCAATGGCTCCGGAGCAAAAGCCAGTGATTCACCCGGAGTAAGACGATAGTCACGGCCGAAATCATCTACCGCATACAACCGGTATTTACCGGGATGAATATTGCCTATCCTGAAATAACCTGCCGAATCAGTCTTTGCTATTCGTAAAAACGGGTGGCTGGTGAACGCTGTATCGGAAAGATCACGATGAATACCGACCAAAATCCCTTGCATGGGGTTCAAACTCTCTGCATCATATACTCTCCCCCTGTATTCAAGCGTGTCTATTTCCTCTCCCGTTGAGAAATAGAAAGAATAACCATGGAGCGGTACACGCTCACGGAAGTCACATACAGCATCGCCGAAATCCAAAGTATAGGTTGTGCTATCATGAAGCGAATCAACAAAATTGATGATCATTCGCTTGCCTCTCGCCCTCACATCAGGCGGATTCTGCTGGGGAGGAGACATTAAAAGGTTAGAGGCTACATTGTTGAGTTGGATATATTCATCAAAGGTGACCTCTATGCGGTTTCCTTTAAAATTCAGCGCCCCCATTTCGGGAACGGCCTTGAGCGGACGGGGAGGGATAGAATCTCTCGGACCGCCTTGCGGACCAATGCCGCGGTTAGCACAACTCGCCATAACGAGTGCCAGGAGTATTATATTACAGACTTTTAATCTCATATCCTTTTGACTGCAAAAATTCTATCGCTTGCGGCAAGACGGCTAACATCCGTTCGTTGGATTTAAGCGAATCGTGAAAATTGATAATACTCCCCCGTCGGACCTCTTGCTTGATCTGGGTCAACATCCGCTCTGGCGAAACATGTCTGTCATAGTCACGCGTAAGAATATCCCAATAGATAAGGCGGTATCCTTGCTTGGCTAATGCTCTTCTCTGCCACAGCCATGCCTTGCCGTATGGAGGACGAAAAAGATTTAGAACCTGAGTGGGGCATCCGTTCGGCATATGTCTCTCTATTGTCTCTTGGCATTTCGTTATATTGGCCAGGTATTCCGATTGGGAGCGGCTCCAACCCTTCAAATGATTATAGGTGTGGTTGCCGACACTATGACCGGCTTTCACAACCTGTTCAAACACCTCTGGATGTTTGTCGACATTCTCGCCTACCATAAAGAAGGTAGCTTTCACTCCGTAATGATTCAGGATTTCCAGCACTTTGGGTGTCACCTCCGGAATAGGCCCGTCATCGAATGTCAGATACACCGCCTCCCCCGTATGGAACACACCATACGGGAAGAGACGTTGCCATATATCACGGAATTTTACCACGCGAGAGAAGAAGCACCGAGAATTGCCGCATCGCTATCTTTGAGCACAGAGATAGACACCGGTATCTTGCCTTTCCATATTGGCATCAGGTTTTCGTCAAGCGCTTCACGGATAGGATCCATGATCCAATGACCGGACTTAGTCAGGCCGCCGAAGAGGATGATTGCTTCAGGAGAAGAGAAATGAACGAAATCCGCCAGTTTCTGTCCTAACAAATGACCGGTATAATCGAAAATCTCTTTGGCTACCAGATCGCCTTTCTCTGCCGCATCAAACACATCCTTGGAGGTGATATGATCGATGTCGGCTATTTGGCGCAGCAGTGTCGGTTGGGTCGTCGAAGTGACGATCTCTTTCGCTGTGCGTGCAACGCCGGTAGCAGAAGCATATGCTTCGATACAGCCTTTCTGACCGCAGCCGCAGAGACGTCCGTTGCCGGAGTGGTCAACCTTGCAATGTCCGAGCTCGCCGGCAAAACCATCGTGTCCGTAGAGCAATTTTCCGTCAATCACAATACCCGATCCAACGCCGGTACCAAGGGTGATGACAATAAAATTCTTCATCCCGCGGGCTGAACCATAAATCATCTCTCCTTGCGCAGCTGCATTGGCGTCGTTGGTGATCGTACATTTGACACCCATGCGCTCGCTGATCAACTTAGCCAGAGGCACGACGCCTTTCCATGGCAGGTTCGGCGCCTGTTCTATGCAGCCCGAATAGAAATTGGCATTCGGAGCGCCGCAACCTACTCCTACGATATCACTCATCGTCAGTCCTTCGTCCTCCACCAGTCTTTTCATTCCCTCGCAGAGCACGTCGCAGTACTCGTCTATATTCGGATACTGAGGAGTCGGAATAGAGTTCCAACGGAGAACTTTACCTTCATCGCTTACCAAACCAAACTTGGTGCCTGTGCCGCCCAAGTCAATACCTAAAGCATACTTTTTCATGGTTAATCAATTTTTATATCTTTGTTTACATTTTTGCTTCCCCAGATAGCGTACCATAGGATGAACGCTACGCCGATGACGGGCACAATATAACTGAGCAGGCAATTATGCGCTGCTATCACACTTTGGATGTACGGCACAATACCGCCGCCGACTACCATCATCATAAAGATTCCGGATGCCTTCGCAGTGTATTTACCCAAACCTTCAGTCGCCATATTGAAGATAGAAGTCCACATGACGGAGGTGCAAAGACCGCAAAGAACGAGCAGTGTTGAAGCTAACGGCACATCGATCACTTGACCTTGGATGATCGTCTTTGCCATGATGCTGTCGCCGATCAGCATGGCTGCTACCATTAACGCGATTGCTACGGAAGCGACACACATGACCATCGTACGGCTGCTGACTTTACCACCGATAGTTGAACCGATAAAACGGCCAATCAGCATCAAGATCCAGTACCGGCCGGCTATGAAACCCGCTGCTGCAAATCCTACCTTCGGCGTCAGATACGAGATAAGCGTAGCCGGTATGCCCACCTCTACTCCTACATAGAAGAAGATGGCTATCACACCCAGCGTCAAATGACGGAATGCCCAAGGGCTGCGCTCGTAGGTCACTTGCTGGCCTGCGCCTGCCGGCTCTGCTATCGGAGTGATGCGGATGATAAAATAGATTAGGGCAAAGACAGCCATCGCGATATACAGTACGATGTTCACGTCGTCAATCTCTTTGCCTGCCAGGCTCTCGCCGGTAATAGCACCTACCAGCATCGGTGTCAAAGCGCCGGAGAGCGAATTGAGCGTACCGCCTACCATGTTCAACTGGTTTCCGCGGTTGCCGCCGCCACCCAAGAGGTTCAGCATCGGGTTCACCACCGTGTTCAGCATACAAACGCAGAAACCGCCGAAAAGCGCTCCGACAAGGTACACAACGAAACTGTCCAGCACGCCGCTCATCCATTGAAAACCGATGCCGATAAAGCCAAGAGAAATAGCCGCCAAAGCAGTGCTCTTGTAGCCGCGTTTCGCCAAAATGTTTCCTGCCGGAATACCCATAATCAAATACGCCAGGAAATTGAACAGGTTTCCTAACATACCCATGCGTTCAGCCTGGGCCGGGTCTTCGAATGATGCGCCCCAGATCTTACCTACAGGAGCTGCCAGGTTAGTGACAAAAGAGATCATTGCGTAGAGGAACATCATTGCAACAATCGTAACAATTGTCAGCGACTTGTTTTGTTGTTTTGTTTCCATAATATTAAACTTGAAATTTGTTGTTATAAATATTGTTAATGAAATTCTTTCTTCAGGAAATGCAGTACCCGTTCGTGCATGTGCTTGGCGTTGTTTCCTTTGCGCAGGAAATGGTTGTCGTCCGGATAGAGTTGCATCTCAAACTGCTTGTCAGCTCTCACGAGCGCATCGATATACTGCATCGTGTGCTGCACATGTACGTTGTCATCCCCCGTCCCGTGTATAATGAGCACATCGCCGCTCAAATCCTTCACATGATTCATCAGCGAAGCCTCTTCATACCCGCGCGGATTGACCTGCGGACGCCGCATATAACGCTCGGTGTATGCGCTGTCATATAGCTTCCAGTCCGTCACAGGCGCAATCGCCACACCCGCTTTGAACGGATGACCTTTGGTACTCATGGTCATCAGTGTCTCATAGCCGCCGTAACTCCATCCGAGAATCGCCATTCTGTCTGCGTCAATATCTTCACGACCGCCGATATAATTAGCCGCGGCAATCAAATCTTCTGCCTCTTTGATACCCAGATTCATGTAAGTCTCGTTCCGCCATGCGCGTCCTCGGCAATCGCCACCACGGCTGTCAACGATCAGCACGGCATATCCTTCTTCCACCAAAGCGTATTCGAACCGCTTGCGCCATCTGTTGAGCACACGCTGGCTCGCTGGACCGCTATAATGCATGACCACCAACGGCTTTGGTCCTTGGTCCTTGGTCACTTTGTCGCTTATCATCACCATCGCCTCCAACTCCTGCCCTTCCCCATTAGGAATACGCAGCAGTTCCGGCTCTGGCAAACCGTTTGCCTTCCATGCCTCCGCCAGCGAATCATTGCTCAGCAATACTTCTCCTCCCTTGAGGGGTGAAGAGCTTTGCTCGATCGGACTGCCGGTGGCTGTCCGTAGAACCCTTCGGGAGGGGTTTTTATACAGCGTATATCTGTTCGGAGTATCGAAACTCTGGTAGCAGTCGATCATCCGCTTCAAATCAGCGGAGAAACGCGCACTGTGTGTTCCTTCGCCATCTGACAACTGAATAGGGCTTTCTGCTTTCGACTTTCGACTTTCGACTGAAACAGCATAAATCTGCCGTGTGCTCGGTGTCGGAGCCGCTTGGTAATACAGCACTTGCGCGGCCTCGTCCACAGCGTACAGAGCGGTGACATCTGTCTCGCCGGTCGTCAGCATCTTCTGTTCTGTTCCCTGCGCGTTATATAGGTACGCGCGACGCCAGCCGTCTTTCTCGCTCAGCACAACGAACCGCCCGTCGCTGAGCCATTGCCATTCGTCGAACAGGCTGTAGTCCACATAATACTGTTTGCTTTCTTCTTTGTAAAGCAGGTGTGAAACGGTTGATTTGGCATTGCAGGAGAACACCTCCATCTTCGTCTGGTCTCTGTTCACACGCAGCACGATCAGTTCGCCGCTCGCCGTCCAACGTAACCGTGGAAAATAGAAATCTGACGGCTGGTGGCTGGCAGCAGAAAACGGTATCGTCACAATCCCTTTGGTTGCTACGTCATAGACGCAGACAGACGCTTTGGCATTGCTGCAACCCGCTTTCGGATACCGCAGACTCTCTTTGCCCGGGTACTGGGGATAATCAGTCTGTACTCTGTACTCTGTATTCTGTATTCCCAAATAGGTCTGCCAACTGAACTCCGGCACTTCCGTCTCATCCAGTCGGATAAATGCCAACTGCTTCGAATCCGGGCTCCATGCGAAAAGTGCGGTGGTGGCAAACTCTTCTTCATACAGCCAGTCCGCTACACCGCTGATAATATCCGTGTCCTCATTTTTGGTGACTGCTACTTCGGTGCCGAAATCGAGTTTATGGATATACAGATTATTATCCTTTGCAAAAGCGACATACCGGCCGTTGGGACTCATCACAGCGTCACGCACTTTGACGTCCTCGCCTTTGAACATCCCTTCTCCCAGACGTTTGCGCGTATGACGCATCGTATCTGTGATAAACCAGTCTGCGATCTTCGAATGCCGGAAGATCTGCTCTTCGTTCTCGCTCTCCAGACGATAGCGCGTACAAACGGTCTCATCCTTCGTACTTGGTACTTGGTCACTTCGCACCTTAAGTATGCTGTCCTGCTCCGCTACGGAAAGGGTTTTCGGACTGTAATCACCGTTCAATATGCCGGTCAGTACACCTAATATAATAACTAATAGTCTCATCTTAATCTCAACTGTTTTTTCCCGTTCTTGAAAATCAATTCATAATTGCCGATATTCATCAGCACACGTTCTTTCCCGTCCGCTCCGGCATGGGTTGCTTCTATTCCCTCTGCCTCAGGATGGCATGTATAAGAGATATCTTGCTCCATTGGCGCAATCAGCCTTATGGGTGAAGAACCAGGCTCTGCCAACCGTAATCCGGTATACCATTCATTGCCTCCTTCATCTGTCAAGTCCGGCCAAAGAACGTAATTTTTCTTATTGATCTCTGTATAAAATAGCGTTTCTTCACCCTCATGATACACTTTCCAAGGAGAGAGGACCGCCGCTAACTTTGTGCCGCTATATCCTATAGGCGTTTCTGATCGCATATCAAAGATATATGCCGTATCGGGATTTATATATTGCACCCGATAATATTGTTTCTCATCATTCAAATCCAACGGAGCACTCTCCATTCGCCCATCTACCGGTGTACCGCTCATGGCTTTGTGAGTCACGGAATGAAAATAGATATATATGCCCCATTCCGTTAAATCTTTCACATACAACTGCTTAAGCGTGGAGCCCTTTTGATACACCGCCCATAACCTGCAATCATGGCTCGGTCTGAAAGTGCTCTCTGGGGCATGAATCTGCGGAATGGAAGTAACCTCCCAGAACTCTGTCTCGTTCCACCCCATAAACTGCCATTCGCCCGTACTGCTCAGCGTGGGTAGCACCACGCCGCCTCCGCCGCTCTTCTCTTTCAACTCCTGATATACCTCACTCCCGTTCATCAGCGTTACTGTGTACCGCGCCCCTTCGCTGTATTGTATCTCGTATTTCTCGATATGTAGCGAATTGGCGGTTCCTGTTATCTGCACCTGCAGCGTGTTGGCTTTTTGCGTTCCGCTCCACCCGATAGGCTGAAAATCAGTATTGTTGTACGAGCCGAACCACTCTGCATAAGTCCCTTCTTCTTGCCCTATAACGCTTCCGTCGGCGGTAATGGTTATCTTTCCCGCGCCGGAGCTTTTGTTGGACTTCATATAAATAGCAACCGTCTCTAACGCTATCCCGTTCAATCCGGTCAGACTAAGCGTTGCCGTGTCGCCGGCGCGCACATCGCCTTTCTGGTACGTGCACGAATAACCCGCTTCCAGCAACGGAGGACATGTACCGGACACTTCTACATTGCTCTTTGATTGCACCGTAAAAGTCATTACGCTCAGTAGCAGAAGCAATAGTTGCATACTTGTATCGTTTCGCGTGCAAAATTACAAAAAAATTTTTATATGTGCAAAAAAAAGTGTACCTTTGCAGCGAATTTAGATTTTTTACTATGCAAAACGAACGATATTTGCGTTTATTGAGTGAAAAGTTCCCCAATGCACAAAGCGTGGTTACGGAGTTGATTAACCTCAGGGCGATCTTGTCTTTGCCGAAAGGGACGGAGCATTTCGTCTCCGATCTGCACGGAGAGTCGATGGCGTTCATACATATGATCAAGAATGCATCCGGAGTAGTTCGCAAAAAAGTGGACGAAGTCTATTCGGACACCATTTCCGAGGAGGAGAAAAGGGCTATTTGTGCCCTCATCTATTATCCGGACGAGAGGATGGAACTCATCCGCAGGTTCTATGCCGGAGAAGAGGTGGACGGTCTCTTCAAAATGAATTCACAGATTTCTAATCTGCCCACCCTCGAAGAATGGTATCGTACGCGTTTGCACCAGGTCGTGAATATCGCACGGGCGGTCACAATCAAATACAGCCGCTCGAAAGTACACCGCCTCTTGCCGAAAGGGTATGAATATATCATTGGGGAATTGCTCCATGAATCGAACCTTGAGCAGCATGACAGACAGACGTATTACAACGCTATTATTGATGCCATTATTGAAACCGGATGCGCGGAAGATTTGATTATTGTCATCTCGTATCTCATTCATTCTCTGACCATTGACACGCTGCATATCGTCGGAGATATTTTTGACAGAGGCCCTGGAGCAAGCAAGATTCTTGATGTCCTTTCTACCGTCCGGGACTACGATATCCAATGGGGAAACCATGACATCGAATGGATGGGAGCGATGGCGGGAAACATGGCGCTTTTGGCTACGGTCCTGCGCGTCTCGATAAGGTATGCCAATATAGAAACCCTGGAGGAAGGATACGGTATTAACCTCCTGCCGCTGGCCAATTTTGCCATGACGATTTATGGAGACGATCCTTGCACGCTTTGGCAGACAAAGGATTTTGAGAACAACCCGAGACTGACACGCTCTGCGCAACTGATGGCTAAAATGCACAAAGCCATCTCTATCATTCAGTTCAAACTGGAAGGACAGACCGTGCTCCGTCACCCGGAATGGCACATGGAACATCGAGCGTTACTCGACAAGATTGACTACCGGTCAGGCACCATCACTATTGATAGCAAGACTTATCCGCTGCTTGACACCAACCTGCCTACCATTGATCCTGAGAACCCGTACGAACTGAGCCGGTATGAACAGGACTTGATGAACCAGCTTTGGCGCTCTTTCCGCAAATCGGAAAAGATGCAACGCCACCTCCGGATGCTGTACGAACACGGATCGCTGTATCTTGTGCGGAACGGTTTCCTGCTCTATCATGCGGCTATTCCGCTCAACAACGATGGCTCGTTCACGGAAGCGGATGTGTGCGGCAAAAAAGTAAGCGGGAAAGCGCTGATGGATCGGACCGACGAAGTTATCCGAATGGCATACTACGGAGAAGGAAAAGAAAAACAGGACGCACTCGATTATATGCTCTATCTTTGGGAAGGGGAGTTTTCTCCGCTCTATAACAAGGATAAGATGACCACTTTTGAGCGCTATTTCTTAGCCGACAAAGAGACTTGGAAGGAGAAAAAAGGTGCCTATTTTACACTTGCCGACGACGAGAATGTTTGCCGGAATATCTTAAATGAATTCGGTCTCGACCCTGCGACGGGACGTATTATTAACGGACACGTGCCTGTTCGCACGATAAAAGGAGAAACACCTACTCGGGCTAACGGACGCAGATTTGTCATTGACGGAGGCTTCTCCAAACCGTATCAGGAAAAGACCGGTATTGCCGGATATACGCTGATTTATAACAGTCATGGCATACAACTGGTGGAGCATGAATCCTTTGAATCCAGAGAACAGGCGGTTATATCAGGGTCGGATATTCACAGCCGGACGCTCTTGCAGGATTTCTCCGGCAAACGGATACGGATCAAAGATACCGACAAAGGAAAAGAACTGCTGGAGCAGATTGAGTATCTCGAGCAACTCCTGCATGCCTACCGCACCGGTGCCTTCAGACAAAAATAACCCCCTCTGTACCCGGTTTGCGGCATCCTCGCATTCGCTTCGTTGCCGACTTGCTATCCGTGCGCGCTCATTCAGCACACGTTTAGCACTCGGTTAGCACTCCGCACCAAAGGATAACCGAAGGATTCCCCAAGGATAACCGAAGGATAAAAGGGCAAAAAACGATTTTTTGCCCTTTTACTATATATATACATAGTATATATATACTTTATTTAGGTTCTTATGGAAGAACCAAATGCTTTTACGCCTATACAAGAGCCTTTATATTCTGCTCTGTATTCCCCGGTAATAAATCTATCGGACGCAGTTCTATCATGGTCTTGGCGCCAAATTCTCCGCGCTCTTTCATACGGACTGCGGCACGGGCGCAACTAACCATTACCTGCCCCGTCAAGGCGGGATTATTGATCTCCATATTGAATTCGAAGCGTTGGTTGTGGGTCTCGCCGGATACACCGGAGCGAATGAGATTTACGCCGTGCGCTACGTTGTTTAGTGCATCTACGCTCTCTACTTGGATCACATGAGTCTCGTCGTGCGCAAAATAATCATCCGCAAGCAGGTTGGCCTCTACGGTCTTGAAATCAGCTCCTTCCTCCAACTCGATATACACCATTCTGCGGTGAATGCCTGTACCTAAAGGAATGGTCATACTCAGCGCATTCTTAACACCTTTGATGGCTTTGGCGGCTACTGTATGCCCCATACTCCGTCCGGGACCGAAATTAGTGTACGTCAGACCTTTTGGTGCCATGGCTGCCAGAAGAGCGCGAACCATGCTGTCTGTTCCGGGATCCCAGCCGGCGGAAAGAATACTTACCGTACGGTTCGTCTGACATACAGGTTCCATCTGGCTGCGAAGTCCCCATATCTGACCGTGGATATCAAAACTATCTACGGTACATATACCTTTGCTTGCCATGATTGCAGCGAACTTCGGTACCTCGCGGGTCGGTGTGCACAGCAACATCACATCAATATTGCCTGCGATACAATCCAGACAGTCATTATGGTGATAAATGCCTGCCAACTCCATGTCCGGTGCTGCCTTGATGGCTTCCTCTGCGGCACGGCCTATATTGCCGTAACCTAAAATTGCTACTTTAATCATATACTTTTACTGAATTACAAACTACAAACCACAAACCACAAATTACAAACTACTCCACCGTAACCGATTTTGCAAGGTTACGGGGCTGATCCACATCGCATCCCTTGACTACGGCAATGTGATAAGCCAGCAATTGAAGCGGAATGACGGTCAATAACGGAGTCAGACATTCCTCTGTCTCCGGCACTTCAATTACATAATCCGCTATCTTGCTTACCATCTTATCCCCTTCTGTCACAATAGCTATCACACGGCCGTTCCTGGCTTTGATTTCTTGGATGTTGGACACTACTTTCTCATAAGTTCCGCAACGCGGTGCTACTACCACCACCGGCATTTCTTGTGAAATCAGGGCGATAGGTCCGTGTTTCATCTCCGCTGCAGGATAGCCTTCGGCATGGATATAACTGATCTCTTTCAGTTTGAGTGCCCCCTCTAATGCTACCGGATAATTATACCCGCGTCCGAGATAGATGAAATTCTGTGCGTATGTGAATGTCTTGGCAAAATCGGCGATACGTTTGTTCTGTGATAATACGCACTCTATCTTGTCCGGAATCTGCCCCAGCGCACGAACAACATGCAGATATTGCTCTTCGCTCATCGTCCCTTTCTCTTTGCCTATACATAGTGCCAGCATGGTCAATGCCACAACTTGCGCCGTAAATGCTTTGGTGCTGGCTACACCGATCTCCGGTCCCACATGGGTATAACATCCGCTGTTGCTCAGCCTCGGTATTGATGCGCCGATCACATTACAGATCGAGAAAATGAAAGCGCCTTTTTCTTTCGCTAACTGAATGGCAGCTAAAGTGTCTGCCGTCTCGCCGGATTGAGAGATAGCAATCACCACGTCGTCTCTGTTGATTACAGGCTTGCGGTAGCGGAACTCGGACGAATACTCTACCTCCACCGGTATCTGCGCGAACTCTTCTATAGCATACATGGCTATCAATCCTGCATGCCAGGAAGTTCCGCACGCTGTGATGATGATGCGCTTGGCGTTCATGAAACGCTCTTTGTTATCGATAAATCCTGAAAGGGCGATGTTGTCCTGACGCACGTTCACACGGCCGCGCATTGAATCTGCCAGTGTTCGGGGTTGCTCGAATATCTCCTTGAGCATAAAATGCGGATACCCGCCTTTCTCCAACTGGCTCAACGATAACTCCAAACGCTTTATCTCCGGTGTCTTCTGAACATTATTGATAGTCGTTATTTCTATTCCTTCGTCCTTGGTACTTTGTCCCTTGGTACTTTGCCCCTTGGTACTTAACTTCACTACTTCTTCGTCCTCGATATAAATGACTTTGTCTGTATATTCTACAATAGGCGTGGCGTCGGATGCAATGAAATACTCTTCCTGTCCTACTCCTACAACTAACGGAGAACCCTTACGCGCTGCTATCAGCGTGTCCGGATGGTCTTTGTCCAGCACAGCTATTGCATAGGCTCCAATCACCTGCTGCAATGCCAGCTGCACAGCCGTCCTCAGATCCACGTGCTTGTTTACCTGAGTATATTCTATCAGCTGTATAAGCACCTCGGTGTCCGTCTCTGATTTGAACGAATATCCCTCCTTTTGCAACCCCGCCTTGAGAACTGCGTAGTTCTCGATAATACCGTTATGAATGATTGCCAGCCGCTCGCTCTCGGAGTAATGCGGATGTGCATTGACAGTATTCGGCTCACCATGAGTCGCCCAACGCGTATGAGCGATACCTATCGTACCGGTTGTGTCTTTGTCCGATGCGTAGGCTTCCAGTTCTGCTACTTTACCTTTCGCTTTGTATATATTCAACTGTCCTTGCGCATTGATGAGCGCCACGCCGGCACTGTCATAGCCGCGATACTCCAAGCGGTGCAATCCTTTTATCAAAATCGGATACGCATTCCTTTTTCCGATATATCCTACTATTCCACACATAAGATTTGAAAATATGTTATTGAGATTTTGCTACACGTATAAAATCCATAAATAATGGATGAGGGCTGAGCACAGTACCTGAAAACTCAGGATGGTACTGCACTCCTATGAACCATGGATGATTTTTTAACTCTATTATTTCCACCAAATCCGCCTCCTTGTTTATCCCTACGCATTGCATGTTGTGTTGTTCATATAACTCCCTATAGGCATTATTAAACTCATAGCGATGCCTGTGACGCTCACGGATCTGTTCTTTGCCGTAAATAGCCCTCACTTTGGAGCCCTCGCACAAATGACATTCGTACGCTCCCAGTCGCATAGTTGCACCCTTGTATGCCAGTTGCTTTTGCTCCTCCATCATATCTACCACATTATGCCTTGTTTCCGGGTCAAACTCAGTACTATTGGCGTCGGTTAGACCTAAAACATTACGTGCAAACTCGATGGTCATACATTGCATACCAAGGCATATTCCAAAGCAGGGGATGTTGTTTTCGCGTGCGTACCGGATAGCTGCTAATTTGCCTTCTATTCCTCTGCCGCCGAACCCCGGTGCAATGACGACACCTTGGAATCCGTCCAAACATTGCGCCACATTTTGATCTGTCAATTTGTCCGACAATATTTCAGTCAGTTCTAACTTGCAGCGGTTATAAGTGCATGCATGGGAAAGGCTCTCGCGGATAGACATATACGCATCGTGCAACTGCACATATTTTCCTACCAGCGCAATGCGGACAGGTGTGGTCGCTTGTCTGCGCAGTTCCAGAAAATGGTCCCATTCTATCATGTTCAATGGACGAAGCGTTTGCGGATCAATTCCGGTATGTTCCAATACTATCTCATCCAAGTTTTCACGATGCAAGTTCCCCGGCACCTCATAGATAGAATCCGCATCCACACACTGCACTACCGCTTTGGGGTTCACGTTACAAAACAGCCCCACCTTGGTCTTCATAGATTCAGGAATAATGTGCTCCGTGCGAAGAACAATAATATCCGGCTGCACTCCGCTTTGTTGCAATGCTTTGACTGAATGCTGAGTCGGTTTGGTCTTCAACTCATGAGCCGCCGCCAGATATGGGACATATGTGAGGTGAACCGAAAGGCAATCGCGCCCCAACTCCCATTTCATTTGACGCATGGCTTCTATGAAAGGCAAAGACTCAATATCCCCCACTGTACCGCCTATCTCCGTGATCACAAAATCATATTTACCGCTTTCACCTAATGCCATCACATTATGCTTGATCTCGTCGGTAATATGCGGGATCACCTGTACTGTCTTGCCTAAAAAATCACCTCTCCGCTCTTTCTCTATGACGGAGTGATAAATCCGTCCGGCTGTCAGATTGTTTACTTTATGTGTTTCTACATTCAGGAAACGCTCGTAGTGCCCCAGATCCAAGTCCGCCTCGTGACCATCGACCGTCACATAACATTCTCCGTGTTCATAGGGATTGAGCGTTCCCGGATCCACATTGATATAAGGATCCAGTTTCTGATTCGTTACACGCAGACCGCGTGCTTGCAGCAGTTTACCCAACGAAGCCGCCACAATACCTTTACCTAACGAAGAAGCAACGCCTCCGGTAACAAAGATATAATGACACTTATTCATAATGATATTTCTGTTCTAATACGTTTAAGAGCTATCTGAACATCTTCTCTCCGTGAGAACGCCGAGAAGCGCACGTACCCTTCTCCACATTGTCCGAAACCGACACCCGGGGTACAGATGATTTTACATCGGTTAAGCAATAAGTCAAAGAATTCCCATGACCCCATGCCATGCGGAGTAGCACACCATATATAAGGAGCGTTAACGCCGCCGAAAACCTGTAGCCCTACTTGCTGCAACCCTTCACGAATCATTTGCGCCGTTTCCATATAATACGCCACGTTCGCTTCAACTGCAGTACGTCCTTTCGGGGTATAAGTGGCTTGCGCCGCACGTTGTGAGATATAGGCTGTCCCATTGTATTTGGTACATTGACGCCGCATCCACATGCCTTGCAGCCCCGTTTCATAAGGTACTACGGTATAACCGCAACGAACAGATGTAAAGCCTGCACTTTTACTGAAACTATGCACCTCTATGGACACCTCTTTAGCGCCTTCGATTTCATAGATGCTATGCGGTATGTCCGGCGAAGAAATATATGCCTCATACGCAGCATCAAAAATAATGATACTATGATTCTTCCTGGCATAATTTACCCAAAGACGAAGTTGATCATGCGTCAATACAGCGCCGGTAGGGTTGTTAGGAAAACACAAATAGATAATATCTACCTTTTCTTTCGGTAGTTCCGGTACAAAATTATTCTCTTTCAGACATGGCATAAGGACGATCTCACGCCCCGCCATCCTATTAGCATCCACATACGCCGGATAAGTCGGATCCGGAATAGCAACCGTATTGTCCGAGTCAAATAGTTCGCTGAGGTTTCCCAAATCGCTTCCGGCTCCTTCTCCTATAAAGATTTCATCGGTCTGAAAGTTTATTCCGCGAGGTTGATAATAGTGGTCTATTATTGTTTGCTGCAACCATTCATATCCGTTTTCCGGACAATATCCGCGAAATGTATCTGCATGGGCCAGTTCTTCTGCTGCAGCCTGCATGGTATCAACTATCACCCGCGGCAAAGGACGAGTTACATCCCCTACCCCCATACGCAACAAATGCTCATCCGGATGATGAGTCAAATACTCTTTAACCCTTAAATCAATGTCGTGAAACAGATAACGAGGTGACAAGCCTGTATAGTGGGTATTGATTTTCATAAGCGAATGAATTTATAGAATATATTGTCCCCGATATACTTCTGTTGCAGGACCTGTCATATACACTATTTTATAGATCGGATCATATTGAATAAAGAGTTCTCCTCCTTTGAGATGAACTACCACTTCATTCTCTGTTTCCCCCAGCCGGTTAGCCGCAACCGCCGCCGCACATGCTCCGGTGCCACAAGCTAATGTCTCTCCTGTTCCTCGTTCCCATACACGGACATCCAGTTCATGCACATTGCGTACATACACAAACTCCACATTAGTACCATCCGGAAAATGCGGATGGATACTTATGTGTTCACCCATCTCTGCCATTTCTGCATCAGAAATTACCCAATTACGGAAAAACACAGCATGGGGATTTCCCATGTTAACTGACGTGAATCCTAAAATATCCATTCCTTTTAATGGCAATGTATCTGTTTTGACAGTTGGTATTCCCATGTTTACTTTGACCTGTGACACCACGCCATTCTGGACCAACAATGTTAAAATTCGAATACCTGCCAAGGTTTTTATTGCGATACTGGTAGATGGACATAACCCGCTTTCGTACAGATACTTACCTACGCATCGGATGGCGTTACCACACATCTCCGCTTCAGACCCGTCTGCATTAAAGATACGCATCTCTGCATCTGCTTCCTGACTCGGAGAGATAAGCACTAATCCATCGGATCCCACTCCGAAATGACGATCTGAAATGCGTCTTGATAAAGACGGAATGTCTGTCTTGGTTATAAGAGCGGCAGTACTATCCAGAAAACAGTCTATGTAAATATAGTCGTTTCCCAAACCGTGCATTTTTATAAAAGGAAGACTTTGCATAAATCCAAATCAATAAAATATGCTATTTTTTATTTCATATCGCTTTAAAACAAATATTCAGCGCAATTTTGACATTGATTTTTACTTTCAATCGGATCAAAAATCAAAATCAGCCGCAAAATTACTACAAATTATTTGAATATGCAAGAGTTTATACAAAAAAAAGTGAGCCGAAGCCCACTTTTTAACGGTTTAACGATTTAACAGTTTAACATTTTAACGTATCAACACCTTGTCTGTAAACCATTGTCCGTCATGGAATGTCTTAACAAAATACACTCCTATAGGCAGACCGAGAGTAGCAAATTTAGCATTCAGATCCGAAATATCTCCTTCAAAAACTGTGATCAGTTTTCCGCTGACGTCCATCAGGTAATGAACTCCTTCACCATGCGGGATAGACGGGTCTTTCTCTATATCTTCTGCTTTAAACGGATTCGGCAGGAACTGCTCTACGTTGTCAGAAACATCTTCGCTCATCTCGGAAGGATCGCAACTCGGCATGGACGAGAACTCGATAATAGTACGGACGAGCATGTCGTTCAGGTGCTCTACTTTCAGACTGTCAGTAGTCGGTTTGAGATGGCTGTGACCGATACCGGAATCGTCTGTCAGGAAGAAAGACGTGCCGTTGGTGGCAAGTGCCATGGACCGCAATAGTAATTCCCCGCTCTCGCCCAAACCGCTGCATACAACCGGCACGATGCGGACGCCTAAAGCCGCGGCATTCAGTATCTGTTCATGCAACAGGGCGATAGTGGCACTGTCTTGATGGCATGGCGCATCTAAAATAAGGAACGCAACGCGCGCACGCGCACCATCATCCCATCCGGCGCTGTTCATCGCGGCCATCAATGCTTCCGGTACTGCTTCCGGATAGTCGCCGCCGCCGTTGGCTTGCTGTTTGTCTATAAAAGCCTGCGTCTCTTTGATATCCGATGTAAGACGGGAGATACGGGTCAAATATTCGTCGCCGTGATCACGATAAACGACTGCACCCGTTCGGATATTCAAACCACCCGTAGCTTCCTTGGCGCGGGAGATCACATCCTTCATCTCTGCCTGCAAATACCGCAATTCATCCCCCATAGAACCTGTCGCATCGAATACAAACACCACATCTACCGTCTCGTTGGCTTCGCATGGCTCGTCAATGATAAAAGTATTCAAACCCTCGCTCCATTGTCTGGCTGTCTGTATTTGGTCGTCCACACGGATCTGAAAATCCGCGTGCTTGCCGCATAGATTGTTGCCTACGAGCTGATACCATAGCTCCGCTTTGCCGGTGTTGTCCGTCACCGCTTGGAACAATGTGTTGCCCGCGTTATCTAAAAGACTCACAGCACGGGAAACGACAGGGAAACCGTCTTTATTGCGTACCTGCACGGTATAACGGTGCCGAGGTGCTATCTTCCATTCGCTGACAAACTGCTTGTGGCTGCCGTCTAAAACGCTCGGCCAGAAGTACCATTTGGTAAAGTCATTCACTTCGCCTGCTGTCAGTTTGCCGGCGGAGACAGCGTTGTTTGCCGCGCTATAGCCGACGACAGCAGCATCTTCTTCCACAGCCGACAAAGGTACCCTTTCCATGAGTTCTTCCGCTACGGCATAGTCAGCGGACTCAGGCATAGCTGTCGCTTTCATATACATAACTCCGCCTTTCGCGCCGCTTCTGGTCATACCCAATGTTACCATCTCGTCTCTTTCATTACGGCCTGGTTTGTATGGCTTCGGAGTTAGACTGACAATAGCCAGCGGTGAACCGTCCAGTGTAAATTTTGCACTCTCGAATCCTTCGCGGCTTATCACCAACTTTTTCACACCTTTGAGGGCCTCCGGTTTTAGAATAACGCGTCCGTCGTAGGAGGTCTTGAAAACCGTCTTTCCTACCCGTACCTCCACCCCGTCCAACAGGGCTTGTGTGGTATCCATCACAATAACCGTCAGAGGTTGAAGACTGATTGTTGACGGCTGATTACTCTTCTTCATACACGCGCTCGCTGCGCCAAAGCTCAGCAGAGCAGCCAGAATGACAGATAATATTCGTTTCATAACAAAAATGATTTTTTCACTAAGCTACAAATACTATGCCAGAGAAGTTTTCTGCTTGCAAGATAGCAAATTCATGAAAAAATGTACTTTTATTTGCCTGTATGAAATATTTTTCGTACCTTTGCACGTTGAAGATATCGGAAGGTGCATTTTTTTTGCAATGAAAACAACCCGCCTCATAGTATTAGCCATAGCATCCGGTCTTCTTTGGTTGCCTGTCCGGACGGCAGCTCAGGAAAAAGCACCGGGAGAAGCGGTTGCACAATCGGAAACCGCTGTTGTCCAGCCTGACCGGCCGGGCTTCGGGACGGGTACAACCGTGCTGGACCGCGGAGTAATCCAATGGGAGTTGGGGTTCGATGTGGAGCACAACTTGGGAACGCATTTAATTACTCTCCCCACTACCTCTTTGCGCTTCGGGGTGGACCGGAGGGCGGAATTGCGCTTGGATTACGGAGGGGTTTTGGCAGTAAGCGACCATCCGGACACCGACCCCTCCACTTCGGATGAGCATTTATACGCTCCGTCGCCTATCTATGTCGGGTCTAAAATAATGCTATGGGAGGGTTCTGAAGAGAGACGTTTGAAATGGATCCCCAAAGTGAGCGTGATGGCGGAGATAGGTCTGCCTGTTACAAAAGAGATAGCGAAACGCATGCCTATATCCGGAAATATTGATCTGCTCTTCGAAAACGAAGTAACAGACTGGTTCTCTATCGGCTATGATGTCGGCGCACACTGGGTGGAATGGGCCCCCATGCCGGATATATTCGCCTCATTAGGTCTTAATTTCTCCCCTATCGATAAACTCGGGCTGTACATTGAGAACTTCAATATCTTTGACTGCGACGCAGATGAAATTCTTGTCGGTTACAGCAATGTATATATGGTGTATCTCAATTTCGGTGTAACCTACCTCGTCCATCCGCGGGTGCAACTGGACCTCTATGCGGGATTCAACTGCTTCCACTCCGAAACCATGCTGAGCGGTCCTAAGAACGATTCTTTTCTCGGTTTTGGTGTGGCTTGGTTGATTAGAGACTAATTTTTTACGCAAAAAACTTGCATATATCAGAAAAAAGCAGTACTTTTGCACTCGCAAAAGTGAAATCGTTAATATTTGTATGGCAACACAAGAAGAAACATTTAAGAAAATCGTAGCGCACTGCAAGGAATACGGCTTTGTTTTTCCGTCCAGTGAGATATACGATGGTCTGGGTGCCGTATATGACTATGGTCAGAACGGCGTTGAGTTGAAGAACAATATCAAGCGTTATTGGTGGGATTCCATGACGCTGCTGCATGAGAACATCGTCGGTATCGACGCCGCTATCTTCATGCACCCTACTACTTGGAAGGCTTCGGGACACGTGGACGCATTCAACGACCCGCTGATTGACAACCGCGATTCCAAGAAGCGTTACCGCGCTGATGTGCTGATCGAAGATCAAATCGCTAAATACGACGAGAAGATCGCCAAAGAGGTAGAGAAAGCCCGCAAACGTTTCGGTGACTCCTTCGACGAGGAGATGTTCAAAGCCACGAACGAGCGCGTGAAAGAGCATATCGCTAAACGCGAGGCACTGCACGCACGTTACTCTAAGGCGATGAACGAGAACGACTTGGCGGAGTTGAAGCAGATCATCCTCGACGAAGAGATCGTTTGTCCTATTTCCGGAACCCGCAACTGGACCGATGTGCGTCAGTTCAACCTCATGTTCCAGACTGAGATGGGCTCTACCGCCGACGGTGCGATGAAGATTTACCTCCGTCCGGAGACCGCACAGGGTATCTTTGTCAACTTCCTCAATGTACAGAAGACCGGGCGTATGAAAGTGCCCTTCGGTATTGCGCAAATCGGTAAGGCTTTCCGCAACGAGATTGTAGCCCGTCAGTTCATCTTCCGTATGCGTGAGTTCGAGCAGATGGAGATGCAATTCTTCGTTCGTCCGGGAGAGGAACTCAAATGGTTCGAGCACTGGAAGCAGTTCCGCCTCCGCTGGCACAAAGCGTTGGGGCTCGGCGACGAGAAATACCGTTTCCACGACCACGACAAACTGGCGCACTACGCCAACGCTGCTACGGATATCGAGTTCCTCATGCCGTTCGGATTCAAAGAGGTGGAGGGTATCCACAGCCGCACGAACTTCGACCTCTCGCAGCACGCCAAGTACAGCGGAAAGAAGATCGAGTACTTCGATCCGGAGCTCAACCAGTCCTATACGCCGTATGTCATTGAGACCTCTATCGGTGTGGACCGTATGTTCCTCTCTGTGATGTGTTCGTCCTACGAGGAGCAGCAACTGGAAGGCGGCGACACACGTGTGGTACTCCACTTGCCGCCGGTACTCGCTCCTGTCAAGGCTTGTATCATGCCGCTCGTCAAGAAAGACGGACTGCCCGAGAAGGCACGCGAGATCATGAACGAACTCAAGTTCGACTTCAAGGTCGCTTATGACGAGAAAGACTCTATCGGCAAGCGTTACCGCCGCCAGGATGCTATCGGCACACCATTCTGTATCACCATCGACCACGACACCCTCAATGATGGTTGCGTCACTGTCCGTTACCGCGACACCATGACCCAGGACCGCGTGAAGATCGAGGACCTGCACGAAATCATCCGCAAGGCTACCGACCCCAAAGAGCTCTACCGCAAGATAGTGGGTGACTCGATGGAGGACACGATGGAATGAGTGAGTGAATGAGTGAATGAATAAAGACAACGCGCCATGACGGTGCGTTGTTTTTATATGTTGTTTAGTCAGGGCATGCCTTGCTCTTGGTTAGAGTAATGACTAAGCAATCATTAAGGAATATCTAAGGAATCACTAACGATTGAAAGCATGTTGGCTGTTGCAAGTGTGCAACAGAAATGAAAAATGAGGAGGATCCGGATATCATCCGGAACAATTGACGATGTAAAAAATGCATTGGCGAACTTGGCGAAGTTGGCGATATCGCCAAGATCGTCAATATCGCCATGCAAAAAAAACATGAGAAATATGAGAATTCTAAGATTTCTCACTTTTCTCAGTACAGATTTTAATATATCTGCATGGCATGCCGTACAATTTGACAAAAGAAGATAACAAGGCAATAATAAATCCGCCTGCGGTGGACAGGCAGATGAAGAGGAAGAAGATTGGTTTATAGGGGTTTTCGTTTGGGATTGTTTTTCCAGTCGTTCGGGCATGTATCTATCTTTCTTTCAGGCAGTTGCATTGCCAACTATTAATTTTAAGCACTTTCACATGAGTTCTATTTCAAGAGTTGAAGAGCATTATAATTAATCCTATCCCGTCCAAGGCAAGGCCGATCCATCCGAAGACAAATAAGAAAGGAAGAAATATTCCAAACACGAATCCCACAATCATTAGGATTACACCTATTTTCATTAATGTATTCATAAATTTTTCAATTTTTATGTAGGATTACCTCATCATCTTTATATTGGTCACCACGTTTTATGTAATGATACATGTGCCCGTCTGGAGCCATGAAAGAGTATTCGCCTCTTCCATAGTATGTCCCCCAAAATACACCATTGTCAGGAGATATCGCCCACTGTGTTTCGTACTCTATAGGTTCACTACCTAAAATCAGTTTACATTTTGCCACGTCGTTTTCACAGAAAGTGACTTCAATTTTACCTTTATCCGACACCCATGTTCCATAATAATAGGCTGGGTCATTTGAACTAGGTGCACATGACACCATGAGAAGCATTAATACAATGCTGAACATAAAAACAGTTTTTTTCTTCATAACATTTGATTTTTAATTTTTAAATGGTTAATAATATGAGATACTAACTAGTTCTCCCTAGATATTGTACCTGTGGCCTTATCCACTTTAAACTTCATTGCATATCCTGAATACTGAGTAGGATAAATTGAAATAGTCGCTGAGTTTGTAGTGTAACTGTCAACAATAATATCATTAACATACGCCCCCGATCCATCGTAAACAGCCCCATTTTTTACATAGAGATTGCCAAGTGAAGTGTAAATGGATTTACCATCTATAAAATTTAGAACATCTTTTGCAGATGTAAATGAAGTTATGGTGTATGATGAAGAAGTATTAGAGTATGAGGAGGAATTTGACGAAAATACCCCATTAAAATACAATATTAAGACAAGCGAGATCACTCCGATTACGCCCCATATCCATTGATGGTTGCTTGTTCCTCCATTACTAACATCTTCTCCAATGGTATATGCTGCAATCTTATCTGATCGCAAGCGGGGATGTTCTGGCGAGTCATCTGTAGACGAAAATACCTCCTTCGCTTTGCCATTAATAAGTTTCATTACTTTCTTGGCATGCTCTTCATAGAAGGCTTCTTCCTCATACACTTTATATATCAAGGTAATGCCCGTCTTTGTTTTGCGAGTTGAATAAAAAATCACATTTTTTCCTAGAGACCAGCATTGTTCTCCTAATGCAGGTGCTTTCTTTGCGCCTATATCCTTTAGCACTTTTTCAAAAGATTTCTTAATAGTACTCGGAGGACATGGCTGAAAGTGAAGATTTTGTTGTAAATAAGTTGCCATAATAATATATTTAATGGTTGTATTTTTTTCATAATTTGGAGCTCAATGTATATGAGCATATTAAGGCATTCCCTGCGTCTGCCTTTTAACATGCTGCATTACTTGTTGATTTGTTTTTATAGCATGCTCAATAATCTGCTCTCTACTATCACGAACGTTAAAATTAAAATTTCCGAGTGCTCTAGCCACTGCTTCCTCATATTCCGGAGTAGTATATCTTTGAATTCTCTTTCCCGTAGTATCAATAAGCCAGCCTATCCCATCTTCATCTTCCAATACTATCGCAGTTCCGTTTGCATTAAAACTATATGCCTCGATGTAGCGCTCAAAAACATGTTCTCCTTCTGTGTTGATATAACCATATTCATTATTGGAATATTTGACAACAGCAAATCCATGAGAAAATTCCTGTATGTTTTTGATTTTAAGATTACCCACTTGTTTGATGATTTGACCATCCTTTGTGAAGGAGCCACCAATACTAATTAAATAGGTATACTCGTTATCGGTAGCAATAACCTGAGAGTAGCGAATTTCAAGATTGCTATAATCAAATTTATTATTGAATATACCACATTTCCCGTTGCCTGTTATATACCATATTCCATACTGATCATCTTGTCTGACCACTGCTATAGCTGCATAATCGCTAGCGCCTCCTACATACGATAATTGTTTGATTTCATCATAGGGTTTATCGATAGTTTTCATAGTCCCATTAGAACCAAGTAGAAAGAAATGCCATTGATCGTCCACTCTAGCCGCTGTTACTTCTCCAGCGGAAGTCCTTCTTGTTGGCAGTACTTCATCGAAAGATTCGTAATCGCAATACCAATAGTCATCTGTAAGCGGATCTACAGGATACCATTCTCCAGCTTGCTTTACCCAAAGAAAATTATGACGCACCTTTTCAATCATATCTCCACAGATATCATCATACTTGCACTCCACAATCAGTTTGTTTTTGTGGAGGCCTTCAGGTGCGATGCCCCATTTACCATTGTCTTTTACCATAAGAACCTCTTGAAAGGCTCCTTTGGAGATTTTAACGTCCTCATATATTGGTTGCACCACAAATTCATGGAACGAAAGCCAATATATACCCCACTTCCCATCTACTTTTGCAGGAACATAACCATTATAGGCCTTCTTGAAATCCATTGACGAGACACTAATCAATCGAGGTTCCTTGGGATCCTCATAGGAATAAAAGCCATTATAACTGAAATCACAGTAATCATATAGATAATACTCATTTCCTGTTCGCCCAATAAATCGTGTGCCACCGCTAACTCGACTTATGTAGATATCATCTAAATCATATCGCTTAACTTCTTCTCCGAGATAATCATAAATTATGTAAGTTCTATTCTTTTTGGCGACTATTGTTTTCCCATTGTTGATATACATAATAGTGTCGTACTCACACGGAACGATCAACGCCTCCTCATAATTTCCAGCATTGGTACGGTAGAAGCCCGCTCCCCATTTGTCGCCTTTTTTAATTAAGACAATAGAAGCAGCAGGTTTAAAAATCACGTCATCATACATACATGGAATCAAAGGTTCTCCCTCTACAGAACCAAATACACCCCATTTGCCATTCTCTTTAATTTTGTGTGTGCTATTGGCATCTATCTCCATAATACAAGAAGGTGGATTATTTACATCAGTAATAACGCCATCTTTGTGAATGAGATAATATGTATCATTGATATGAGCAATGGATATGTTTTCAGAAAATGGCTGCACCGCGTCGTATACAACAGGAGCTATTTCGACTCCTGACGCATCAACCCATCCCCATTTTCTGTTAGAACTTACGGATATAAAATCGGAGTTCGCATCAGCGCGGATTTTATCATATTTACATTCGAGAATAATCTTTCCCGCATGATCTATCATTCCGCATTTTCCCCCTTTGAACACTCTCGCATGTCCGCCATGGAAACTCTCAACCGTATCATAATCAAATGGAATAACAACTGCTCCATTCTCGTTGATGAAACCATATTTTCCTGCCTTGGTGGCAACGGCCAATCCTTCACTAAATTCTCCTACTTGTTTAACACAAGAAGTTATAGTCAATGCAAAGAGAAGTAAGACAATACTGATTTTTTTCATTATTGGTATTTCTAATATTTTGTTAATACTTTGAAATTACACACCTCATCACCACATCATACGAAGAATATGCGGGTTCATTCATACTTCTAGTATTTTTTGCATCCCAATAAAAAGGATCCATACTAGTCCATAACCTGGTGTACGCAGGCAAAATTATACTCTTCCCGTTTATCTTACTTGTAACTTTAACGTATATCGGAACAGGAAAACCGACTTCTTGGAAAGTGCAATTCCGCTTGAGTTCACTACACTCCGCCCATGTAGGCAATCTCCAATCACCTTCCCAATCAGAACTAACTGTTGCGGACTTCCCCTTTACCACGGTGCCCTTTTTCTTAGGTGAAGATGCTCCAACATTATATGTTGCCCACGCTACTGAAAGGCCCAAATCTACGCACTCATGCCCCTCGACAAAGCCGTTCTGTATACCTTCATTTACTATCTGTCTGTGATTATTCTCTTCTTCTTTTTGTCGAGCAAATTCCCTCTTTCTTTCCTCTTCTCGTTGCTGTTGCTCTCGTTGCTGTTGTCGCTTCAGTTCTTGCAATCTCTTTTTTTCTTCAGCTTCTTTTCGTCTTCGTTCCTCTTCCTGGGCTGCACGTATTTTTCGTTCCTCTTCCTCCTTTTGTCTTTTCAGTTCCTCTGCTTTCTTTTGTCTCTCTATCTGCGCAAGTTCCTCTGCTCCATACTTTTTAAACCTATATTTCCCGCTCTTCCCAAAATACCACCACACATTGGAACTATCGCAAAACAGCGCGATACCAACATCAGGAGTTGTTAACTTATCTTTATGCGTAATACTGTTTCCGAGGTATCTGGCGTCTTCAAATTTCATATACTCTAAAGAAAACTCGTAGTATGTATAGAAATAAAACCTTGCCCCCTGATCCTTCCCACAATACTTAAACCACTTCCCGTTGCTGTAGTCTGCATGATCCGTCACAGTCCCTGTGATATTTCCAGAGCCTTTTCCGGGATGTACTGTTTGTGCGAAATTATTAACTAAAGAAAGCTCTGTGGGAATTATTGTCATGCCTAGTGTGCCATTATCCGGATCATATCCGGCAATACCATGAAGGTCAACAGGAGGACTATAAACGTAATAGTTACCTCCTATTTCTTGTTCTACTTGTTGCTTTGTCATTTCCACAAAAGGCATTCTGCTCCATGTAATTCTTTCCTGAGCTAGAACAGCCATCGAGATGACTTCTAATAACATTAATATGTATCTTTTCATTCTATTTGATTTACATTAATATATCAAGTCAGATCCGCTTTTGTAGGGATGGTTCTGTTTGTCATATAGTTTTCCTCCTTTGAATGTATATTCCCAGGTGCCTGAGCAGTAAACTTTTTCGCCCTCTATATAGTAGGGAAAACTAAAATTGGATGCACTCACAACATTACCTCCCGCGTATCTAATTTCTCTACAATTTCCATTGCCATTTTCAGAAAACGACAGGACTTTAAGAAGACATGCTCCATATGGATCACCAGCTATTACTCGTTTCCAAGGATGTCTGGAAATCTCGTACATACTCTCGGTATTTGCACTTTGCCCCTCGACTGACGTATTATTTCCCACATAACTAAAATCAGTACTTCTAGACCTCTTATTCTGTTCTATAACATTGTATATGTTGATACCAATTGCCGCAACAATACCCAAAGCGATCACTACTAGTGAATAGATGCCTGCGCGTTTTAGCGCTCTTATTTCCGCAGGTCTCTGTGCCTCTCGTATCATTTTTTGCCTCTGCGCCTCTCGCGTTTTCATTTGCATTATCATTTGCTTTTGAGTTTCGCGATAAATCAATTTTGCCTGTAAATAATGTTCGCTATCTGTAACTACTGATACTATACAATCCATAGCCTGATCGTAGATAAGCACCACCCAATCGCCTGGTTTTACCACAATGGGACTAAAGCGACACGAGCACTGATTGCACTTGAAGACAATTCTGCTTTCCTTGTCTATATCAAGTTCAATTTTCCCGTTTTTCTCCACTTTACCTATCTCTAATAAGTCTTTCATGATATGGACAGGCGGTGCGGCATTCATGAAGAATCTTTCCGAGTAACCTACAATTGTTACCGTTCCTTTTTGATTCCCGTTCTCGGGATTTTTAATCTGTGTCATAATGTAATGAGATTTATATAGTTAGACAATAATTTTACTTCTAAAACAAGTTGCATATGCATGGCAAAACAGCGATGATAATGGAAATTATTCCCAGAACTATGCTTAGTAAAGCAAGGTGTATTGAGCATCTTACAGAATGAATAGGATGATTTATAAAGAAACACATCTTGCTTCCTTTTGACACTTTAACAGATTCTAAGTGCCGTAGTTCTTCTGGGCTAGAGGTTATTTTCTTTATTGCAGAAAATGTCATTACTGCATAATCCTTATAGCCGCTGATTTCGGAACTCGTTCGATAAAGTAAGTGGACTGATTTCCCATTATGAGGATTAGTGATTTTTACAATAGGAAGTCTTCCCTTTAATTTGGGACTACCATCTTTTGCCCCGAATATTTTTTCAAAATCCGAACCTTGTAGAAACACTAACTCTTCGTATTCAACCGGAGAGTAATCGGTAATACATATACGTTCCCGTTCGTCGGGATGTTTCTTGTTGTATTCAATGACATTTGTGTTCGGGGTTGTCTGATGCAACTTGCGATCTAATATTTCTTTTTTCATAATATGTCGATTATCTGATTTGCCTTTTTACTATTGGGCAGGAGGTCTCTCCTTTCTTTATCGAGGCAATCTCTCTAGTATTTTATTTATTCTTTCTTGTTGTTCTATTGAAAGTTTGCCTTCATATAGTTTGTTTTCTAAATAATTTGACAATTCTCTTAACCTTTCACATAATTTCTCTCCACGTTCAGCAATAGTTTCATCTCTGGTTTCCAAATATTGATATTCTAAGCGAACTATTTCGGATACTAAATTATCTAACTCATCTATATCTGCATTATATTGCTCCTGCAAAGTAGGAGAAGATGATTCGGAAGAATATGAAGAGTTTGTGCATGCGACATTGCATGTTACGCACAAGGCAGTAATTAGTATTACACACACAACAGCAAAAATGTTTCCTTTTGTTTTCATATAACTATATTTTAAATTTTCCGTTTTTACTATTCGACAGAAAAGTTTGCCAGTAATATATTTGTCTCTCGCTCTTCTCTCGGTTGTCGGTCGGTGGGATTAAAAATCATTGCATGTCTGCACGGAGCCGTTTGTCGTTTGGAACTGGAGACGTTTGGCATCAGAGGCAGAGCGGTAGATGACCCACACATCACCGGTACATTGTTTGTACTCCACACCTCCGCGGGAAACAGATGACGAACTCATCTCATGGTAGTAAACTATTGTATTGCCGATACTCATGCTGCGCGGTGGACGTTCGCCCACAAAATGACATTTGCCAATTGTGGCATCGGCGGTGATAAAACCGTTGAATAGAGCGCAGAGCGCAATAATGGCTAAACTTCTTTTCATGATGTTATAAATTATTAGGCTCCTCCATTTTTATTCGGCAGGAGGATTCGCCGGTTATATTTCAAATATTTGTTGGCCGGTCTTGTGCCGCTCTTCTCCCGCTCATTGCTCGGTGGCGAGAACAATCCTTTCGCCACAATATAAACGAAAAGCGGCAACCGCTTGATTGGATTACCGCTTTTTGTTGGGTCGAAATCTAAATTATTCTATTTATGGCTTTAGACAACCGATGGGAATGATATATACGCCATCGTCTCTGCGATAGGCGTATTGTCCGCCGGTTAAAACCAT
>OCTX012085854.1_pt1 | contig 67161 bp, 93 predicted proteins | sample 1539691 | NCBI WGS metagenome assembly OCTX01 (sample SAMN02144231, study PRJEB22623) | gut metagenome | biome: sheep rumen | host: Ovis aries | place: New Zealand
TTTGGGCAAGTGGAAAGATGGCATCAAACTCTAACAGGTCAAACTTGTTATACGCAGACGACTATATTGAAAGTCTAATGATGGTTGAAGACGAAAAGAAGAAGCGCATAAAGGAGTTAGAGAAAAAACATGGGAGGTTCTAATGTACAAGATTGACTGGGGAAATCTGAACATTGATTTAGACGCAGACAAGAAACTGGTCAACATGGTAAACGGGTCAATCATCAAGAGAGACAAGTTTATCAAAGCGAAGAAACCCAAAGACATTGATATGAGCGAAGCATCATACTGTCCCAAGAAGAAGCCGGGGCAATCATGGTCGTACTCTAAGGACAAGAAAGAAGAAGAGGAGGTAGCGTAATGGGTAAAAAGAAAGAAGCAAAAAGAGTAGAAAAAATGGAATTATTAAATTCCAAATTAGAGATGAATTGGCATATGCAACAAGACACAGAAAAAGAGATTGGCAGGATGGTTGGTAATATCATAAGGATGAAGTCAGACTTAAAACGCCTTATGAAAGAACAGGATAGGTTACAGGAAGAGATACGAAAATTTAATTACCCGGTAACGAGTTCATGTCGATAAAAAGGATTTTATTAATAGGACTCCTTGTCTGGCAGTTAATGGACTGTACTGCCTATTGTCCTACGGGAAACCCTACTTCAAGTGGGGCTTACCCCGTAGAGGGAAGGACAGTAGCGTGTGACCATTTACCTTTCGGTACAATGGTACGGATAAACGGACATGTCTATATCGTAGAAGATAGGTTTGGTGCAGGACATAAAGACAAGTTAGATATATTCATGGAGTCTTACGATAAAGCAATTCAATTTGGCAGGAGAAAGATATGGGTAGAGATACTATAAAAAATATAAAAGATTTTTTAACAGAAGTTAATGATTTAATTTTATTAATAATGCCTTCTCTTATATTCCTAATGTTTGTCTTCGTGATGTATGTACTCGCAACACGGGGAGGTAAGTAATGGCACGACATTTAGCAACGATACGAAAGATTAAAGAGTTGAGACCCATTCCCAATGCAGACCGTATAGAGGTTGCAGTCATTGATGGGTGGGAGTGTGTAGTAAACAAGGCAGACGGATTCAAGGTAGGCGACTTGGTAATCTATATTGAGATTGATTCCGTATTACCTCCGAAGCCGGAGTTCTCCTTTATGGAGAAGTACAAATACAGAGTTAAGACCATCAAGTTACGTGGACAAGTCTCTCAAGGGTTGGTTTTACCAATGAAGACTTTCGATGGAATGATTCCAGACTGGGAAAAGTTTTCCGAGGGAGAAGATGTTACTGGTATTCTTGGCATTAAGAAGTATGACCCCGAAGCCGCAAGAGAAAAGGTGTGGTGGAGGAAGTTAGCAGTACAGAATAAAGTGGAATTCCCTTGGTGGCTGAAACCATTTAAACGCATCCCCTTTATCCGTAATTGGTGGATTAACAAACATAAAACTATAGATGACTTCCCTTCCTTCATTAAGAAGACCGACGAAGAACGCATACAGAACCTCCCGATTCTGTTTGAAGACATCAAAAAGAAAGGCGTTGTCTTAACCATCACAGAAAAGATGGATGGCACTTCCGCAACATACTTCTTGAAGGACGGAAAGTTCGGGGTATGTAGTCGTAACAAGTGGTTGCTTAAAGATGATGACTCTCCGTATTGGACGGTGGCAAAGAAGTATTGTATTGAAGAAGTCCTCCGTAATCTGGCAGGGTTTGGGAACAACAAAGGTCTGTACGTATTACAGGGAGAGGTTATCGGTTATGGTATTCAGAAGAACAAGTATCATCTCTCTGGATTCATGTTCATGCCGTTCAATCTTATCATCAACCATAAGAGACTGCCTTATGAACAGATGAAGAACGCATTAGAACCAACAAGTTTGAACTGTGTTCCGTTCTTAGAAAACAAAGTCATCCCTGCGGAATGGGAGATTCAAGATATTGTTGAATACGCAAAAGGAACAAGTCTGTATCGTGATGGCAAAGAACAACGTGAAGGTATCGTGTGCCGGAACGAAGCACAACACATTTCCTTTAAGGTTATTAACCCAGACTTTCTTTTAAAGGAGGACGAATAATGGATTATGACAATATAAACCCCTCTTATTACAACAAGGGAAAGGTGACTTGCGAACAAGCAATAGAGTCTGCCGTCATTGGTAAAGACCCCGATGAAGCAGTATGGACTGCAATGGCAATTAAATATCTTTGGAGATACGAAAGCAAGGGCGGACTTGAAGACGTAACAAAGGCGGCTTGGTATGTAGACAGGTTACGCAAGGCTCTTATAGAGAAAACGAATACATATCAGTTAGTTGGAACGCCCAATGGCGTAGGGTTGAAGACTCCTTGGCAGACAATTATGTCGCCGAAAGAAGGAGACATGTTTAATCCGAATGACTCTGCAAGAAAGCATTTGTTAGACGCATTGTTAGAACGTGGTGGGTACTGCCCGTGTCAGCCACGCCAGACAGAAGATACGATGTGTCCATGCAAGTTCTATCGTGAAGATGGGAAATGTATCTGCGGACTCTACGTAAAAATACCTCAAAAGGTGGTGGAAGATAGTGTCAAAAATGAAGTCGTCGGAGATGACTCCGAAACAACGGATGGGGAGGAACAGTAAACACCGTGGATATACTACGGAAAAACAACTTGAGAGGTTCTTAAACGAAAACGGAATTCCATCTGAGAGAGTTAGGATGTCTGGAGCATTAAAAGACATTGGCGTAGACAAGTTGCGTGGAGATGTTCTGATACATTGCGGTAAGAAAGATGTTCGTGTAGAAGTCAAGTCCCGTCAAAAGTTACCTGCATATGTAGTAGGTATGAGGCATAACAAACCGTGGCACGTTAAGAATATAGAACACCTCTGCCACATCTTAACACAAGAAGAGTTTATCTCCCTCTGTAAAGAGGGAGTCCTCCCAGAAGGAGGAATCAAGATTAATGCGGCAAGATGCGGAACTCTGGTTAAGTGGTTTAATCAAGATGAATCTGATATAGTCGCAATGAAAGAGTATGGTAAAAGAGAATTTTATTTTGCAGTTAAATATAAGACTGCATTAAAAATCGGAGGGAAGTTTAATGCTGATAATAACTGAAAGACCAGTAAGAACAATTGATGTATGTGGTTGGTATGTCGATAATTACGAAGACAAGTCCGGCAAGAAAGTTTATAAGGTGGTCGGAATCGTATCCCCTAAGTCCCGTGGCAGATTAGTATCCCGTGATTCAGAAGTCATTAAAGACATCTACACCGACGAAGAGAACATCGTCATTTATCGTAGTGAAAAGTATGACAACGTGATGGCTTGCAAGAATGTCTTAGACATCTCTGCAGCAAAAGGGTTAAAAGTATTCGCCCTCTCCTCTTTCTATGAATGGTTGAAAGGTGGGGAAGAAGAGGTGATTGAACATGAAAATTGATTTCTCTTACGGAGACTTGTTTGATTCATTCTTCGAATCCCTTCAAGACTACCCCAATTATAAAGAACTTGCCACCCTTGACGGAATCGGTAAACAGACCGATATGGTTGCCTTCTCTAAGAAGTTCTTTGGCAAAAGAGAACAGGCAACCGCAGATGTATCTGTAGACGCTAATGCAAACGTAGATGATGTCTCTGTTATTGCCTACGAAGCAGAAGTTCCTAAACCCCTGTTCCGTGTAAACGCCTATTACTTGTTATGGAAATACGGCAAGAAACTCTTTGGCATTGATAGGGCAGAAGACTTGTGTAGGGCGCAGTTCTTTAAGGACTTGTATATCAATGACTTCCATAAGTTTGCAGTCGTTCCGTATTGCTTTAACTTCTCTTGTTTGGATGTCGTCTTTAATGGACTCCCCTTTGTAAACAAGATTAAGTCATTACCACCCCGGCACTTGTCTTCCTATGTGAACCAGATGATTCAGTTCGTTACGTATGCAAGCAATAGCGTGGCAGGGGCGGTAGGACTGGCAGACTTCCTTATCTGCATGTCTTACTTCTACGATAAAGAGATTAGCGTGGGCGCAATTACAGACCCAGAAGTTAAGCAACAGATTCAGTCCTTTATTTTCTCCGTAAACCAACCCTTCCGTGGTGGTCATCAGAGTGCGTTCACTAACGTCTCCCTGTTTGATGACAACTTCTTAAAGAAGATGTGCGGAGAATACAGGTTCCCCGATGGTTCTCAACCTAACGTAGAGACAGTAAAGAAGTTGCAGGTTATGTACATGGACGTTATGAACGAGACGTTAGACAAGACCCCTTGCACCTTCCCCGTAACAACGGCATGTTTCTCCGTAGATGATGAACACAATGTCTACGACATGGACTTTATGAGACTTGTCTGTGAAAAGAACCTTAAGTATGGTTGGATAAACTATTACTCTGGTTCTACCTCTACACTGTCTTCTTGTTGCAGACTCCGTTCCGAAGCAGACCATGAATGGTTCAACTCCTTTGGTGCAGGTGGCACTAAGATAGGTTCTCTGTCCGTAACGACAATCAACCTCCCTCGCATTGCATACGAAGCAAGGCATGAAGCGCACATGTATGGCGGTGACGCAAAGAACTTGTTTATCAACAAATTGGTAGACAGAGTTAAGATGTGCGCAGAGATTAACGCTACGAAGAGATACGTCATTAAGAAGCGTATCGAAAACGGAAACCTTCCCTTATACAGTCTTGGATTCATGGACTTAAAGAAGCAGTATTCTACATGCGGTCTTAATGGTATCAACGAAGCGGTTGAAATTCTTGGGGAAGACATCCTTAAGGTAGGTGGACAAGACTTGGTTTTCGATATCTTAGATACCGTAAACAAAGTAAACAAGACGCAAGAGAAAAGGTTCGGTTATCCCCATAACTGTGAACAGACCCCTTCCGAAAACTCTGCTATCAAACTGGCACAGGCAGATAAGATTATGGGATATAATGACAGGTACGAACTGTACTCTAACCAGTTTATCCCTCTGACCGTACAAACAGACATGTTGAATCGCATCCTGTTACAAGGCATGTTCGATTACCTTATGACTGGAGGAGCAGTCCTTCACCTTAACGTAGCAGAACAGATTGAGAACGTTGAAGACTTAGAGAAACTTGTTTGCACCTCTATCAAGAAGGGCGTTATCTATCAAGCAGTTAACTATGTATTGAACGTCTGTGAGGATGGTCATATTAGCGTAGGCAGGGATGCGGAAATTTGTCCGCAATGTGGCAAACCTATTACGGATAAACTTACACGTGTAGTTGGTTTCTTAACCAATAGCAAGAACTGGCATAAGACAAGGAGAGAACATGACTTCCCAGACAGAAAATTCTACGAAATCTAATCCAATTTTATATTACAAACACGGCACTGTCACAAGTGGAACAGGTTCCATTAGGGAAGACCTTAATAGACTGTGGGATAGGATTGAAGCAATAGACACAAGGATTGCCATATTGGAAGAAATGGTAAATACTAAAGCATTGTATATTGAAGAAACGGAAGGTATAGAAGAGAAGTTTGGAGAGTGGAGTTAGTGTAATGAAGTTTGTCTTATAGAATATTACTGAACAAGACGCAGAAGAAATCTTTCTGCATCTCTATAAGAGACAAGTCGGACTCTTTGTTAAAGACGACAAACAGTATCTTTACGTAGACCTTGATAGACCTTCGGATATTACATTCTTGGGGATGATGTTAAAGTGTGAGTTCTTGTTTAAACCCTTACGCTTTGAACACTCATTCGGACACAGGTACAACATATTAGAGATTGTGAGGGATAAGAATGAGGATACGGATAGCGGGGACGGAGTTCTCCATAAAGAATAAAGCATTTGAGATTTACGTACAGGGATGTTATCGTGGTTGCTCTGGGTGTCATAACCCAGAGACCCAACCCTTTGACGTAGGAGAGACGTTAGATATCCATGACTTCATTAAGGAACAGGCAGAACGGACAGACTTGTTCCCCGATTTAGTACAGAATATTTACGTGAGTGGTGGAGACCTCTTGTGTCAGAATGGTAGTATCGCAGAAGAGTTCTCAAGAGAGGTTGGTAACTACTGGTCGGACAAGTTTAAATGGCTGTTTACAGGATGCGACCCCGACAAGATTCCCGAATGGGTGTGGAATTACTACGATATCGTTAAGGCAGGTGAGTATATGGAAGGTCTTAGACAAGAAGGATGTTTCCCTGCATCATCTAATCAAGTGCTGATATTCAATTCAAATCCGCTTGTGTTTACGGCAGACAGAATGTTAGACAAGTTTAATAATATAGAATTTAAGGGAGAAAAGAGGTGGAGTAATGTTAGAACTGAAATATAAAAAGAATGGGGTTGGGTTAAAGACCCCCAAGTACGCTACGAAAGACTCTTCTTGTTTTGATTTATATGCGGCAGAGGATGCCGTCATTAAACCGGGAGAGACTGTAGTAGTTGGCACTGGGATTTCTTTTGAACCCCCCGAAGGTTATGGGATTATGCTTTACCCCCGTAGTGGTATTTCCTCTAAAACGCCACTGCGTTTTGCCAACTCCGTTGGCGTAATCGACAACGATTATAGAGGAGAAGTAAAAGTTCTCTTAGAGAACGCAAGACCTAAAGACCCCAAACTGAGAGTCGTTCCGTCTTATATGACTATAGATGGCGAAGTCGTATCGAACGATTACAAGTTTGGTTACTTACCCGAAGGAACTATCGTAGTTAAAAAGGGAGACCGTATCGCTCAAGCAATGCCCCTTAAGATAGAACAAGTCCAGTTAACACAAACGAAAAAACTGTCTGATACAGAAAGGGGCGAAGGTGGTCTCGGCAGTACGGGGACGAAGTAATTGCCACGTTACCATAAACCACCCGACACTTTGGAGGCTATAGTAGCGGATGCCATCGAACGTGAAAAGCAAATCAATGAGGAGCATCCAGAGCGTCACGGATACGGAATGATTTAGGGAGAAGCAGATGACCTTATACGTAGGATAGAAAACCTTGAGATTAAACTGGAGCATTCCCAAAAAGAAAAGATTAAGAACAGGGAGAAACGTATAAGGGTTATTGGTCGGGATAAGATGTATACGCACAGTCCCGAAGAGATTATCATAGAGGAAGAGGAAAAGAATCGTTTACACAAATCCATCCAGTCTACGATAGACAAGTTTACTACAAGAAGGGATAAGATATTCGCCCTTCACGAACAAGGGTATAAGAACGTAGAGATTGCGAAGATGTTAGGGATATCCCGTCATATCGTAGGCAGGGAAGTCAATAAAGCGGAGGATGAATTACGAAACAAATTGGGAGGTTTTAATGCAAGAAGTTTCTATCGCACAAGACCATGTAAATCTTGAGCATGATTTTACAAAACTCTGTCTGCACAATGGATATAGTGTAGCAGACTTGTCTTACCATCATAACCTCCCTCTGCACACCATAAAGACCCTCCGAAGTAGTAACGACTATGCTTCTCTTTCTATCCGCTTATCTCCAGACTTGTTTATTGTTAGAGATGGATAGTCCATGCTCTGCGAATTAAAGACTGGAAAGAACAAGGACGTATTAAGAGTCGAAGCGTATCAACTCATGGTAAATCAAGTGGGAGAAAAGTTCCTACATGTACCATGCCTGTATGTTTACAGGGGAAAGATTAGCGACGGAGAGATGGTTGCCTGTTATAGCAAAGACATCAAAGTTAATACCCTTGTTATACCAGACAGAAAGAGTAACCAGTTTATAGAGGATGCCCTTTTGGAATACTACGACGGATGCGAAGTCAAGAGGTTTAAGGTGGATTATCCCTATAGCGGAGACCCTTACGTAACGATATCGGCAGAAGACATTAAGGCGTGGGCGCATATAGACAAGTTTATAAACTGAAAATGGGCATAAAAAAAGGGAGGCTTTTGCCTCCCTAATTTTGTTTCCCTTATGCTCTTTCCACGTTTAAATACCTTACGCATTCTTGGTCTCCATTTTCATCGTAGTCAACGCACTCACACCAATTATGATGAGTGGGCGTAATTACCGACCACCCATTTCCTTCTTGTCTTTGGATAATAACATTTTTACCATCGGCATCAATTGCAGAGTAGAGACCCGTCTTTAGGTGTTGCAATTCATTTGTGTTATACATTCTTATACACCTCCGTCAACGTTTCGTCCCCTAAATCGGTATACACATTGTCTACCCAACGTGAGATGTCCTCTTTATCAAGATACCCTCCGATATTAATCATCGTAATCTTGACATCGTGTTCCTTCTTAAAGTTGACAATCTTTTCTACCATGTAATCCGGCAAACGACACGCATCGTCCGTAACCATGATGATGTCTGAGTTCTTAAACTTGTCCGTCTCTATAACACTCATTGCATAGTTCAACGGACTCACATAAGAAGTCCCTCCCATGAAAGATACGCTAAGCATCTCTATCATTTCTTTAGGAGTATAGTTCCCATTAGGAATCTCAAACTTCGCTTCGTTGCCATCATACGCAAAGATGTCACACGCAAAGTTACGATTATCTTTCTTTGCGCACTCTAAGAGACCAAACATTACGCCACGTGCTATAGGTTCGCAGTCGGGATACATAGAACCACTGTCGTCTACTAAACAAACAATACTGCCCATCCCCGTAGGTTCGTCAACTTCCAGTTCGTATTGCAGGAGTTGATGCTCCTGCATCTTACGGAAGAAGTCATACTTTAATACAGGATGGTTCAGACTTGCAAGTTCCTGCGGCAATGCCCTTGTAATGGAGTTCCCCATCGTAACACCGCACAGTTCGGTCTTTGTAGACTTGATACGTTCTGCCCTTGCGCTTGTAGACAAGTTCCGATATTTACCGATGTACTTTGCCATCTCTTTTACCTTGCGGTATTGTTCTAACAAAGTTTCCTTGTCTTCAAAAGACATGCTCTTACGTTCTGCCGACTCCGTTCCACACCCTAAAGCGGAAAACGCCTCTTCATTTTCTTCTGCCTTCTTTTGCGCTTTCTTAAGACCAGACTTGACTGCCTGTCGGATTTTAGAGGATAACTTGTTTACGGCATTACCTAAATCGTTGCCGTCCCCCTCTCCTTCATTATCGTCTCCGTACTTCTTAGGTTTGTTAGCGTCGTTCTGTTGTTGTGCTAACTTACGCATCTCTTCGTCATCCCTAAACTTCTGAATGACCGTAGACATTACGTCAGAACACGCCAAGGCAGAAGAGAAGTCATCAAACGTAGTGTATGCCCTAACGGAATCATACTGTTCAGACTCCATAAGAGTTTCCACCTGCTTACGATTTAACTCAGTCCCAGTCGGACAAGTTTCCGTAAGAGTAGGTTCACCCTTATAAAGACTGGCAAATATATCCTGCGCAAGTTCGGGAAACAAGTCTAAGAAGTCCTGCCCCTCATTAATCTTTTGTGTTAACACATCAGATTTCTTACGCAGGTCATTCCACGTTAAAGCATCGAACGTATCTTGAATGACATTCTGCATTTCTTTTTTCATAGTCAATTCCTCCTTTTCTTGTGTCCTTACGGAACACATTCGAAATGCCCCCTAAAGATAGGGGACATCTCTCAGCGCCTCGCAATCAAACGTTCCCTAACAGGATAGCAGTTACGCCTTTCAACATAATGTTGATGCTATCTACATAACCCTGTAAGGTCGTCGTATCCTTGCCCTTCTGTTCCGTAATGGTGGTCTGAATCATCTTACGTGCAGAGACAAGTTTGTTGTTAACTTCTGCCGCTTTCATTCCCCTTGTAGAACCGAACTTCTGCTTATTCTGTACATCGTCATCCGTAAAGGATTCCAGTTCAGAGTAAACTTCGCATACGGCATCATACAAGTCCTGTGCCTTACCCAGTGCGGGATTAAGGGTATTAAAGACAAGTTTGCGGATAGGTTTAATCTGTTCGGGAGTTGCCCATGCCATGTCCTTAATAATCAGTACGTCATCATCCGTAAGACTTGTCCGTCCATTTAACCAAGCATTTGCTTTCATGTAACGGAGAGAGTTACGCCATTTACGGTCTGACAGGCGATACCCATTCTTATTCATGGCATCCCATAAATCCACGATAAGGTTTTCCGCATCACCGATTTCGACGGCATCAATTTCATCCATTGCCTTAACAATGTCTTTCACGTTGATTTTAGTCTTCGGTTCAAGAGACTTGTTTAAGGACAAGAGTTTATGGAAACTCCCTTTATCCTTGATGTATTCCACTACGAAACGCATCTCAAACCTGTCCCATAAAGCGGCAAGCGCACCATCTGCGCCACCTTCCGGCATCTCGTTAGAAGCACCTACGAACAACTGTAAAGGAATCGGGGTAGGGGCAGACGAACCATTACGGAACGTTCTCTGTGCCATTACGCCCAAAAGACCATTAAGAGTTGCGGAGTTGCACTTAAATACTTCATCCACGAATGCAACATCCCCATCTACAAGAGAGTTTTCCGTATTTCTTACGTACTTCCCATCCTGCAATGCCTTAATGTCATACGCCCCGAACAGTTCTTCGGGAGCAGAAGTTTTTGTTAAGATAGTTTCAAAACAAGTCCCTGTAATAGCACGACTCAAAGTCTGTACTAAATCAGATTTGCCTGTTCCTGCGCTACCTAACAGAACACAATTGCCCCTTGCCAGTAAAGTAACGATTAATCCATGAATAACATCACCACGATTAATGTACTTCCCATTAAGTTCCTGTTCCAGTTTCCGCATTTCTTCCTGCAAGTTAACTTTACGCATAGTCATTTCCTCCTTTTAAATAAATAACACTTTAGGCAACTACGTTTAGTCACCACAGAGATGCCTCATAAAGAGACATCTCAATTGTGATTAAGCGGCTACTTCAACCAGTTTCATTAACTGACTCTTTGCCAGTTCTACCTGCGAATCAATTACAGACAAGTCCGTGTTCAGTAATTCCTTATAAACCGCTACCTTTTCCATCGTTTCCTTATAGCGGTTCAACATGGATTCCAAAGCATCCTTGCCTAACTTCTTAACGTCAGACTTGTCCTCTTTCTTAATGGATTGGTTCTCTTTAAGAACCTCTGCAAACTCTTGAACCAATTTAGACAAGTCAGAAGAGCCAGAGGTCTTACCATTAAGTTTTTTGATTTCGTCTGCAATTGAATCCCCAACATCATCAATAAGAGCATTCTTCAAAGTTGCCTTATTATGAGAATCATTTCTCACATTAAGTTCCATAATCTCAATGCCATCAAACTTGTCTAAGAAGTTGGTGAAGTTATTCCATTCCTTAATGTGTTGCTGAGGAATAAAATTCACTCCACCATTATGGCGTAACTGGATGCTCCCATAATAACGGAACGCAGACTGGATAGTAGAACGAACCTGCTGAATATTAGCCATACCTGCCAGTTCGTTATAACGTGCCTCCACCTTCTTAAAGATGTCCCGACCTTCCGGCTCAAATAACTGATAGGTGAGTGCATTCGTGTTAACATCGAACATGATGGTAACAATTGGTTTATAGACGGGAACATAGTCCTTTCCTTTTTCCATCCGAATCGTATCCTCTTTAGAGGACTTAATCCGTTTCTCAAATGCCCTCATAATCGTATTAGGCAGAGTAGAGGGGACTTCCTTAATGAAGATGGGTTCTGCCTGTTTCTGAAACGTTTCCTTAAGACCAGTCGTTGCCCTTTTAAAAGCACCCACAGGGCTTAAGGGCATTGGTAACAGATGCAGGGGTACGTTATTCTTTTCCGCTTCATTAAAGAAGTCTGCATAAGGAATGTGCATATCCACGGAAAGAGAATACATCACAATAGAACCCAGTCCATTCGCAGTCAATTTAGTAGTAGTCATAGTCATTTCCTCCTTTATAAAAACTCAAACTTGTTTAAGAATTACTGGTGTAATCCTTATTAGAAAGACTGCCCTCACATAAGTGAGCGCAGTCCCCTGTATAAAGATTACTTTGTTAATGTGTGGCATCTTAAGGAAACGTATATATCGCCGTGGTTTATATTGTCCCCAAAAAATGCTTCGTGAGAATTAATACAGTCTTCAAACTTGTTTCCCCAAGAGTCTTTTATAATATCGTCCATATCAAAGTATTTTTTGACAATATTATGAAACTCTTCAAGAGCCTCTTTACGGTTAAGAGTCACGTGTTCATCATAATCGCAATCTGAATCGTCAATAATGAGGATGGTAAAAACTTGAACTTGATTAGTGTCTTTGTCGTTCCACTCATTAAGAATGTCGATACATTCCCTGCCCATCATAAGACAGTCCTGCATTTCCTCTTCTTTTTCCACAATTGCCTTATGGTTTAAGAATTCGTCATTCTCAATTCCTAAAGCATTAGCGAATGCTTCTGCCCTAACCATGAAGTAGACTTCCTCCCCATAGTTATGGTTTTTGTAAGCATTCACTGCTTTACGGATTTCACTCCGCATCTTAATGAGGTCTTCAATGTGCTTTTCATAAGACTTGTCTGCCATTTAAAACACCCCCGTAATAATAATTGCGCTTACGCCCAGTCCGAATAAGAAACCCATAACACAATAACAAGCAATATCAAAGTTACTAACATACATCTTTAGTCCTCGCTTTCATACTCATCTATAAGGTCTGCCCATTTTTCCAACGCATTAGCGATAGAGGAGTAAGAGCCGTCCTTTATGTAGATGATTCCCTGTTTCTCTAAGAATTCCAAAAAAGTCTGTACGTCTAAAACGTCATTGCCATTTAAAGATGCAAGCATATTTTCGTACATGTTTAATCCTCCTTATATTCCGCTAACTTTATAATTGCTTCGATTTTCTCTATAGGGTCGATATCCTTTTCCCATATAAAGAGGATGTTGTCTCCGTATTCTGTAGAGAACCACTCAATACCACAATAAGCGAATACACGCTTGTAAAGTTCTGCCTTCTTACGACTGGTTAAGAAACTTACCATATTGCTATTAGTCATTTTCTTTTTCCTCCTTATTGCAAAAACACTTTTGTTTAGAGTACCGATGTACTCAAAGAGACCCTCCCTTAATGGGAGGGAAACTTTCAATACATCACCATCCGTAATACTCCTTAATGTATGGTCGAATGCTCCGTGTATACTTGTGCCAACGTGCCTTACTAATGGGACGACCATAATACAAGTCCTCTAAAAACTTGTTTTCTCCGTCGGTATTATCCCATTCGTTTTCGCTCCCACTAAAGAGTAGGAACGTGTAACTATTATTGCCGTCATGGTGTGCGCCCTTTGCCCTTAAGTGATGTCCATCACAGTACAGTTCATAATAATCACACTCAGAATAAAGAGTCTCTTCTAAATGGTCTATAAACTTGTACCCAGTAACACGGCCATGCCACAGCCCTAAATCACCAATGACAAGAATACTTTCAAAGTGCCAGTTGTGTTTCATATGAATGCGTTGACCAATATCCTTAAGATTATCAACTTCGCATTCATGGTCGAACATGTTTTCTTCGTTAAGGATATCCCACTGCTGATTTTCGTTTAAATCTTCGTCGGGATAGTTTTCCTTTAAGAAATCTTGAAAGTCCTCGTCATTAATGTCTAAGTCCCAGTTACCCCAGATTACATGTTTTTTCATAGTCATTTCCTCCTTTTATAGAACGTTTGGACGTTCTATAAGCGACACGTTCATGCCGTGTCGCTAAAGACAACCCAAACTTGTTTTTATTCGAAGTAACCTTCCGTGTCTCCGTTATAGGGGTCTCCCTTTTGATTAATCTTAACGATTTCACCAGTAACAGAGTCTAAAACGCCCCATTCATAACCCTTTAAGTAATTACCAGTAACCATCATAAAGTTATGCCGTGAATAAAGCCCCCCACGTTTACCAACAACGGGCGGCATATAGGGAAGACCAAACAAGTCCCTTAAAGCAGAAATGCACCAACCCTGCATATTAGCAGTCGTTGCAGAGTATTTACGATTATCAATTTCTGCACTTACCGGGACGCTAACACCATTATCAAGGACATCAAGAAAATGCACCCTCATAATAGGAGTTTCGTAAGAATACACTACGTAAACAGAACGTCCGTTGTCCTTCTTATAAAGAGAACCACTAACAGAAGAAGTCCTTAAACCTCCGTAGTATCCTCTTGTAGTCATCATCCCGGTATCCCTTATAGGAGTGCTAAAACCGATGCCCTCTCTAATCCAGTTAACAAGGTTATCCCTTACGTCGCCATTGGTTACGTTCTTCTTAAAATTAGTCATTTTTCTTCCTCCTTTAAAATCAAACACTTTTGAAACTCCTAATGGAATTTCATTGGATGCCCTCCCATTAGGCAGGACACCCTTCTGCAATACCATTAAAGGATGTAAGTTTCGTTAGTACGTTTTTTCTCTACGGAAATCTTTACATAATTGTGTTCTTCATCCCCTAAAGAGTTAGGAAGAGGAGACTTCCTAAACAGATTCCAAATACTCATAAATTCATCAGTAGAGGAGTCTTTATAAGTCTCAAAATGAGTAACTTTATAATCTACCTCTTCCTCTTCCCCTGTTAAGAATGAAATCCTATCAAGAGTCGCCTTATAAGCGTCGTCAAACGTGTCATAAAAAGAGACGAAGTTAGACTCCCTGTTAATAGGATTTTTAGTTTCATCCTTAAAGAAGATATGAGTTTCCCAGTTTTCCCTTACCATAAACATAGTCATTTCCTCCTTAATACACTTTTTTAGAACCCTTAAGGATTCTTTACACCCTGCCTCCCTTAAGGCGGCAGAGTGAAACAACCCTTAAGCAAGCCCTGCTTGCTTTAAACAATTGACATACTCTGACTGCTTATACACCATTGCGGTATACTCTAAGACAAGTTTCAACTCCCTCTCATTAAGAGAACCCAGCATATTGTGTATACGTTGATGGAGGTTTGCCTCCCTATAAAACTTGTCTTCCTGCTCCCTTACGTAGTTATGAAACCCTGCATTAAATTCCATGAAATACCCTCCCTTAGAACAATACGCAACCCCTGTCGCCCTTTAAAGACCCTCCAAAATTGGTAACTTCTTTAAGATTAGACAAAACGTCGCCCACAAGTTTTACCCTGCCAGTTTTTGTCATTTTAGGGCATTTTTCGAATGCCTCCATCTTAGACCCTGCCAATACCCTCATACCCTTAAAGCAGTGGGTTTTTGCGGTTACGTGTAAGTATTCCACAATGTATTCCCTTACAGAATTTTCTACGTGGTAGTTTGCATTAATAGTAGTCATTTTTATACCCTCCATTTAAAAAATACGGAAAGACTATACCCTTAGACCCTGCACAAATACCCTTGCCCTTATACCCTCCGCCCTATACCCTGCCCTTTAAAGGGGAGAGAACGCCCTGCCTTACCCCTAAAAAAGGGCAGACTGGTTGCGTGTGAGCATATAGGCAAGCGCATATTTATACACTTATCCCTTGATATAGTCATTCCCTTATAAAAACACCATAAAAGCATAAAAAATGCTTTTCTTATTGCCTAAACTGTTTCAAAATATCAAACATTTAAGACAATAAAAAAAGCATACTGGCAAATTTGCCAGTATGCTTTTATAGTCAATTACTTCCTTTTATTTTGCTTTTACGATTCCTTTTGCAACACAAATTTTGTAGGCTTCGTCATAGGAAACATCTAATACAAGCGCAATTTCCTTGACTTTTTTCAATTCTTTAGTGGCGGTTTTCTTTTCCTCTTCCAGTCTATAAGAGCCGTTAAGAATGCCAGTTTGAATTTTTTTCAGCCAGTCTTCACGTAATTTCTTAGAAGAGAAAAGCCACAAGCCGCTGACTGCCTCATTTACGTTTACTTCTTTAGGGCAGGGAAGAGCCGCTTTAAGACTGAGAAAACCTTTTCCATTTTCCCCTGCTAATGCAGTCAAGTCACGACAAGCCGCTTTAAAACCAGTAGCATTCTTAAGAATTTCGGCATTCTTTGCGGCTCTTTCCTCTTTTGTTCCAGTCGTTACGTTACGTTCGTCTTTCGCAAAATTTACGGAAAGTTTTGCCACATAATAAGCACTGCCGTCCTTGTCGATATACTGGCGGTCGTCGTTTGGAATGAAAGATACAAGAGCCATAGTTTTTTCATTGACAGTAATTGTCATTGCCTTTAATTCCTGTACGTTCATTTCCTTGTTTTCGTTTGCTTTTTTGTTAGTAGTCATTTTCTTACTTCCTTCCTGCCTCTTAGGGCAACATAAAAATATTTTTGCAGGTTTATCCTGCCTTGCATATTCTCACGTAGTCAGAATGCACAAGGCAGGAAAAGCAGTTTTCACTGCTTTTACCCGTCGAAAAGTGTTTTTATAAAAGGAAAGTTTTATTGACTATTCCCCATAATTCCGTTAAAACAGTCATTATAGTTTTTAACTTCCTATAAGTCATGCTGTTTTAACTTCCTATCATTGGGGCATATTACAGAGGGCGCAACATCACGCCAATGTTCAAACTTTCCAGTTTTTTCGATTCGCTGTACTTATTTGATATTTTCAATGTGCTTAATTAAACCAGTCTCTTCTGACTTCCTGCAAGCCTATCGGGTAGTATCGTAGTTACCACCGCACTGTCACTGTCAAAACGTCGTCGCATTTTTCGGGAAGAGGTTACTTTCAGTTTTTACTACCGCCCCTTGCTTATATTCCTTTTCCATTTCATGCTCTGTTCTGAAAACTTCCTGCATTGCTTCCTTACGACTTGCGCCGTCGGTTTTTGCATTCTTTCAAATTCGACTTGTTTAATTGTCAATGTTCACTATGGATATGATATCAAACATGTTTGAATCTGTCAATCACTTTTTTCAAAATTTGTTAAAATTTTTTAAGAATGCAGTGTTCATGCACATTCTGAACAGTTTTTTTGTATAAGTAAAAAAGGAAAAAGGAAGTGAAAAAATGATAAAACTAAACAAAAAGCAACGTCGTTTTGTAGATGTTTATGCAAAATACGGCGGAAATTATGCACTTATAATGCAGGAATTGAAAATAGGTATTAGGCAATTCGAAAATTATATGGCACAGGTTGAAGTGAAAGAATATTTGTCTTGCGCTATGGAACGCACCAGAGATAGCATGATATCTGCATTGCCGCATATTTAGCAAGGTTTATTAGAAATGTATAATTCGGAATAGACTGACCCGAAAATCAAGGTTATGATAGCAAGGGAAATCTTAGACAGGGCGGGACTTGTAGCCGATAGGAACACAAATATCAATGTGAATATCAATACAAGTATCAGCGACAGAGCAAGGCAGTTATTATCGGAAAAAATGACAATTGAAACCACCGCAAAACCAGTAGACAAGCGGTTTCCCGATGTTTCGGAATAGTTTTCTACCATTTCAAACAGTGTTTTGGACGGGGACGGACGGACGGAAGACATGTAAGAATTTACATAATACTTGATATCGGACGCAAGGGAACAAGTTTATAACCTGCCTTGCCTTACGTGAGAATGATATATATAAATGAAAGTGTTTTGTTTTTGTCTTAAGAGTTTTGTATTATTTATTTTTCTTAAGTGTTTTTGTTTTTGATTTTTTTTTAAAAAACAATTTTGAAGTGAATATTAAATGAAAGAAAAAAGTTTTCGACATGTGAAGTCACAAAAAGGGATGGTTATATTATATATAAAGAGAACTTATTCCAACCAAATTTCCAACCCCAAACAAATCTCTACGCCCAAACAAATCCTAAAAGGGACTCCTAAAGCATCCCTTACCTCCACACAAAAATTTTAGACAAGTTTCCCCAGAATGGGACTCCTAACACTCCTTTACCACCCCCAAAATATGTTTACACTTTTTTACAAAAACAGGTCAAAAATAAAAATTTATGTAAAGTTCACAAACAGTTCACAAAAACCATGCACATTTTTTGCACATTTTTTGAAATAGATGAGGGGGGAGTCAGGGGGGAGACAAGATATATGATTACTTCGTAATCATTCTTGCTGACGCAAGAAGAGTTAAGATTATAAATTATTAATAATTAATTATTAATAATAAAGTATAATAACAACTCTTCTACGTAGTAGAATCAAAAACAAAGTTTTTGATATAGGTTTTAAGGGTTTTAAATGACGTGGATTATGCGTATTTTTAGTTACACTTAAAATTCGCCCCCTTAAATAACTAATAGAACCTAACCCTTCTCCGTAGTGTTTATTGTTTTTAAAACAGAAAGGTACTCATGTTTGTATACCTCCTGTTTGTATGGGTTTTTGCGGTTTGTCCCGAAATAAACCGCTAAACTTGTTTATGACTTGACCTCTTTTAGAGGCAGGTACATATATATCGTAGGGCAGTGTCCAATCGTGCGGGTCGGAACTTGTCCGATATGGGAGATATTATGGCGGGGACTCCTTAACATCCCGCCCGAAGTAAGACAAGGTGTGAGTCTTGCATGAGACTTGTTCGTAAAGAAGGACAACTCTCTGAGTTCTTTAGCACCCAGATTTGTTTAAATGAAGTTTGGCAGAGTTGCTTCTTAACAAAAACCCTGCTCCGTATATAACCGAAAGGTTGACATAGATGGAGGTTTGATGGAAGAGAAAGTATTAGACACAAAGTTAGAAAAGAAGAAGTCTCCTGTAAAACGCAAAGTAAAAACGTGGGGAGATGAAGGGTTCGTAGGGAAGGTATCTTATGGCGCATTTGACTACAGGGTGGAGTTCGTTCCAGAGGAAAAGATTAAAGAGTTAATCGGTTCTGAGAACGATGAATCCGATGTTTATGGTGCTATCCACCAGTTCCAACAGACAATCTATATCGCATCCGACACTACGATGCAGTGTAAGAAGGCAACATTGTTACACGAACTTGTTCATGCGATTTTCCTTATGAACGGTTCTATGTATGTAGGAACTTCTAAAGAAGACGTGGATGAACAGATGAATGTTGCATCTGAGTTACTGGTAGACCGTACTGCAAACGGGATTTATGAAATACTTAGAAGAAATCCCGAAGTTGTAATGTGGTTAACAAAATGACACCCGAACTTGAGAAACTTGCGCAAGAAGAAGCACTTGCCATGTAGATGGCATACAACTCTCTTGTAGACTTTAGAAAGATTTATTTGCCTTCCCCAGATGATTGCGCTCCTGCTCCTTTTCATTACGAATGGTCTGATATTTTATTAAAGGGAACAAAACATTTTGCTACGGAGGCGTTCCGTGAATCCGGCAAATCTGTTTTGGTTATCCGCTCCCACTCTTTATATAGACTTGTTTTTCCATCTAAGGCATATGATTTTATTGTCATCATCATGGCAAACCAGACGCTTGCATCTGCTCGTCTTAAAGACTTGGCGGCAGATTATCTGGCAGACCCGAAATTATGTGCCAATCTTGTGTAGGTAAAAAAGAACAATGATAAGACGTTCGAAGTCGTTGTCAAAGACATTTACGGAGAGCATATCAATGTTCGCATTGATGCCTACGGCAAGGGGTCTTCTGTCCGTGGTCTGTTACACGGGGAGACAAGACCGAAACTGATAGTTATAGACGACCCTCAAGACTTGGAAGACATGTCTTCTGAAACAGTCTTGGAGAAAGATTATAATTGGTTCTTGTCTGATATCGCTTTCTTAGGAAAGAAGTCCCGCATCTTTATGATTGGGAATAACTTGGGAGAAGCGTGTCTGATAGAACGTGTTATAAATAACAAAGAGTATTTGGGTTTTGAAGCAGACCGTATGCCTATTGTAAAGGACGGTGCGCCCACATGGGCAAGTAAATACACAATGGAGTTTATAGATAAGGAACGTGCCACATACGAAAAATTAGGGAAGATTGATATATGGTATCGTGAACGCATGTGCGAATCTATATCCCCAGATAGTCAAATCTTCAAGCCAGAATACTTTAGGGTCTTTGATTGGAAAGACCTAAAACTGCAAGAGATGAACATCTTTATGACAGTTGACTTGGCGATTAGCCAAAAGGCAACCGCCGACTTTACTTCTATAATGGTGGTCGGTGTTAATAGGGACAATCATTGGTTTATATTAGATTGTTCTTTTGGCAGGTTCGACCCAACCAAGACGATAGATGAAATTTTTAGGATGGTTGGCAAATGGTCTCCTTAGAAGGTAGGCGTAGAAAAGGTCGCATATCAAGCGGCAATTCACCACTTCTTAGAGAAAGAGATGCCACACAGAAACATGTTCTTTACGGTTACGGCTTTATAGGCGCAACGCAAAAAAGAAGAACGTATTTCCGCATTACAACCACGTTTTTCTTCTGGTTCTGTCTGGGTTCCACGGGATGCAGGAGATTGGTGGGAAGAATTAAAAGGGGAAATGTTGGCGTTTCCAAACGGAATCCACGATGATTTATTAGACTCCCTCGCATACGTAGAACAGATTGCCGTATCCCCTATAAAGAGAAGGGCAAGACTTAGAAGCAATATCTACGCAGGGAGCATGTAATGGAGGGAATAAAATTTGGCATTAAGACAAAATCCGAATCTGGTCTCTCCTCAAATGGAAGACCCTATCTCTATGCCACCCGGCGTTGTTCCTTCCGATAACCCGATGCAAGGTCTTATGCCGGAGGAAATGACAACGGCAGACTTGTCTATGCAACAAGAACCAGTTGACCCGACTGCCCCCGAAGTTCCAGACTTCGACGCATCCGCTGACGTAGATGCAGTGATGGCAGAGGAAGAGGGAGAAGAAACTGGACAAGTCCAATAGTACGGAATCTCCGAAGAGAAGTTAGAGGAGATACGTCAGAACGTAGAGAGAGAAATCCAGAGGGCAGATAACTATTACGAAGAAGAAATCGAACCAGAGGTTATACGTAGACATAAGGTCTATGAGGGGGACAAGTAGTATTACAAACAAAAATTCCCCAAGTTGACAAACATCTCCGACGTAACCGCAAGCGATTTCCACGATACCGTGGAATGGGCGTTACCTTCTTTGACGAAAGTTTTCTTCGGGAATGAGGATATCTGTAAACTGCAAGGCGTAAGTTCTGAGCAGGACGAAAGAGCCGCACAAGTTCATAGCGAACTTATCAAATATCAGTTAGAACGGAACAATGACGGTTTTCTGATTTTTTATGACTGGATTAAAAATTCGCTGATAGATAATCTGGGAATCGTCAAATGTTATTGGGAAAGAGAGCAGACCGTTGAGACAAAGAGACTTGTCGTAAACGGGGAACAATTGTTACAGATGCAGACAAATCCCAAAATTAACATTCTATCCGTAGAACAAATTGCTCCAGATATCTTGAATCTGGAGTACGAAGAAATAACGAACATCACTAAGAATCAACCTAAATTAGAGGTAGTTCCACCATCTGAATTTAGGTTTAGTCCAGAAGCAAAGTCTTTAGAGGATGTTGGTTTTGTCGCACACAGAAAGATAGTAAATCTTGACTACTTACGTAGACGAGAACAAGAAGGAGTCTTTTAGAACATTGATAAAGTTCTTGAGTCCGACGGTAATGATGGTGCGGTTAAGAGAACAGAATATGAAACAGACCTTAACCCACGTGCGTATGACAAGATTAACGACTCCGGGGTTGAGGACGCAAAGAAAGAGTTCCTTCTGTACGAATGCTATATAAAGACCGACGTTAACAATGACGGAATGTTAGAAGACGTTATCGTTACGATGGTCGGCAGTCAGCATGGCACTATCGTTCGTTTAGAAGAGAACACGATGGGTCGCCACCCGTTCTTTACGATTAGTCCAATCCGTGATACATTAAGACTTTTCCCCAAACGTGGTATATCAGATTTAGTAAGTGAGTTACAAGACCTTAATACGGCGTTGTTAAAGCAGATTATTTATAATATCGCAACTAACAACGATAAACAGGCATTTGTAAACATAGACTCCTTAATAGACCCGAATGAGTTTATTGATGGTCGTAAGGCGGTTCGTGTGTCTGGCAATCCAAGAGAAGCAGTGCAATGGTCTCCTGTAGAACCTTTGCAACCGCAGGTATTCCAGTTCCTTGAGTACATGAATACTATGAAAGAGAATCGGACTGGTATTACACGTTATAATCAAGGCATGGATGCAAACTCTCTTAATAAGACTGCTACTGGTATCACATAGATTATGAACGCATCTAATCAGAGGTTGGAACTGATTGCACGTATCTTTGCGGAGACGGGCGTTAAGCAGTTGTTCCGGCACATGATTAAGATGAATCAAATGTTTATCACGGACGAAGTAAGTATCCGTATTACAGATAAACCAAAACCCATTTCCCCAGATGATTTAGAGGGAACAATTGACATTACAGTAAACGTTGGTGTTGTAGCAGGAAGTAAACAACAACAAGCGCAAGCAATGCAGTTGTTACTGGGGATGTATCCACAGTTGGTACAATATGGGATTGCAGACTTGTCTCATGCCGCATATGCGTTTGGCAGACTTGTCGAAGCACTTGGTTACAAGAATGTATCTGACTTTGTATTCCCTGCTGACATTATTAAACAGGCAGAAATGATGGGCGTTTCTCCACAAATGTTAATGATGATGCAATATGCGAACGATACAGGAACGATGCCACCTGCATTACAACAGGCACAACAATAGATGATGATGGGCAGTATGCAACAGGCGGCACAACAGGCGGGTATCTATGATAGACAGGCGGCACAGGCATAGGCAGAACAACAACAGTCGAAGGGTAAGCAACCAATGAACCCAGACCCCGGTGCGCCAGAGAACGCAGGGTTAAGTACGCAACAGTTCATTTAGAGGATGGCTCCGCAACCTAACAGTACAGACCCTAATAGACGGGACGGACAACTTTAATGAGAAGATTAAAAACTCCACAGGAGTTAATCAACGAAGGATATAACGCAGAAGGAGCGTTAGTATTTTTAAAGGAATTTATCGGAGAGGAAAAGGAAAAGGTTTTAAATGAACTTTTGACTTGTCCATCCGATAAGTTGCCCGAAAAAAGGGCGACATATAAATATATTTGCGGTCTTGAAGAAAAACTATTAAGTAAAGTAGAGACTGGTATTATTCATGCTACAGAACAATTCCGACAGGAAACTCTGTAAGGAGGACTAATGGATAACGAAGAATTAAAGGAACAAGTACAAGACGAACAAGAAGTGGAACAACCCGAAGCAGGGACTCCGCAAGAAGAAGGTTCTAATGACGAACCCGAATTCGTACTTGATGAAAACGGCAATTTACAGTGGAACACCGATGAGTTTGACCATCTGAATGAAGAGGATTCCACCGAACAAGAGGAGGAACAACCAGAGCAGGAAGAGGAAGAACCGCAACAGGAAACACAGGAAGAGCCGAAATACAAGGTAAAAGTGGACGGACAGGAAGTAGAGGTAACACAGGAAGAACTGTTACGTGGCTATATGCGCCAGTCTGATTACACACGTAAAACTCAACAGTTGGCAAATCAACGCCAATAGATTGAACAACTTTACGCACAGAGACAAGTTCAACCACAACCTCAACCGCAGACAACTCCAAAAGAAACCGATGCAAACCTAAACGAAGTGGCTAAACGTTTGGCGGCACAGTCTTTAGGGTTAAACAGTCCAGACGACTTGTCCGAATTAGATTTTGACCACATTACCGCAGTCGTCGAAGCAAAATAGGCGTTGATAAATCAGCGCAATGCGATGATGACAAGACAACGAAATATTGATAATCTTGAAGCACAGTTACGTAGTGAAGAACCTAAGTATGACGAGATTATGTCAAACATTAATGACGCAATGCAGAACCTTCCCGTAAGTCAGTTTAATAAGTTAAAACAGGCATATAACGACGGGAATCCAGAACCATTGCGTGAGTTCTTTAAGACTATGCAGAAAGAGTATTACTCTAAAGCGATTCAAAAGGTGGAACAGAAAAAGAATACTCCTGTTCCTAAGGTAATCCCATCTGGTAACACACCCGTAGAAAAACAGGCGCAACATAAGAAGATTGACTTCCGTAAATTTGGCGCAATGTCTACCGACCAGAAAGCAAAGATGTTGCTCGAGATGGGATTTGTAGATTAAAAATTTTTGAGGTGAATTTATAAATGGCAGGTACTAAAGCAAGTTCTTCCTCCTATACCTTCTCTGGTGCTAATGGTTGGACAGTAGGTAATAGAGAGGATTTGTTAGACATTATCACTAATATTTCCCCGGACGAAACTCCGTTAATGAACAAGTTTGGTCGTTCTAAAGTTACTGGTATGGTTCATAGTTGGTTGACCGACTCTCTCGACCAACCCGCTCAGAATGCACATCTGGAAGACGCACAGTTCAGTTCCACTCCAAGTGTACCACGTGTTAAGTTGGATAACTATATCCAAATCTTTATGCGTGATTGCATGGTAACTGATTCTCAAGAAGCAGTTCTGAAAGCGGGCGTTAAATCCGAAATGGCATACCAACTGGCGAAAGTTCTGAAAGCCATCGCCCTTGACGTTGAATATGCTATCGTTAACAACGCTACTGCTCGGCAGGGCGACGCTACCAATGCGGGTCTGATGGGTGGCATTCCCTATTTTATTAACGCTACCAAACTCCCAAACAACGTAATCGCCGCCGCAGGGAGCGAAGTTACCGAAGAGGAATTCAATGACGCAATACAAGCCGCTTGGAAAGTCGGCGGTACTCCAGATATCGCAGTTATGTCTGGTGCTAACAAACGTATCGTTTCTGGTTTCACTGGCAATGCAGACCGTCAACGCAGTGCGGACTCCACTAAGGTTAAACAGATTGTGAACGTATATGAATCCGATTTCGGTCTGGTTAACACCCTGTTACATCGTCTGATGCCCGACACCCGTATTGACTTCTTACAGTCTGAATACTGGAAACTGGCATATCTGATTCCGTTCAAGACCGTAGAACGTCCTAAGGATTCTCTGGTAAATGGTAAAGTTGTAACTGGTCAACTGACAATGGAATGCCGTTCTCCAGAAGCAAATGCACAGATTACCATTGGTTGATAAATGAGCGACGGATTCTTAAAAGAACAGTATGTCGAAGCGGAAGGTGACACCGTTACCATCACAAACAAGTTCGACACTACTGAATTAGAAAAACAGAATTATGAAAAAAGAAAAGAAGACCAACGTGGCGTAGGCTTTAAACATGTCTGCGCCATACCAGTCTTCGAATTTGCAATTGACCCGTTGTTAAAGAAATATTAGTTCTATTGTGAATAGCATGACGGGGATTCCGCAAGGAAGGTACTTCGGTAGTTCTTGGCGTTAAATCCACAATATAAAACAACGGACGATAGTATTTAATGGGCGGGAATTTTCCCGCCCTTATTTTTATATACGGAGGTAACAGATGAACGGTAAAGAAATTGTTACCATGTGTGCCGCTATTATTAAGCGGCAAGACTTAAACGTAGACCTCCTGTTACAATTCATCAACCAACAACGTAGACATATCTTACGTGAGACATATCTGTATAGGATTTAGAAATGGGAAATCGGTTTAGAACCAGAGGACGGATTTGTCCGCACCAAGGGACTGAAACAGGCACGTTATGTGGAATGGAATCCAGACCCAGAAGATAACGTGGCGATAGACTTCTACGCAGAACCAGACAAGTACAACGGTGTTACTGGCAAAAGGAAAAAGAAATTGTTTCCCTTGAACACTATTCAAGAAGCGTTTGAGATATACGACAATGTAGATGTAATCGGAGAACCGATGTATTACGTTGTAATGCAGGGTGGTTTAAAGATTATCCCTGCTCCCCCTATAGGTGTTATTAATATCTTTGGAGAATGGTATCCAGAAGACTTGTCTAATAGTGAAGACTCAGAGGACGGACTGTCTAAAGAGATTGCGGATATTATTATATATTACGCATGTGCAGAGTATTTTGATTTCTTAATGGAGCCGGAAAAAGCAAACCTTTGGAGAGGAAAAGGATAGGCACTCCTTTAGAGTTACATACATGAAATCAAGTTACAACAAACCGACGACAGACCGTTGTTCGCACGTGACCCATTTGGCAACCTCAATATTGGACATGGTTGGCGCAAGAATGTTGGATTTGTTTATCCGATAGATGAATTAACAGGTGGGACATAGACCGATACTTATACTGAAACAACGGTTCATTTAGAACCAACAAGACCAGAACTTGTCCAACAGAACGGAGAGTTATTGGGTTAGGTATAGGAATTAATGAATCAAATCGAATTGTTATAGCAACAATTATAGCAATCTGGTTCTGAAAACCAAGGAGGTGATTGAGGTTGTCAATTAGATATACTCTTAGAAAATTAAGAGAAGAAGACCTTCTTAACGAAGAAACTCCTAATTATGAAAATCTAAAAAGAAACGAAATGTGCGTTACCGACACTGGTAAGGTTTATATTCGCCTTAGTGATGATTAGTTGGTAGAGTTTACGGGGGCGGCGGCACAATATGCCGTTAACTTACTCGGAGAGGTAATTTCTTTAAAGGAACAAGTTAGTGAAATTATTTCTGGTGCATCTACAATTTCTAACGAAGCAGTAGAACAGGTTCTTGACGCAACCTCTTAGGTTGCAATGATGCAACAACAAATTAACGAACAAGAACAAAGGATTAACGAGATAAATACATAGGTTAATTATGCACAATAGTCGGCATAGACCTCTGCTACACAAGCGGCACAATCTCAATAGATTGCAAGCGATTCCGCAGAATTAGCAAAGAAATGGGCAAATTACATGGATGGGACTGTAGATGGAGAAGAGTATTCTTCTAAATATTACGCCACATCTATTACTGGTGACAAAGACTATGTTGACCAGAAAGCAACGGAAGTTGGTGAATATGCGGCTTCTGCACAATAGGCGGCAGATACGGCACAAGCCGTAACAGACTTGTATAATATCACAGAACCAGACATAGATACTATTGTTGATGGAGGTGAATGAGATTGGAAGTATTAACAAAAGATGGTCTTACATACTACCATAATAAAATCAAAAACGCCTTCGTGAAACAGTCTGATTTAAATACTGCAATTGAGAATTATATTGATACAATTGATTGGGTAACGGAAATCGGTGACGCATATGTAACACCAGAACAAGTCGAAGATATTATTTCACAGGCAGATTTGGATGGATATATGCCCAAGACTGGAGGCACTTTTACTGGTACTGTCAATGGCGTAACACCTACTTCGGGAGACAATTCTACAAAATTAGCGACAACCGCTTATGTGTAGAGTGCGTTAAGTGGTGCAACGCCAACCTCAATTGCGGATACAGAGATTGAGTAGTATTGGACTGGCGTAACACCAGAATAGGTCAATTTGTTCTTGCCGTTGAGTGGCGGGGCAATCACAGGAAATTTATCCGTTAGCGGTACTATTACGGGAAATGTAACAGGAACAGCAAGTGGGAATCTTCCACTGTCTGGCGGTACGATGACAGGCAACATTATCTTCGGAAATAATGAAGCCTATATTCAAAAACAAAACACCGATATTGTTAATCGCAATCAATTAGAAATTGGTTGGGGTAGACCCGAAACGACTGGCGGTGGCGAGTGGTTTTTGGATGGAGCAAAGATGGCGTTCCACAGTTACAATGCTAATAATAGTTCCTTTGATAACGGGGGTTTTGTTATTTCTGCCACGGACGGAACGAATCACCCGCAATTTACTGGGTATCCTGACGGTCGATTAGTATGGGACAATAAAGAAATTGAACGAATCGAATCCAGTGGAACAAATTACATAAGATATGTTAACGGACTCCAAATATGTTGGGGGCATAGTGCCAATAAAACAGTTAACGGCTCAAACAATGTCTCTCAAGTAGTAACATTCCCGGTAGCCTTTAAAGATTCTGATTACGCTGTATCTTTTACGAATAGGTATTCTAGTGGCTCTTGGAATAATAACACATTAGTTATCAATAACAACACAACCACAAGTGTAGAATTATTTTTGCAAAATGTTACAGGCTCCGCATACACATTTTATTTTGTATGGATGGCAGTAGGATATTGGAAATAAGGGGGTAAGAAAATGATAGGCACTAAATTTTATAAACCGTTAGAAACACAGGAACAGTTAGATTCTTATTCCCAAGCCGCTGAATGGTGTAATACCACACAGCAAGGCACGATAGAGGACAAGGGTGAATACTACGAGGTAGTAATAATCCCAGAACCCACACAAGAAGAGAAAAACGAAATGGAAATTTCACAACTAAAAGCAGAATTAGCAAGTACAGACTATAAATGTCTGAAATATATTGATGGCGTATTGACCGAAGAAGAATATGCAGAAGTAAGAGCGTATCGGCAGGAATTACGGAACAAGATTAATATACTACAGGGGCAGGGGTGATTAAATGGCATATTTAGATTCAAACGGTCTTGAAACACAGATTTCGTACATAAAGGGATATGTGCAAGAAGAAATATAGCAACATGCGAGTATTCCCGATGCTCACCAAAGTTCTGGTACTGTTAGCGTTTTCGATGACGACGGCAAACTTGTCTTTCCAGATGGTACGAAGGTCTGGATTGAGTGAGGTGAAACATGTCTAAATCATCTCATACTCTAAAAATTCAAAAAGGGAGTACCGTATATACTTGTGACTTATATACTACAACCGCAGAAGCACGAAGCAATCTTTATCCTAACTATCCACTCTTTCGTGTGAGTATTGGTGGGGAGACATTATATGCTCCTTTTACTACAACTCTAACTTCTGCAAGTGAAAGTACCCCATTAATTTGTCCTATCTTTGAAAAGGACAACAACCTTACAAAATATTGCGTGGCATAGAAATCTTTCTTTGCAATTAACATAACTACCGTTGCGAACGAAACGATTACCGTTACCGCAGGAGGAACTTCTTGGAACACCACAGGAAACCATTGGTTTCCTTATGGTACAACGTGGACGGCAAGTGTAGCAGGGGCAACGGGTTATAACGCAGGAGCATTAAACGCTTCAAGTGGAACTCTTACTAACGCAAACGTAACAGTAACCGCAGGAGCGGCATCATTGAAGACATACATATTAAAGGTCAATGGAACTTCCCACCAAACTATTACATTGAAATACAAAAACAGAAATGCCGCAAACACTGGTTATGAAGCAGAAGTCACTAAAACGATTACTACTTCGGCGGGGTCGTATACTGTAAGACATGGTACTACATGGACTGCAAGTGTAGCAGGTGCTACTGGATGGAATGCGGGTTCTATTACTTCAAGTGGTACAGTAACAGGAAATGTTACATTGACTGCGAGTGCGGCAACCCATAAGACGGTTACTTTGAAACATCAAGCATCTAATACCCACCAGACGCTTGTTGTTAAGTATAAGAATTATAATGGGTCTTCTTATGCGGCAGAAGCGACATTGGCAAGTGGTGGGTCTGTCACCGTTGGTTATGGTACTACATGGACGGCGACATTAACGGCAAACACTGGTTGTACCAAAGGTACATTAAGTCCGGGTTCAAGCGGGACGATGTCCGGTAACGTGACGGTATCTGCAACGGCGGGAACAGTGAATAAGTATGTTTTAAGATTTGATAAATCGAACTTAATAGTTAGATACAATAACTCAAGTGGGTCAGAGGTATCCTCTTCAACAAGCATTAGTTATAATCAAGTCTTGTATGTACAGAGAAGAAAGAACGCATCTTCTTATAGTATTCGATTATATAAAAATAGTTCTGCCTCTGGAAGCGTATGGATGACTAAAACAACAAAAACATTTACCTTTAATATGCCAAACTCTTAGGTATATATACAAGACGAATCTATTGATAGTTCTGGCGATTAATGATGTATATATTTTATTGTGTATTAGAGGTTTTCTTCACCATCATCTGTTATCTAACGAATCCAATTGTTGTTTTGTTTGCAGACGAGTATGGAAATCTTCCATACTGTCTGCGATATTGGCAAACATGGGATAACACATTAGACGTAGAATGGATGATAACGGAGAATAAAGTCCCAAAGATATTTTAGTATGATTATAGGAAACATTATAAATACATTTACGAAGACCATAAGAAAAACATTCCCGGTCACGTAATTATATTGAATCCTAATTTTACATTAATCGAAAGATTTAAACGATACTTCTGCCGACTTGCGTGGTTGTATCGGAACACTGGATACGGATTCTCTTATGAAGTCACTGGTAAAGAGATAAATGGTGCAGACATTATTAGATATAAAGACATCAAGACAAGTTTATATCGTTGTCAAATTTATTATACCAATGATGCGTTTATGATACGTTATGAGAAACCGTGGTGTGAAAAGTTTAAATGGCGAATATTCTTAGGTTGGAAAATGTAGGACGTTAAATCAACGGAAACAAGGCGTTGCATGTTAGCGTTATACATAAATCCGTTTAGATTAAAAGAGGGATAAGATGAAATAGGGAGGCATCGTCCTCCCCTGCATTTTTATGGAGGAATTTACATGGCAAAAGAATATACAAGAGACGCATCTGAATATGGTCAACAATTAATCGCAGATGCAATTAGAAGTTTAGGTAGTAGTAATAGCGGTTCTGGGGATGGTGGTTCTGCATTATCAATAACGGGTTCGCCAATTAATATTGTATAGTCAGATAATTAGACTATTTCCGCTACTGTTGGGCCAATGGTCTTGACGGCTTATTATTATAATAATGAATATAATTAGGCGAGTATGGGCGATACTGGCGTACAAGAATCATTTGTTGCCTGCCCAATTTTATGTATTTCAGTAAATATTGTTGCTAACGAAGGATATACTGCGGGAGAGGTTGTTATTTAGGGAGAATATTTTGAAATACAAGGAGTTGACCCAAACTCTCCTATTTCGTATGGTATTCCACTCGGTTCTTCTATTACAATTTCTGCTACTCCCGCTACTCAAGCATGATAAGGTGGTGTAAATGGAATCTGTTTTAATACATGCCGTGAACGTAATCATTGGCATACTGATAGCAACCCTCTGGTAGAAGTTTAAGAGGTCTCAAGAAGAACAGGACGCAATCAAGTTAGGGTTACAAAGTCTTCTCCGTGGAGAGATTACTAAGGCATATTACATTTATAAAGACAAAGGGTGGATTCCATTATATGCACTGCAAAGCATAGAAGGTAATTACAAGAATTACGAAGCGTTAGGAGCGAACGGAGTAATAGACGGTCTTTGGAAAGAGTTAATGGCGTTACCTCATACGAAACCAGAGGATGATAAAAATGAGGAAAGTAATTAAGGAGATATTATTCTCTATCCTAAAAGATGACGATGGGACATATTCTGGTACGAAGGTTGTATCTGCGATATGTCTCTTCGTATTCCTTGTTGTTTCCGTATATCTTGCCTATAACGGAACGGAGTGGAAGAATTATGAATCGTTTTCTACTGCCACTGGTTTAGGTGGTCTAGGATTACGTGGAGCAAACAAGTTTATGAATATAAAGAAATACGAAGGGGGTGAGTAATTTGGCACTTGATATGTCTTTAAGTGGATTGGCACTTGATACTGGTCATCCCACTGGTGGCGAGATGATTAGTGAGATAGACGACATGATAAAAGGAGACAGAGGTATAATTGACCAAATCTTACGTAAGATGTCTGGATACCCTAATCATGCTTACTTAAGAATCCCGACTTGGACAAATTCGTCAAAACCCGGTTCTCCTAAAGAGGGGTATATGGGATTTAACACAGACGAAAACAAGTTCCAATACTTTAATGGAAGTGCTTGGATTTTCTTAGAGTATAAAGCGGAAAGTTGTACTGGTAATGCCAATACTGCTACATCTGCAACTAATGCTAGAAACGATGGAGACGGGAATCAAATTAAAACAACCTACCTAAAAGTGAGCGAAGTCGCAAACGCAAATAATAAAGTTCCAAGGTTTACAAGTAACGGGAGAATACAGTTCCCTAACGGAGCGTAGTTCTGGGTGGTATAAGATGACTAAATCTAATTATAGTTTAAAAATTATTGGCTCTAATGGAGTTTAGTCTACCGTCCCGTTGTATACTTCCTTAGACGATATGAAAGCGAATCCAAATGGAGAAAAGGGTCATCAAATAATAATGAACGGACAGACACTTTATTTCCCAATTGGTAGTACGTCAGACCCAGAGGCAACTCCGGGAAGGCTTCTTCTTCATAAAGACGGAAAAACATACGCAATTTTAAAGACTGGTACGCCATCCTACACACAAAGACTAATAACAGTTCCAAGTGGTCAAGCAAGCGGCTCAAATGTTTCGGAGACTTTTACCGTTCCTGCGGGAATTACAAGAGTACGAATTGCACTGTGTGCGGCGGGATATAAACGGTCAAGTTACACATATGATGATGGAGAGCATGATTAGATTGCTTACAAGTACATTAATGGAGAGACCACGACAATAAAGAGTTCTGACGGAAAAATAAATATCGACGTAAAAACCATCGGTGGAAGACAAACCTTTCAATACGGATGCAAGGCATCGTTCTCTTTAGAAAAGAGAAGTTCTGGTGCAACTTTGTCAAAATTCTATGGTTGTCCGTTACATGATTCCGTAAAAGGGGAAGGTCGTGGAGATAATTCTTATGTATACCCGCCCAATAATTATTACTACACTGGTTATATTAATGTAACCACCGGTCAGAAAATAACTTGTACCGTAGGGGGAAAGTGTGGATAGAGTAATAGTAGTTTTTGTGGGTTTATATTATATGCGTATGGTGTTGGAATAGAAAAATGATTAAGATTGTTCCTTGGGCAGATAGAAAACTCTCCATGAAGAATTGGCGTAAAATTTGGAACTTGTTCCCATATGGTGAGATATGTATGACAGAAATAGACAGGGAATGGGTTCATCAAAACTGGGCAGAGAAGGTTGCAAGATATTACGTAACACGTGGGAGAGAGTTTTCTGTAGAGATTAAAGACCCAACGTTATGCACGAATTTCATCTTTAATCTGTTATTAATAGGAGTAAAAAAGTTTTATTTCCCTTGGGATGGCATCACGGATACTTAGTTTATTAGTGCATTCGAAATACTTTCTTTTATTAAACTTGTCCAACAAGATTATAAGGACGTAGAATTTGTTATCATATATTCCCCATAGATTGAAAAATGGGGAGGATATGACCTTAAACAAGAACGAATAGAAACGTCTATAGCGTGTATGGCAGAATTAACAAAGGACGATGATAATATAAAACTTGTCTACCGAAGACCACATCCTTTTGGTGGTTTGTAGAGACTAAATTTAGTTAAGAATGTAGAGGATTACATTACACGTAACGACTTAAAATACGAATGTTATCTTGAATATCCGTGTGGTTGTCTTACGATTACTCCTAATACCAATATCTATTGTTGCCCGTTTTGTAAGAGAAAGAAGAGAAAGAAATAGTTTGGGGATGCTTTAAGGGACAAGTTTGTAGTTGGAACTATCGACAAAGGGATAGTCCGTGAAATAGATTGTGATTATTGTTATTTATAGACGAACGGTTTGGGTCTAAGGGAAGACCCAATGAAAAGACTTAAGTATATAGATATAGGAGGTGAGTAAGATTTACCAATAGGTATTTTTGCCAGCAAATAAGGGGCTAGTTAAATCTGCCCCCTCTTCTTTAATCCCAGACGGAGCATTTTCTGATTGCCTAAACGTAAGGTTTAAAGATGGTTACGTAGAAAAAGTTTAGGCATTTTCTTTTAGGCAATAGTTCCCACAGATTAATGAAGAGGGAGATAATGCCATTGTTAAAATAGACTTGTTTAAACAGACTAATGCAAGTCCGTTTAATATGATATTTACGTTAAGTGGTGTTTATAATAAAAACGAACCTCCTGCAAATGCAGACCCAGAAGAACCATACGGATAGTTCACAAATTTGTTAGAGGGAACTGATTATGAGTACAAGTACGGTTATATTGATACGGAGACAGTATTAAACAATGACAACTCTACACAGACAAACCTTTATCTTATTTGTACAAGAGAGAATAATATATACTATTGGGACGGGAATACAACAGGTGGTTGTAAGAAACTTGAAGGGACATATACGCCACCATATTGGCAACCGAACCATGACTATAATTAGGGAGATATTATTATTCCTCCGCAGGAACAAGATACTGGATACATGTATATCTGTGAAATAGCAGGGAGGTCTGGAAGTAGTATTACGAACATAACTCCGGCATAGAATACAACTACATAGTTTTAGGACGGAACGGTTTCTTGGCGTGGCGTTGGGACTTACGGGTTAGAAGGAAGTCCATACAATAATAGTGATATGTAGGCAAGGTTTGTAACAACCTATAGGGGATTTGTTTTCGTTGCCAATCTTGTAGAAGGAGGCAAAGAATTCCCTTCCAGACTGCGTTGGTCTCAATGGCAGAATCCACGGTTATGGCACAATAACGAAGATGGGTCTGGTATGGCAGGATATGTAGACGTAGACGACGTAGAAGGAGAAATACTGGCGATTAAAAAATTGAACGATATTCTTGTTGTATATAAAGAAAAGGGAATTATTGCGGTCACATTTACTGGTGGAGACACAGTATTTTCTAAAGAGGTAATTACAACAAGGGCGGGTCTAATTTCTTCTGGTGCAATAATAGAGTTACCGCATTCTCAAATCTTTGTCGGAGAAGATAATATCTATGAATTTGATGGAAGTTCCGTTACCCCCATAGGGGAATCTATACGTGACTATTTCTTTGAAACATTAAGTCCTCTTCATAGAGATAAAGTAATTGGTTATTATGATAAAAGAAATGGCGAAGTTTTGTTTATTTATGATAAGGCGGCAAAATACGATTTTCTTGGATTAGAAGCAGACGCTTTTCAAAGAGAATTAAATACAACCCGTAATAGGAACGTGGCACTGACATATAATATCAGAACAAAGACTTGGGCAAGAAGAGAGATGTATGTTACCGCAATAGGGGAATTTTGTCAGACACAAAATAAAATTATCAATAATGACGACAGAATAATTGATTATGTAACGTCTGAACAGATTGATTCTTCTTATGGATTAAAAGACGCTATTGTTACCATGTGCGGTGACGAAAACGGTAATATGTATGAACTATCTGGACAAGTCGATTCAAGATATGAATATGAAGGATATTGTCTTTCTAAGACGCACCATATGGACGAACCGGGACTCATTAAGAGACTTTTAAGAATTCAGTTCCATATAGAGACGGATAAGAATTGTACTTTAGTTGTAGACGTAGGAACTGGTTGGAACTCAGAATCGTAGATGGAAAAATGGGAAACACACAATCTTAATTTGCAAAGTCCTAAACCTCCGTTTGTAGATGTAGACTTGTCTGCTCGTTATTTTTAGATTAGGTTCGGAACAAAAAGGAACAACGAATATTTTAAGGTTCTTGGATACACATTGTATTATCAACTTCGGGGTGACGAATAATGATTACAGAAACCCCTAATATACAAAGACAACTTCAACCAGAAGGTCGGTTTGTAAATCTTATTAAGAACGAATTTATCAAACACGCAAAAGAGATAAACAGACTGCACAGAAACGTAGAAGACATAGAGAGTGGGGACGTTGACCTACAAAATTATTATACTAAAGCATAGACGGACAGGGAGATTAGTGGAAGGATAAGCGAGATTGTTTTCCCTCAAGATACTAACACAACGTATGAGTTGATTAAATCAAGTTCCACTATCACTCTTACTGGTTCTGATGGTTCACAGATGTCGGTTACAGATGTAGGTACACAAGACGATAAGATTCCTACAAATATGATAGACGCATTATTTTAATGGGAGGTTCGTATGGCAAAAGAATATTTGGATTATGATGGACTGTCCCATTTTAAAGATAAATTAGATTTAACGTATGAGAACAAAGGACACGAAATAAACAACACCCGAAACATCGAATACATTGTCGGTACGCAGACGGCGGCAACACCGTCCTTTACCGGCGTATCAGAAGACTCCGAATTGTATGACGGGAAATGTATCAACTATTATCTGCCATTTGCTGGGACAAGTGCAGGAGATACGCTTAATCTTACGCTGGCTGATGGAACTAAGACAGGAGCAAAGCCTATTTATATTGTCAATACCACTAAATTGACGACCCATTATGTCGCTGGCACTGTCTTTATGATGACTTATTCTGCCACGAAAGACGCATGGTATTGTGGAAATTATTGGTATGACGGTAACACCTATGACCGTAATTTATTAAATGATACCCGTGTTTACGCAGGGACAAACAAGATAATGAACTATTCTCTCATCATGCAGAAAGCAGATGGGACATGGGAGTCATGCACCACTACAAGCGGAACTGGTACATCGAAGACAAAGAATACATCGGGTTTTCGGTTAGGGAAAATATGGGTATACAACTACAACGAGACCATTGCGGCAAATGCGTTGACCCGGAACGATTATCTGTATGACTGTATACCGCACACCCTGACATATTCCACGAACTGCGGAACTACGCTTGTTGCTCACAAACCTGTATATCTTGTTGGCACTATCGGCAACGATGGGTTGTTCTATTTGGGTACTCCGTGGTGGACACAGACAGAACCAACTACGGAAGACGGCAAGGTATATATCTATCTTGGTGACGCTTATTCAACCAGTGCGATTTACAAAGTCGCAAACAACCCCATATATGAATACAGGGATGGTAGTTTTGGGTTATATAGTTCTTATAAAAAAATTACAAATGCAGAGATAGACGCTATTGTGAACGGGACTTCTTCTTGATTTATTGAGGTGAATTAATTGGCAGAGTATTTAGATTATACTGGTCTTACGTACTTTAAGAACAAGTTAGACCAGTAGAATAATAATAAATATGTCGCAAAGGGAATTAAGATAAATGGAGTCGCACTTAATTCCTCAGACATAACAATCAATGCAGTGGATTCGACTGCCCGTATTCCTGCTTCTGAAAAGGGTATAGCGAATGGCGTTGCAACATTAGACTCCACAGGGAAAGTCCCTTCTTCTCAATTACCGTCTTACGTTGACGATGTAAAAGAGTATGCGAACTTGGCGAACTTTCCTTCGACTGGTGAGACAGACAAGTTATATCTTGCGATAGATACAGGCAATATCTATCGTTGGTCTGGCAGTCAATATGTACAAATAAACAATTCTGTATCTACTGCGGAGTCGGCAGTAAAAGATGGTGATGGAAACACAATCACTACCACATACGCAACGAAAACGGAGTTAAGTACAAAAGTTCCCGCATCGGTAGGCAGTGCAACCAAACCAGTATATACAAACGCAAGCGGCGTTATCACTGCGTGTACATATTCGTTGAATAAAACAGTACCCGCAGATGCGTTGTTTACAGACCATACTTATTCTGATTTTGTTAAGTCTGGTTCTACTGCGGCGGCAGGACTTGTTCCAAAACCATCTACCACGGAAGGAACTACCAAGTTCTTATGTGAAGACGCAACGTGGAAAGTACCATATACACATCCAACCACGGCAGGAAATAAACATGTTCCGTCTGGTGGTTCTACTGGATAGGTACTTATCTATGGTGGGTCTTCTGGCACCGCATCTTGGTCGGATGTTTCAAGTGCGATAACATCAATTACTACGACACAAATAGATGCCTTATTTACTTAATGGTAACTTTAATTGAACACGTAGAAAACTTGTCTCGTTTTACCCCAGAGACAAGAGAACATATTTTATAGGCGATACTTTATAACAACATTGTCATGGACGATGAAAACATGTTTTGTTACAGTATTGCCCGTATGCCTTGGGGTAATGAAATAACGATTCTTTATGCAGATGGTGATGGAGAGAAGATGTGGGAAAAATTTAAACAAGTCTGTATCGAAAACGATATAGATAAGATTTATTGTTTCTCAAGACGATGGAAACCAATCTGCAAGAAATACAACTTCAAACCTATGATGGTTTTGTGCGAAAGGGAGGGGTTTAAATAAATGGGAAGTAGTTCAAGTAAGTCTACTCAAAAGACAGATATGACCACCGACCAAAGCCAACACACAGAGCAATTTACTGGTAAGATGGCTCCCGAATATGACAAGTTGAGAAATGCGGCATCTGGGTTATATGGTCAACTTGGAGACTTCGTAAAACAACAAACGAAGTCTGGCAAGGCGGGAGACTTCTCTGATTATAGACAGGCATGGAATTAGGCACAGGCAATAGACAATTCTCAAATTAACAAAATGAACACTATGTCGTGGAATCCAAACGATGATAAAGATTGGGTTGCGGCAAATGATGCAATAGATAAAAATGCCCGTTTAGGTTGGGGGCAGACTTTCGACCAAGTAAATCAAAACATAATCGGTTCTGGTATGGCGAATGGTTCTGGTCATTAGACTGCGGCATATAAAGCGGCGGCAGGATTAAATAGTTAGTTAGCGGCAGACAGGGCAAATAGATGGCAAGAACAATATAACGCAAATAAACAACAATAGTTGGCGGCGAATGGACAATTATAGAATTTCTATTCTACGTTGTCTAATATCGGTCTTGATTATGCGAAACTTACGCAACAAGATATGGCAACCCTATTAGATGCGTATGCGGCATAGAACGACGCACTTCGTTCTTACGGTACGGTTATTGCAATGGGGAGTAATCCTACTACTACCGGGACATCTCATACATACGGGAAAACAGAGACAAAGACAAAGAGTAGTGGTGGTTTTGGAGATTATTTGTCGGGAGCATTAAATCTTGGTGCGGCAGGATTTGCCTCTGGATTATGGGGCAATTCAGTAAGGAAATGAGGTGATTTGAGTGCAAGACACACTGGATAGACAAATAGTTCAGTAGGCTTTATTTAATCCCAATCTGGGAAAATTTAAAGGGGGCGGCGACGCAGTTGGTGCGGCACTTGCCAATTTTATTAACGCCCGTGAAGACGCACGTGCAAGGGCAGAAAGAAACGCAATGTTAGATTAGAAAAGAACGGAAGCAGAATTAAGACTCAAAAACAAGCCTCAACAAGGAAACCCTGCTCCCGTAAGTGAAGGACAAGGTGGGCAATAGACTTGGGGTTCAATCTTTAACATGGACAACAATGGTATTGACAGTATGCCACAAGGGTATACAGAAGGAACTCCAATTGGAGCAAACAGTACAGATTACTCCTTCCCATTTAGACAAGGGAAAGAACCTAACGATTATACATTCCAAAACGCAATGCCTACGGAGCAAAACGGATTCCATCTAGGTTCTTATCCGCAAACGGAAATGTACGGAGACCCTAAAGATTTTCAACGCCAAATGGTTCGTAATGAATTATATAATGGTCAAAAGACATAGAACGTTGGTGACAATACCATGAACATTAGAGACCAAGGTATTGGGCAGAACTATAATCAAAGAATAAACTCTTAGATTGGAAGTTTTTATCCGCAGTCTCCTAATAGCAATGTTAATTCTTTTGGTTCTGTGTTTCAGAATGCGGACAAGTCTAACGCAATAACGGTAAACCCAAATTTTCAAAATCCCTCCTCGGATAACGTTTCAGCACTCACCGGGCAGGGACAACCTATAAGTGGTGCTGATAACACTACGTCCAAGTATGATGAGTTAATGCGTGGTTTAGCGAATGCAGGATATTTGGACAAACAATATACAGACTACGATACGTGGGAAAGATGGGTGAATGATAATGGAGTAACAAACGATTCTCTTCGTAGAGTTCTTTATGAAGATAGAATTCAACCATTAATTGAAGAAGCACGTAAAGAAAGACTGCGTGAGAACTATCGTATCTCTAATGACCCAGATGTAGATGAACAAACAAGGACGTAGGCACGTGCCGCACTTGCGTATGACTTAAAGAATCCAGACTTAGTAAACGAACTTTAGAGAGCAGAAGACGAATATTACGCAAAACAAGGCATGATGCGTAATCCGAACTATAATCCAAATGGAGGTTCTTCCGCAGGAAATAACATTCTCTCTGCCTTAGGCGATTACGAAGAAGGAGAGCAATGGATGTCTCCCGATGGAACTGGTGATAGCAGGACGCAATGCTCCAACTGGGTAAGCGATGTATTACGGAAAGCAGGTATTAAAGGTCTTGGTCACGCCAACGGTGATGAACTTATGAAACAGTTCGGCAACGCATACCATGAAGGACTGGATGGAATACAACCCGGTGACGTACTTAACTTTAAAGACCATGTAGGCATCTACGCAGGAAACGGACAGTATGTGGCACGCAACTCCTCTGGTGGCGTACATCAAGGAAGTATGGAAGAGGCAATTCAATACTTTGGTCAACCACTTGGTTATGGTTCGGTAGGCGAATACACTGGGACAAGTCGCAACCAGAAATATATAAAAGACCCAAATGCAATGACTAAAGATAGACTGTTGGGTCTTAAACACAAATATAACATGGAAGAAATTGAAGCACGTAATGCGTATCGGAACAAAAATAATGGAACAACCGTAAACGAAGACGGATACGTTAAGGGTTCTGGAAAAAGGAATAACTCTTTAATAAATGGAATAAATTGGTATGCGAATAACAAGGACTCCGCTAAAGCAGAAGATATTATGAAAAATTTTGTAGACCCAATGTCTGAGGTTTTTGTAGATAAACTTATTCAATTTAAGAACGAAGGAGACGCTTTAGAACAACTTGCGTATGAACTTGTCGGTGGAGAAAAATATGGCTCTTCTGGAATGTCGGACGATGCCCTTGCAGAAGTGATTAGTGAAGCGGCAATGAAAGCAGGAAATAGCGAGAGAATTAGATATACGTTCTCTGGGAAAAATGCGATAAAGCAGAAACTTTTAAAAGATATCCTCCCAAGACTTCATGGCACAACTCCTTCGACAGAGGACGGAGCAAGTGGAGAGAAGACTGGAACTAAAACGGGAGACGGGAAAATAAAACCTAAGAAATACAACCCCGAAGCGAAAGGCGGCTCTTCTTCATCCAACGGATAGGCAACTCTTGAAGAACATAGAAGAGATGACCCTAATTATGACTATGAAGGAGATATCATGCCCGTAAGACAACAATTATAGCAAAGTGGTCTTTTAAATACACTTGGAAATGTGTTTGGCAGACAAAATCCGTACAAAGACACCACCTATGATGAGGATTTGAATTAATTATAATTTTGGAGGTGAAAATTTAAGGTATGTTAGATATGAAAATACTCCGTGGAGAGAGCGACACGGAAGAAGAACAAGTCCAACCGAAGCAGAATTATTTTTCTTAGTTTTTTGATAATATTGGTGCTTGGGGTAAAGCCGCATACGCCAATACCAGAGAACTCGGTATGGGTAGAGATATCAAAGACGTTTATGATAGAATTGATAAAGAACAATATGGTTCAAGGGAAGAATACGATAGACTTGTCCAAGAACTTGATACCCTCCAAAATGAACGTAACGAATACAGAAACATGTTTGATGAGAACCAAAAGATTCTCAATCAAAACGATAGTGCGTTTAAAGATTTTACCGAAGTAGGCGGTACTGCACAGGGTATCGCTACACAGGCAAAAGATACATTAATCGGTGCGGGTGTTGGCGCATTAGGCGGTAGTGTCCTCCCCGGCGTTGGTACTGCCGCAGGTGCGTCTACTGGCGCAACATGGGGCAACCGTATAGGCGCAATCCATTAGGCAATACAAGACGCAGATATGAATGCCATTGATGCGTGGGAACGTGTCCTCCAAGAAGGAGGAACTTCCGAACAGGCAGAACAGGCGTATCAAGACGCATTCAGAAACAACCTGCCTACTGAGGCAATGGATATTATCAGTAGCATGTATATGGGCGGTAAACTTACTGGTGCGGCAGGAAACATCCTTAATCGTGTACTTGGCAAAAAGATGGCAGGTACAGTTGCGAATGCCGCAGGTAAGGTTTCCCGTTTCGATTTACCTGCAAGAGCAGGTACTTACGTAGCGGCAAAGACTGGTAGTTCTGTAGCAGGACAGGCGTTAGGCGTAGGTCTTAGTATGGCAGAGAACGCCGCAGAAGAAGGTATTCAAGAACCTTGGCAGGACTACGCAACAGAACGTGCAATAGATACCCAACGTAGACAATACGACCCCAACCATGAAGGTATCAGAGACTTCTCTGTTACTGGAGAAGGTGGTCTGTTAGATTATTACACTACCAAACAAGGTAAAGAGACTGCGCTCAAGGCGGCAAAGATGGGTGCGGTATTTGGTGGTGTTGGTGGGTTACTGTCTCACAACCAGTTCACTGAAAATGGTACTGCTCATTCTGATAGTATCAAAGCGGGCGCACAACAAGCGAAGTGGATTGAAGACAATAAGATTCTTGAAGACGAAGGTAACAAAGAAAGATACAACGAGATTAAATAGACAATGGGACAAGTCTATGATTTGACAGAAGATGAAACAGAAAATCTGTCCGTAGAAGAAGTGTCCCGTATGTATCACGAATACTATACAAACTTGTATGGTGTTGGCGGTAATCGCCAAGAACAAAGTGCGGTTACGTAGGCAGACTTTATCAATGCAATTACTGGCGAAGAGTCTACCCGTAGAGATATTATGGGAGAACATGCCGAAAAGTATATTAACGACTTTGGCATAAACCCCGGTGGGGAAACTCTCCGTAGTATGAGTCAACTGCAAGCAGAACAGGCGATGCAAGAAGGACAAGTCCAAGAAGCAATTGCTGAGACAGAAGAACAGAATGAAGAGGGTCAACAAGAAGGTATTAAGGCGAAGTCTGCAAAACCCGGATTCTTTAATAACGAAACCAAAAACAGCCAAGAGCAAACTGGCGAGAAGAAACGTGGATATTGGGACTTGCCAGACAAGTTCGGTAAACAATGGGAACGTATAGAAGAAGTGGAGCAGTTCGACTATAACGAAGAGGCAAAGTTCAGAAACAATATTACTGGAAGAATTGCCAACGTTAAGAGAGTATACGATGGTAAGTCTGGCAGAGGTCGCCCGAAATACAAATATATTGTCCAAGACGTAACGAATGAAAATGAGCAGACATAGGCAAGATTAAAGTTCGGAAAGATTGGAGAGTTCGACAGTATACAAAAAGTAGAGAAGTATTTAAACAATCCATATACAAATAAAGAGACTGCATTCCAGTCTAATGGACAAGTTCAAGAAGAAGCAACCCAAGCACTCCCACAAGAAGATGGCGTAATCTCTGATAAAGGGAAGGGTCTTACCGAAGACGCACAAGGAAATCAATACGATAATGGCAAGTTGATACAAAGTAATAAGGCAGTCACAATTCATACAATGGGCGACTTGCATCAATATTACAGAGACCATAAGGACTTAATGAGTAAAGACTTGTACGCAGAAGTTTCCCGTCAGATGATGCGTTTTGGTATTGGCAAAGCCAATAATACGGAAATCGTATTAGACTTGACAAATAGAGAGTCTGGCGGGTTTGGTAGTAAAACAACTACTCTTGATGCGAACGGAGCAATTGCGAAAGCGGTTGTTCGTCTGTATGCAGGGGCAGACCTTGCTACTGCCGCACATGAACTTGCACATCTTGGTTGGATAAACTTGTCTCAACAAGATAGAGATACATTCAGCAAATGGGCGGTTGCTACAGAAGGCAAGTTTGTTGCACAAGTTTTAGGTATGCAATATGACCAAAATTTCCGTTCTGCCTTAATTGAAGCGTTAACCAATAAAGGGCAAGGTGGCAGTCAAGCATCTCAAGAACTCTGGGATAAGATTCGTAAAGAAGGGGCTGTTTCCCAAACATTAGACATCTTAAACGGGACGAATACAGAAGCCGCAATAGATGAACGCTTTGCATGGGAGTTCTCTAACTGGTACGCACAGGGATATATTAAAGGGAATAATCCACGTAATATCATTGAACGCATTCTGCAAAAGGCATGTCACACCTTACGGGGAGCATTACGTCTGTTATATGATACTGACCGTTATCTGAACAAGGAAAACTATAACGGTGGCGAAGTAAACGATATCTTTAGTCGTATGTCCCCAACACGTAAAGATACTGGAGTTAGACAAGTTCAAGGACAACCGCAGGTAGAACTTCGGACGGAAATGACACAACCTATACAGGAGATGGCGTATAATCCGAACCAAGGGTTCAACGAAACCTACGGAGAAACTTTGGACACAAATCCAAATTAGAATATTTCCCGTAACACTGGAACAATTGGTGCATAGGTTAAACCAGTAACTCCTATAAAAACAAATCCAAATCAGAACATTAACAAGAATACTGGTACTGTGGCAACAAACAAAAAGAGGAACGGTGGCAATAAACAGTCATAGACATATGACCAGTCAACTTCGAAGAGCGTAACGCAGTATAAAGAACCTCCATATAACGGAACAAGAGAGTTGTCTACTCAAGGTAGGGTCATTTTAAATAATACTACGGCAGAAAAACTTGCATCTAAAATCATGGAACGATATAAGAATGCTCCGAACATGGTTGGTGCGGCAATACAAAATGTATTTTCGCACGTAAGAAATGAACAAGACCAAGCCTTTGCAGAAAGTGTTTTGGATAACGTTTTAAAGCAAATGAACTCTTATTATGGACAGGCAGTATATTACGACAATGGTGTCTTTTATGGAAGTAGTTCTTAGGAAGAACAGTCTCAAGTGGACAATGAACCTATTCCGGCAGAAGGACAGAAATAGAAGAACAGACGGAAAAGGAAAAATAAAGAAACAACTACATCTACCACTCCAGTCCAAGTAGCAGAAGTAGTTGAGGACGAAACTCAAGAACAAACCAACCAACCAGAACGAACAAGTCCAGAGGTTGACAATCAACCAACACAAGAGACAACTCAAGAACAACCAGTAGGAAACACAACCGAAGAGACTCCTACTCAACAACAAGAGCAACAGGAATAGACAGACAATGCCCAGACACAACAAGAAGAACAGACTGAGCAAATCGAAGAGCCGATAAGAGGAAAAGGAGTTAGTAAGGGAGCATTAAAGACTGGATTAAGTAGGATTAAGAATCATAAATTCAAAACGGACACTCGTGCCGTATATTATAAAGAACTTCTTGAATTAGAAGAAGAAATTTTTGGTAAGGTTGGTGCTTTAAGCAAAAGACAATTTGAAGACTTAAGATGGTTTGCATTAGACGAGAAGGATAAATAGTTTGATGAAGCACATCCAGAACTTAAATATCCAGATGAAAATATCGACTCTAAACAAGAAGAACAAAACAAGTCTGTTGAAAATCAGAACTTGACAACTGACAACCAGAATGCTACGATGGTTGGTACAGAAGAACAGACGGAGGTAACTGACAATGGCGAAGCCGAAGACACCAGAGGAACAGAAAATCTACGAACAGATGTTGGAGAAGTACAAGGAGGAGGGAGCGTTCGGCAGGGGAATGATAATCGGACTGGCGAAGGACGAAACAGACAAAATGCCGTGGAAGGACGTTCCGAAGGAGATGGAAAAAATCTTTCATTACTGAAAGATAAACAAATTTATTCAACCTATAATCAGCGCAAAGAGAAGAAGACAGAACTCAAAGACTGGAGAAACATGTCTGGAGACGACAAGTTAAAGTAGGTTTTTGTGGATGCGCTTAATGCAAGTAAAGAAGCAGATGTCCAACACGGAGTATACGTAGACGGAAAGACCGTTGAAGAATTGAAAGACTGTAAGGTGGTTCTGCATAAGAATAAGATGGCAGGATTTGCAGTTACAAAAGACGGCAATATCGTTGCGGTGTTCTCTAATCCAAACAATCCTATCCGTGGTATTCTCAATGACATGATATTTATCGCTCATATGATGGGCGGTAATCGCATGGATTGTTTCGGCAAATTCCTGTTACGTGGTTATAGAAACTGTGGATTTACTCCCGTAGCAAGGACTTCCTTTGCAGAAGAATATTATCCTGCGGATAATCCTGCGAATGCTACGATTCGCAAGGAGAAACCAGATGTATACTTCCTTGTTAAAGATAACGACAACAACAATACTTATCTTAATAAGGTTGAAAACGACGTATATATGAATGACGCTATTGATGCTGATTCCGTATATCATATTGATAGTGAAGACTCTTACTCTGACGCATTAGATTTCCAAGGCAAGGTTCTGAAAGAAATCAGAAAGAAGAGTAATGCAAACAAGTCTACAATGGAAATCGCAGAATCCTTAAGACCAGTAGAAAGTCCAACCGTCGCAGAAAACGAGACGGTTGAAAACGCAGAAACTACAGAAATCACGAAAACGCAGGATTCAGAATCCGAAAATATCACGGAAACGCAGAATGTTGAATCCCAAACCGAATCCCAAGAAACTACAGAAGAACAAGTTTCTGTAGAATCAGAACTTGAGAAAAGAGACAAGTAGGAAAAAGAATATTACGACAAAAAAGAATTTGAATATAATAGGCAAAAATATAAATATAATCCTACCGAATATGAATATTATAAAATTGAGAATGGAAATAACGTTGTTATAAAAGATGAATCTTTAGAAGGTCTTATAATAGATGCGATGAGGAAGATGGATTCTCCTTTCTACAAAAAGAAACCAACTTTATCTGATTCTATAAAAGATTTAGAAGCAAAAATATTTTACGCTAATAATCGTCTGAAAAATACAACTAAAGAAGAATTAAAGAAAGACACTGAGTTAAAAGAGTTATAGGGAGAATTAAAAGATTTACAAAATAAGAGAAAGAGTCTCCAAAAAACAATAGATGCCTTAAAGGATTCGGCAGACACAGATTCTCTTGAGAAAACAATGAAAGAGATTGAATACGATATAAAAGTTACAGAAGGAGAAATATATCGGTTTATTAATGACATTAATGAAATGAGAGAAGATGCGAAACAGGTAAAACAAAATGCTCCTAAGGCAATAAAAATACTTAACAATTTATACGGAGAAAAACAGCCACCAAAGAAAAAGTTCTCTTCTATAAAAAACTAGGCAGTAAAACGATTTAACAAAGACTATATTGCAAGGGAAAATGCCTTGAAGAATCCAGACTTGTCTTTCGCACGTGCTTACTATGATTTAGTAACAACCCTTGAGAACGGAGAGGGAGACTGGGAACACTTGCCGTTAAATCAAGAAGGGGAGTTATCAGAATCTAACACAAAAAAAGAAATAAACAAGGCATTAACCATATTAAATTATGGTGCAGAAAATGGAAATCCAGAATGTAACTACTATCTTGCAGAATTAGCGACTGGAGAAGAAGACCCGAACTTAGGAACGTTTGATTCGGTAAAAGACATCATCGAAGAAAGATTTGAATTTACAGACGAACAAATTGTAGACATGTATAAGACTGCATCCGATGGTGGGATTGCAGTAGCAAAGAGAAAATTGTCTACCGAAACTTTATTCCAAGAGAAAGGAGAAAACAACAATGAGAATACCACCAGAGGAAAAGAAGAGGAGAGAGTACGTTAGCAGACCGTTCAAGAGCAGGGAAGAGATAGAGAAGTCAATAAAAAAGATACTGGACTTAATGGACAAAGAGGACTATCAAGAAGCGTACAACAAGATGATTCTGTTCTCTCCAAAACTGGAAATAACAATAGTGGGCAAAATAATAGAACAGACACAAAATTCCAAGAAGCAGGAAGAAACGCAGAAAACCAAACCCTGTTAACCGAAGAGAAAGAAAAAGAATTAGAAGACTTGTTCTGGAAACTTATTCGCAAAAAACAATTTCACGGTATGGATAGTAGATGGGGTTCTGGCGTACTTGACTATTATAAAAACCTTTCTAAGTCCACAAAAAGACACGACCTTAACCCGGAGTATATATAGGGAAACAAGGGATACCTAACCGCAATCAAAAACATAAACGATTATATTCATAACAAATATCCACAATACAAGAATGTCTATCGTGGCGTAGATGGACATTGGCGTTTTGAGTTCTCCGATAAAGATGCGTCCTTCATTAATGGTTTCGAAAAATTGTCCGGCAAAGAACTAAAAACTACGTTAGGGAAAATATTGAGGCACGACAATCTGTACAAGTTTTATCCAGAACTTAAAAACACACCAGTTCACCTTGTCCGTAACGCAGAAATGCAAAAGTTTATGGATGCCGAAGACATTACAGAGAAAGAGTATTTTGCGGCATATGACCCAGAATCTCAATCTATATATATAAACTCAGATATGCTTACAGATGGCGACGCAAGAAACAGTCTCTTACATGAAATCCAACATGCGGTTCAAGATATTGAAGGTTTTGCAAATGGTTCTTATAGCAACGCATATAACAATGACTACAATTACTCCGAAGGAGAAAAACAAGCAGTCTTAACTGAAAAGCGTTCAAACATGTCCGAAGAAGAAATCCAAAATAACCCAAGATATCAAACTCTTAACACGGAAGAGAAAACGATTATAGAAGGACAGAACCAAGAGTATAAACCAGTTACCGATACCAAGATGCAGTCTAATGGTCAGACAAGTTCAAACTTTGGATACATCGACAAACAGAAGGATATCTACTCCGTAACATTTACTAAGTCTGCATAGAAGAATGGCGAAAACCAAAAGAAGATACAGTTCTATCGTAATAACAAGTCTTACTGGAGAGAGAACACTAATCAAGATGGTTCTATCACGTTCACACGTGCGTTACCTTATCAGCAACATCAAAAGACCATTACGTATGATGATATCAACGGTAAGACTGTAGGTAAGAGAAAGAAGTCTAAGGTAAGAGAATATTACGAAGCAGTTAAAGACCAAATAATAAAATGGTTGTTTAACGACAAACACTTCTTAATGAAAGCGGCACAACACGTAGGGGCGTTAGAATCCTATATGCGTATGATGGTTATGAAAGACCAAGGCGCAGTTGCGGGTGCGGCAATCGAAGACGGTATCGTTAAACATAACAGTAAGACTGGTGAACGCACTAAGTCTCTGAATAGTATCATCGAAGCAGTAGGTGAAGACAACCAGACAGAATTCTTGAACTATTGCGAAGCGTTCCGTATCCTTGATTTGGCAAAGCGTGGCATCAAACAAAAGATGACCACACAAGAAGCGAACAAGATAATTGCAGACGTAAAGAAGTCTAAGAACGCAAAACTGTTTGAAGACCAGAGAAAGAACTTCGTAGAATACAACCATGAACTGTTATGGGTACTGGTTGATGGTGGGTTTATTACGGAAGAACAATACGACAAGTTCTTAAAGGTAGACCCGAACTTCATTCCTTTGTCTAAGAACATGGAAGAGTTGGAAGGATTTGTTGATGGATTTAAAGATTCTAAGACCATGATTAATATTCCAATTCCCATCCATAAGATTGGGACAAGTATGAGAGAGGTCAAGAACCCATTCCTTGAAATGCAGAAACGTACTGTAGAATATTACGTAAAGGCATCCCGGAATAAGGCAGGTCTTATCTTTGTAAATGATATTGCTAACGCAATTGCGCAAGATGCGCAAGGAGATGTTGTTGCGTAGAATCAAGGCATGGTTCGTAAGTTAGCGTCCCGTGATAAGAACGGTAATCCAATCTCCCATGATTCTAAACAGAACGTGTTCTACGTATGGAACAATGGTGAAAAGGAATATTACCAAGTTGCGGATAGAGAAATCTATATCGCACTTCGGTCTTTCGATGCAGACCAGATGGGCGCACTGAAAAAGATTGCGAATGCAACCTTTGGTTTCTCCTCCAGACTTGTCCGTGATACTGCTACCATGACACCGGATTTTGGTTTACGTAACCTCTGCCGTGATAATCTTGAAGCGTTCATTTCTTCGGAACACGGATTCCTCCCATTCGTTGACTCCTTCTGGGGTATGTACCAGATGGCAAACGATACACAATGGTTTAAAGAGTACCAGTCCATGAACGGTGAATTAGGTACACGGAATCGGGATGGAGAGAATGTCGCTACGGTAGAGCATGATATTAAGGATAACGTAAAATTCTGGAAGACTTATTTCCCATTAATCAAGAAAGACTTTAGAGAACTTACCGACACTAAACGTAGTAAAGCGGCAAGAGCAAAATCCTTGTTATTGCTGGCTACGGACGTAACGGGTCTCCATTCCATCTTTAAGATGAACAAGAGAATGAATGATTACTTAGAAATTGGAACACGTATAGGAGAGTATCGCAACGCCCGTATGGGTTACAAAGGATTAAGTGGTCGTTTATTTGGAAACAATAGCAATGTAATATTCACAAACGATAACGACTTAAAACGTGCGTCAACAAGTCAGATGTATGCGGCATACAAGTCTAAAGACATCACATTGAACTTCGGTCAGCATGGTATCCTTGGTAAAGAGTTGAACCGTTACATCCCGTTCTTTAACGCATCCCTGCAAGGTATCTATAAAGTGGGCAATACGCTTGATAATATGATACACGGGAAAGATGCACGTACTAAACAAGAGTTAAGGTTCAAGTTCCTCCTTATGGCGGCGATTGGTATGTCTGCGGCACTGGCAGGTACAGGAGACGACGACTACGACGAAGCACCAGATTACGAACACGATAACTTCTGGATTCTTCCGAATGGTGTGCGTATCCCTAAAGACCAGTTGTTTGGCAGACTTGTCGGTGGTACTATAGAAAAGGCAACACATCAATATCTGAAAGATGGAGACGTAAAAGAGTTAGAACTTGTTCAAGACGTTCTTGGAAACTTTGCTATTGACAAATGTACCCCTGCTCTGATTGACCTTGGGTTTGGTATCGTTGGTAACTACGATACATTCAAAGGGCGGTCTGTAACCCCGGAATACATGGCAGAAAAACTTGGATATTTGCAGAAAGACTTGTCTACTTCTAAACTTGGGGCAGACATCTCCGAAGCAATGTTCAAAGTATTTGGCGTGGATATCGGGGCGAAGAAAGTTGACTTCGTATTCTCCAAGACATTATCTAACCTTGGTAAATACGTACAGTCTCTCTACGAACTGACTGGTCATAACGAAAAGATGACCCGTGGAGCAGAACCAGAGGATAAGGGTGGATTCGCAGAAACATCTAAAGAACTACCATATCCGTTGAACTCTATCGTTGGTACGTTTGCGACAAACAGAAATACCTTCCAGTCTATATCTGATTTCTACGATAGACACAAGGAATTAAAGAAACTCTCTTCCGATGAAAGTATCATGTCTAAAGACGAAAAGAAAGCGTGGGACGCATACCAAAAGGCGTATAAAGAAGACAAGAAATATCGTGATGCTCTCAAAGCAATTAAGTTAGACAAGTCTCTGACTGGTGCGTAGAAGAGACAAAAGGCAGACAAGATTTTTAAACAACAAATAAAAATGGCAAGGAAGTTGAAAGACTGGGAAAAGAAACATGGACTTGCATAATAGATAATATAGTAGCCGAAAGGCTACTATATTTGTCTATTTAGACAATATATTATATGAGGTGATTACGTGGCATACATTGATTTAGATGATTGTTGGAAGGTGACATTAGAAGACCTTCGTGATATTGTCTCCGATGCCCGTGGGTATATTGATACAGTATATGCCCATTGGACTGCGGGGCATTATTCGTAGGCGTTCGATGATTACCATATATTGATTGACTATGATGGTTCTGTATATGTTACTACGTAGGATATGACAGAATTGAAGTATCATACGTGGCATAGAAATTCAAGAGCAATCGGTATTGCTATGATGTGTGCATATAACGCACAGGCGAATGATGGGTTTGATTCTGACTTAGGAGACGAACCTCCTACGTCAATACAGATAACCGCATTGGCATAGGTTGCGGCAGTGTTGTCGCAAGCGTTAGGTTTAGAAATAAACAAAGAGAACTTTATGACGCATTGTGAAGCGGCATTACGTGATGGGTACGGAGTATATCAAGGAGACCCGGATTTACGTTGGGACTTATGGTATCTGCCAGACCCGAACAATAATGGTGAAATGGTAGACGGAGGTAATCTCTGGCGTGGGATTGCTAACTTCTACAAGAACAGGTGGGAAGATGTTGAGTGAGACAAAATGGCACAATTCTATTGCAAAGTGTTTGATTGGTATCTTAATCTTTGCATTGGGTTGTTATTGTGGATATAGACTCTCTCCCGTAAAAGAGAAAGTGGTAACGCAGACACAGACTAAATACGTATAGGTTGAGGGTAAAACCAAAACACAAGTCAGTTACTTGCAAAAAGCAAGCAACTCAGATGCGGACGTAGAGGTTAAGAACACAGACCCGAAAGTAAAGATTAACGATAAAACCTTTACTTTTGACAAATTACCAGACGAAAAAGTAAAGTTTGATAAAGGCAAGGTTCTTGTCGAATAGGGTTATGAAATCAAGATAGATGCAAAGTCTTTAATACCGAAGCAACCTAAATGGGGTGTAGACTTCGGTTATAGTAATCATGGTTACGTAGTTGGTTTACGGCACAACTTTAATCGACACGTATCGGTGAGTGCGTTCGGTGTTCCTAAACCCGTAGAAGGAAGAGACAAGTTCTACGGTGGTGGACTGACAATCAATTTCTGATGGAGACCTTCGGGTCTCCATTTTTTGTCTGAAATTTCTGTTGACAAGTGTTTGAAATTATGCTACACTACACTTGAAAAATTGTCTGGCGATAGCAGACGGATGGGAGGAGAAATCAAACATGAACAAGTCTGGTTATGATTATTTACTTTACTTCGGGAGTCCTTCCTGCGCCCAATGCAGGGCGTTAAAGGAAAGTCTTAAAAAGGCAAACGTCGTATATGAAGAGTCCGAAGAATACGACAAGTACAACGTAATGTCTCTGCCGACACTAATCCTGTTTGAATACAAACACGGGAACAAACATGAAGAGGTTGACAGGCGTGTAGGATTTCAGACGGTAGAACAGTTAGATGACTTTTTGCGGCACAGTAGCGTAGAAAGGAGAGTCTATGATAATTAATTGGATTGAAGACTTGATTTCGATAGGATTATTTCTTGCGTTTATTGCATGTGGAATATTAGTGGGATTCGGACTTCCATTAGTTTTGATTTACTTATTCTGTCGTGCGATGCACTTCTTATATACGGGGGTGTGGTAATGGAACGGGGCAAATATAAACGTAAGGAAAACAATTGGAAGAGAGGAGACGATGTATTCTACAATTCTCTCTTCGGATTTGATTACTGTTTCTGTAATAGCGACTGTGGAAATATCCATTGTGGACGGAACAAGAAAAGTGATTCCTATAAGGCAATGATAAATTGGATAAGGAAGTTTAACGGTTGTTATTCTTGTGCAGACTTTACCGCATCATGCAGGGCGTGGCGTAAACCAAAGAAAGGAGATACAGAATGACATTAAAAGAACTTTGTGAAAAGTGCAAAGGCAAAGAAGACTATAAGGTCATAGTTTGGGAGGATAACAGTGAAGGTTGGTATGAAATAGGCGATTATATAACCATCTACGATGAAGAAAAAGAAATCTGTTTACACATAGGCGACCTTGCGTAAGGAGGAACACGAAGAATGAGAAAGTATCGGGCAGAGCAAATAATGAGATGGTTGGATATAAGAGACGGATGGAAAATGGAAAGAGGATATAGGAGAACAATGAAATATTTATTAAGAAAACGGGGAAGGTTAATATATGGAAAGGATGATGACTAATGGTCTTTGTTTCCCTACACAACCATTCAGACCATTCATTACGTGATGGATTTCAGTCTGTAGAAACAATGTTGTCCTACGCCAGTGCGTTAGGACAAAGTGCCATTGCACTTACAGACCACGGAACAATGAGTGGTTGCGGTGAAGGATTTAGATATGCAGACAAGTATGGAATTAAATTTATACCGGGATGCGAACACTACTTATGTAATGACGTAACGATTAAGGATAAAGACACAAAACACATTATCCTTTTAGCGACCAATAAGACGGGTTATCGTAATCTTAATATCCTCACTACGAAAGCGCACTCTAAAGACTGTTACTATTTTAAACCACGGTTAGACTTAGACTTGTTGGAAAAATATAGTGATGGTCTTATTTGTACGACGGCATGTATTGCAGGATGCCAGTCACGTATAAAAGAACTGAAAGATATCTTTGGGGACAGACTCTATATAGAACTGCACACGAACACTATGCCGGAACAACATAAGGCAAATATAGAATGGTTAGAGTTGGCAGACAAGTATGACGTACAGTTCTATGCCGCAACGGATTCACATTATACGTTACCTACACAGGCGACATATCAAGAGATGTGGCAGGTAGGAGACTATCAGTTGCCTCCAGATTTTTATATGTACTCCGAAGACGAAGTAAGAAAAGCGTTATCCTATTTAGGTAATGACGTAGTAAACTTGTCTATTGCGAACACGCAAGTAGTTGCAGACAGATGTACCTTTAAGATGAAGTACGGAGATAACCATTATCCACGCAGTCCCTATAGCGACCCTAAGCAGGAAATTAAGCGTAGGGTCTGGGCAGGGATGAAAGAAAAGAATCTGCAACAAGATAATAGACATATTGAGCAGGTGAAACATGAGTTAGATATTTTAGAGAAAGTTGACTACTTTGATTATTTCCTTATTGTCAGTGATATGCTCAACCATTGCAAGCATAACGATATTCGCACTGGTGTTGGGCGTGGCAGTGTGGTGGGTTGTGACGTTGCCTATCTTATGGGTATTACGAAGATTGACCCAATTGAAAACGGTCTTATCTTCGAACGATTTGCCCATACCGAAAGAGTAACGCCTCCCGATATTGATACCGATGTGCCACGTGGTAAAAGACAGGACGTTATCCAGTATCTAAAAGATACATACGGACATGTCTATCAAGTTGCCACATTTAATAAGATGGCAGAGAAGGCGGCAATCCGTAGGGCATGTGAAGCGTTTAACTTAGAACCAGTTGCTACAAATAAGGTTTGTAAGATATTTGAATCTCTTGATGACTTAGACAAGTGTGATATGTTGTCCGTTGAGGAATTACGGAATCTCAATCTTTTTACGTTACCAAATGAATTTGATTTCTTTAAGAAGACAGTACACCAGTTCTTAGGGAAGTTACAGAACTACGGGACACATGCTTCTGCCGTAGTAGTAATGACAACTGACCCATATGACTTCTGTGCCGTAGAAAGATTTTCAGAACAGTATAACCTTAATTACGATTATCACGACTTAGAAGCAATGGGTCTTTTAAAGTTGGATATCTTAGGACTGGAAACATTAGATATAATGGATAGTGTTTTATATGCTATTAAATATAAAGACAAGATAGACGACCTTGTTTGTAATGACCCAGAAGTCTATAGGTTGCTCTGGGAAGGAAAGACGGCAGGAGTCTTTCAGTTAGAAGGTTCTACGGTAAAGGATGTATGTAGTAAAGTTAAACCAACAAACTTGTCTGAACTTACCGCAGTCGTTGCGTTAGGAAGACCGGGGGCAATGGTGGCAGGTGCTACCTCTAATTATATTTCAAGAAAAGAAGTGGGACTTTCTAATAATTCGAATCATAGCAGTTTAGGATGGCGTATAGACACACTCTTTTCTGACACGTATGGTTGCATGATTTACCAAGAACAGGTAATGAAACTTGTTCAAGAATGTTGGGGCGTATCTATGGGCGAAGCAGACATGGTGCGTCGTGCCATTGGTAGAAAAGATAAAAGCGTAATGGATAAAGTCATAAAAGACTTAAGTTCAAAAGAGAACAAGTGGAACATGACAGTGGGAGAGACAGAACTTCTCTTAGACCACATTAGTGAGGCAAGTGGCTACCTATTTAATAAGTCTCATTCTGCCGCATATGCTTATACCGCATATCAGACTGCATATCTAAAAAGATATCATCCGTGTGAGTTCTATACTGCACTTCTTAATGCAAACATAGACCAAGATAAGGCGTTGGAATACATTGGAGAATATACTCAAGAGATAGGGAATTATAAGTTAGTTAGTATCACGGATTCTGAATCTGAATGGACTACGGACGGGAAATATATCCGTATGGGATTCTCCTATATTAAAGGCGTTGGTAATGCAAAATTTAAGAAGCCGTCAAGGGATGACGAACTTGGTCTTGAAGAGTTCTTGAATTTAAATCCAAGTCTTAACAAACAAGTTTGCATAAATCTTGTTAAGGCAGGAGCGTTTGCGGTTGACCCGCAATGGGGCATTGACTACATAGAATGGTTTAAGAAGGCGTACAAGAGAGAACAAGAGTGTAAAGAAAAAATTGCACTGTACGAGGCGAATGGCAAAGAGAATCTTAAGAAGTCATGGGAAGAAAAACTTGTCCAGATTCCTTCTGCCCCAGACTTTTCTTCCTATTCAACTGAGACATCCGTGGCGAGAAGGATGCAGAGGGAAGTTCTGTCACTGTCCACCATCCCGTTCTGGGTTGACTACGACAAGTCTTTATGTAGCAGGAACGTAAAGATGGTAGAGGTTCAAAAGTTTTCTAAGTTCCAAACCAAAAAGGGAGATATGATGTATAAGATTATTGGTATGGACACGAACTTAATGATATCGGAATTCTTATTCTACTCTCCAGAACCATTAATCGAAAGGCATCTTGGGGAAATCAAGGTTAGTGACGTAGTTCTGATTCAAACGGGGCGCAATTCTTCCAATGGTTCTGTTTGGTGCAGGGACATAATTAAGGCGAAGAAAGTTGCGTAACACTATAAAGCGTGGTATAATACATGTACCATATCTGTATAGTGGCATGGTAAGCGGAACAGAGAATTTTATCGCCCACTATGCTCCTGCGTCACCTCAGGAGCTAGTGGGGGTTGACCCCGTGGAGGTTCAAATCCTCTCTACCGCACCAAATCTGGGTTTCAAGAGGTATGGTTAAGTCCATACCTCTATTTTTTTACCCACGAACACCACTATACAAGGGATAAATACCGGGAGGTGTGTAATACCTATGAATAGTGGGGTTCAGAAGTTCTATCATCGTTGCGTCGCCATGAACATGTCAACACGCACAATCGACACGTACCGTTACCGTATCACACGATTCCTTAAGTTCATCAACGGAAGAGACTTGTCTGAGGTAACGCCAGACATGATGTATGCGTTCTTTGCCAAAGCAAGGGACGACGGATATTCCCCAGAGACGATACGTGGAGAATATACTTGCCTACATGCAATGTTTAAGTTCCTCTATGAAGAAGGGGATTTGCCGTCCAATCCGATGGAACGTATCAAGAAACCAAAACTGCCTAAGGTCTACGCCAGAACATTTACCGTAGAAGAAATCAGCAGAATCTTAGGGGTCTTCTCTAACAGGAACGACACGATAGGCTTGCGTAATTTTGCAATCGTTTCCCTCCTCTTTGGGACAGGCATACGTAAAGGAGAACTGTTACGCCTAACCGTATTAGATGTAAATATTAAAGAGCGTATAATGACCGTAAACGGCAAGGGAAATAAGCAGAGGATAGTTCCCCTTACCAAGTCCCTGTGTCGCACTCTAAAACGATATATCGAAGCGAGAGGGCATAGTTTCTGTCCGTTCCTCTTCCTTACCAGAGACGGGGGCGGTATTACGGATGGATGTGTCATGGAGATATTCAAGTACATAAAGAACGAATTAAACTTGTCTGGCAAAAGAGTATCCCCTCATACGATGCGCCATACGTTTGCCAAGATGTTCCTGTTGAACGGAGGGAACTTGTTTGCTTTGCAACGCATCTTAGGGCATGAGGATATCGCTACGACACGTATGTATGTTGACTATACGGAAAAAGAAATGAATGTCCAGATGGAACAGTGTAGTCCTTTAGAGAATCATCGTTGGACATATTTCTAAACAAGTGTCTGAAAACTCTTGACAAAAGACACTTTCTGTTGTAAAATCACTGTACACGGAAGGAGTGAATATTATGACAAAAGAAAAAGATGTGAAGTACACTCCACTACAAGACCTACTATTAACCTTAAGCGCAATGGTGGAGAAATCTGGGATGAGTCTTAGGGAAATTCAAAGGAAGTTAGAACCCGAAGGAATCAACCTCTACAATGTCTGTGCCGTAGCAAATGGAAAGCCGGAACAAACAGTAACCATTGTAAAACTTGACTCCTACATAAATGGTGTACTACGTGTTACTGGTCACGACGAATACGACCTAATCAAGAGGGCGTTGGAGGGATTAACCAATCCAAGGTCACGGACGTATCAAGATGATTTGTCTGCGGAACTTAGAAACTTCTTGCGTAGTCCAGAGTCACAGAAATATATAGAGTACGCATACAAGCGATACCAACTGGATAAACTACAAGAAGAACAAGAGAAATTAAAAGAAGAACTGTCCAAAATATAGGACTTGAAAACCTCCCTTAACGGGGAGGTTCTTTTATGTCTTGACATATAAACGAACGTTTGCTATAATACAAACCGAACAGACAAGTTCGCAAGAAAAACAAACACAGAATTAATTTGTCGAAAATGTCACAAACATAGTGTTGACAATTATCAAACAACCTGCTACAATACAATCAGCATAGGGAAAGGAGTGTCTGAATGAAACACTACATGATTGCTACAAACTGGGAGGGTTGTGTCTTCGGAAATTATTTCACGGAGATTATGACCGAAGAAGAAGCCGAAAAGAAACTGGAACAAGTTCGACAGGCAGACCCTAATGCGAAATTAGTCGTCATTAGAAAGGAGGAAACAATTAATGCCGACAAAGAAAGCAGTTGACGTTGCGGTAGAAGAACCGTTCGCAATGGAGGAAACAAAGATTGAAAATCCACCAGTCTTTGACCCTCTTGTTGGGACTGGCGTTTACGTGTCACGAAAATTAATCAAACTTCGTGATAAGGTAAAAGAAATCAAGCCGCAAAAGATGGAATCGGGTAGGGTTAAATACAACTACCTTGGCGAACGTGATATGACGCTTGCCATCCGTCCCGTAATGCAGGAACTTGGACTGGTTGTCGCCAGTGGCGGTAGTGAACAGAGGACTTGTTCTTACGACTTAGGGGTGGATAAAGATGGCAATCCCCGTAAGGTACTCTTAACTGAGGTATCTAAAGCCTACCGTGTCATTGATACGGAAACGGGAGACTTTCTGGATTTCCATGCGGAAGGGTCTGGCGCAGACCCATTGGACAAAGGGTGCAATAAAGCGGTTACTGGATGCTTTAAGAATTTCTTGAAAGAACTGGGAATGTTCCCGTCTCCAGAACGTGATGACCCCGACTCCACTCCGTCCGTAGGAAATACTGGTGGGTCTAACTTCAACGACCCCGGAAGTGTCGTATTGAAGTTCGGTGCGGACGCAGGTAAAACAATCAAAGACTTGTTTGATGAAAACCCAGACAAAGTTGAGAAGTTGGCGAGTGCCGTAGATAAAAACGGCAACCCGACTTGGTTGGCAGGTAAGGCAAAAGCATTTTTGAATTCCCTGTAAGTAGTCCATAATATCACCTCCTTAAAAAAGAACCTGCTCTGAGGTTATGTGAGAGTTACTAGGAGCGGGTTCTTTTTACTCCGGGGTCGTCAAGTGGTAAGACACAAGACTTTGACTCTTGTATGCGCAGGTTCGAATCCTGCCCCCGGAACCAATCGGGGGATTAGTTTAGTGGCAAAACCTCGGTCTCCAAAACCGATGACATTGGTTCGATTCCTTTATCCCCTGCCAACATGCCGGATTAGCACAACGGTAGTGCGGATGCCTTGTAAGCATTTGATACGGGTTCAATTCCTGTATCCGGCTCCACTTTTTGTTTTTCTTTGTTTTATTATGCTTTTTCGGTTGTGGTGTAATTGGTAACACTTCGGTCTCTAAAACCGATTATTCTGGTTCGAACCCAGACAACCGAGCCATTTTTTCTACGTATAGTTCAGTTTGGTAGAACGCTTGCCTTGGGAGCAAGAGGTCGCAAGTTCAAGTCTTGCTACGTAGACCAAACTTGTTCAATATACGTCTGAGAGTCGAAGGACGTTTAAATAAATATAACGGACGAAGGGTATGCTTAGATTAATTAGGTGGCTTTCTTTTCGGTCTCTTTCCTTGTCCTCATACCTAAAGGGTAAAGAACCGTACATGCTCCTGTAGTTCAAAGGTCAGAACATACGACTTATAATCGTGGAATGATGGTTCAAGTCCATCTGGGAGTACCACATTGCGGGTGGGAGGTCTGGGCTATCTCGTCGGGTTCATACCCCGATTAAACAGGTTCGATTCCTGTACCCGCAACCATACCTCTCCTTAGTTTAATGGACAAAACACAGGATTTCTAATCCTCAGATGTGGGTTCGATTCCTACAGGGGAGACCACAAAAACAACAAGTAGTGTACAGACTTGTTTGTAAAACTTCATCTTTCTCTAATAGGCGCACTCTACGGCACAAGGGTGGGTCTGGGTAAGTGCGTCACAAAGAAAGAGAGAGAAAGAAGAAAGAAAGAAGCAAAGAAAGAAGAAAGAGAGAGAAAGAAATACCCGAAGGGTATCCAACCGTAGGTTGGATATATTGAAAGAGATTAAAAGATTCTACGTAGTTGTTCTATATCGAACCTGCGGTTCGATTCCTCACTTCGTTCGGAAGAAAACCTTCACTACGTAAAAAAGAACCTCCCGGCAGGGTAGTTGTTTCAGTTACAATTGCTACTGTAAATAGCAATCTTAACCCAAACAAGTCCCACTCTCTCCGTAGTGTTCCCAAACGACAGTCGCAGACTGGAGTTTGTGGTTGTCTGAAAATTTTCAATAATTTGCTTGACAGGTGTTTGAAAATATGCTACAATGTTCTTGCAATCGAAAGATTGCAGTAGTCATTTTCTTCTTGGAAAAGCCGTATTGGTAGTGCGGCTTTTCTTTTGCGAACCTTGTCTGAAATTATCAGACACAAACCTATACAAATTTCAAACAAGTATGAAAGGTGGAGTGATAATTGAGTGTAACGAATTTCATTGCTGAGTTGTTCAACCTTCCAACTAAAGAGATGTACGATGAAGTTATTGAGGAAAACCTTAACCTACGCAGGGAATTAGAGTCCCGTAGAAACAAGTCCTTAACTCCGTACATTAAGGTTGAAGAGAACATCTTCAAGTATTTCAAGAAGTACATCGTAAGAGTTGTCCACAAAAAGAAACGCTATGTTAAGTCATTCGACACAATTGAAGAAGCACGTGAGTATTTACGGGAGGTAAAGAATGGATAAACTGGAGAAAATTGCTAAAGCGTTACATGCTCTGGAAATGATGGCAGAACTGGACAAAATCCAAAAAGAGTTTGAAAAAGATGAAGATTTTATTAAAGCGACTGGCTGTTTTAAAGAAGAACCCGAAGAAGAGTTTGATACCAAAGAAGATACTAAAGAGGATACCGACAAGTTCTTCTCTGACAAATGCTCCTTAAAAGTTGAAATTGAGAGCAAAGAAAATGGTTCTTCGGCAGGAGTAAGTTACGAAGGGTGCAAGACTAAAGCGGACATGGTTTTACTGGGGGTTGCGGTCATGTCGTCTATCGCAGATAACTTTGATGACCACGAAGAAAAGGTAGAAACCCTCGCAAAAATCTGCACCTTAGCACTGACTGGCAAATCTGCGGGCATCCATAAAGTTATGGAAGTCGGAAATCGTATCGGGTGACTAAATGAGTACGGGTAAATTCCCGTACAAGAATAAGGAGGACTTTACAGAATTAGACGATAGTAAAAAGGCATACTACGTAGCCAGATTATATATCCGTCAAGATACTGGCAAGTCCTCCTTGCCTTATAAGAACAGGCTCTTCATGTGCGTGAACTATCTTAAGAAGCAACCAAAGGAAGTTATGAGCATCCTTTATAACTATCTTACGGATAACACGCATGAGGGTCTTCCGATATGGAAGGTTCTTCCTAAGGCAGTCTTGTACGACCAACAGATGCGAAGACAAACACAACAAAAGAAACAAGTCTCATACGCCCAGTTCGATGAAGAGATGATAGACGACATCCTCAAGGAGTGGGAGAAAGGAGAACAAGTTTGAACAAGAACTTATATGTAAGTCCTCAAGAGTATGGTTACGTAAAACTTGGGGCGGCAATCGTTTACAAGGCAGTTGAAGATTATAAGTTCGCAGACAATAGTGACCTTGGACTTATGGTTAAGAAAGATGTGGTTGACTTTATAAGGTCTCCGTATTTCAGACTTCTAACGAACATTGACCCAGATTATTTATTAAGGACGTTAGGACATGATGACGGTATCTTTAAGAAGAAGAAAAAGAAAGCCCATATTAAAAACACCCAGTCTATGACTGAACTAATTAATGAACTGGCAAAGAAATATGACAGGCATCCAAGAACGATTTATAGGATGATTGACGACGGTAGGATTAAGATACAGGAGGTTATATGAAAGTAACTTTAGTAGACTATCCACGATACGCTGACTATAAAGCGTACTGTGCGGCAAGGGTTTGTTACTCAGATAAAGGGTTCACAGACATATGGTGCGAAACCCCTATGACAGGCATGGATAAGGAAGACCCCGAAAACGATAAGGCGTTGAAGTTGTTACAGGGAATCGTTAAGGCAGGGCATGGTTCTGTATTAGAGCATTGCTGTTTCACCTTCTCTATCGAAGGTATCAGCAGGGCATGTTCTCACCAACTTGTCCGGCATCGTATCGCTTCTTATAGTCAGCAGTCTCAGAGGTACGTAAATGGAGACAAGTTCGACTACGTAATACCTCCAGAGATTGAAAAAAGAGAAGATTTAAAGAAAGTCTTTGACGAACATATGAGGAACACGAAGACTTTATATAACACTCTCATTTTGTGTGGTATGAAAAAAGAAGACGCACGTTATCTTCTCCCTAATGCAACTACCACCAACATCGTAGTGACAATGAACGCCAGAGAACTCCTCCACTTCATTGAGTTACGGACAAGTCCCAGAGCGCAATGGGAGATTAGGGAACTGGCAGGAGAAATGTTAAAGCAACTTAAAGAAGTTGCCCCCGTAATCTTTTCGAACATTAATGTAAAGGAAGATTAAAATGAGATTAAAAGACAGTATCATCCTGCGTGGTGATATCCCAGACTACTTAAGTCAGCAGGGTGTAAACGTAAGACTGGCAGGGAAACAATATAGGTGTAGGTGTCCTATACATGACGATGCACGTAGAGACGACGCATTCTCATGTAACAGTAAGAAGTGGTACTGCTTCGAAAGCGGAGAGGGCGGGACAATAGTAGAGTTGCACATGGCACTCAAACATGTCTCATTCACCACCGCCTTAGAACAACTTGCCGATATGTACGATATCGACTACGAAAACAATGAGGAGTACCAGAGGGCAAAGTCTTATTACGAAGAACAGGAAGAACTGGTCTCATACTACGAACGCAACGTAGACAAGGCAAGGCAGTATTTGAAAGAGAAACGAAACTTGTCCGACGAAACCATAGAAGCATTACGATATGGTTTCAACGAAGAAAAGGGTAGTATCTCAATCCCAATCCGTAATGCCGATGGAATGATGGTCGCTCATGCGGAGCGCAACTTTAAAGAGGGCGTTCCGAAATACATTAACGACAAGAATAACGATTACTACTCTAAGGGAGAACTCCTCTACAACTTCGACAGGGCGAAGCATCGGATGCGTAAGCAAGGCAAGATTTACTTATGTGAAGGGTACTTCGACGTAGCAAGCGCAGATGACGAAGGGTTAGCGTGTGCAGGATATACTGGAGCAACGTTAACACAGGGTCATATCAAGATGCTTGCAAGAGAGTTGTCTGAGTTCGACAAGCAGTTCGTGGTAATGCTTGCGCCCGATAATGACGATGCAGGTAAGAGAAGTATAGAGACGCTACGGGACAAGTTCAAAACATATGGTTCTAATCTGAACGTCCGTATCGTTCAGATACCCGATGGGTATAAAGACTTCTCTGACTTACACGTAGCGGGTTTGAGTATCAAAGACCTTCAGTCAGAACACTTAGATGTGTACTGCGCCATGCGTGGCGTGGAAGGGTGTCCCGATAAAGAGACAGAGTATCAATACGCAATTGACTATCTGACTACGGTAACGAATCCTCTTATCCGTACAGAGATTGCGGAGAAGTTAGCAGACAGGTGGGGTAAGGATGCGAAAGACATTATCTCTATCGCAAAGGGAAACCGTACAGAGACAAGTCTGGTAAACGATTTCAAAGACCCACTGCAAGCCGTATCAGAGTTTCGTAACTTGGTTACGGCAGGGGCGATAGGTTCTGGGTTTGCAGATTTAGACCAGTCCATAAACAAGTTCCTCAAAACAGAGGTTGTTGTACTGGCGGCATACTCCTCCGTAGGAAAGACATTCGCAGGGATTCAGATGGCATTACATGCGGCATTCCGTGAGAAGAAGAATGTCATCTTCTTTAGCATGGAAATGAGTTCTGCCACATTGATATCCAGACTTATCGCAATGTTCATGCGTACTACGGAAGAGGATGTGAAGCAAAAGTTATTAGAGAATGATACTCTTGCCCTTAAGGTACACAGGGCGTTGGCACAGAAACTTCTTATCGTAGACCAGAACACATTAACGATAGATGAAATACGTAAGTATATCAACGTCGCTAACACGATGAAGTTCTCAACCCCTACGGACATGATTATTGTGGATTACCTCCAGTACATGAAAGGCGTGTCAGAGTTCTCCGTCTTATCAGAGACGATACGTTCATTTAAACCACTGGCAAAAGAACTCAACATTGTTCCCGTAGTATTGTCCCAGTTATCAAGGGAAGGAAGGGTCTGGGTAAAACCAGAACTGAACCAACTTAAAGGGTCTGGAGACATAGAAGCAACTGGTGATTGGGTCTTAGGTATGTGGCGTGATGGTGAGAATCCGGCTCTCTCCTTAACAGAACAAGCGAAGTTGCAAGGACATGTGAACTTGGCGATTCTTAAAGGGAGAAGGGTGTGTCAACAAAGAGACTTTGAATATATCTTAGACAAGTCTCAGACCAACTTTGTTAAGGTCTAATTTTTTTGGATACGGTGTTTGAAATTAGCAAACAGAAAGTGTTTGAAAGGAGATTAACATGGCTCATAAAATTGAAATGGGGAGAAAAGCATTTGAAGAATTACGTGATGAGGTTTTTAAAGATTTTCCACCCGAAGTGAGAGATGGAATCGGTTTAGGTTGCCACAAAGATAGAAGGTTGGTGTCCTGCAATATAATATGCGCCGGGGTATATGCAGAAGCAGGAGCAAAATGCTCTCCGCAAGATGAGTGGGATGAAAGAACTGGCATTCTCCTCGCCCTTACACGGTTGCGCATCAATCTGATTGCGAAGATGAAGAAAAAGCAAGAGAAAGAAGACAAGTCTAATAAGATATGGATTCCTAAGGTCGGAGAAGAGTATTACATCTATTTTGTTGCAGGATTCGAACCAAACCTTATTGTCGGGGCAGAAGTATATGAGTGGCGTAACGACGGAGTTGATGCTCTCCGTCTTGTAAGAGGAAATGTGTTTAAGACAAAGAGAGAAGCAATTAAGGCGGCAAGAAAACTCATGTATGAAGGGCGCAAATTAATAAAGGAGCAGAGGGTTTCTTAAGATTAGTGTTTGAAAGGAGAAAAATATGAGTAAGAGGCTTATAAAAGAAGTAGACAACTTTATCAACAGAATTGTTGACAATGACATCATAAAGAGAGGAGAGAGTCTTATTATCTGTTTTGGAAAAGCCCCAGATTTCAATATCGCATCCATTCTTCCTCCCGAAAATAAAGAAGCAAATACCTGTCTCTTTTTACATGGAGCACAGATTCTTGACTACGTTTCCGATGATATCTCACAAGGTTGTTATCCAGATGATGACAGAAAACGTGAAGAAATGAGGAAATCTACATGTAAAAAAATCTCAGATATAGTGTTGGAAAGAGAGGTTGACGATGGCGAATCTTGAACACCTCTCCCCGTCTACCACGCAGTCCTACCGCACCTGTGGTAAACAAGTTTACTTCAACAAGATACTTGGCATAGAGAACCCAGTTAAATATGCGATGACTGCATATGGTTCTGCGATGCACAAGGCAATAGAAAGATTGTACAAAGAGAACTTGTCTAAGGCGGAATTCGCAATGGCGTTCTCTGAGGAGTGGAACGAACTGGCGCAGAACGTTAACCAGTGGAAGATGGATACAAGCGGAACTCTTTTAGAGCAAGGCATTATCGCCTGTAAAGATTTCTACGACAACATCTACGGGAAGTACAAAGTCAAAGAAGTGGAACAGGAATTCACTATAGAACGTGGGGAAGGAACTCTGCCAATCCTCTGTTATGCAGATGCTATTACGGAGGACGGGACAATCATAGACTACAAGTTTGGTCGTGGTCTTACGGGAATGGCAGACAGTAATTCTTACATGTGCAACATGGCAACTTATGCGTGGGCGTATGAACAAGTCCACGGGAAGTTACCAGACAAGATTGTCTTTATAAAAGAAAAGTGGAAACGTCATAAAGACAAACACACTGGCAAGATGATTTATGAACATGACTCCTTTGTAATCGACGAACGCCCAGTATTACGTGACACAGTGGACTTCTATAAAGATGTCTACGACAACGTAGAAACAGGAATTCAAGCAGGTGTATTTTTACCTGCACCAGATGACTCATTTTTTTGTAATAGTTGTGGGTACCGTATTAAGGGTTTGTGTAATAAGGAGACAAAATGAGAGCAAAAGAACTCAAGTTAATCAAACGCAAAAAATACCGCACCAGTAATATCGTTTCTTATGAGATGGTTGCTCCGAAGACCGCAAATGAAATCGCTTCATACTTGTCCCAATACGTAGACGGCATAACACCGTCAATCGTTAAGAGACTTTGGGCAAGTGGAAAGATGGCATCAAACTCTAACAGGTCAAACTTGTTATACGCAGACGACTATATTGAAAGTCTAATGATGGTTGAAGACGAAAAGAAGAAGCGCATAAAGGAGTTAGAGAAAAAACATGGGAGGTTCTAATGTACAAGATTGACTGGGGAAATCTGAACATTGATTTAGACGCAGACAAGAAACTGGTCAACATGGTAAACGGGTCAATCATCAAGAGAGACAAGTTTATCAAAGCGAAGAAACCCAAAGACATTGATATGAGCGAAGCATCATACTGTCCCAAGAAGAAGCCGGGGCAATCATGGTCGTACTCTAAGGACAAGAAAGAAGAAGAGGAGGTAGCGTAATGGGTAAAAAGAAAGAAG